>Ga0209467_1001671_pt1 | contig 18259 bp, 13 predicted proteins | sample Higcelwee11metaG_FD_187175 | JGI IMG/M metagenome (GOLD analysis project Ga0209467, IMG submission 187175) | Freshwater pond sediment microbial communities from the University of Edinburgh, under environmental carbon perturbations - High... | ecosystem: Environmental > Aquatic > Freshwater >...
CGCATAACCATCTCCGCCGTGCGCGAGGCCGGCACGGACCGGGCCGTCATCACCGTGGCCGACACCGGCGCGGGCATCGCCAAGGAGGATCTGGCGCGCATCTTCGATCCTTTCTTCACCACCAAGGAGGTGGGCAAGGGCACCGGGCTTGGCCTGTCCATCGTGTTCGGCATCGTGGAGCAGCACCAGGGCGACATCAGCATGGAGAGCACGCCCGGCCAGGGTGCCAGCTTCTCCTTGCGCCTGCCCCTGAACGCCCCGGCCTGTGACGGGAGCGAGGCATGAGCGCCGGACGCGTGCTGGTGGTGGACGACGAGGCCATCGCCCGCGAAAACCTGGCCCACGCCCTTGCCCGCGCGGGCTACACGGCCCTTGCCGTGGGCGATTCCCGCGGGGCCTTGGCCGAACTGGGCCGCGGGGAGTTCGACGTGCTGCTCACCGACCTGCGCCTGGGCGAAAAAAGCGATCAGGACGGCATCGGGCTCATGGAGCGCGCACGCAAGCTGCACCCCGGCCTTGAGGTCGTGGTCATGACCGGCTACGCCACCATTCCCGGCGCGGTGGAGGCCATGAACCGAGGCGCCTTTTCCTATCTTGCCAAACCCTTGAACATCGACGAGGTGCGCGCGCTTACGGCCAAGGCGGTGGAGTCGAGCCGCCTGAGGCGCGAGGTGCTGGACCTGCGCCAGCAGCTCAAGAACCGCAACGCCCCGCCGCTGCTGGTGGGCAAAGGCCCGGCCATGGCGGCGCTGCTGAAGACCATCGCCCAGGTGGCCCCCACATCCTCCACCGTGCTGCTGCTGGGCGAAACCGGCACCGGCAAGGAACTGGTGGCCCGGGCCATCCACCAGGCCAGCCAGCGCTCGGCCAAGCGCTTCCTGGCTGTGAACTGCGGGGCTTTCAACGAGGAACTGCTGGCCGGAGAGCTTTTTGGGCACGAAAAGGGCGCCTACACCGGCGCCACTGAGCGCAAGGCCGGGCTGTTCGAGGCCGCCGAGGGAGGCACCCTGTTCCTGGACGAGGTTGGCGAGACGACCCCGGCCATGCAGGTGCGCCTGTTGCGCGTGCTGCAGGAGCGCAAGCTCATGCGCGTGGGCGGCACGGCCGACATCCCGGTGGACGTGCGGGTCATCGCCGCCACCAACAAGGATCTGGCCGCCGAGGCCGAGGCAGGCTCCTTCCGGCTGGATCTCTACTATCGTCTCAACGTCATCACCCTGCGCCTGCCAGCCCTGGCCGAACGGCGCGAGGACATCCCGCTTTTGGCCCGGCACTTCCTGCTCAAGTATTCCGAACTCCTGGGCCGAGAGGTGCGCGAGCTGTCGCCCGAGGTGCTGCACATCCTGGCCAGCTACCCCTTTCCCGGTAACATCCGCGAGTTGGAGAACCTCATGGAGCGCGCCGTGGTGCTGGCCGAGAGCGACAGGGTCGAACCGCAGCACCTGCCCCCAGACCTGCAACTGGACCAGCCGCAACTCAAAACCTCGCGCCACGGCGGCCTGCCCACCCTGGAGGAGAACGAGCGCCAGCACATTCTCTGGGTGCTGGAGCAGACCGAGGGCAACAAGACCCGCGCCGCGGAGATCTTGGGCATCGACCGCGCGTCGCTGTGGCGCAAGCTCAAAAGGGCCGGGCTATCGTGAAGAGGACCAAGCCGGCCGCCGCTCTCCGAAAACAGCCCCTGGCGCAGCCTTTCCTCGCGCGGGATGCGGAAAACGCACACTCCGGCCAGGGCCGACCAGCTCTTTGACTCCGTCTCGCGCTGTCGCCAGGAGTGTGTTGGCCCGGCCTCGGCGGTTTACGATTCCGCGGATATCGCCATCGGGTTGCGCCATGAGCCCGCACGACCCTTGCCCCCGAGACAGCGTCGCCTTGCCGTGCGGCGCAGCAATTCATCAATCATGTCAGGACGGATTGCGGGCCGCCGCGCGCGAGGCATTCCACAGGCCGCGGGTCCGATTCCCTCCAGCTTCGCCACCAAGAACGACAAGGGCTTGCCAATCGCGTCGCAGTCCCTTTTTCGTTGCCGCCCCGCAGCCTCGCACGACATTTCTTCCGCGGCGGCGCAGGCGTGTTTCCGCGTAATGCGCTCCGCCGCGGGCGGCTCACCCCACAAGTCCGCTCCAGACGTGCGTCGCAAGCGGGCGGAATCCTCGCGCCACGGCCTTGGCCTCCAGCGGAGCCATGACCAGCGCCGCCGCGTCCGCAGGCGGCACGGACACAAGCTCCGCGCTGTCCAGGCAGAGCAGATACCTCTTGCAGCGTTTGCAGGCGTCCACGCGCTCGAAGGGGCGCTCCGGATCGCGCAGAACCACGAGTTCGTCGGGCTCCTCGCAGCCGCAGGTCGGGCAGGACACCCGCTTGTGCGTCCACTCCGCTGCGCAGCAGGAGCAGCGCAGAAAGCGCTTGCCGCCGTGGGCCGTGATGAAGTCCTCGCCTGCGCCGATCTTGCGCAGCACGCTCATGTGCGGCGCGCCGCCGCACACCGGACAGACGCTCCCCGGCCAGGGCAGCTCCCGCGCGGCGGCCAGCAGGTCTTCCGCCTGGCGGGCCACGAAGGGCCGCGCCGCCTCGGCCGCGACAAAGGCCAGGGTCCGGGGCTCCACGCCCTCCACGGCCGCATCACGGCCGAAGGCCGCGGCCCACAGCGTGTCCGGCGCGATGCGCCCGCCCGCCATGGCCGCCTCCAGGGCGGCAAGCTCCCCGGCAAGGCCCGGAAAGCTGTTGCGCAGCACGCGGATGAGGGCCAGCGCAGCCTCCTGGAACCCCTCCGCCGGGTATTGAAAGCCTGCCTCCGGCAGCAGGGGCCGCCCGCCGGAGAAGGACTCCGCGTCCACCGGCGGCAGCGGGCCCTGCCAGCCGGGCGCGCTTTGGCGGCGCATGTCGCGAAAGATGAGCACCGGCCCGAAGGCGGCGGCCAGAGGCCCGAGGGCGGGATTCATCCCAAGTTCGCGGGCCAGGGTGACTTCGATGGTTTCCATGAGCGTTCAGACTCCTTGTGGCAATGCGGGCAAAAGGGCGGGGCCGCCTGGCTCTGGAGAAACCGGACGGCCCCGCGTGGATGGAGGGGGATCAGCCCTGGATCTGCTTCGCCGCGCGGCGCAGGGGCTCGAACATGCCGGCCAGGAAGTCCTGCCTGGTCATGCCCGGAGCGCCCGCAGCGTCGGCCACGGCGAACTTGTGGTACTTGGCCGGGGCGTCGGCGATGAGGTAGATGACGCTGACGCTCTCCATGTCGCACAGCTGGGCCTTGGGGAACTCCTTCTGCACGGCCACGAGACGCTTGGCCGCCCTGGCCAGGATGTCGGCCCGGTCGCCGAAGTGCATGGCCCCCATGGCGCAGCTCTTCACGCACATGGGCAGCATGTTCTTCTTCACGCGGTCGATGCACATGTCGCACTTGACGATGCGCTTGGTCTTGGGGTTCAGGCGCGGGATGTCGTAGGGGCAGGAGCTCCTGATGGTCTCGAAGTTCTCCTTGGCCGTCTTCTCGGTGTAGATCACCGCGCCGGTGTCCTTGTCGATGACGATGGAGTCCGGCAGGCTCGCGCCGGACTTGCACGGGGCCTCCAGGCAGTGGCGGCACTGGTCCGGGAAGAAGTTCCAGGTCACCTTGCCCTGGGTGTCCATGTGCTCGGCGAAACGCACCAGCTTGAAGTTGAAGTGCGTCAGGTCGGGCGGATTCTGGTGGGTGCCGCGCTGCTTGGTGGGCACGGCGGGGAAGTCCTTCCACTCCTTGCAGCCCACCTGGCAGCCCCGGCAGGCCGTGCATTTCGTCGTATCTATGAAGAATGCCTTTGGCATATCGTCGCTCCTTGTCGGTTTGCCGGGCTACAGCTCGGTGACCTTGGTCGCCTTGTACACGTTCACCAGGCAGGCCTTGTATTCCGGAATGCTGGTGTTGGGGTCGCCCACGGACACGGTGACGCGGTTGGTGGTGTCGCCGCACTTGGGCTTGGTCCAGCCGAAGCAGAAGGGCATGCCCACCAGGTGCATGGTCTTGCCCATGATGGTGAAGGGCTTGACGCGCACCGTGACCATGGCCACGGCCTGGGTCTTGCCGCGCAGGCTCTCCACGATGACCACCTCGCCGTTCTTCACACCCTTTTCCTTGGCCAGCTCATGGCTCATCTCCACGTACTGCTGGGGCTCGGCCTCAAGCAGGGCCGGGCCGTTTCTCGTCTCCGAGCCGGAGCACCAGTGCTCGGTCAAACTGTAGGTGGTGAGCACAATGGGGAAACGCGGATCGCCGTTCTTGGCCAGCTGGTCCATGTCGCTCTTGATGACCTTCATGACCGGGTTGTGCATCTGGCCGGAGAAGGGGTTCACCTTGAGCGGGGTCTCGGCCGGCTCGTAGTGCTCGGGGAAGGGGCCGTCCTCGCGGCCGGGGCCGAAGAACTGGGAGTGGCCCTCGGTCTGCATGATGAACGGATACACGCCGCCCTTCATGGCCATGGGCGGCTGGCCGCCGTCGGGCACGTCGCCCACCCACTTGCCGTCCTTCCACTCAATGACGGCCTTCTCCGGATTGTACGGCTTGCCGTTCAGGTCCACGCTGGCGCGGTTGTACAGAATGCGCCGATCCATGGGCCACACCCAGGCGAACTTGGGGAACAGGTGGATTTTGGCCTGCATGGGCGTCTGGGTGAGGTCGCGGCGCTTGGAGAGGTTGCCCGCCTCCTCGGTGTAGCCGCCGCAGTACACCCAGCAGGTGCTGCTGGTGCTGCCGTCGTCCTTCAGGTTGGCGAAGCCGGGCACCAGCTGGCCCTTCTTGTACAGCTTGCCGCCGATCTCCACATCGCGGGTGAAGAAGCCGTTGACGCGCCTGGCCACGGCCTCGGCGTCAAAGGTCTTGGGGTAGTCGGCCTTGGTGATGGGCTCGGGGAACGTGCCGCCTTCCTTCAGATACAGGTCGCGCACACGGTTCATGACCTCCACGAACATCTCGCCCATGCTGCGGCTCTTGCCCAGGGGCTCGGCGCACTTGTAGTGCCACATCTGCCAGCGGCCGGAGTTGGACACCGTGCCCGCCTTTTCCGCGCGGTAGGCGCTCGGCAGCAGGAACACCTCGGTCTTGACCTTCTTGGGGTCCACGCCGGGTCTGCGCCAGTTGTCGGTGGTCTCGTTGTGGAACACCTCGCCGATGACGAGCCAGTCGAGCTTGTCCCAGGCCTTGCGCACCTTGTTGGAGTTGGGGATGCTCTGGCAGGGGTTGTGGCCGAAGCACAGGCCGCCCTTGATCTGGTCCTTGTACATGCGGTCGAAGATGTACAGATGCGAGTAGTCCTCGCCCGGATCCATCTTGGGCACCCAGGAATAGCCGAAGTCGTTCTCCTTGGTGGCGTTGTCGCCGTACCAGCTCTTGAGCAGGCTGGTGAAGTACTTGGGCCTGTTCTGCCACCAGTTGACGCTCATGGGATCGGCGCTCTTGGGGGTATAGGCCCTCAGGTAGTCGCCCAAGGTCTGGTAGTTGGCCGTGGGCGTGTTGTGGTAGCCGGGCAGGTAGCCGTAGAGCAGGGCATGGTCCGTGGTACCTTGCACGTTGGGCTCGCCGCGCAGGGCGGCGATGCCGCCGCCAGCGTTGCCCACGTTGCCGAGGAGCTGCTGGATGAGCCCGGAGGCGCGGATATTCTGCACGCCCACGCTGTGCTGGGTCCAGCCCAGGGCGTAGACAAAGGCTCCGGCTTTGTCCGGCTTTCCGGTGGCGCAGTAGGCCTCGTACACCTTGAGCAGGTCCGCCTTGGACACGCCGGTGACCGAGGACACCTTGTCCAGGTCATAGCGGCTGTAGTGCTCGCGCATGACGTTGATGACGCACCTGGGGTGCTTCAGCGTCTTGTCGCGCTTGACCATGCCCTTGTCGTCCTTCTCAAAGGCCCAGGCGCTCTTATCGTACTTGCCCTTGGCCGCGTCGAAGCCCGCGAACATGCCGTCCTTGAAGGAGTACTTCTCGCCCACCAGGAAGCTGGCGTTGGTGTAGTTGACCACGAACTCCTCGAAGAACAACTTTTTCTCCAGGATGTACTTGATCATGCCGCCCAGCATGGCGATGTCCGTGCCGGAACGGATGGGCACGTGGAAGGTGCTGCGGGCGCTGGTGCGCGAGAACTTGGGGTCAACGTGGACAACCACCGCGCCCTTCTCCTTGGCCATGTTGATCCAGCGGAAGGTCATGGGGTGGTGCTCGGCGCAGTTGCTGCCCATGATGAGCACCGCGTCGGAGTTGGCCAAATCGGAGTAGTGGTTGGTCATGGCCCCGCGGCCGAAGCACTCGGCCAGGGCCGGAACGGACGGGCTGTGGCAGATGCGCGCCTGGTGGTCGAAGTGGACGATGCCAAACGCGCGGATCATCTGGTGCAGCACGGCGGCTTCTTCATTGGACACTTGGGAGGAGCCCAGGTGGAACACGCTCTCCAGCCGGTTGACCACAGCGCCGGAGGCGTTCTTGGCCTTGAAGTCCTTGTCGCGCTGGTCCTTGATGCGCCCTGCGATGCGCTCCATCATCCAGTCCCAGTCCTTCTCCACCCACTTGGTGGCGCCGGGGGCGCGGTACAGGGGCTTGGTCAGGCGCTCGGGGCTGTTGTGCAGGCTCTTCAGCGACGCGCCCTTGGCGCAGAGGCCGCCGCCGCTCACGGGGTAGTCCGGGTCGCCTTCCACGCTAATGATTTTGCCGTCCTTGGCGTGCACCAGCACGTTGCAGCAGCAGGAACAGAACGGGCAGATGGAGATGGACTCCTTGGCACCCTCGATTTTGAGCCCGGCCGCATACGCCTGCGTGGGCGAAAGGTCGATGCCCAGCCGCGACAGCCCCATGGCGGCCGTTCCGGCGCCGAGCAGTTTGATGAATCCTCGACGAGATACGCTCATGCCTCCTCCTTGTGTTGTCAGTCCCGGCGGCGCGGTGCGGCCGCCGTTTCGTGTGCCGATTGTTGCAATCATGCCACGGCTTGGGGATTCGGCAATATTTATTCAATCATCTTAAAGTGTTTTGTGGAACACATATCAAGAGAGTGCCTGTTCGCCGGTATTCTAGGCGTTTACGACTGTGCCAAATCTTGAGTATATGTCCCAATCTTGCATATGCTTGTGGCCGGGAGTAGGAAGCACATACTGTGAGAAGTTCGACCTGTGGGCTGGGCATGGCCCGCAAGCAACCAAAGGAGTATGATTATGAACGCACCGTCACAGCCGGTGCCAAACCTCGTGCTGACCGGCCACCTGCCGGAATCGGCCCGGGGAGGCAGGAGGGCCGACGCATGACCGGAAGCCCTTTCCCGTCCGGTCCGGACGGGTTCGACGAGCAGCTTTCCCTTGAACCGCTAAAGACAAGCTCCGAGCGTCCCACCGTCCGTCTGCACATCTGGCTGGAGAGCCACGGCGAGTTGTTCTTCGGCATTGGCCGCGCCCAACTGCTCTTCAACATCCAGCACTACGGCTCCATCAAGAAAGCCGCCCAGAACATGGGCATGAGCTATCGCGCCGCCTGGGGCAAAATCCAGCAGAGCGAGCAGGCCCTTGGCGTCAAGCTGGTGGAGCAGCGCGGGGCCAAGCGCGAGGGCCTGCGCCTGACGCGCGAGGGCGAGGAGCTGGCCGACATGTTCCAGGCCTGGTTCATGGCCGTGGAGCGTTGCGCGCTGTCGCAGGCCAACTCCATCTTTCCGTTTCCGGTGGCGGGCTTCGACCAGCCGGACACCTGACGGCGCCACCTTCTCGCGGCGTGACCGCGGAAATAGCAGACATTCGACAAGGCCCTCCGGGGCCTGGCCGGGAGCCGTGCCCAACGCTGAAAGCGGCTGGCGGCCTTGCGCCAAATCGTGTTTTGGAATAGGACATGACAATTCGAAACATCAAAATTCTGAATGGACATGTCCACCCAACACACCGATCCTCAAGGAGACATCACCATGCGCAAGCCCCTGCTGCCCACGCTCCTCGCCCTCATCCTGTGCGCCCTTCCGGCCCATGCCGGAGAACTCGACGCCTTTGCCGGAAAGTCCGGCAAGATCGACATCGCCGGAGGCACGGCCCACATCCCGGTGATGAAGGAGGCGGCCAAGCGCATCATGCAGAAGGCCGCCGGCATCCGCATCACCGTGGCCGGCGGCGGCTCCGGCGTTGGCGTGCAGAAGGTGGGCGAGGGCCTGGTGGACATCGGCAACACCGGCCGCGCCCTCACCGAGGCCGAGGTGGCCAAGTACGGGCTCAAGTCCTATGCCTTCGCCATCGACGGCGTGGCCGCCGTGGTGAACCCCAAGAACCCGGTCTCCGCCCTCACCCACCAGCAGGTGCAGGACATCTTCGCGGGCAAGATCACCAACTGGAAGCAGCTCGGCGGGCGCGACGCGGCCATCCACCTCTACACCCGCGACGAGGCCAGCGGCACCCGCGAGGTGTTCTGGGAGATCATGCTCAAGAAGGGGCAGATCGCGCCCTCGGCCAACGTGGTGGCCTCCAATGGCGCCATGAAGACCGCGCTGGCGGGCGACGCCGACGCCGTCGGCTACGTGTCCATCGGCCACATCGACCAGACCATCAAGGCCCCGCTGCTCAACGGCGTGGCTCCCACCCAGGACAACGCCAAGAGCGGCAAGTACCCCGTCATCCGCAAGCTCTACATGAACACCAAGGGCGAGCCGGCCGGCATCGTGGCCAGCTTCATCAGCTACATCCAGGGGCCGGAGGGCGCGGCCATCACCGCCTCCGACGGGTACATCCCCACCAGGTAGCGCATGGCGGACGCGCTTTCCCTGAGCGACGCGGGCGGCGGAACCGGCGAGCGGGGCGTGCTGGCCCTGCTCGCCGGCGCCGCCGGCGCGGGCGCGCTCTGCGTGGCGGGCATCCTGGGCTTCCTGGCCTGGTTCAGCCTGCCGCTTCTCGCGCCCGGCCAGCTCGCCTCCGTGCTCTCCTGGACCTGGCAGCCCACCTCCGGCCGCTTCGGCATCCTGCCCATGACCGTGGGGTCGCTGCTGCTGGGCTCCTCGGCCTTGACGCTGGCCTATCCCCTGGGCCTGGGCCTGGCGTTCTTCGCGCATGGCCTGGGGCCGGGCTGGGCCGCACGGCCATTGACCGCCCTGGTGCGCCTCATGACCGGCGTGCCCACGGTGGTCTACGGCCTGGCCTCGGCCTTCCTGCTGACGCCGCTGCTGCGCGCCGGCTTCGAGGGGACGTCGGGATTCTCGTGGCTGGCGGCCATGCTGGTGCTGGCCCTGCTCGTGCTGCCCACCATCGTGCTGGTGCTGGACGGCCAGTTGCGGCTGGTGCTGCCCGGGCTTGGAATCACCGCCGCCGCCCTGGGCCTCACCCCGCCGCAGACCCTCGTGCGCCTGGCCCTGCCGCTGTGCGGGCCGGGCCTCAAGAGCGCCGCCGTGCTGGGCTTCGGCCGCGCCGTGGGCGACACGCTCATCCCGCTCATGCTCTCCGGCAACGCGGCCCAGCTGCCGCATTCGCCGCTGGACTCCCTGCGCGCGCTCACCGCGCACATCGGGCTTGTGCTGGCCACCGACAGCCAGAGCGCGGCCTACGGTTCGCTCTTCGCCTGCGGGCTCATGCTCTTCGGCGTCAGCCTGGCCGTGAACCTGGCCCTGCGGGGCCTCCGGCGCTCCCCGGCGCAGGCGACCGTTTCCGCCCGGCCCGGCCCCGGCCTGGAGCGTGCCGCCAGCGCCCTGGCCTGGGTCTCGGCGATTCTGGTTCCCGCCGCCGTGTGCTCCCTGCTGGGTTTTCTGCTGCTGCGCGGCGCGCCGACCTTGAGCCCCGCGCTGTTCTTCTGCGACACGCCTGCGCTCGACGCGCTTTTCCGCGGCGCTCCGGTGTTCGACGGGCTCTGGCCCGCCTGCCTGGGCACCCTGTGGCTGGTGGCGCTGGCCTCGGCCCTGGCCATACCCGTGGGCATCGCCGGGGGCATCCACCTGGCGGAGTTCGCCACGGGACGCGCCGCGCGCCTGGCCTCCTTCTGCGTGGACCTGCTGGCGGGCGTGCCGTCCATCCTCATGGGCCTCTTCGGCTTCGCGCTGATCCTGCTGTTGCGCCGGAGCTTCTGGCCCAGCGCCAACACCTGCCTGCTGCTCTCGGCCCTGTGCCTGGCCCTGCTCGTGCTGCCCTACCTGGTCAGCGCCACCCACGCCGCCCTGGCCGGGCTGCCCCAGGATCTGCGCCTCACCTGCGCGGCGCTGGGCCTGACGCGCTGGCAGGCGGTGTCGCGGGTGCTTTTGCCCGCCGCCCGCCAGGGCATCCTCGGCGGCGTCATCCTGGCCATCGGCCGCGCGGCCGAGGACACCGCCGTGATCCTGCTCACGGGCGTTGTTGCGGGCGCGGGCAGGCTCGGGACGCTCACGGACAAGTTCGAGGCCCTGCCCTTCACCATCTACTACCTCGCCGCCGAGCACCAGACCCCGCAGGAACTGGACCTGGCCTTCGGCGCGGCGCTCACGCTCCTGGCCCTCACCCTGGCGCTTTTCGCCCTGGCGCGCAGGTTGGGCGCGGGCTGGAGGCCCGGCATATGACGGCCATCGAGATCCGCACGCTCCGCGTCGCTTTTGGAGGCCGCGAGGTGCTGCACGGACTCGACCTGGACGTGGCCCAGGGCGGCCCCACCGTGCTGCTGGGGCGCTCCGGCTCGGGCAAGACAACGCTCTTGCGCGCCGTCAACCGCCTCAACGAATGCCTGCCGGACTGCGTAACCACCGGCTCGGTGCGCCTGCGCCTGGCCGGGGAGATGGTGGAGGCCTACGGCCCGGACATCCGCCCGGAGGCCCTGCGCATGCGCGTGGGCATGGTCTTCCAGACGCCCAACCCGCTGCCGGCGGGCATCGCGGAGAACATCGCCCTGCCGCTGGCCCTGGCGCACGGGCTGCCCAGGGACGAACGGGAGGCGCGCATGGAGGCGTCACTCATGGAGGCCGGGCTGTGGGACGAGGTGAAAGACCGGCTGGCCGCTCCGGCCGCCTCGCTCTCCGGCGGGCAGCAGCAGCGCCTGTGCCTGGCGCGCGCCCTGGCCGCCCGGCCGGAGGTGCTGCTCCTGGACGAGCCCACGGCCTCCCTGGACTACCAGGCCGCCCGGGGCATCGAGGAGCTGCTGCTGGAGCTCTCCACGCGCTACACCCTGCTGGTGGTCTCCCACAGCCTGAACCAGGCCCGACGGCTCGGGCGGGACGTCCTCGTGCTGCGCGGAGGCTCGGCGCTGGAGGCCGTGGACCGGGCGGCGCTGGCGGATCCGGAGCGTTTTTCACGCCTCATGGACGAGCTGTTCTGATGATCTGAGGCGTCCGGCAGGGGCCATTTCGCCCGCGCGGCTCGGCGGGGCAACGACAACAACGAGGAGACGGCGATGAAGTACGGTGCGCGCAACAAGCTCAAGGCCAAGGTGACCAGCGTGAAGAAGGGCGACATCATGGCGCTGGTGAAGTTCCAGGTGATTGACCCCGGCGAGATGGCCTCGGTCCTGACCACCGAGTCCGTGGACGACCTGGGCCTCAAGCCCGGCGACGAGGTCCAGCTGTTCATCAAGGCCATCCACGTGCTGCCCGTGAAGGAATGACGTCGCCCGCCGCTCGCGCCGCGAGCGGCGGAAGCGCTCCTGCACTTTTGCCCCAGGCTCGTGGTTGAACTCGCGAGCCTGGGGCGCCTGATGGTCCACGCCAGCCGAACCGGACGGATTTCCCGCCCGACCGGCCGTCTGTTCCTACGACAAGCCGCGCGCCTTCAGCAGGGCGTACAGACGCGCGCGCGACAGGCCGGACAACCGGCAGGCCTTCGGGACGTCGCCGCCGCAAGCGGCCATCAGCTCACGGAGGTAGCGCGACTCCACCTCGGCCACGGCCTCCAGCCGGACCTGGCGCAGCGGCGGCACGGAGCCTCCGCCCGGGGCGGCGGCGCCTGCCGGCCGCGCCCGCTCCGGAACCGAGGAGCGCGCCAGGCTGACCCGGATGTTCGTGGGCAGGTGCGCCGCCACGAGCACCGGGTCGTTCATGGCGGTGGCCAGGGAATGCTCCACGGCGTGGATGAGTTCGCGCACGTTTCCCGGCCAGCCATAGGCCTCCAGGGCCTCCAGGTAGTCGGTGGAGGCGCGCCTGGCCGGAAGCCCGAGCAGGTGGCATTGCCGGGCCACGAAGTGGCGGCACAAGAGCGCGATGTCGCCGTCGCGCCCCTTGAGCCGGGGCAGGTTGATGGTCATGGTCTGGATGCGGAAGAACAGATCCTGGCGAAACTCCCCAGATGCCGACATGGCCTCCAGGTCGCGGTTGGTGGCCACCAGCAGGCGGAAATCGCTGCGCACCTCCTTGACGCCGCCCACCGGGCGGTAGCGGCCGTCCTGGAGCACGCGCAGAAAGGCCTTCTGCACGGCCAGCGGCAGCTCGCCGATCTCGTCCAGGAACAGCGTGCCGCGGTGGGCCTGGCGGACCATGCCCTCGAAGCGGCGGTCGGCCCCGGTGAACGCGCCCCGCTCATAGCCGAACAGCTCGCTCTCCACGAGCTTCTCCGGCAGGGCCGCGCAGTCCACCACCACGAAGGGTTCCTCGGCCCGGGAGCTGTTGTCGTGGATGGCCCGGGCGAAAAGCTCCTTGCCCGTGCCCGTCTGGCCGGTGATGAGCACGGCGGCCTCTGTGGCCGCGGCCTGGGCCACGAGGTCCAGGCAGGCGTGCATGGCCCGGCTTTCGCCGATGATGCCGCTGCGCTTGAGCCCGAGCGGCAGGATCTTCCGCTTGCCCCTGTGGTGGTCCACGGCCCGCTGGATGGGCAGGCGGATGGTGCTCAGGGTCGGCGGCTTGGCGATGTAGCTCCAGGCCCCGCAACGGATGGCCAACTCCGCGCCGTCCGGGTCGCCCAGACCGGTGAGGATGATGACCTCCGGCCCGGACGGGCATTCCTGGAACCTGGGCAGGCTGTCCAGGCCGCTGCCGTCGGGCATGCGCACGTCCAGCACAACCACGTCGAAGTCCCCGGTGCGGGCTTTCTTGAGGCCCTCCTGCAAGGTTCCAGCGGTGTCCGCCTCGAAGCCCATCTGCCGCACGGCCACGGCCAGCGCGTCGCACAGCAGGGAGTCGTCGTCCACTATGAGCACCCGCGGCATCCTCACTCCTCCTGCGCGGCCTGGGGGCAGCGCCTGGACACGAGCAGCCTGCGCAGCAGCGCGGCCAGGTCGTCCATGCGGTAGGGCTTGACCAGGAACTCCAGCGCGCCGATGCGCCAGGCCTTCTCCCTGGAGATCAGATCGCTGTGCCCGGTGGTCAGGATCACCGGCAGGTGGGGCGCGATCTTGAGCAGCTCCCGGACCAGGTCCGGCCCGGCCAGGCCGGGCATGGTCGTGTCGCTCAACACGGCGGCGTAGCGCCCGGGGTCGGCGCGGAACAGTTCAAGGGCCTCGTCGCCGCGCAGGCAGGTGCTGACCTCGTAGCCATAGGCGCTCAGGCCCAGGACGCAGGCCGCCAGGATGTCCGGCTCGTCGTCCACCACAAGCACATGCCCCGCCCCCCTGAGATCCTTGACCGGCTCTCGGGCCTGAGCCGGAACCTCGGCCACGGCGACGTCCACGTGCGGCAGCAGGATGTCGAAGCAGGCGCCCTGTCCGGGCACGCTTCGGACCTCGATGAAGCCGCGCAGCTGGGCGACGATGTTCTGGACCACGGCCAGCCCCAGCCCGGTGCCCGTGCCGTCGGTCTTGGTGGTGAAGAAGGGGTCGAAGATGCGCTCCATGTCCCCGGCGCTGATGCCGTGGCCGCTGTCGCGGACTCGCAGCAGGATGCGGGAGTCCGGCGCCGCGCCGCCGCCGCTGGATGGCGGCGGCTGTTCCGACACGCGCAGCTCCAGCGTTCCGCCGGACCCGCGCATGGCCCAGCCCGAGTTGGTGCAGAGATTCATGACCAACTGGTGCACCTGGGCCGGGTCGGCCAGGATCACGTCGCGATCCGTTTCCGTGAGCAGCTGAATGTCGATGGTGCTGGGCAGGCTTGGCCGCAGCAAGGTGATGCATTCCAGGATGATGTCGGACAAACGCAGGGGAATCGGCCGGTCGGCCTCGTGCCGCCGGCTCAGGCCGAGGATCTGCCGCACCAGCGCCCCGGCGCGGGTGGCGGACTTGAGGATGCTCTCGAAGGTGCCGCGCAGGGGATCGGTCTCCGTCAACTGGCGCATGCCGATGTCGGCCAAAAGCACGATGGGCGAGAGGATGTTGTTGAAGTCGTGGGCGATGCCGCCGGCCAGCGTGCCCAGGGCCTCCATCTTCTGGGCGTGGCGCAACTGGCGCTCCAGGGTCTCAAGGGCGGTCACGTCGCGCCAGACGCTGACATAGCCCAGGATGACGCCGCCCTTGCCGCGGATGGGCGACACCGTCTTGTGGCAGCAGATCACGCCCCCGTCCTTGCGGGTGTTGCAGGCCTTGCCGGTCCAGGCGTCGCCGCTGGCCAGGGACTCGGCTATCTCGCGCAGTCCCGCCTGCTGCTCCGGCCCCACATAGAGCGCCGCCGCCGGCTTGCCGCGCAGCTCCCGGAGCGTGTAGCCGGTCATGGCCTCGAAGGACTGGTTGATGTAGGCGACGCGGAACATCTCGTCGAACAGGATGACCGGGTCCGCCGTCTGCTCCACGGCCGAGGCCAGGCGGGTCCGCTCCAGCTCGGCCGCCTTCTGCGCGGTGACGTCACGGCAGAACACGGCCACGCGGTCCACGGCCCCGCCCTCGCCGAACACGGGATGCACCCGCGTCGCCAGCTCACGGCCGCTGAAAAAGGTCTCGTCGAAGCTTGCGGGCGCGCCGCTCTCCACCACCTGGCGCACGGCCCGGGCCCACTTCCTGGCCACGTCCGGCGGGAAGAAATCATAGATGCGCTCGTCCGCCAAATGCTCCGGGGGCAGGCGGAAGAGCGCGGCCATGGCGGCGTTGGCCACGAGGACGCCGCCGTCAAGCCGCATCATCAGGGCGTGGTCCGAGGCGGCGTCCAGCAGGGCGGCGGCCAGGTCGGCCCTGGGCTGGCTTGCGCTCCGCTGGCGCTGCGTGTGACGCAGCTTCGCCTTCACAATGCCCTGTCTCATCGCGGCACCTCTCCCGCCTTGAGCGCCATGCCGAGCGGCCCGCCCCATCTTCCTATGCAAGATTCCGTCTTGCCGCGCAATACAATCCTGCGGCCAGAAATTCTCATACCACCTCGATATCCATTACACATGCTCCGGGAATTGCTGGACAAACACAACAACGGGCGCGGCGGCACGGTTCTTGAGAACAGGCCGGCAGATCATGCGCCCCTGCCCCGCAGCCCGGCGCATGGCAGGCAACCGCCCTCCAAAGGGAGCGGCGACAGACCACGGGAGGTCCAGCCATGCCCAGCAGGATCGGAGTCTACGTCTGCCATTGCGGCACCAACATCGCCGGACGCGTGGATTCGCAGGGCGTGGCCCGCTTCGCCGCGGGCCTGAAGAACGTGGTCGTGGCCCGGGACTACAAGTTCATGTGCTCCGACCCCGGCCAGGACATGATCATCAAGGACATCCGGGAGATGGGCCTCACCCGCGTGGTGGTGGCCTCCTGCTCGCCCCGGCTGCACGAAAAGACCTTCCAGAAGGCCTGCCAGCGCGGCGGCCTGAACCCCTTCCTGTTCCAGATGACCTGCATCCGCGAGCACTGCTCCTGGGTCGTCCTCGACCCGGCCGAGGCCACGGCCAAGGCCAAGACCTTGGTGGCCGCGGCGGTGTCGCGGGTGAACGAGCACGAGGGACTCTACTCCCGCGTGGAGGCCGTGCACCCGGACGTGCTGGTGGTGGGCGGCGGCATCGCCGGCATCCAGGCCGCGCTGGACATCGCCCGCTCCGGACACAAGGCGCACCTTGTGGAGCGCTCCCCGTCCATCGGCGGGCACATGACCCAGTTCGACAAGACCTTCCCCACGCTGGACTGCGCGGCCTGCATTTCCACCCCGAAGATGGTGGCCGTGGCCCAGGAGCCCAACATCAACCTCATGACCATGAGCGAGGTGGTGGAGGTCAAGGGCTATGTGGGCAACTACACCGCGCGCATCCGCACCACGCCGCGCTACGTGAACCAGGACCGCTGCACGGGCTGCGGCCTGTGCATGGAGAAGTGCCCCAAGAGCGTGCCCAGCGAGTTCGAGGAGGGCATCGGCAAGCGCAAGGCCATCCACCGCAATTCCCCCCAGAGCGTGCCCAACACGCCCGTCATCGACCCCGCCAGCTGCATCTTCCTGGTCAAGGGCAAGTGCGGGGCCTGCGAAAAGAACTGCCCGTCACAGGCCATCGACTTCACCCAGACCGAGAGCTTCCTCGACGTGCGGGTGGGCACCATCGTGCTGGCCACGGGCTTTGACATCCTCGACCCCACGGCCCTGTCGCAATACGGCTTCGGCCGCTACCCCGAGGTCTACACCGGCCTGCAGTTCGAACGCCTGAACAACGCCGTGGGGCCCACCGGCGGCAAGATCGTCATGAAGAACGGCCAGCCCCCGGAGAGCGTGGCCATCATCCACTGCGTGGGCAGCCGCGACAAAAACCACCACGAATACTGCTCGCGGGTGTGCTGCATGTACGCCCTCAAGTACGACCACCTGATCAAGGACAAGATCGGCCACCAGGCGCGGGTGTTCAATTTCTACATCGACATGCGCTGCTTCGGAAAGGGCTACGAGGAATTCTACCGCCGCGTCCAGGAGGAGGACGTGACCTTCATCCGGGGACGTCCGGGCGAGGTCACGGACCAGGCCAGGAGCCCGGAGGAAGAGGGCAAGCTCATCGTGGTCGGCGAGGACACCCTGCTCGGCCGCCCGGTGCGCGTGGCCGTGGACATGGTGGTGCTCTGCACGGCCATGCAGGCCCGGCACGACGCCTCCGAGGTGGCGCGGGTCTTCGGCATCAGCCAGGGGCAGGACGGCTTCTTTTTGGAGGAGCACCCCAAGCTCGGGCCGGTGTCCACGGCCACGGACGGCATCTTCCTGGCCGGAACCTGCCAGGGCCCCAAGGACATTCCGGACGCCGTGGCCCACGCCTCGGGCGGTGCGGGCCAGGCCCTCAGCCTGGCCGCGCGCGGCGAGGTCAGCATCTCGCCCACGGTCTCCTGGATCAACCCCGACATCTGCATCGGCTGCAGGATGTGCGTCGAACTCTGCGCCTACTCGGCCATCGAGTACGACGAGCGCCGGCGCGTCTGCGTCATCAACGAGGCCATGTGCAAGGGCTGCGGCAGCTGCGCCGGGCATTGCCCCAGCGGCGCGGCCCAGGTGCGGCACTTCAACGAGAAGCAGGTCTTCGCCGAACTGGAGGGGCTGTTTGCGCCAGCGCCGCCGGTCCGGCAGGACGCCGCCCCCGACGCCACCTGAACGAGAAGCCTTTTGGAGGAGAACATGGAAGAATCCACCTTGCTGCAAGCGCCCCAGACCGAGCCCGCGCCCGGCGAAACCTTCGAGCCGGCCATCGTGGCCTTTGTCTGCAACTGGTGCACCTACACCGCCGCGGACCTGGCCGGCACGTCGCGCATGGTCCAGTCCCCCAACGTCCGGCTGGTGCGCATGATGTGCACCGGCATGGTGGACCCCAAGTACATCATCAAGGCCCTGCTGGGCGGGGCCGACGCCGTGCTCGTCTCCGGCTGCCACCCGGGCGACTGCCACTACATCAACGGCAATTACAAGGCCCGGCGGCGCGTGAAGCAGCTGCTCGAGATCCTGCCGCGCTTCGGCATCGACGCGCGCCGGATCAAACTGACCTGGGTGGGCGCGAGCGAGGGCAACGAATTCGCCGCCACGGTGAACCGCTTCGCGGCGGAAATCAAGGAGCTGGGGCCCATCGACACCCGGCGCCTGCCGCTGCTCTGAACCTTTGTCCTTGCGGAGGCACGTCATGGGAAGCATCGCACGAATCGAGGTCAAGGGCGGCGACCCTGTGGCCGCGCTCCAGGAATTTTGCGGCCGGCTGCTGGCGGACGGCGAAATCGCGGCCGTGCTCGCGCCACGGCGGCTGCCGGGCAACGGGGGAACCATGCCCGCCCTGGTGGCCGACCGCAATGAGCTCCGCGACCTGGACCCCCTGGCCCCGTCCTTTCGCCTGAACGCGGCCCGCATGCTCACGCGGCTCACACGGGGCGCGGACGACGGCGGCCTTGTGGCCGCCCTGCTCCGGCCCTGCGAGGTCCGGGCGTTCATCGAGCTGTGCAAGCTCAACCAAGGCAGCCTGGAGAACACGCTGCTCGTGAGCCTGGATTGCCCCGGCGCCTTCACCAACGCCGACGCAGGACGCTTTGCCGGCAACCGGGGCAACACCGAGGCCC
>Ga0209467_1001674_pt1 | contig 18248 bp, 18 predicted proteins | sample Higcelwee11metaG_FD_187175 | JGI IMG/M metagenome (GOLD analysis project Ga0209467, IMG submission 187175) | Freshwater pond sediment microbial communities from the University of Edinburgh, under environmental carbon perturbations - High... | ecosystem: Environmental > Aquatic > Freshwater >...
TGGATCAACGCATCAAGCGTCGGATCGGCCGCAAACCAGCGTGCGGGGCCGACTTCATAAAACCAGAAATTCTGAATCTCTTCGGGGTCTATCAGCATGATAACCCCAGTCTAACCGGGGAAGCTTACTGAAACCTTACTTTACTCCCGGAGCACTTTTCGTCTTTTTGTTGAAAAGCGGGCCAGTAGGATAAGGCTTCTCCGCTTGGCTGCAAGCAAGGAGAGATTGTCCCATCTTTTCGCGATCTTCCATAAAAGACAGCATATCTTGGGCAAGATCGCTTCCATTTTCAGCCATAAGCTGCAGATAGTGAACGGCTAAATACGCCTGCGCTTGAAGAACGTCGCCCTCGGCGGCTTCAATCATAAAGAAGACGCCTTTTTCTCGGCTTTTCTGTTCTTCCTCTGGACTTTCTCGTTCTTCTTTTCGCGTTAAAAGCCGTTGTCCCAAAAGAAAACGCGCCGCCAAGCTTCCCTTATGAGATAGACGGAAAAGACGGCCCATGCTTGCGTCTTCAAGAGATTCAAGCTCTGACGTCATTTCAGCCGGTGTCTGCTGACGAAGACTGCTCACAAACGCCATAAGGCTGCGGTTAAGCAGCTTATCTTCGCCCTTGCCCATAAAACCCTCGCTTAAATAACGTGATTAAACCGTAATCCCTTACTCTTAGCTTTTTTTCTTTAAGAGCGAAAGCCGGCTTAATAGTTTCACCTATTTCGTTGTCCATGTCCGGATATTACCCAGATCGACATGAACATGGTTATCGCTGGGATAATAGGAAACGCCGCCGCGTTGCATGGTTTTGGCGATCTCGGCGATGGCCTTGCCATTCACCTTGGGCACGCGAAAATCAACGGCCCAGCCGCGCATGTGAAAGCTTTCCTTGGCCACATTGCCATTGGTTAACTTAAGCTTGGCGTTAGTTTCCGGCGATCTGTAGCCAGAGAGAATCTCAAAAGTCACGCCGGGCGGCAACCCAAGTCTGGTTCGAATATCGACGAGATAATCAATCAGTTCGGGATCAATTTTATAAACTTCGTTCGTGTGGCGATCGCGGAATAAATGATCAATCGCCGCCATCACTTCTGGCTTATACCTCCCATTGGCATAATAAGTTTGGTTCACGCGTTCGCCGCTTTGCGGATGAAGAAGAACGATGCTGCGCGTCGGCACCTCATCGGGGCGCGTTTTGGTGCCGCCATATTGTTTGACGAGCTTCCCGCCGGAGCCGCTCCCCGCAACGCCGCCGCACGCCGCCAAAAGAACCAAAACCAGAAGACCTAAAACAATCCGCTTCATGCTGATCGCCAAGATGAAGAAATCTGATAACCGCCTTCCTGCGCCAAAAAGACATCTTCGCCTTCAGGCTGTAGGGTCATGAGTTTGCGGCGCAGACGGTAAATATGCGTCTCAAGCGTGTGCGTATCAATCCGCGCATCATAACCCCAAATCGCCGCCAGCAGTTCTTCACGCGGCACAAGCTCTTGCGCCGCATAAAGAAACGCAAGCAAACTCGATTCTTTATCTGTCAGTTTCAAACCCTCGCCACCCTCTTTAGGTGTAAGGCTGCGTGCCCGGGGCGCAAAAAGCCACGGGCCAAGAGGCAGGGTGCTATCCGGCGCTTGGTCCAAAAGCCGTTCATAAAAATGCAAGCGCGCCGAAAGATAGCCCAAACGCAAAGGCCGCTGAAACGCTTCGGTCACGCCAAAGCGTTCAATCGGCTCCGGCGGCTCGCCAAGAACAAGCAACAGCGGCGCAGGCCGTGCCTGACGCAACCGTTCAAAAAAGAAAGCCGCGAATTCATCGCTGATCGGTGCGTGTGTGGCGTCCCACAGGAGAAGCTGCGGCAACGTGTGACTCCACGCGCTGAGCGCTTCTTCAAGCGAGGTAAAGACGGCCAACTGCCACGCGGCCTCGCCTTTGAGATGTTCGGCGACGGCGCGGCAAAGCGTTTGATCGGCAGAAATTAGGCCCAAGAGCAACATGCTCTTGTTATATCAGATTAAAGCCAAAAGGACAGGGGGCTTCTCTCACCACCAAAAAGCGCCGTCACCCTGCCCTTCCCCCCGACGCCCCTACGGGGCTTCGGCGCGACAGATCGCCGGGGTGACGGCCCTTTTTAAGGGAGACTTCTTCCCTGACCCCTGAATCCTGACCCCTGATTCCTCGTCTTATTATTGCACGCTGGTCTGCGCACCCGTTGTGCCCAGAGCGCTGGAGGTCTGATATTTATCAAGCGCCATAATCATCATGTCCTGCACAAGCGCTGGCGGAAGGTCTTGCCCCGAAGCTTTGGCTTGCGCTTGCTGTTGCATCATGCTGACAAGCGCCGCGCTATCTTCGGGCGGGCTCACCGCCGCAGCTTGCCCTTGTGCCGTAGCGATCTGAGCGGCGGCCTTCGTCTGACTGGCCGTTTGATCTGCTTGAGCTAACACTTGGGCAGATGTTTCTGTGGTCTTGGCCAGTGTGGCCGCTTGTGGTTTGATCGAACCCGAAGGCGCCGCACGGCGGTTAAGGGCTGCCACCCGACTTGTAGCCGAAGGGGTCGGTGAGGGATGAATGTTGTTGCCAATACGCATGCCACTTGCGCCGCGCGTCTTGGCCACAGAACGAGAAGCCTGTTCCAAAACGGCCGGCGACGGCGCACCAGAAGCATCAAGCGCATCCGCGTTTTGTCCTTTTTGCGCCAAAGCAGCAAGGACAAGGTCTGACCGCGTCGGCGTATCAGCTTGTTTTTGTTTGCTTTGCGCGAGAGCCTCAAGCGCGGCGGCTTTTTTGTCAGCGAGTGAACTGGCCTCGGCTACGTTAATTTCTCCGGCCTCGGAAGAAGGTTCGCCTACCGTGTCGTCGCCAAAGAGCGATTGCGCAACTTGAATGGCGGGTTCTTTCCCGTAACTTTCTGTATAAATCGCGCTGGCAATACCCGCTGCGGCGCTCACGATAAGGCTGCCCGTAGCTGCGCCATAGGCGATATCGCCAGCGATTTGCACGCCCGGCTTAATCGTGTCGCCGGTCGCATCGCGATAAAAGCTATTGAGAACGGGAATGTGTTGAAGCGGATTGACTAAATCAAGAAAATCGCCCCAGCTTAGCGTGGCATCTTCCTGAACTTCGGTCGCCTGATCCGCGCTTTCCATACGCCAAGAGCGGGCAATTTTTGGCTCTGATGCCGCCGCGTAAGAGTCTTTTGCTGTCGCCGCGCTTGGGGTTGAACCCGTTTCTGTTTTTTGGGCCTCACCGCGTTTGACAGGCAGCCCTTGCGCTGCATTCGCAGGGGTCAAAGACATATTTGGTGCGGTCGAGGATTCAGCGGCGCTATAGCGAGCCCTGTTTTGCGCTTCAACTTGAGCCAATTCAGACGAAAAAAGATCCTGCGTCGAAACCGAAACAGCCTGCGCACTGCCTTGCGCTTGCGCCGCAGCATAGTTTCGAAACGCTGTGTCCGAAGCTGAATTAAAAGACGTATCCATCTGGCACCCCCCGCCCCTTTAAGGAGCAAGCCGCGTGCCAAATCTTCTGTGCCTTAAATCAAGACCTTAGGCAACAGCCTCAACCTCGGGGAACGCCTCCTCGGCAGTTTCTTCCGCCTGTGGGGCATGCAAGAGCCGCGCGATAAAGCGCTCAAGACTCGTCTTTAAAATTGCTGATTGCGCTTCAAGTTCGGACGTCGTGCCATCTATATGCTGGGCAGCTTGCGTTACGCTTCCTGCCGCATCCTCCAACTGACCAACGCCTGAGACAACCATTGTTGTGCTTTCCGAAGCCGTTTGAATGCTGCGGCTGATCTCGCTTGTCGCGGCGGATTGTTCTTCGATGGCGGCGGAAATCGCCGTCGAGATTTGCGTGACTTCCTCGACTGTTTTGGCAATCGCCGTAATCGATTCAACCGTATTACGCGTTGCCGTTTGAATAGCTGCAATCTGTGAGGTGATTTCTTCAGTCGCTTTTGAGGTTTGCGCCGCTAGATTTTTAACCTCGCCCGCAACCACCGCAAAGCCCTTGCCCGACTCGCCCGCCCGTGCGGCTTCGATTGTCGCGTTGAGCGCAAGCAAATTCGTTTGCGAAGCAATCGCATTGATAAGCGTCACGATGTTCCCGATTTGATCCGTCATTTCGGACAAGCGCGTCACTTCCGTCTTCGTATTTTCAGCGCGGGTCAATGCGTCTTGCGAAACGCTAGCCGCCGTGGACACATTGCCCGAAATCTCATTGATCGAGGCCGACAATTCCACCGCCGCCGAAGCAACCGTTTCTAAATTCGCCGAGGCAATAGACGTCTGGTTATTCACGCGCACTACATTCTCGCCCGTTTCGCGTGCGCTTTCGGTCACAGTATGTGAGGACGTGCGCATCGCACCCACAACATTGCCCAAATGATCGACGACATCGCCGACGGCACTTTGAAGATCATCGGCCATAAGCTTAAGCGTTTTGACTTCTAGCTCACGCATATGCGCTTGTTGCCGTGCCGCTTGATTTTTTGTTTTTTGAATTGTTTTTTCGCGGAACCGCTCAAGCGCTTGGGCAATAAGCGAAAACTCATCCGTTCGGTCAAGATAAGGCACCGGCGTCTCGATACCACCTTCCGACAAATGATCAATCCCCGCAGCAAGTCCCAAAATCGCCCGCATAATGCCGCGCGAAACCAAACGCGAAAAGCCCCACGCGACGGCCACAACCATAAAGGCGGCCAGTAAACTTAGCCGCAGTTTTTGATTGAACCCATCAATACGCACCGTTAACAAGCGATCGAGTTCACCGCTAGCCTTGGTGTAAAGGGTGTTCGCTTTTCCGGCCATCGCTTTTTGACTTGCGGCAAACGCCGCGCCATCGGCAGAGGCGGGCGAGGCTTCTGCGAAAATCTGTCCGAGCTGTTCCGCAAGAGCCATGAACTGCGCCGCGCTTGCCTCCAGCTCCGTATTTGCCGGATCCAAAGCGGGCTTAAGCAGACCGTCCACATTTCCTTTTTCTGCGGATTCAACATCGCCGGACAGGCCGTCCTTAACCGCAGAAAATTGGCCAGACAAAATGAGAAAGGCGGCCTTCTCTTGCGTTGTGAGCGCGCTCTTTTGCTGATAGTCCCGCGCCATACGCACAAGCGCCGCCGAAAGCGTGACAAAATCAGGCAATTTTACCGTGATAAGATCCTGCGTATAATAAGTGTCTAAATCCGGATCGAGCGTCAGGTTTGAGTTTTCCGCAATCTTCGTCACAAGCGCTTTGGCTGCATCAATGGCTGTCAGAATGTTCGCGTTCGAGCTTGCAAGCGTGCTTAGTTCTTGGCTAAGCGTCTGCGACGTTTGCGCTGAATCCATGGCCGCATCATAAGCCACTTGATCTTGCGTAAGCGCCTTAAGCCCCCCAGCCACATCGCCGACGGTTTCATCCAAAGACCGCGCCGCTAAATCCGACAAAAGCGGCCATGCCGAATGCGAGACATACACAACGCCGCCGCTTTCCTTGGCCGCGAAATCGACCGCCGTGTTGCTGGCCTCAATAAGCAACCAGCTCAGCATCGCAATCGGAATAAGGAACAAGCCAGAAAGAAACGTCAGCTTGTGCGAAACCGCAACGCGCCCGGATAAAAGGGATACCATACGCATAGCAAGGCCTCTTTAAGATGGGGGGGGGTGATTCGAAAGAACACGAGTGTGCTGTGGACATCCATAGGTACGTTCTTTTTAGTTAAGGCTTGATTAACTGGACTGACCGCAGGGATTAAAAAACAAGCGAAAGCTTATACGAAAACGGCTTGCTAGGCGTTGGCGCCAAGCAAGCCGTGTCGTCGAACCTTTTGTTCGTCTTACGCTTTCAGCGCTTTGCTCACGATTTCGCGAATATGTGGCGAAAGCTTCGCATCATTTTGGATCAGCTTCAGCGCCGCCTTCATCTTTTTCTGGCGCTTTGGCTCAAAATCGCGCCAGCGCAGGAAGGGTTTCGTAATGCGCGCGGCACTATGCGGGTTGATTTTATTGAGCTTGATGATCTGCTCGGCAATAAACAGATAGCCCGACCCATCGGCGGCATGGAAGCCAAAGGGATTCCCCGCAAACATCCCCAAAAGCGCCGAAACGCGGTTTGGGTTCTTAAGCGTAAAGGCCGAATGCTTCATCAGCTTTTTCACCGTCTTGAGCACATCGGGCTGACGTGCCGCGGCTTGCGCCGCAAGCCAATCATCCATAATCGCAGGCGTCTTGCTATAGGTCTTGGCAAAGGAGGCCAGCATTTTGGCCTTCATAGGCGCCTCGTTTGCAATCAGCAAATCAAGCCCCGTGTTTTTGTCGGTCATGTTTTTCGAACTTGAAACCATCGCCACGGCAAGCGGCGTCACGTCTTCTGGCACGATCTTGTTCAAATAGAACAAGCACAGATTTTTCAAGCTGCGCTGCCCGCGCGCTTGGCCGTCGCTGGCTTTTTCGCTTAAGCGCTTTTCAATTGTTTTATAGGTTTCCCAAAGCTCGTCTTGCAGCCCTTCGGCAATCGCGACGATCACGCGCTGACGTGCCTGATACAGTTTGATGGGATCGATGAGCTGGCCCGAAGCCAAAAGTTGAAGCCCCAAATCCGCTTCGCCCGGCAAAGCCAGCATTTGCGCCTTTGTCCCGGCCTCAAGTTTCGGGCTGTGCAAAATAACGCGCAAGCCATCAATCAAAGCGGCTGGAATCTTTTCGCCGCTCAACACAAATTTCGAAAACAGCTTTTGCCCCGCATCCCACCGGTTAAACGGATCGGTATCGTGCGCCATCAAAAGCAAAAGCTCGTCGTCTGTATAGTCGTAATTCACGCGCACCGGCGCGGAAAAATCGCGCAGTAACGACGGCACAGGCTTGGCCTCGACATTCAGGAACGTTAGTTGATCTTCCGCGAGCGAAAGATCGATCACGAACGTGCCCTTCATATCCTTGCCCTTGGCATCAAGCAGCCCGACTGAGAGCGGCATGTAAAGCGGTTTCTTGCTTTTCTGTCCCGCTGTAGGGGCCGTTTTTTGCTTCACGATCAGCGTATATTCTTTTTTCCGTGCATTATAGCTGCTGGTGACATCCAAAACCGGCGTGCCCGCTTGGCTATACCACAGCATAAAATGGTCGAGATCAATCTCGTTCGCTTCCGCCTGCGCGGCCACGAAATCGTCGCACGTCGCCGCTTGACCATCATGACGCTTGAGATAAAGCTTCATGCCCTTGCGGAAACCCTTGGTTCCCACAAGCGTTTGAATCATGCGCGTCACTTCCGCGCCTTTATCATAGACGGTCGAGGTATAGAAATTATCGATTTCTTCGTAGCTATCTGGACGGATCGGATGCGCCATCGCGCCCGCGTCTTCTGGAAACTGAAAGCTGCGCAATTTAGAGACGGTGCGAATACGCTCCAGCGCAGCGCCGTTCATCGCGCCGCAGAATTCTTGCTCGCGGAAAACGGTAAGGCCTTCCTTTAAGCTCAGCTGGAACCAATCGCGGCAGGTCACGCGATCGCCCGTGTAATTGTGGAAATATTCGTGCCCGACGACACGTTCGAAGAACGCGATGTCCGCATCCGTCACGGTATCGCTGCGGCCCAAAACGCAAGAATCGTTAAAAATGTTCAGGCCCTTATTTTCCATCGCGCCATAATTAAAGTAACTCACGGCGACGATCATAAAGCGATCGAGATCATATTCCAGACCAAAGGTTTCTTCGTCCCATTTCATCGCCTTTTTAATGGCGGTCATCGCGAACCCGGTTTCGCTCTTGCGGCCCGGTTCGACATAAATCTCAAGCAAAACCTTGCGGCCCGATTTGGTCGTAAAGGAGCTTGCGGCGCGATCCATTTTGCCCGCGACCAGCGCGAACAAATAGCAAGGCTTGCGATGCGGATCTTGCCACACAGCATAATGCCGCCCGTTTTTCTCTTTGCCCTTTTTCAGCAGATTGCCGTTGGACAGCAAGGTCGGGTATTTTTTCTGATCGGCATGGATCGTGACATGGAATTGCGAGAGCACATCGGGACGGTCTGGGAAATAGGTGATCCGGCGGAAGCCCTGAGACTCGCATTGCGTGCACAGCATCGGCCCGGCGGCATAAAGACCCGAAAGCGCCGTGTTCTTCGCGGGCACGTTCGTGCTTTCGATTTCAAGGATCGCTTCGTCCGGCACGCCTTCAATCGTCAGCGTTTTTTCTGTCAGCGCATAGTTCTGTTTGGAAAGCTCAATACCATTGACGACGACGCGAAGGAGTTTTTGTTCCTCACCGTTGAGGATCAACGGCGCATTTTTTCCCTTGCTGGCCGGATTGCGGCGCAAATGAAGGCGCGAGCGCACCGTCGTGGTCTTGTCATAAATATCGAAATCAAGTTCGGTCTGGTCCACCAAAAAAGCGGGAACCTTATAATCAGCGCGACGAACTTCGTGCGCAGGTACTTTTTGACTCTTTTTCATTTGCATTTCTTCCTTCAAAACATATCCAGCGCGACACGCGCCTCATCCGACATTCGCCCCGGATCCCATGGGGGGTCCCAAACGAGCTTCACTTCGATTTCGCCAAAATCCACTATCTTTGCTAAAGAATCGTGAACCATACCCGGAATGGCATAGGCCAGCGGGCAATTGGGTGTCGTAAGCGTCATTTCGACAAGCAGGCCCGGTTTCTCGGCCCCCGTCAAGAGCGGCTCGATTTTATAAATCAAGCCTAAATCATAGATATTCACGGGTATTTCAGGATCATAAACCTCCTTCAGGCCCGCGATGGCTTTTTCGGTCAGATCGGCGAGGATTTCTTGGTCATTCATCTTTATTCCGTCCCCACCTTTTTGGCCGAAGCCGGATCAAGCGCCGCTTCCAGGGTTCGCCACGCCAAGGTCGCACATTTAACTCGCATGGGATACCGCCCCACGCCCGCCAAAGCTTGCAACCGATCAACAGCATCCGGGTCAAGGTCTGCCACGCCGTCAGGCGGCGCGGTGCCCATCGTAAGCGATTGGAAATAGGCCCAGAGCGCCCGCGCCTGCGTTGCCGTTTTTCCCCGCAGCATATCGGTCATCAGCGAGGCCGAGGCAACCGAAATCGCGCAGCCATCGCCCTGAAACGACGCCTCAGCAATCGTGCTATCGTCGCTAACGGTTAAATACAAAACGAGTTTATCGCCGCACAGCGGATTATGCCCCACGGCTTCGCAATCGGCTTGGGCGATGGCATGGAAATTATGCGGCTTTTTGCTGTGATCCAAAATCAAATCTTGATAAAGGGCGCGCAGGTCGTCGTCGGATTCGCTCATCCCATGAGCTCCTTTGCTTTCAAAAGCGCGGCCACCAGCGCATCGATATCGGCGCTTGTGTTATAAATCCCAAACGAAACCCGCGCCGTAGCGACAAGGCCCAAAGCCTCCATAGCAGGTTGGGCGCAATGATGCCCCGCGCGGATCGCCACGCCGTACCCATCCAAAATCGTGCCTAAATCGTGCGGATGAATGCCGTTGACAACAAAGGACAGAATGCCGCTTTTCTTCGGCGCCGTGCCAATGAGCCGCACGCCATCAATGGCAGCCAAACGTGCCGTGCCTTCCGCCAACAAAGCCGCTTCATGCGCGGCGATTTTTTTAAACCCAATGCCTTGCACATAATCTATAGCCGCCTTCAGCCCTACGGCTTCGGCAATCGCAGGCGTGCCCGCCTCAAAGCGCGAGGGCGGTTCTTGATAAAGCGTTTCTTCAAACGTCACCGAGGCGATCATATCCCCGCCACCTTGATACGGCGGCATGCTTTTCAAAAGCGCCCGCTTGCCATACAAAACGCCAATGCCTGTGGGGCCGTAAAGCTTGTGGCCCGAGAACACATAAAAATCAACATCGAGCGCTTGCACATCCACGGCGCGGTGGCTGACCGCTTGCGCCCCATCGAGCAAAACAGGAATCCCGCGTGCATGCACTGCCGCAATAAGCTCTTCCACTGGTAAAACCGTGCCGAGCGCATTGGAAACATGCGCCACGGAAACGAGTTTCGTTTTGTCGTTGAGCGCCGCACGCACATCTTCGATCAAGACGTCGCCGTTGGCTTGGATCGGCACAACGCGCAGAACAATGCCTTTTTCCTGCCGCAGCATTTGCCACGGCACAATGTTGGCGTGATGCTCAAGCTGGGTCAGAACAACTTCATCGCCCGCCTTTAAAAACGTGCGCCCCCAACTCGCCGCCACAAGGTTCAGCGATTCCGTTGCGCCACGCGTAAAAACAATCTCATCCGCATACGCCGCATTTAAAAAGCTGCGCACGCTTTCCCGCGCCGCGTCGTACGCCTGCGTCGCCCGCATCGAAAGCTCATGCACGCCGCGATGAATGTTGGCGTAGTCTGTTTCATAAAAACGCGACATCGCATCAATCACGCAGCGCGGTTTTTGCGCGCTTGCGCCGCTGTCTAAATAAGCCAGCCGATGCCCATGCACCTTTTGCGCAAGCGCAGGAAAATCGTGAGCCACGTTTAATTCTGTTTCAGCCATTCCTCAACCTCCCGCCTTGCAATCAACGCCAGTTCCGGCGCACCGAGGCGCTCAAGCCCTTCATTCACAAACGCTTCAATCAACATCGCCCGCGCTTCTTTTTCCGGCAGGCCACGTGAGCGCAGGTAAAAAAGTTCCTCTTCGTTCAAGTCGCCAATCGCGCTGCCGTGCGAGCATTTCACGTCATCGGCGTAAATCTCAAGCTCGGGCTTCGCATCCATCTCGGCCTTGTCCGAAAGGAGCAGGGCGCGGCTCAATTGGTGGCCGTCTGTTTTTTGCGCCTGCGCCGCCACATGAATTTTACCTTGAAAGACGGCGCGCGCTTTGTCATCCAAAACGCTTTTAAAAATCTGGCGGCTTGTGCCGTGTGGCGCTTCATGAAACACACGCACAATCGTATCCGCTTGCGCTTCACCGCGCAGTAAGGACGCGCCAGCCAAATGCGTGCTGGCCAGTTCACCTTCCAAATGAACGTCCGTTTGCATCCGCGTCAGGCCGCCATCTTTCACAAGCGTGTACGCGTCATAAAAGGCACCCGCCGCGACACGCACATCCGTTTGCGCGAAATGCAAAGCCTTCGCCTGCGCGGCTATGATTTTGCCATGAACAAGCTTCGCTTGCTCGCCAAGCTCAATCGTAAGGTGCGGCATATACGCAAACAGCCCCGCGCCACGACACAGGTGCCGCTCAATGACTGTCAGCCTGCTATTTGCACCGAGGACGAGGCGCAGTTTCGTCGCGCCTTCCCACGGGGTGCGCGTGGCCGTGTTGACAAACAACAGTTCAAGCGGTTGCAACGCCAGACAGGTTTGCTTTTCAAGCGAAAGCGCGTAACCGCCATCAGCTTCTTCAACAAAAAACCTGTCAGGCAAGCCTTTGCGCGTCGAAAGCACCGCATCGTAGCGCCCATTGACAAAAACTAGCCGCTGCGGCGCGAGAGACTGTGGTAAACGCGTCTTTTTTGGCGCAGGCGCTAGGGCAAAGTCCGTTTTGGCGTAAGGCGCAAGTTTAGTGTACCGCCACGCTTCGGGCTCTTGCGCGCTTTGTTGAAGGAAGGTCGCAAAACTCATCGATCCGTCCTTTCAAAGACATGCCGCGCAATTTCAGAAACCTCATCCAAGCTGTGAATAAGATAATCCGGTTTCGCCGCGCGCAGCCGTGCAAGCGAACACACGCCATCGCTCAAAGCCACGCCCGGATAACCATAGGCGTGCGCGATTTCGATTTCTTCCGGCGTATCGCCAACCACAAGCGCACGCATGATTTCGTTTTCCTCAAGATAGGCCTTCAGCTTTTCACCTTTGCCTTTTTTATAAAGCACCTTAGAAAAATCATCATGCGCCAAAACGGCATCAAGATGCGTCAAGATTTTGAAACGCTCGGCCTGTTGTGTAATTTTTCCCGTTTGATAGTTGCTTAAAACAAGGGCCTGATTGCCGCGCTCTTTGATCGTCCCGAGGGCTTGGCGTGCCCCCTTGCGAAGCCTTAAGCGATTCTGCTGCGCTTCATAATGTTTTGAAAAAGCTTCAAAGAACTCGCTTTGCCGCGCAAAAACATCCTGCTCTTTGCAGCCAAAGCGCAGATACATTTGTAAGAGCGGCACGATATAAGCCTCTTGATAGGCCGCCAAAGAAACCGGCGCGACGTCAAACAGCTCAAGTGTTTTATTGGTCGCGTGCAAACACAGCCGCGTATCGGCAATGAGCGTGCCGTTCCAATCAAAAACAACCGCGTGGCTTTTGGCGCTCATGCAAGCCCCCGCGCTGTATCTTCGCCATACCCCTTCGCTTCAAGTTCAAGCGCAAGCTCTGGCCCGCCCGAACGTTCGATCCGTCCGGCGGCAAGCACATGCACGCGATCCGGTTTAATATAGTCAAGCAAGCGCTGATAATGCGTGATCACAAGCATCGAGCGATCCGGTGCGCGCAGCGCATTTACGCCCGCTGAAACAATGCGCAGCGCATCAATATCAAGCCCGCTATCGGTTTCATCGAGAATGCAAAGCTTCGGCTCAAGCACCGCCATTTGCAGCACTTCGTTGCGTTTTTTCTCGCCGCCGGAAAAGCCGACATTCACTGCGCGTTTGAGCATTTCATCGCTCATGCCCAAGACTTGCGCTTTGCCGCGCAAAAGCTTGAGCATCTGCATGGCGTCATATTCTTTTTCACCACGCGCCTTGCGCACCGCGTTGAGCGCATTTTTCAAAAACGTCATGTTGGTCACGCCCGGAATCTCGACCGGATATTGAAACGCCAAAAACAAACCCGCCGCCGCGCGTTTTTCCGGCGCAGCGCCCAGCAAATCTTGGCCATCTAATTTCGCGCTACCAGCCGTCACAACATAACCGGGCCGCCCGGCAAGAACATAAGACAAGGTGCTTTTGCCAGCGCCGTTCGGGCCCATAATGGCGTGAACCTCGCCATCCGGCACGCTGAGCGTAAGCCCTTTGAGAATTTCTTTGCCCTGAATCGTGGCATGAAGATTTTTGATTTCCAACATCGCTTAGCCTATGCTTCCTTCCAAACTCACGCCGATGAGTTTTTGCGCTTCGACAGCGAACTCCATCGGCAATTCCTTCATCACTTCGCGGCAAAAGCCATTAACGATGAGCGCCATGGCTTCCTCGGTATCGAGCCCGCGTTGGTGACAGTAAAACAATTGATCTTCGCTGATTTTCGAGGTCGTCGCTTCGTGCTCGACCCGCGCCGTCGGTTGACGCGATTCTATATACGGCACCGTATGCGCCCCACACAAATTGCCAATCAGCAAACTATCGCACTGCGTTTTGTTGCGTGCGCCTTTGGCCGTGCGCGCCACGCGCACAAGCCCGCGATATGTGTTTTGCGCATGCCCGGCGCTGATGCCTTTGGACACGATGGTCGAGCGCGTGTTCTTGCCCAAATGAATCATCTTGGTGCCGGTATCGGCTTGTTGATAGTTGGACGTAATGGCAACGGAATAAAAGGCGCCGATTGAATCGTCGCCCTGCAGCACGCAGCTCGGATATTTCCACGTGATCGCCGAGCCGGTTTCAACTTGCGTCCATGAAATTTTCGAAGCCACGCCTTTGCACAAGCCGCGTTTGGTCACAAAATTGTAAATGCCGCCAAGTCCGTTTTCATCGCCGGGATACCAGTTTTGCACCGTGGCATATTTAATTTCGGCGCGGTCCATCGCAACCAGCTCAACCACGGCGGCGTGAAGTTGATTTTCATCCCGCTTGGGTGCTGTGCAGCCTTCGAGATAGCTAACATAAGAATCATCGTCCGCAACGATGAGCGTGCGCTCAAACTGGCCCGTATTCGCCGTATTAATGCGAAAATAGGTCGAAAGCTCCATGGGACAACGCACGCCTTTGGGAATGTAGACAAACGAGCCATCCGTAAACACGGCAGCGTTGAGCGCGGCAAAATAATTGTCATGCGCGGAGACAACGCTGCCTAAATATTTTTTTACAAGCTCGGGATAGGTGTGAAGCGCTTCGGTCAGGGAACAGAAAATAATGCCGTGCGCCTCAAGCGCCTTTTTATACGTCGTTGCGACCGACACACTATCAAATACGGCATCAACCGCCACGCTCGGCGTCACGCCAGAAAGCATTTCTTGCTCGCGCAGCGGAATGCCAAGCTTATCATAGGTTTTCAAAAGCTCGGGATCGACTTCGTTTAAGGATTTGAGCCCAGCCTTCACCTTCGGCGCAGCGTAATAGGACGGTGCCTGATAATCGATGGGCGGATAGTGAAGCTTAGCCCACTTTGGCTCTTTCATTTTTTTCCAGCGCGCAAAAGCGTCAAGCCGCCACGCAAGCAGCCACGCCGGTTCATCCTTTTTCGCCGAAATATATTTGACTGTCTCTTCGCTAAGCCCCGCAGGCGCAAGCTCTGTTTCAATGTCCGTCACAAACCCGTGTTTGTACGTCGCGGAAGAAAGCGCCTCTTGAGGCAATGCCTTCGCTTGCGTCATGCTCGTCCCGCTCCCGTTACGCTATCTGATCTTCGTGCGGTACAAAATCGGCAAGTTTCACGTGTTCAAGCGCCTCCATGATGGCGCGGTTCACACGCGACCACCGTTCGCGTACAGGGCAAGAAAGCCCGATGGCGCAGTCGCATTTTTCATTGCCTTTAGCTTTACCCGCGCATTCGGTTAACCCGATGGGGCCATCAACGGCTTCAATGACCGTGACAATCGAAACATCCTGTGCCGCCCCGGCCAAACGATAGCCGCCTGAAGCCCCGCGATGGGCTAAAACAATTTCACCCTTAGCAAGGAGTTTCATAAGCTTAGCAACAGTTGGGAGCGGCAATGTTGTTGCTGTTGCCAAAGCCGACGCTGACCAATTGGCTTCCGGCGCTGTCATCATTTGCGTCAAAATGATAAAGGCATAATCCGCTAATTTACTCATGCGCAGCATCACAGCACCCCAAATAGGATTTCACTAGTCCTTTATGATTAAGCCTGAGTTTAGCCTTGGTCAAGCCCTCTACCACCCGCCACCGCAAAAAAATATTCCGTATAACGGAGAGGGAATTAGGCCAAAAGATAGGCCGACAGCGCATTCAATTTTTCCCGGCCTTTGGCCGTTGCCGCAAAATGGGTGGCGCTTTCGAAAACCAGCCCTTCTTCACGCAGTGCTGTTCGTTTCGAGCGAGGGATAAAATCATCCAACGTCAATTCAAACTTCTGCGCCCAAGCCGCCCGCGCAAGTCCCGCCGTCAAGCGTAGCCCCATCATCAGAGCTTCACGCATCGCCGTTTCTTGGTCGATGGCCTCAAAAACGGCGCGGCCATGCCCAAGCGCTTCGACTTGCGCAAGCCATTTTGTCGGCAGAGAAAGCGCCTCGCTAGCGTAACGCAGGCCGTCCGCCGCAACAAAGCGCCCATGTGCCCCAGGGCCTATGCCAATATAATCTTCGTAATGCCAATAGGTTAGATTGTGGCGACTCTCTTGCCCCGGCGCAGCATGGTTTGAGATTTCATAAGCAGGCAGGCCCGCTTCAGCCAAAAACGCTTGCGTGAACTCGAACTGGGCGGCGGCCTCCTCGTCAGGCGCACGAAGGCTTTGGTTTTTTTCTTTTTTGAAAAAGACCGTACCCGGCTCAATGGTCAATTGATAAAGCGAGAGATGCTTGGGCCGAAAGCTGAGCGCTGTTTGAATCTCCGCTTCCCATGCCGCCAAGCTTTGGCCGACGCGGGCATAAATAAGATCAAACGAAAAGCGATCAAAAACCGAAGCGGCACTTTCAATCGCACGGCACGCGGCGGCGGCATCATGCGCCCGGCCCAAAAAGCGTAAGGCTTCGTCATCAAACGACTGTACCCCGAGCGAAAGCCGATTAATGCCCGCCGAGCGAAAGGCTTTGAACTTTTCTGTTTCCGAAGAAGAAGGGTTGGCTTCAAGCGTAATCTCACAATCCGTCGCCACAGGCCAAAGCTTGGCCACATGATCCAAAACCGTTTGCGTCGTTTGAGGCTGCATCAAAGAGGGTGTGCCGCCGCCAAAATAAAGCGAGCTGATCTGCCGCTCACCCAAAAGCGCGCGCATCGTATCAAGCTCACGCAAGTAAGCCGCCGCGAACGCGGACTCGTCCGTACCCTCTGGTAAGGGCCGCGAATTAAAATCGCAGTACGGACATTTCGAGAGGCAGAACGGCCAGTGAATATAAATGGCCAGCGGGTTCATGCGGACGCAAAAAGCTTTGTCAGCGCTACAAGCGCACGACCGCGATGGCTCAGTTTATTTTTTTCTTCGCCATCCATTTCGGCAAAGGTGCGCGTTTCGCCTTCGGGTTGAAACACGGGATCATAGCCATGCCCCTTTGTCCCGCGCATCGGCCAAACGATGGTGCCGTTACAGCGCCCTTCGACCAGCTCTTCATGCCCATCAGGCCAAACTAAAGCCAGCACGCACATAAAATAAGCTGAGCGATCTTTGTTTGCGCCAAGCGCGTCCTGCACGCGGCGCATCGCCATGCCAAAATCTTTATCCGCCCCCGCCCAGCGAGCGGAAAATAATCCCGGATCGCCACCCAGCGCCTTCACACACAAACCGCTATCGTCGGCGAGCGCCGGAAGGCCCGAAGCTTGAGCCGAGGCGTGCGCTTTGATCAGCGCATTTTCACGAAAATCTTTTCCCGTTTCTTCCGGCTCAGGCAGCCCAAGCTCTCCCGCTGAAGTCAGCGTAAGGCCATACGGCGCCAAAAGCTCACGAAACTCGATAAGCTTACCGTTATTATGCGTTGCGATAACAAGCTTTTTCTCTGTGAAAAGCCGCGTCATTAGGCGGCCTCAATCGCGCTTTTCTGCAACAAAGCCAATTCATCCGTGCCCTTGCGCGCCAAAGCCATTAGCGCCAAAAACTCGCTTTCTTCAAACGGCTTTTCTTCGGCTGTGCCCTGCACTTCAATAATTTTTCCTGCGCCCGTCAGCACAAAGTTTGTGTCCGCCTGCGCATGAGAATCTTCGGCATAGTCCAAATCTAAAACAGCCTGGCCTTTATAAAGCCCGCAGGAGATAGCCGCGACGGTGTCGGTCAGCGGATTGCCCGTCACCTTGCCCGTCTTTTGTAGATATTTGATCGCCAACGCCAGCGCCACATAGCCGCCCGTGATCGAAGCCGTGCGCGTGCCGCCGTCGGCTTGCAACACATCGCAATCAATCTTGATTTGAATCTCGCCCAGCGCCTTGCGGTCTACCACAGCACGAAGCGCGCGGCCAATGAGCCTTTGAATCTCTTGCGTCCGGCCCGATTGTTTGCCTTTCGCGGCTTCGCGGTCGGTGCGGTCCTGTGTTGCGCGGGGCAACATGCCATATTCCGCTGTAATCCAGCCCAGCCCGGTCCCGCGCATAAAGCCGGGTACCTTTTCGGAAACGCTGGCCGTGCACAGCACGTGCGTATCACCGCATTTGATCAAGCACGAACCTTCCGCGAACTTGGCAACGCCGGGAATGAGGGAAATGGTTCTTTTTTCGTCAAGTGCGCGAGCGGATGGACGCATAGGTAACCCCTTATGTTTTGAAGTGCGCCTCAACCTACGCATCCCGCCTTAAAACGGAAAGCCCAAAATGCAGGGATTGGTTAAGGCCTACCAAAAAAAGAAAGTATTAATCTTTTGTAGCCTTGATTCCCTTAGACTCCTGTTTTTCCTTCTTTTTTATTGCTTTCAGTCCGGCTTTTGTTTAATTTCCTCTTAAGCAGTTGATCCTTTAAAAACCAGTTTTTAGAACGTTCCTTCGACCATTTAAACGCGCAAAAGAGGTCACTATGTTGGGCTTGAAGATCATCAAAAACGCACGGCTCCGCCGAATTGATCACGATTTCCGTGATGGTTTTGAAATTCTTGCAGCCTTTTCACCCAATCATCCCAATCCGGATCAGGCTATTCGTTCCCTATTGCCTGAGCCGAAGCCCCGCTAAGCCTTTCTTCCTTTTTGCAAAACAGCGCGCCCGAAGGCGCGTTTTTTGTGCCCGGTCCCAATCGATTCAATTTGAGCTAAATGCGGTCTAATCCTATGAATTATTTAATGTTTTTCGTGTTTAATGGCTTTGTTAGCGAGGACACGTATTTGAGTTGAGGTGTATGATGGGTGCAACCGCTTTAAGAGCACAGACTTCTGCCGCCGGACGAGGCGTCACGGGCCAAGGTCATGTCACGCAACCCCATGAGCTTGAGCGTGTCCTCAAGGGCTTGGTGTGTGTGTGCCCCGCCAAAAATTGCGATCCTGCTTTTATGGCAGATCTTGTTAAAGGTCGCATGCTGCACCAAGACGTGGCGGGCCACATGACG
>Ga0209467_1001676_pt1 | contig 18227 bp, 12 predicted proteins | sample Higcelwee11metaG_FD_187175 | JGI IMG/M metagenome (GOLD analysis project Ga0209467, IMG submission 187175) | Freshwater pond sediment microbial communities from the University of Edinburgh, under environmental carbon perturbations - High... | ecosystem: Environmental > Aquatic > Freshwater >...
AGTATTCTGACCCGTTTTGGCTATGCCCATGGCCGCAGGACTGCTGAGGCGTTGCGGCAGGAGTTTCCAAGCCTGCTGGAGGACGATCAGACCGGTCCACGTCTGCATACGCTGCTGGGACTGGTTGAGGTGGCCAAAAGTACCCGTACCGATGGTATGGGGGAATCACCGCTGGTGGAGGGGGATTGGCTGAACTCCTATGAGGTTGAACAGCATTTGCTGCACCTTGGCAGGTCAACCGAGCCGGTCTGCTGGAGTCTGACCGGGTTTGCCAGTGGTTATGTCTCTGCCTGGGCAGGCAGGGAGGTCTATTTTATCGAAACCCGCTGTTGCGCCAAAGGGGATGCCATCTGCCATATGCAGGGGCGTTTCAAGGAGCAATGGGGAGCCGAGCTGGATGAACATCTGCAGTACTATCAGATGGAGTCGGCCGACAATATGCTGGCCGAGCTGACAGAAAAACTGCGGACGGTTGAAAATCGGCTCAGGGTCAAGAAGCGTCAGCTTTCCTGTCTGGATGGGGAGGGGGGCGAAGAGGAGTGTGCCTGTATTACCGCCCGCAGCCCTGCCATGCGTAAGACAATTGAGATAGCCCGCCGGGTTGCCAAGGTGGAGTCTACGGTGGTGATCAGCGGTGAGAGCGGCACTGGTAAGGAACGGATCGCCCAGCTGATTCACGAAGGCTCGGCCCGCATGGGGCGTCCCTTTGTGGCGGTTAACTGTGGGGCGGTGACGGAGACCCTGCTGGAGAGTGAGCTGTTCGGTCATCTGCGCGGCTCATTTACCGGGGCTGCCAAGGATGCCATCGGACTGTTTGAGGCCGCCAACGGGGGGACGCTCTTTCTGGATGAGATCGGCGAGATATCGTCCGGGATGCAGGTCAAGCTGTTGCGGGCATTGCAGGAACGGGAGATCAGGCGGGTTGGCGATAACAAGGCCCGGCCGGTTGATATCCGGGTGCTGGCGGCCACCAACCGCAACCTGGCCGACGAGGTGGCTGCCGGTCGATTCCGCCAGGATCTTTACTACCGTCTGAGGGTGATTGAGCTGCGGGTGCCCCCGTTGCGGGAGCGGCGTGAGGATATCCTGCCCCTGGCGCGGCTCTTTCTGGATGAATCGGCACGCCGGTCAAACCGTAGCATTACCGGCTTTGATACCAGCGCAGCCGACCAGCTGCTGCGCTATGACTGGCCGGGCAACGTGCGGGAGTTGCAAAATGCGGTTGACTACGGGGTGGCGCTTTGTACCGGTGACCGCGTGCAGTCCGATGATCTGCCTGAGGAGTTACGTGCTGCCATATTCAAGCCAACGGTTAACGGCGGGATCAGGCCGTTGGAGGAGATGGAGCGGGAGTATATCCTGGCTGCCCTGCATGCCATGGGGGATAACCGGACCCGTACCGCCAGTGCCTTGAATATCGGCATTGCGACTCTGTACCGCAAGTTGAATGAATATGGTAAAGGGTTGAAATAATCCGGGTTATCTGTTTCCGGCAAATCCCAGCAGTATCAGCTTGGTGCCAACCCCGCCGGTCACTACGTCAATACGGGCGTTGGCGGTACCTTTGACAGTACGATGCACATATATGGACGTCCCTTCGATGTTCACGGCCTCGTATTGGTCAATCTCTGATGGTTCCGGTGTTCCCCATCGCACGGACGGGATGTCTCTCGACTGGGCGCCCCCTCAGCTGTAACAGATCTGTTTGTTCAGGCTGATGGTAACCTGGCTGCCTTTATCAATGATGATCTTGTGTGCTTTGGGGGTCAGTTTCAGATGCATGTCAGAGTTCTCCGTGCGTATCTCAAATCAGCAGTGTCGCGTTGATTCCGTGGTTGTGCCAGGAATCTTATCCACCCACCTGTGACATCGGCAACGTAATATTTTTCTGTGCCCGCTCCGCAATTTCGTGGTGTTCCGGTTTAGTGGTGACTACGTAGCGTAGTGCGTTTTTGAGGGCTTGATCGTCTCCGGCATGGATATAAGGTTTCAGATCGTGGGTTTCTGTTGCAAACAGGCAGCTTTTGGCAATCCCGGTTGAGGTCACCCTGATCCGGTTGCATTCATTGCAGAAATGGCATGATACCGGGGTAATGACGCCGACTCTGCCAACCGCCCCTGCGATCCGGTAATAACTGGCCGGCCCGTCCATGGCAGCTTTGCTCTCCGGTTGCAAGGTGTAGCGCAGGGCCAGTTTTCCGAGGATTTCACTGCCGGAGATGGTACGCGCCTTCCATGAATCGTCCCGAAGAGTTGGCATATATTCAATGAATCTTACGTGGTACGGTCTAGTAAGGGTCAGGGCGGCAAAGGCTGCAACTTCATGGTCATTGACGCCGCGTATAACCACCATATTGATCTTGATCCGTTTAAATCCGGCTTCCTCTGCCGCCTTGATCCCTTCGAACACCTTGAGGATATCGCCGCCACGGGTGATGCTGTCAAAGGTGTCCGGCTGCAGGGAGTCAAGACTGATATTCAGACTTTCAACACCGGCACAGCGCAGCTCTGCCGCCATCTCCGGCAGCAGGATGCCGTTTGTTGTCAGTACCAGGCGTTTCAAGCCGGGGGTGGTGGACAGCTCTGCCAGGAAGGGGATGATTCCCTTACGCACCAGCGGTTCACCGCCGGTGACCCTGATCTTTTCAACACCAATGGCAACGGCAGCCCGGGAAACCGTGAGCAGCTCTTCAAAACTTAAGACATCTTTATGTCTGATGGCATGCACCCCGGAAGCAGGCATGCAGTAGATGCAGCGCAGGTTGCAGCGGTCGGTTACTGAAAGCCGCAGATAATTGATTGACCTTCCAAACGGATCATAAAGTGCCATAAAAGATATCCCCCGTGCCCAGGTCCGGGTCCAGTAAGGTAATTTCAACGACGCTGTCAGCCAGCAGTAACGAGTGCGGTTCCAGCCTCAACAGCCCGTTACCGGCTGTCAGGGATGCCAGGTTTGCAGAGCTCTGGTTGCTGATGGTGGAAACCTTGTAACTGTCTCCTTCAGAGGCAACCCGGACGCTGACAAGGTGGGGGCGCTCACCACTGTTCAGGACCTGACCGGATAGCACGGCCTTGATCTTTGGCCGCATCAGCTGCGAATGCCCCAACATCTTCAGGATGGCCGGGCGTACGAACATCTCAAAGCAGACCATGGCCGCAACCGGATTGCCGGGAAGCGCAAAGACCGGCTTGCTTTCGATTGTGGCAAAGGTTGCCGGTTTACCCGGTTTCATATTTACTTTGCTGAACTGCAGTTCTCCCTGCAGTTCCAGAATCGTCTCCCTGACAAAGTCCCGATCCCCCACGGATGCTCCCCCCGAGATGATCAGGCCGTCAGCCTGTAACCCTTCAACAATCTTGTCTCTGGTCGCCTTTCTGGTATCTGCCGCAATACCGATCAGCACCGGCTCTCCACCCGCCTGCACCAGTTGGGCAGCCAGGCTGTAACTGTTGCTGTTAATGATCTTGCCCGGTCGGGGTGACGACCCGATCTCCATCAGCTCGTCACCGGTGGAGAGTATGGCGATACGCGGTTTGCGGTAGACCGGCAGCGTTGCCCAGCCGAATGCTGCCAGTAGTCCAATCTCTTGAGGCCGGACCGGTGAACCTGATTTGATCAGCAGATTGCCTCTTTGAATATCCTCACCCTGTTTACGGATGTGGGAACCGCGTTTCAGGGAATGACTCATGCGGATTACACCGGCATCTTCAACAACATCCTCAATCGGCACAACCGTGTCACATCCTGCCGGGACAGGGGCGCCGGTCATGATCTTGACCGTGTCTCCCTGGGAAACCGGCGCTGTACGCAGCAGGCCGGCAGGAATAAAATCCACTACGTTCCATTGCTCCTGTCCTGGTCGCAGGGCCAGTGCATAACCATCCATGGCGGAGTTGTTTGATAGCGGGAGATCATGGGGGGCTCGCATATCAACGGCAATGATCCTGCCGATCGCCTCTAAAAGGGGGACGGACTCACTATCGATCTGTTTCGTATGCTTAAGGACAATCTCTTGTGCAGCATTGATGCTGATCATAACAAGCCTCACAAATAGTTCAGGATGACCGGTCTTGTCGGCTGTGCAGCTCCTGATTGGCGCTCAACGATTCGTGCCTGACCGGCCTGAACGTCTGTGCAATCAGGAGGGGGTGTTTGGTGTTGCCACCAGTTAAAAATTTGTTAGCAGTATCTGTGCCATTGTTTAAGGTGATGAATTAACTGCACTTTATTGGTTGTGCAGGTGGGCTTGTTGTGTGCTGTGTCTAGTTTTGATAATGGCAACATCATTTTGATAATGAAACGGGGGCGATGGGAGACTGCTGATCATTATCTGACCCTCAGGCGGTAGTCTCGTTGCAGGTAGACGGCTGGTTCAGCCCTACAGGCCGGGCGTGGCACAGTAGCTGCAGAAGGGCTGAAACAGTACGGAAATGCATCATCTGGTTCGGTTTGACGTGAAACAGAATCGGGGTGTCATAGGAGCCTGTCGGACTTAGAATAAATCTGCTGCAAAGGTGCCTGGACGGTTCATATTTCGCCGTTTTCTCGGTCAATAGAACAACTATTAACCTTCAAAAACGTCAAAATCTGCCCTCGCCCAGTCACCTTTTCGCTACGATTTCCTAAGTCCGACTGACTCCATAGAGCTTCTTTTCCAGATCAGATGACAGCAGGTGGCTATGAATCAGAACGTGGATACTGCGGAAAGACGGCTTGCAGCGGCTTGCCTGATCAGCTTCTGCTGTTTTTTCGCCGCCTATATGAGGATGCCGATAGTCCCGTTGCTGGCTGTTTCGCTGGGGGCTGATCCGGTTCAGGCCGGATTGATTAACGCCACCTTTATGGTAACGGCCGCGCTGCTTTCGATTCCGGCCGGTCTTGTCTCCGACCGTGTGGGACGGAGACCTCTGTTACTGGGGGGGATGGCGGTGATGGCGGTATCGTCATTGCTGCTGTCACGCAGCCAGGGGTTGGGGCAGATGGCGGTTGTCTACCTGCTGTTTGGTGCCGGGCTTGCAACATTTTCCCCGGCGCTCATGTCCTATGTGGCTGATGTCACCCCTGCCGAAAGACTCGGCCACGCCTACGGCAGATATACCATGGCTCTGTACTGCGGCATGACACTGGGGCCGGCTGCCGGGGGGTATGCCGCTGCAGTCAGCGGGCTGCATCAGGTATTTGTACTGGTTGGCTGCCTGTTTCTGGCCATGCTGCTGCTGGCCTGGCGCTCTCTGCCTGCTCCTCCGGCAAAACCAGGCAACAATCGTCGGACAAGCTCTATCCGGCCAGCGCTGCAACTGATCCTGAAGAACCGTCCCTTTGTCGCCTGTCTGGTTGCAACCCTGGGATGCTGTCTGGGGTACGGCATGTTTGTTACCTTTATGCCGTTGTATATGAAGGGCATGGGGATGCACACGGTACAGGTTGGCTACGTCTTTACCGCTCAGGCCTTTGCCAACGCACTATCGCGGCTGCCCACCGGCAGGCTGTCCGACCGGATCAGGAACAAAGGGGTCCTGATCAGCAGCGGGCTGGCGCTGTTCTCACTGGCACTGGCAGCTTTGGCCGTCTCCCGCTCACTGACAACGCTGATCTTTGTGGCCGTTATCATGGGGATAGGCATGGGGGTCGCCTTTACCGTGATCTGTGCCCAGATTGCCGAACTGGTCCCGGCGGAGATGCGTGGGCTTGCTGTCGGCTGTTACAATACCTGTGTCTACACCGGTATGATGCTCAGCTCGGTTGTCATGGGGCCGGTGATTCAGGAAACCGGGTTCGCAAACGCATTTTTGCTGAATGGAGCTGCCGGAGCCGTTGTGCTTTGCCTGTTCATCCATCTGTTCAGAAAGAAAAAGCTGGATGGTCTGATGCCGTAACGTTGAAGCAGATGCGCTGTCTGTACAATCTGCAGCAGGGCATGAAGCGAGAAAATAAACACGAAGGAGTAGTATGCACCGATATCGCCAAAAGATTCAACTTGCTCAAAACACCCCAATCCTGCTTCAGCTTCTGTTCTTTGTCCTTATACGTTGTTCAGTAGTAGTGATGGCGCTGGCGTCATCAGTAGCTGCTTCAAGTGGTGACCTTGCGGCTTCGCCTTCAATCACCAGACAGGTACTTATTCTCAATGAAAATGCCTATGGACTGCCGGTGCCGGACATGGTCATAAACGGGATTATTGATCTGTTACGAAGTAAGAATATCAGTACAAACGACATCTTTGTCGAACATCTTGATCTTAATCGTAACCGCAATGCTGAACATACGAACCGTCTTGCTTCGTTATTGCGCCACAAGCTGGCTCATCGCAAGGTGGGCTTTATCGTTACTATTTCTCCCGGCGCTCTTGATTTTCTGGCAAATGAAGGCAAGGATTTTTTTCCGGATGCGCCGGTACTTACCATCTGGATGCCAGAAAAGGTAATCGACTGGAAAGGTAAACCTCGACAACTGATTGAACTGCATTCCCACAAGGATGTGGAAGGTACCCTGCGCCATGCACTGGCCCTTTTCCCGAAGACACGGCGACTGCTGGTGATCAATGGGGCAGCTCATCCTGGAAACGTAGAACCGAAGCAGGTGCATGCCGCGTTTGAACAGCTCCGGCAGAAACTGGATGTGGAATACCTGGACGAGCTATCGTATGAAGAGATGCTGCAGTATGTTTCAACCTTGCCTTCTGATACCATTATCCTCTTCGGAGCTTTTTTTAGTGACCGAACCGGTAGATCGTTCATCCCTGCTGAAGTGGCAGCGGCATTGTTGAAGCATGCCAATGTGCCGATATTCGGGCTGTATGAGGCCCATTTGGAAAAGGGGCTGGTCGGTGGGTCTGTCCTGCGTAATGCCGATATAAGCAGGAAGGCAGGTGAATCGATTCTGGCTTATTTTGACGGCGATCTGTTGTTGACCCGGCAGAAGACCGTTGTTAACTTGCCATTTACCCCTTTGTTCAACTGGCCCCAATTAGAACGATGGCAGGCCGATTTTTCACGGCTCCCCGCCCACAGCATAGTGCTCAAGCAGCCGACAGTGATATGGCAGCAATACCCCAAAACTGCGGCCAGCGTATTGTGTGTCTTTATTCTCCTGATGGTGCTGATTGCAGCGCTGATGCTCCAAAACAGACGCCGTTATCTGGCTGAACAATCATTAATGGAGGAACGTAGTCGTCTGGAGGGGATTATTACAGGTACCAATGCTGGCACCTGGGAGTGGAATATTCAGACCGGAGATCTGATCATCAATCGGCGCTGGGCTGCAATTATCGGATATACCCTGGAAGAGCTGTCACCACTTTCTGCAGAGATCTGGACACGCTTTATCCATCCCGATGACCTCAAGAGCCGGGCTGAACTGCTGCAAAAGCACTTATCAGGCAAGCTTGGTTATTATGATCAGGAACTGAGACTGAAGCACAAAGACGGAAGCTGGGTCTGGGTGCTTGATCGAGGAAGTATTGTTTCCTGGGCCGATGGAAATGAGCCGCACCAGATGATGGGGACCTGCCAGGATATCAGCATCCGCAAGGAGGCGGAGAATGAACTCCATATTCAGGCGGTTGTGCTGGAAGAGGAAATTGCCGAGCGACAAAAAGCGCAGGAGGCCCTCCAGGTTGCTAAAGAGGCTGCTGAAGCGGCAAGCAGAGCTAAATCGCTCTTTTTAGCAAATATGAGCCATGAACTGAGGACGCCGCTTAATGGTGTGATCGGGATGTCACAATTGATCGAGATGACAGACATTACTGAGGAACAACGGGAGTATCTGAAAAAATTGCGCCTGTCAGCGGGCAACCTGTTGACGTTACTCAGTGACATACTTGATCTTACCTCGATAGAAGCTGGTCAGTTGCAGATCATCAGCGATGAATATTCATTGCGCGCCTGTATTGACGAAGTCGTTATGGTCTATCAAGACTGTATTCGGGAAAAAAGACTTTGTTTTGCGGTTTCGGTGCCTGACGGTATACCTGACCGGCTGGTGGGGGACCGGCTCAGAGTTGTACAGATCCTCTCAAACCTTCTCTCAAATGCGATTAAATTTACGGATCAGGGCTGTATCACCCTGGCGGTAAAAAATATCGATAGATACGGACCTGTTGTTGTGCTGGATCTTTCTCTCACTGATACCGGCATCGGTATCGCGCCGGAACTGAAGAACTACATATTCAGCATCTTCACCCAGGCTGATGAGTCGTTTACACGCAGACATGGTGGTGCCGGACTGGGGCTTGCCATTGGCCGCAAGCTGGCTGATATGATGGGGGGATCTCTTACGGTTGAAAGCACTCCGGGAAAAGGAAGCACGTTTCATCTGTTGCTGCCATGTATCATGCAGTCAACCCCAACCGCATTGGACGAGGTAACGCTTCCGGTTGCAGGGCTGGCCCACCCACTGTCAATATTGCTGGCAGAACACAATCAGGTGAGTCAGTTCTGTGCTCAAGAGATTCTGGAGAGGGGGGGGCATCGTATAACAATCGCTGCTCATGGTGGACAAGCTCTGGAAAAGTGGAAACACGGGCTCTTTGACCTTATGCTGATAGATCTCCAGATGCCTGAAATAGCTGGTGACAAGGTTGTTAAACTGATCCGGCAGCAGGAGGATGGCCAGCATATCCCGGTCATTGCAATTATCAGCCTCACTGGTACAAGTGATAAAAACCGTATGCTTGAGGCCGGTTGTGACGGTTATCTAGTCAAGCCGTTCACGGTGCATGCCCTGGTTGCCGAGATTAACCGTGTGTTGGGAGCCTGTCGGACGTAGGAGCTAAGGAGTTGTAAACAAATTACCTGATCATCTTGCATCTCATCTTCAGGCCATCTTTGCCAGAACTTCAATCACCAAATCCTCAGCGTAGCCCTGCTACGCCTGCGGTTTGTTTCAATCAGTTCTGCCAAATCTGACCTGAATCTGAGCGCAATTTTGACCATGCAATTCATTTACAACTCCTGACTATGCATTACATGCAACGGTGTCATCTTCAGTCTTTATCCCGCAGCCTGTATATTTTTTTGCTGCCATAGAGAGGTTTTGCCCTCATCATGATTCGACGCCTGACCATAACCCTGCTGCCGTTCCTGCTGTTTCTGCTGCTCTGGCAGGCTACCGCCCTGCTGGTTGAACAGATCCGTATGGTCCCCTTTCCCACGCCATGGCAAACGTTGGAAAGGCTTGGACAGCTTGCTGCGGGAGAACCGCTTTCCGATGCACCGCTCTACCGGCATGTCGGCGACAGTCTGCTGCGCTGGCTGACCGGTTTTGGCAGCGGGGCTGTTGCCGGGCTGTTGTATGGCCTGGCCGCAGGCATGTTCAATCGTCTTGAGCAGGCAACCGGCCAGATTGTCCATCTGCTGCAACTGATCCCCGGTCTGGCCTGGGTGCCGATCGCGATCCTGATCTTTGGCATTGGAGAACCGGCCACCATATTCATGATTGCCATGGCGGCTTTTCCACCGGTTGCCATGACCGTACTGGCCGGAGTCAGGCAGCTTGATGGCACCTATCTGAGGGCGGCCCGGATGTTGGGGGCCGGAAAACGGGCACTCTTCTTCCAGATACTGTTGCCCGGGGCCTTGCCGGCTATCCTGAGCGGGCTCAGGCTCGGTATGGGTAACAGCTGGCGGGTGCTCCTTGCCGCTGAGATGGTTGTCGGCACCGGCACCGGCCTGGGGTACTCAATTGTTGAATCCCGCTGGACCCTTGATTATACCGCTGCCTTTGCCTGTCTCGTGGTCATCGCATTGATCGGTGTTCTGGTGGAGTATGGCCTGTTTCGTCCCCTGGACAAAAGGACCAGACGTCACTACTACCTTGAAGGCGGGCAGGCGCCATGATCGAATTCAGGCAGATCACCAAGCAGTACGGCAATGGACCGGCCACGCTGCAGCAGCTTTCCCTGACCTTTGCTGAACACCGGTTTACCTGTGTGTTGGGGCCGAGCGGATGCGGAAAGAGTACGCTGCTGAACCTGATTGCGGGGTTCATGGCCCCCAGCTCCGGCCAGGTGTTGCTGCAGGGACAACCGGTGCGCAAGCCGGGGCCTGATCGTGGTGTCGTGTTTCAGGATGCCACCCTGTTTCCCTGGATGTCGGTTCTTGACAATGTCCGCTTTGGATTGCGCCAGCAAGGATTGGACAACAACCGGAGTACCGCCGTTGCCCGGGAATATCTGGCACTGGTGGGGATGCTTCCCCAGGCAGATGCCTTGCCCATCAGGCTCTCGGGCGGCATGCGGCAACGGGTTGCCATTGCACGCATTCTGGCACTTCGCCCCAAGGTATTGCTGATGGATGAACCGTTTAGTGCCCTGGATGCCAACAGCAGGGAGCGTCTGCAGGATGAGCTGCTGAGCATCTGCGCAGCCTGTCCCACCACCGTTGTCTATATTACCCATAATGTCGACGAAGCGGCGTTTCTGGCGGAACGGGTGATTATCATGGCCCCGGCGCCAAACAATCTGCACGCCGATATCCCGCTTTCTTCGCCACGTCCCCGTCTGCGTTCGTCGCAGGAGTTCTGCCGGGTTACCGGGCAGTTGCGAGCCGAACTGGACAGGCTGCCCTGTTGTATCGGAGTATCCGGGGCGAAAGAATGTCTTGGTCGTTGAGAATATTACTGAAGAGTCAGGTTCTGCGCTATGTCCATATATCTTAAAAGAAAAATCGTTAGTCAGGAATTCACGCGATTGCTGACAGCATTTCATGGGGTTGAAGGGGCTGCTGCCAAGCCCCATAAAAGTATCAGAATCGAAGGGATGGTTGGCCATCTTGACCCTCTCACTGAAATACAGCAGAAAGTACTAACGGCAGTCATTTCACTTGCCAATGGGACTCTTGAGCTGCACAGGACCGATTATATGCTTGGGGTGGAACAGTTCATCACCCTCTGCGCCTGTGACAGGGATAATCCTTACGAATCACTACTCAATGAAACCGGGAAGCTGCTGAAAAAGGGCATCTGGATGTTTGATGAATCAAAACAGACGGTTGTCAGGACAACATGGTTTCAGTCAATTGAGTTTGTCGGCGGAAAGGTTGTCTTCCAGTTTGCCGAAAAAGCACTTCCCCTGATTTTCAGGCTTGCTTCTGATAACCCTGACTATGATCTGGTCAAGGGGATTCAGTACAAGGGAAAGCATACCCTGGCTGTTTTTAGTATGGTTTGGCCATACCGTAGCAAAGGGGTTATCGAATATTCCATTCCGCACCTTATGCAGCAACTCTCTCTTGAACATACCCGCTATTCCTACGGTCAACTGAAACTCCGGATTCTGGAACCTGCCTTCAAGGAAATATATACCCGGGATGAAGCCATATTTGTCCAGTTCGGTCCGACATTCTCCGGGCGCAAGGTTGAGGGGGTCTGGTTTGAGGTAACGGTGGGAGAAAGAGCCAGGGAACTCAGGCGGTTGGCGCCTGAGTTCAGAATAGCCCACCCGGAACAGAAACCTGCCAGTCTCCTTTAACCAGCAGCTGCACCGCTCAGGGCCTTTGGATTGCATGCTACAGCAAGTTGCAATTCAAAGGCCCTTTTTTGTCTCCATTCGCTTGCCTCATACTGATAACGCTTTTATCAAAACGGTATTCTCTCCTTTTGTGCAATAAGTCATAACTTGTAATTAACCTAAAAAAGCAGTTGCCACAGAGATCACAGAGGTCTCAGAGGAAAAACAGGAAGATACAGCAAACGGTCTGATTCCCTTTGAGTGAGAGGCTTACTACAGATTTTTCTTGTAGTTCTCTGTGTTTCTCTGTGACTAACTGCCGTTTTAAGGATTAAAGCTACTTATCTGTGCTTATTGCGTCATTTTCTGTTGGCCTGTTGATTGCAACAAAGAATCTGTGTGCAATCAATGGACATCTACCTGTTGTCCGTTTGTGCCATCATCTGCATGAAGGGCTGATCCTGAAAAGGAGATTATATATGAGTAGCGTAGAGGATTCATGGGCCACCCTTAAGGAGTACTACGGAAAGATCCTGCAAGGGGCAGGTGATCTGCAAACCAGCACCTGTTGCTCGCGGGAGCCGCTTTCAACAGAGCATCAGGCGATTCTGGCGCACATTGATCAAGAGATACTGGACAGGTTCTACGGTTGCGGTTCACCGATCCCTCCGGCAATCGACGGTTGCACGGTGCTTGATCTGGGATGCGGCACCGGTCGGGATGCCTATCTGCTGTCAAAACTGGTTGGTCAGGATGGTTTTGTCATCGGCGTCGATATGACCGTAGAGCAGTTGGCGGTGGCCCGCAAGCATCTGGACAGCCAGACCAGATGTTTCGGCTTCAATAAGCCGAATCTTGAGTTCAGGCAGGGATATATTGAAGATCTTGCAGGCTGTGGAATTGCCGATGAATCAATTGATGTTGTCATCTCAAACTGTGTCATCAATCTTGCTCCTGACAAGAAGCGGGTCTTTGCGGAAATCTTCCGGGTGCTTAAGCCGGGTGGTGAACTGTACTTCTCTGACGTGTTTGTTGATCGTCGCCTGCCGGAGCACCTGAAGGACGATTCGACACTGTACGGTGAGTGTCTGAGTGGCGCCATCTATATTGAAGACTTTCGCCGTATGCTCCGCTCGCTTGGCTGCATGGACTACCGTACGGTGTCCAAACGCTTAATTTCCATCGACAATCCTGAGGTCTCTGCCAGGATCGGTCAGGCAACCTTTTACTCCTGCACCATACGCGCCTTCAAGTTGGCCTGCCTGGAGGATATCTGTGAAGACTTCGGCCAGGTGGCTTACTACAACGGGACGATAGCTGGGCTGGCTCACTCTTTTCGTCTTGACGACCACCATACATTTTATACCGGCAAGCCGATGCTGGTTTGCGGTAATAGCGCCGCCATGGTGCAGGAAACCCGTTTTGGCAAACACTTTACGGTAACCGGTGATCGTTCCGTTCATTTTGGTGTCTTTCCCTGTGGCCCCGCATCTGCCAAATCGGCTGATTCCTGTGCAGATGGCTGCTGTTGTTAAGGTAACCTTTAAAGGTGGCAAGGATGTTTGTGATGAAATATCTCCATGATTTTATTGGTGAATTTTTTGGGACCTTTCTGCTGGTCTTTATCGGCTGCTCTTCGGTTGCGGTGGCTGTACTCTATTCTGCCCACTCCGGTCTTTTTCAGATTGCCATGATCTGGGGGCTGGCTGTGACGCTTTCAATTTATGCCACCAGGCAGCTTTCCTGTGCACACTTCAATCCGGCGGTCAGCATTGCCATGGCGGTGCGCGGCAGAATGCCCTGGAGCAAGGTGCCGCTCTATCTGGTGGCTCAATTTTCCGGGGCATTTATAGCCGCAGCCGTGCTCTATCTGTTGTTCTCCGACTCCATAGCCCATCTTGAACGTCTGAACGGCATCCTGCGGGGATCACCGGCATCGGTCAGAACCGCCCAGTTGTTTGGCGAATACTACCCCAACCCAGGCGCCGGTACAGCGGCATCGGTTTCCACCCTGAACGCCTTCCTTGCAGAGTCAATTGGCACCTTTATCCTGGTGTCCATGATTTTTGCCCTTACCGAAGGGTGTAATCTGGGAAGGCCGTCCGACACGCTCTGTCCGCTTTTTATCGGTTTAACGGTTACCGTACTTATTTCAATACTTGCCCCGCTTACCCAGGCAGGTTTCAACCCGGCCCGTGACCTTTCGCCCCGTTTGTTTGCCTGTATGATGGGCTGGGGTGATGCAGCGTTTCCCGGTAAGGGGCTGGAGTTCCTGACAGTCTATGTTTTGGGGCCGATAGTCGGCGGCGTAGCGGCATCGGCAGTCAGTTTTATGGTGGAGCCATTGATGAAGGTGAAAAAATCATGCGGTGATTCGTGTGTGTGTCACTAACGTGCAAGAACGCCTCAATATCGGTATTTTGTTTTGATAGGCAGCAAAAACGGATCAACAGGCTTAAACAAGAACTGGCAGCGGTTTATACGGTGGCTTATTAGTTCTGCTTTGTTGCAATTAAATCCCCCTTTACAAAGGAGGAACCTGAAAATCCCCCCTTTGTAAAGGGGGAGGGGGGATTTACTGTGTGCCGCTGGAATCTGACAAAGTAGAATTTGCGCGTACCTTTTGTAACACGCTGCTATTGGTCCCTCCTCCCTGGGGGAAAGCCGGATTACAGGATCTGGTCTGGTCCACTATCCCCAATCCGGCCTTCAGCCACTTGCTCTGTAAAAGGAGCAAGTGGCCGAAGATTGTTGCCAGTCAGAAAAAGGTTAACTGTTATTCTCATAAGGAGCTTACAGGATATGAAACTATCGAGAATACTTGGTGTTGCGCTGGTTTTAGTGATTTTCTGTTTTTCTGCTGCGGCCACTGCCGCCGAACCATTACGGTTTGCCTACCAGAACAGGATTGGCGATGCCCTGTCGATCATAGCGGTCAACAAGAAGCTGTTTAACGTAGAGGGGGTGCAGGTAAAGCCGCTGTTGTTCAACAACGGGCCAGCCTGTTCAGAGGCGCTCTTTACCGGCGCTGTTGATGTTGCCACCATGGGGGACACCACAGCGGTGACCACAGTATCGCGACTGCCGGAGCTGCGGATTATCGGCAGTCATGGCAGCGGTGAAAGCCGACACCGGATCATAGTAGCGGCGCACAGCAACCTCAGGCAGCTTGCCGACCTGAAAGGGAAGCGGGTTGGCGTGAAAAAAGGGACCTCAACCCATGGAGGATTTCTGGCACTGCTTGGTGCAAAGGGGATCAGGCCAACAGAGCTGAAACTGATTGAGCTTGATCCGGCCACCATGCCGGACGCGCTGGCTGTGGGCTCACTTGATGCCTTTATTGCCAGCGAACCGACACCTTCACTTGCTGAGCAAAGAGGGGGACGGGAGCTGGCAACCCTGGCGGGACTGGGCAACAACTATCCGCTGTTGCTGTTGGCAAAGAATACTACCTTGCAGAAACGGGAAGCTGATCTGCGCCATTTTTTCAAGGCACTGACCAAGGCAGAGCAGTTTATCCGCAGCAACCCGGCAGAGGCTGTGGCTATCCTCAGCAAAGAGACCGGTCTGACCCCTGCTATGACCCGCAGAGCCATGCAGCGGCACAGCTATCAGCTGCAACTTGATGCCGCCACTCTGGAAAGTCTGAACAAAACAGCTCTTTTTCTGAAAGAACAAAACAAGATCAGTAAGCTGCCTGATTTTTCACGTAGTATGACCCGTCATTTTTTGATTTCCCCATAGATCAACCATAATCTTTGCCCCAAAACGGATTTAGCCGCAGCGGGAACACAAATAGATAAACGGAAGATTGTTCAAGCCTTCAAATCCCCTCCCAATTGGCGTTGTGTATTTTTATACATAACGCATGCCAAGACCGTCTGAAAAATAAAATTATCTGTAAATACAAGTAATAATAACCTGCGTTGCAGGTGGTGATTACCGGTGGTCTGTGTTGCTTTCGTCACGTTGCGTATTGCTATTCACCCTGCAATGTCGGCTGTTTAGGCCTGCTGCGCACCCCGGAAATCCAATGATGGTCCTCATAACTATTCTTGCCAGCAGGGTCCTTAATTTTCAAATTGATAGAAAGCTTATCAAAGCCAGAAAAGGATTTGTTGTTGTCTTGGTGTAAATGTAATGATTTCAAATTGTTATCTATTTTTGCGGCTATGGCATGCTCGTTGCTATCTCACTGATGTACGCACATTAGCCTGGCAGGCTGCAGCTATACGCGGTGCCAGCAGATCCTACGGTCGTAACATGAAGGAGGAGAAGAAAGAAAGGAGGTGCAACAAAAAAGAAAATCTCGGCTAAGCAGTTGTCAAACTAATTGAAAGGATAGGTAAAACAATGAAAAAAGAATGGAAAGTACAGAACGAAGATGGATCGTATACCGTTAGAACCTGTGGTTGGTCACCTCCGGGAGATCACCCGGTAGGCTGCGGCATGCATCTGCATGTTAAGAACGGCAAGCTGGTCAAGGTCGAAGGTGACCCTGAGCACCCGATCACCAACGGTCGTTTGTGTATCCGTTGTCTGACGCTGCCTGAGTATGTCCACCATCCTTCACGGATCACCTACCCTATGAAGCGGGATCCGAAAAATCGTGGGAAAGAGGCCTGGACCAAAATCTCATGGGATGAGGCCTGGGATATTATTGTACCCAAGATCAAGCAGCTGAAGGCTGATCATGGCGCAGAATCCATTGTTGTATTTGGTGGAACAGGTCGTGAGGCCTGCCTGTATTACTATCCGCTCGGCTTTGCATCAATCGGTACCCCGAACGTCTGCTATCCGCTCAGCGGCTGGTCATGCTACGGTCCCCGTTGTGCCATCACCGACTATATCCTTGGTGCCGGCTATCCTGAGATCGATAACGCCGGTTACTATCCGGACCGTTTTGACAACCCCAAATATGTACTGCCCAAGTACATCATGGAGTGGGGCAAGAACCCGCTGATGTCCAACCCTGACGGCTTCTTCGGTCACTCTCTGATCGATATGATGAAGCGCGGCACAAAGATGATCTGTATCGACCCACGGATCACCTGGCTGGGTACCCGTGCAGAACATGTTTGTCAGCTCCGTCCTGGCTCTGATACAGCGCTTGCCATGGCTTTCCTGAACGTCATCATCAATGAAGACTTGTATGACCATGACTTCGTTGACAACTGGACCTACGGTTTTGACGAGTTGAAAGAGCGTGTTCAGGAGTATTCGCCAGAGAAGGTTGCGGAAATCACCTGGGTGCCTAAAGATAAGATCATTGAAGTTGCCCGTGCCTTCGCCACCAACAAGCCTTCAGCTATCCAGTGGGGCTTGGCAGTGGACGAAAACCCCAACGGCGTACAGCTTGGCCATGCCATTCTGTCTCTGGTTGCCATCACCGGTAACATCGACGTTCCGGGCGGCATCACCATCGGCCCGCCTGCCGCACTGATGGGCAAATGGCGTGTTGAGACCCGCCGCAACCTCTCCGAAGAGCTGTGGGACAAGCGGATCGGCGCAAAAGAATGGCCTGCACTGAGCACCGCCATGGCAACCACCCACCCGGACGAGACTCTGGATACCCTGGAGACCGAGCGTCCTTACAAGCTGCGGATGGGCTGGTTCAACAGCAGTAACTTCCTCTCCCCAACCTGCTGCGCCTGTCCTGACCGTTGGTACAAAGGGCTCAAGAAGCTTGAGTTCAACGTGGTACAGGATTGCTTCATGACTCCGACGGCAATGGCCCTGGCAGATATCTTCCTGCCGCTGCCTACCTTTGCCGAGCATGATGGCGTGGTTATTACCCACTTCGGCCGTAACGCCGTATTCCTTGGTGCAATCAATGAGGCTCTGCGCATTGGTGACACCAGATCAGATATCGAAGTTTGTATCGAGCTTGGTAAAAAACTTCACCCTGATATGTGGCCCTTCGACGATGTGCCTGACTTCTTCACCCAGCAGCTCAAGCCTGAGCTGGGCGTTGACTTCGAAGGTCTGCGTGAACTTGGTGTATGGCAGCCGGACTACACTTATCGCAAGTTTGAAAAAGGTGGTCTGCGTACCGACGGTGAGCCGGGCTTCAACACCGTTACCGGTATGGTGGAGCTGACTTCCACACTGTTTGAGGCATGGGGCGACGATGCCCTGCCGTACTTCAAAGAGCCTCCTTACAGCCCTTACAGCACACCTGAACTCTGGAAAGAGTATCCGCTGGTGCTGACCACGGGAGCACGGAAGTTCACATCATTCCACTCCGAGCACAGACAGATCGGTACTCTGCGTGAAATCGATCCCGATCCGATCGTCGAGATCAATCCGGCTACCGCCAAATCACTGGGTATCATTAATGGCGATAACGTCATGATTGAGAACATGTTCGGCAAGTGCAAGATGAAGGCAGAAGTAACACCGACCATCCATGAGAAGGTAGTGCATTGTACCCATGGCTGGTGGTTCCCTGAGAAGCCTGCAGAAGAGCCAAGTCTGTATGGCGTCTGGGAAGCCAACGTCAACACTCTGGTACCGCACAAGCATATCGGCAAGCTGGGCTTCGGTGCTCCGCACAAGCAGATGATCTGCAAGATCTACAGGGTTGACCCCGGTCATACCTTCACGCTGGATAGCCTGAGCTGATGGTAACACCCCCCTCCGGTGCTACCGGGGGGGGAACTATAACGATTGGAGGCAATTGTACATGTCAAAAAACGGTTTGTTGATAGATTACGAATACTGCACAGGCTGCCATAGCTGTGAGGTTTCGTGCAAGAACGAGCACAACATCCCACGCGG
>Ga0209467_1001677_pt1 | contig 18217 bp, 13 predicted proteins | sample Higcelwee11metaG_FD_187175 | JGI IMG/M metagenome (GOLD analysis project Ga0209467, IMG submission 187175) | Freshwater pond sediment microbial communities from the University of Edinburgh, under environmental carbon perturbations - High... | ecosystem: Environmental > Aquatic > Freshwater >...
AAACAGTGCAAAGTGCATTCATCTGGAGGTTTACATAATCAGTGAATCCGAAAGGTTTCAGGAATTGAATACGTTCATCCATTTTCAAATCCACAATGGTCTCCAGACGCTTACGGGTACGGGGATGCGTAGATACAATCACCGGTAATTCGTAGTCCCCGGCAAGACTATTCAGGATCACAAGTATTCTGCGCAAATTCTCCGGATTGTCAACATTCTCCTCACGATGTGTTGACACAACGAAATACTTCTTTTTCTCAAGTTTAAGAGTGTCTGCTATTGTCGAAGCCTCAATTTTACTCTTATAGTAATTCAGTACCTCAAACATCGGAGATCCGGTCAGGTAGATGCGGCGATGCGGAAGGCCTTCAGAGATCAGGTGACGGCGTGCATGCTCTGTGTACACCAGATTGAAATCCGCTATGTGGTCAATAACCCGGCGATTAATCTCCTCAGGAACATTGAAGTCAAAACAGCGGTTGCCGGCTTCCATATGAAAGATTGGGATATGAAGCCGCTTTGCCATATAGGCAGAGAGACATGAATTAGTATCGCCAAGTACAAGGAGGGCATCAGGCTTCTCTGCGCGAAGAAGTTCGCCTGATTTGCGGATGATGTCACCTACAGATGCTTCAAGTGAGGTCACATTAACATTCAGGAAAAAGTCAGGTTTGCGGAGTTCAAGATCCTTGAAAAAGATCTCATTAAGCTCATAATCGTAATTCTGACCGGTATGTGCAATAATATGATTAACATGCTCATCGAGCAAAGACATTACCCTGGAAAGCCGGATTATCTCCGGTCTTGTTCCGACAACTGTTAATACTTTTAATTTGGATTTGCTCATTATCAGGTTAAGGATTTTCTTTCGTATTAATCGAAATTAAAAGACTAACGTCCTCTTATACCGTTTCAAAGAATGTATCAGGATCACCGGGATCAAAAAACTCGCTTATCCAGAAAATTGTATACAAATCTTCTGATCCAATGTTGGTAATATTATGCGTATGCCAGATCGGCATATCAACAAAGGCAGGATCGGCTCCATCTATCTCAAAATTAATGATCTTGTCTGTCCCGATGCGTCGCAATTGTATCAGCGCCTTACCTTTGATAACTGCAAACCGTTCAGCCTTACGTGTGTGAAAATGGTTGCCGCGTGTTATTCCGGGTTTCGTTGTTGAAAAGGATATCTGACCTCCACTGTTGAGTTTTACAGTCTCTACAAACGAACCTCTATCATCAGTATTTAATTTAAGCATATACGGAAAGAACTTCGACTGGTCAATGTAGCATACGAATGTATTGAACAGGTTACGCTCAAATGGATCGGAAAGATCCGGTACAATACCACTCTCCAGGTACTGGTCCTTAAAGCTCTGCAACAGGGTCAGTATCTCAGTGACCTTGGCTTCATCCGTGGGTGAGACCTTATACTCTCCTTCCGACACTCTGTTCTTTATCAGGTACCATACTACCCTGACCAGATCACCTATATAAATCAGTTTCAGTTGTGCATCAGTCTCTACCCGGGGTTGTTCGTTGTGGGTCAACTGATGGGAAAACGTAGCAACTACCGAATTGTAATATGGATTCCCGAAAGGCCCAAATACGTTGGGAATAACCAATCCGGTAAAAGGCGCTCCGTTTTTTTCAGCCCACTGACTTAATAGCAGACGCCCTTCACGTTTGGATTTCCCGAAGATATTGTCACGCTCCTCCTGGGTCGACGAGGAAAAGAGAATATGAGGTCTGACTCCAGTTCTTTCGAGGGCTGAAATAAGCTGCTTAACAAGCCTGATGTTTGTATCGTATATTGTCTGCGGCTCGCTATGCCGGTTAAGAGCGGCAAGATGCACGATTGCATCACACTTGCTGACAAAAGACTCAAGATCAGAGCTGTCAGAAAAAAAGCGATCTTCAAAAGGTACAAGCCGGACTTCGTCCCTAATAAGATTAAGATAATTATAGAGATGTGTTCCTATAAAACCTGCTTGACCGGTGATGCCGATTCTGATCATTGATTTGCCGGGCTAATGATTGATAAATAAATTGTTGCTGAATTTATAAATTGAATGAATATGCTGCCCTCACAAATAATCCAAACGAATCATAATACAAATTCCCTATATCAAATGCGCCGATCAGGCCTAATATCAACCCGTTTGAAAATGCTCTGTTCACTCCCATAAAAGACGAGAATTGCACTTGTTCCCCAAAGAGGCCATACTCGCCGGGATTTATTATACCGGTAGATTGTTCCTCAGCAGTCGTTCTGTATGTACCATAGTTTTTTGACCACGAAGCTTTGAGCATGTAATCCAAGTTCTTGACTGTACCTTCAACTCCAAAGTGCAGAGCCATCACCCGGTTATTAACGAAATAATCTTCAGGGTGAGTAGCCAGATTCTCATTTATATAAGACCTTGTTCCGATAAATGGCGTGCCCAATCCTGATTCCTGATAGGACCAGCCGGTGATATACTGACCGTGGTTATAGTAAGGCTCATAAGGAGAACCGGTCTGCGGCGACCAAGGCTCGCCAGCTTGATTCTTTGTGTACAGGAGCTCAAGGAGAATTTTGTCCCATACTCCCTTCATTCGGCCTCTGTGCAGATTATGAAGAACAATTCCATTCAAACCGTCCTGAATGTTTGCCAGATATGCAAGGGCACCTGCATCATAGAAGTTTTGACGATAAATGATGAGCCTTACCTTACTGAACTCATATTCCAGGCCAAGGTCAATTGATCCCAGGTGATTACCCTGCCTCTCATCCTGAATATAGCCGTTTGAATAACGCTTGCCAGAAACAACATAGTAGTAGGTCTGAGCAGGAGTGAGTGTGTAATCATCAAGGTAGTATTCCTGCTCATCTCCCCATACCACCTCGTGGTTGAATCCAGCGTACAGTTTTAGCCTCCAGGAAGGCTTTCCGAAACGTCCATATAATGATTTCTGATGCAGATATGATGTTGCGGTTACAGTATCAAGCAAAATGTACCTGGCCATACGCAAATCTCCCATCCACCCATGAGAAAAATTTCCTTTGAAAGCGAACAACTGTCCAAGGATGGGCAGCGTCCAGAAATCGCGGACAGACAACTCAACTTCAGGAATGCCCAGATTGGTACCTGATATTGACCAGGAACCTGAAGTTAGCGTCGTATCGCACAAACCTGTGATCTTTTTAGAACGTCCTGCACGCAATTCAAAGATCCCGAGGTGCACTTTGCCGTACCCTTCTATCAGGGTAAGGTTTGAGCCCTGCCCCAGGTTCGCACGACCTTCAAAGGAGACGCCCCAGTCAAAGAGTTTGTCTCCGGATAAGTCATAATCCTTTCGGGCAGCGCCAATCAAACTCAATGAGGCACCATCCAACGGAACACTCCCAAACTGGTTCGAACGCAGCCAGAAAGGAACCACACCGGGAGTGGTATATCCTCCGAGGGTCTGGATGGAGAAGGTGTAAAGGCTATCCTGCCCGGCAACCGTACCAACTGCCAGGAGGAATAGCAAGACCGACAGGCCTGCCGATTTTCTGATCATTCTATTGATATTATGATTTTGCGATACCCTAAACCGCCTCAACAACCTCAGATGCTATGGCTCAAACACCATCTCGCTCTGCCCTCCAACTACATCCTCGCGGATGAACCGCAGACTCAATAAAAGCTCCTTCGTCTCCTCCACACCCAATCGCTGAGTGTTATGCGAGGTATACTCTTCAACCTGCGAAACAGCCTCTGTGCCTTCAGTGAAGTACTTGTTGTAGTTTAGATCGCGCGTGTCGGCCGGAATCCTGAAGAAATCGCCCAGGTCCTCCGCCTTAACCATCTCCTCGCGATTAACCAACGTCTCAAATAGCTTCTCGCCATGTCGCGAGCCAATGACCCTGATCTCGGAAGAAGACTTGTATAACTCCTTAATGGCCAGAGCCAGGCTCTCAATAGTCGTCGCCGGTGACTTTTTAACAAAAATATCTCCGTTCTCTCCGTGCTCAAACGCAAACAGAACAAGATCCACGGCACTCTCAAGGGTCATCATGAACCTGGTCATGTTGGGATCAGTAACCGTCAGTGGCTGGTTGTGCTTCATCTGGTTAACAAACAGCGGAATAACTGAACCTCTTGAGGCCATTACGTTTCCGTACCTGGTGCCGCAGAAGACTGTACCACTACCGTTGAGATTGCGCGACTTCGCAACCATCACCTTTTCGCTCAGCGCCTTGGTCATACCCATCGCATTGATAGGGTAAACAGCCTTGTCGGTGCTCAGCACTATCACCCTCTTTACGCGGTGGAACTCTGCTGAATCGAGCACATTCTCGCAGCCCAGCACGTTCGTCCTGACAGCCTCTGCCGGGAAGAACTCGCACGAGGGCACCTGCTTCAGCGCCGCGGCATGGAAGACATAATCGACGCCCTTCATCGCGGTATCAATGCTCCGCCTGTCGCGCACATCTCCTATGAAATATTTTATCTTCGGATTCTTGTAAAACTGTCGCATGTCGTCCTGCTTCTTCTCATCGCGACTGAAAATCCTGATCTCCCTGATATCCGTATCGAGAAAGCGGCGCAGAACCGCGTTGCCAAAAGAACCGGTTCCCCCGGTAATCAATAAACATTTTCCGTTAAAGTCCATTTTTAATTGGTGATTTGTGATTGTAAGGTGATCTTGCAGTTCCCGACGCACTTCGTGGTCGGGATTTCGGCTTTTCAAGCCTCAACTTGCGGTCCCCGATTCGGCTGGTGCCCGGGCTGAATGACCCCGAGACAGAGGGAGAAAATTACTTCACCGGTTCGGTCTTCGCACCCTTGAACTTACCGTTAGTGGTATGGTATTCCGGAATCAGGTCCTTCATCACCTGAACCACCTCACACGCGCAGAGCGAATAAAGGTCTTTCAGCAGCCATTCGATCCGCTCCATAACCACCTTGCTGTCAATATGCTCCACATGAGCCTTTTTGATCTTCTCGTGGTGCGTCGGGATGGTCAGCTCTGCATCGGTCAGCAGCTCCTCGTATAATTTTTCGCCAGGTCGAAGCCCGGTATAAACTATCTGTATGTCCTTATCCGGGATGAATCCCGAAAGCTTTATCATCGCCTTTGCGAGGTCGGCTATCTTCACCTGCTGACCCATGTCGAAGACGAAGATCTCTCCGCCCTGCCCCATGAATCCTGCCTCGAGAACCAGCTGGCAAGCCTCCGGGATTGTCATGAAGTAACGATATACCTCGGGATGGGTAACAGTGACCGGGCCACCGTTCTCTATCTGCTTCGCGAAGATGGGGATGACAGATCCGTTCGAACCCATCACGTTACCGAACCTGGTGATGATGAACTGGGTGGTGTGTCCCTTCTGCCTCGCTCTCGACTGTACAACCTTCTCGCACAGGCGCTTCGAGGCACCCATAACGCTCGACGGATTAACCGACTTATCGGTAGAGATCATCACAAATTTTTCGACCTCATACCTGATTGCAAGCTCCGAAACGATACTTGTCCCGCCGACATTCACCCTCACAGCCTCGTGCGGGTTTTCCTCCATCAGCGAGACGTGCTTGTATGCCGCGGCGTGAAAGACGATTTGAGGTCTGTATTCCCTGAAGATGTAATCCATCCGCGAGACGTTTGTCACGTCGGCGGGCACGATGCGGAACCTTGCATCTAGGAATTTCTCCCTGAGCTCGTTCTGAAGGTAGAACAGAGGTGTTTCGGCCTGGTCAACGAGGATGATGGCCTTGCATTGGAAGCTGGTCATCTGACGTGCAATCTCGGAGCCAATTGATCCTGCAGCGCCGGTGATCATGATTGTCTTGTCGGTCAGCCCTTTCTTGATTGTGTGAATGTCAAGTTTTATCGGCTCCCGCCCGAGCAGGTCTTCAAGATCGACCCGCTTGAACTGCGGCAGCCTCAGCTGGCCTGCGAGCCATTTATCGACCTCAGGGGTATCAAGAACCTCGAGGCCGAGGTTGACAGCAGTCCGTATCATGGCGGACTTCTTGTCGACGGTCAGCGCCTTGATTGCTATAATAAGGCTTTCGATCCGGTTCTTTTCAATGAATTCTGTGGTCAGCACCGAGGGACCGTAAACGTTGATGCCGTTGATTTTCTTGCCTTGAAGATTTTTATCATCATCTATGAAGCCTAATACCTGAAATCCGTAACGCGAATCGCTCAGCACTACCCTTTTAACGACGAATCCGAGTTCTCCAGCACCGTAAATCAATACTCTCTTCTTCTGAATCGATGTGCCGGTTGCGAACCGGAAGATAACCTTGATAAAGATTCTTCCGAAGAAGAGCAGTAATGAGACGGCTACATAATGAATAAGCAATATAGACTGAGGGATGGCAAGAAGGTCAGCCCAATGGAGCAAATTACCCAGAATGGAAAAGAACACCAGAACAACCGCCGAGCAGGTTGTGACAACGAAAACAAGTGTAATATCCGTCAGGGTGGTATGTCGGATCAGGCCGGAGTATGACCTGAAGACGATGCAGAAAAGGCCATAGACTGCCGTAGCGATCAATCCCTGCCATACAAATACAGGTAACCTGTCCTCCGGAATACCAAAATTGAACCGCAGCAGGTATGCTATGATGAAGGCAACAAATACAATTGTGATGTCCGCAGCGAACACCAGCCACCGTGGAACGGAATGCCTGTTAAAGAAGTGGAGCGCTTCCTTCCTAAGTTTTAAAATCCATGCAGGGTAAATATCTGCCATTCTCAATTATATAGGCGACCGTTTAACAGCCTGTAAATCTTTTGGCTACAGTCGAAATATTTCAAGTTTCAATCCTCCGTTTTGTTGCCGTCCGGGCAGGCTTCCGCCCCGTCAGTCCCATGGGCTATACACTGTAAACGACTATAATTGAGCGGAATTGCAACAATGTTGCTAATATCTCAGACAATCATCAGTCAGAAGGTGCCAGGGTCGGACAAGGCGTTGCACATAAAATTCGAAGTGTGAATTTAATCAAAGAAACGTTCGACGACAAGTGTTGTTGCATACATAATCCCCAAAAAATGCGACTCTCAATATCTTTTATAAGCACTTAACGCCTGTTTTACTATCTGATTAGCCTTATTAACAACCATTAGTGACTAATTGGTCAAAACCGGGAGTATTTTGACGAATGTCGGGGAATTTTTGACATATCTCAAAACCGTGAAAATCATTGACATTACGGGAATCTGCCATGTTGAAGGGCCTATTTGATTTGCAACAAAATCGGCCGTTCGTCGTTAAAAAAGATACGTTAGTCAATATAATAGATATATTTGTCAACTTTTACGGACTTATGAGATATTCCCTGATCGCTACTCTTCTCCTTGCAACAGTTGTGCTCAACGCGCAGACACCTCTTACTATGGAGGCGAAGAGTTATACGAATGCGGAGGACACCTGGAACGGGGTAAATATTGCCCGTTCTGTGCCTACGGCACTTATTTTCCGTAATAACTCCATCACATCTGTCAACCGTTACGGATACTTGCTTTTAGCCGGTGACGAAGTTCCTGGGGCTAATAACAATAACCTCGACGGTGCCGTTATCACAGGCAATGTAATCACTTGGAACGGCACTCCTATGATCGGTATTATTCCGCATGGTATTTTTACAGGTTACAACATAAATGTCAAAGTAAAATATAATTACGTCAACAAGGTGCCAATGGCCATAATCCGGAAATCAAACGGAATGACTGATGTATCCGGGGCGGTGGCATACAATATTGTAAAAGACCCGGGCATAGGGGTTGTGATAAAGGGGATGAACGGGGTCAGGATTTATAACAACACTTTTTACAGTTCACTTACAACCTCGCAAACCAACCGTGCCCTGATTGATATATATGAAAATCCGAGTGTTACACCGGCCGGATCAGCAACTGGCACCAAAATATTTAACAATATTTTCTATACAAAGAATAATATTAAGAACATAAGTATAGCCGCGGCCTGCCGGCAGGGCTTTCAGAGCGACTATAACATTTTTTACTGCGAATCAGGGACACCTACATTCTCAGTCGACGGGTCTCTGAAGACTTTTGCCGAGTGGCAGGCATTGGGGTATGACACTCATTCAAGGGTGATTAATCCGAATTTCAAGGACTTTGTGAATTTTGTCCCGGCAGCAAGGCTCGATTATGGCACTGATCTGGGTGCCACATGGGCAGAAGGACTCGCTGTCACAGCCAAATGGGGAACAACTAATCCCGAAACAGCCATGCAAAACGGCACCTGGCAGGTTGGAGCAATGATCTACCGGGAGGTTGTTGTTACTCCCCCTCCGGTTCAGATACCTTCCTATACAGGATCGGTTATCAGTAATGCTGCCCCGGCACAAATTGAACTCGCCTTCAGCCTGGCACTTGCCTCCATCGTGCCAGCTGTATCTGCATTCAGCGTTACCGTGAAAGGTTCAGCCAGGGGTGTCAGCGCCGTTTCGGTGTCCGGGACAAAGGTTCTTCTGACTCTGGCAAGTCCGGTAGTATATGGCGATGCAGTAACCGTAGCTTATACCAAACCGGCAACAAATCCTTTGCAGACATCTGCCGGCGGCCAGGCAGCATCTTTTACTGGCCAGACTGTCACTAATAATGTTGCAGCAGTTATTCCGGTATATGGCAGCTCCATAATTGAAAACACTTCGCCATCAACATTGACCCTGACATATAATATTTCCCTGGCTAACATCATTCCGGCTGCCTCAGCTTTTACCGTCATTGTAAACTCATCAGCCAGAACAGTCAACTCAGTTGCTGTCTCGGGGGGAACAAAGGTTACCCTTACCCTGGCAAGCCCTGTAGTATATGGCGATGCCATAACTGTCGCTTACACAAAGCCTGCGACTAACCCATTACAGACCTCCGCCGGTGGACAGGCAGCATCATTCACAGCCCAAACAGTGACAAACAACCTCTCCGCACCGGCAAATTTGCCGCCTTCAATAAATATCGCCTCACCGACCAAGAGCACAGGGTTTGTAGCCCCGGCAACAATTACGATTGATGCTTCAGCCTCTGACTCTGACGGAAATGTTGTTAAGGTTGAGTTCTTTAACGGCACTGTTAAACTGGGGGAGCGGATAACTGCTCCCTGGTCATTTACCTGGAAAGATGTCATTGAAGGCACTTACAGCATCACTGCAACAGCCACAGACAATTCCAATTCCAAAACCGTGTCGACTCCGGTGACAGTGGTCGTTGAGAAGGCTGCACCGGCCATAAACCAGGTTCCCTCTGTGTCCATAACCACTCCCATTAACAGCGACCCTCTCGAAGTGCCTGCGAGTATTATGCTAACCGCAGCAGCATCTGACCCGGACGGGTCAATAATTCGAGTCGAATACCACCATGGAGACGTTAAGTTAGGAGAGAGCCACACTCCCCCTTACTCTCTTTCTTTTCAGCCGGATAAGGCAGGGACATTTGAGATTAAGGCAACAGCATATGATAACCTGAATGCGTCAACCTCATCTGCACCAATAATTGTATCCTTCAAACAAAAGAAAATATATGCTGACCTGGTCAACCTCTATCCTTCGCCCAACCAAGGTGCGTTTACTGTTGACCTAAGTCCCCAGGCAGAATTCAGTGATGATGTACGGCTGACGATCCTTAGCTTCGACGGGAAGACTGTATATTCAGACCTGCTTGAAATCGGCGAAAGCTCCAGAAACATAAATATTTCCGATGCTCTCCCCGGTATATACATTCTTAAGATAGCAGGCATCAGCGGCATCCTGACAACGAAAAGGTTTATAAAATATTGAACTTCCTCCGTCAATATTTTCAGGAAGTTAGTCGGGATAATCATTTCTGAACAAATAGTTCTGTTCGGCAATCACAGTCCTGTTTTCGTCAAAATATTGTTGCCAATTCGTTTAATCCGGACTTACTTTGTATCGCAATGCTGTCTTCGCTTTTCTAATATTCATTTCGGATACTTCAGGCGACAATATTGCGTTTAGGTATTAATCTAATTACATTAATTATGTCAGGTAACAGAAAACTACCGGGTATTTTTCTTTTAATATCGCTTTGCGGTTTCATAATCCCTTTCAACAGCTGTGTGGAAGATCCTACGCTGGCGGTATTAACCACAGGCCAGGTGAGTGAGATTACGATCAGTTCCGCCGTTATTATCGGCGAAGTGACTAAAGACGGGGGTGCAGCGGTGACTGCAAGAGGCATTTGCTGGGGAACTGAAGTCATGCCTGACCTTGCAGACAATTTCAAAGCCTCCGGCACCGGGTTGGGAGAGTTCACCTGCAGTCTTGACGGGCTGGATCCCAATACTGAGTATCATGCAAGGGCATACGCCGAAAACAGTGTAGGTATTGCTTATGGAAACGAGGTTACATTCACCACATCCATCGGGGCACCGACGGTTACCACCGGACAGGTCTCCGGAATTACCGCAACCGGTGCTGTGTGTGGCGGTACCATTACATATAATGGCGGAGCAGCAATAACTGAGAAGGGAGTTTGCTGGAGCACAACGCCCAATCCTGACATTCAAGGCTCCCATAGCAGCAACAGCACAGGCGATCTGACCTTTACCAGCACGATGACCAATCTTCTTGGCGGAACGAGGTACTATGCCAGGGCATATGTTAAGAACGGCGGAGGAACAGCCTACGGGGAGCAGGTCACTTTCATCACAAAATTGGCCGATATAGAAGGAAATCTATACAGTACCGTCTACATAGGAACGCAGATGTGGATGACTGAAAACCTCAGGTCTACAGCATTTAATGACAATGCTCCTATTCCCCTCGTTACGGATAATGAGACCTGGATTACCTTAACAACACCAGGGTACTGCTGGTTTGGCAACGATATTTCATACAAGGGCACCTTCGGAGCGCTTTATAACTGGTACGCAGTGGGGACAGGGAAACTCTGCCCAACTGGATGGCATGTGCCAAACGACGAAGAATACAAAACTCTTGAAGTATTTCTTGGAATGACTGTAGAACAAGCTGACCTGTGGAATGCCAGAGGGACCGATCAAGGCACAAAGATGAAGAGTACAACAAGCTGGAATGAAGGAGGAAATGGCACCAATTCAAGTGGGTTCAACGGATTGTGCGGTGGTTACCGCTTCGGTGGCACTGGTGCATTCAATGCACTTGGTATTCTTACCTATTGGTGGAGTTCTGAGTATAACACAGATCAGGCAGTTTACAGAAGGCTTGATTATGACAATACCGGAGTATACAGATCAGTAACCTCCAAGCGGGGGGGAAAGTACATCAGATGCATCAAGGACTAGTTGTAGCATTTATGGCCTGAGGAGGCAACAAATTATCAAATATTGAGTATAACCCAGAAGAATAAGTTGAACTGTAAATACAATATCATGAAAAAAGGTTTAAGTATTTTTGTAATAGTTAGTGTTCTTGGCGTGATGGCGATGTTCCAGGGCTGTAAGAAAGCAACTGTCCCGGAATTGACAACCGTTGCAATAAGTAATGTCGGTCTGACAGCAGCTGTGTCAGGAGGTACAATTATTGCTGACGGCGGGGAGGATATCACAGATAAAGGTGTCTGCTGGAGTACCTCACCTAATCCAACGGTTGCGGATTCAAAAACCGATGATGGTTCCGGTTCCGCCAACTTTGTCAGTAACCTTGTAGGTCTTGAAGAAGGGACACTATACTATGTCCGCGCCTATGCAACCAATGATGTGGGGACTGCGTACGGAAACGAGCTTAGCTTTACCACAACACAGGTTACAGGAGCTGTTGTGACAACGACCGAAGTATCTTCCGTTACTTCGACTACAGCCGTATCTGGTGGCAATGTCACTGATGCTGGTGGCGGAACTGTTACCGCAAGAGGGATATGCTGGGGAATAGCGCCTAATCCAACTATTGCAGGCAACAAGACGACCAACGGAGTAAACACAGGTACATTTACAAGTAACCTGACGCCACTGACAGATGGCACTGTATACTATTATCGTGCTTATGCCACTAACAGTTCAGGTACGACGTACGGCCAGGAATACCAGTTCATTACTCCCGTTACTGACAGAGAAGGGAATGTTTACAAGACCGTAAAGATTGGTACCCAGGTTTGGATGGCTGAGAATCTTAAATCAACCAAATACAACGATGATTCCGCAATTCCAAATATTACTTCAAATGTTGAATGGTCTTCACTTGCAACCGGAGCGTACTGCTGGGCGAATAATGATGAAGCAACCTACAAACCTACTTACGGAGCACTGTATAACTGGTACGCTGTGGAGACAGGCAAACTATGCCCGACCGGATGGCACGTTCCAACGGATGGAAATTATAAAACGATGGAGATAAGCCTTGGATTGACCCAAGCCGAAGCCGACGGAACGACATGGCGTGGTACAGATCAGGGATCACGTCTGAAGAGCACAACGGGCTGGAACGCAGGAGAAAACGGCACAAATACCAGTGGTTTTACAGCACTGCCCAGTGGATATAGATTCTACGGTACGGGCGAAACAAGGGGCTTGGGACTCATATGCTATTTCTGGACTGCAACACCGATTGATGATCTGCTGGCAGTATACAGAAGACTTGAAGGAAACAATACGGCTGTTTATAGAGATGGGACTCACAAAGAAGCAGGAAAATCCGTCAGGTGCGTAAAGGACTAATTAAGGATAAATATGCTTAGTCAGATGAGGCTGTCCCAAAAGGATAGCCTCATTTTTTAAGAGTTTTCCGAGCAGCAGTAAAGATACTCAGGAGCATTTAATATAACCGGCTAATTATATATCTTTGAAAAAAGAGGTATGAAAAAGCTAATATTAATATTACTGGCTGTCCAACTAACAGCCTGTAAACACAACCAAGAAACAATGGAAAAGGTAATATTCCTGCACCACAGTACTGGTTACTCCGTTTGGACAGGTAAGACAAACAAGTACCTGTATAAACTTACAGGGAAGGGTGACGTTCAGAAGTACGTTGCCAGGTATAATAATAAACAGAATAAAAGCTATGCGCTTACTGACCGGTTTTATCCGAAAAAGGAGCCATATGGTTGGAACAATTACCCCTTTGACTATTACAATATATGGGTAAAAAATGCAGGAACCGAACCCTACAAGCAGGAAGCCACCCTTGAGATTCTCACCAAGGAGTATGACATAATAATATTAAAGCATTGTTTTCCAGTAAGCCATATTCTGCCTGAATCAGGAACACCTGACATTGACTCTGAAGTTAAAAGCCTTGGAAACTACAAACTGCAATACGAGGCACTTAAAGAAAAGATGCACCAGTACCCTGAAAACAGATTTATTGTTTGGACTCCGGCAGTCAACACGCAAAAACTGATGACCGAGGATGAAGCCATCCGTACAAGGGAATTCCGGGATTGGGTTGTAAATGAGTGGGATGAAAAAGGTGATAATGTTTTTGTTTGGGATTTTTATTCATACGAGACAGAAGGGGGACTTTATCTTGCAGACAAGAATGCCGTTAGTCCGGAAAACTCTCATCCCAATACTGAATTTGCAGGGAGAATAGCTCCAGTCTTCGGCCAGTTTATAATTGACGTAATTGAGTCAAGAGTTAAATAACCTTGCAGACCAACCTGAAGTTAATAAGATGACCCTAAAGTATATAGCTCAGCGGATTTCCCTCGCCTTCATCTCAAAGGCCGGAAGCAATGCAAGAATCAAATACTGGCGCAGGCAGGGAATGAGGATAGGCAATAATTGCCTGATTAATAATGCAAATTTCTCGACTGAGCCATATCTAATTGAGATAGGTAATCATGTCGCAATTGCAGCAGGCTCTGACTTTATTACCCATGACGGGGCCGTCTGGTGCTTCAGGGATGAGATCAAAAACGCGGATGTATTTGGTAGAATTAAGATAGGAAATAATGTCTTCATTGGCAATAATTGTACTATACTTCCTAATACTGTCATCGGTGACAACTCTATTGTTGGAGCCGGAAGTACCATACGTGGTCAGTTCCCGGAGAATTCGGTAATTTTCGGTAACCCAGCCAAAGTAGTTTTATCGATGAGAATGCAGAAGTTTCTTTACAAACAGAATCCGAATTTTCTTACAATAAGAGATCTCAATCCCAAAGAAAAGAAACGGACTATTAAGCAACATTTCGATATAAAATAAAAAAGCGATCTTTAAGATCGCCAGCCTAGTAATCATAAGAATACAAGATCCTAATCGCAGAGTTCACTTTCAGAGTTGAGTAATGCGGCCTTTTCGTCCGTGTCAATCAACTCAATATTCATCCCGTATTTGCCAAAAAGAAATGCAATGGGATGATTATTGAATGCCTCTCCCGGTTGCGGAGGAACGAGAGTAAGCAACCCCTTCGACTTTAGTTCAGACATCCCGGCGATAATATCATCACACCGAAAGCAGATATGATGAAACCCTCCTCCCCTGTTAACATAATTCCGTAATGACTCATTTCCTTCTGCTGGTTCAATCAGCTTAACAGTAATGCTGTCTTCCTTAGAGAGAAACACAACTTTCACTTGTTGAAGTGAATTAACTACTATCCCGGTCATCTGGGTGTAGCCAAAAGACTTGCACCAGTAGCTGATACCTTCCTCCAGATTTCTTACAGCAAAAGAAATGTGATCAATAATCATCTATTTTTTTGTCCGTTTGAAAACTCGTCTGAATTTTTCTTCGGTCACCAGCCAAAAAAACTGATGAATACCAATCAGGTACCTCTTCCAGAGTCGCCTTGGTTCCTGCATCAGTCTGAACAGCCATTCCAGACCCGTATCCTGCATCCAACGCGGAGCTCTCCTGATCAGCCCGGACATAATATCGAAATACCCGCCTACCCCGAGTATATACCTGGCCTCAAGCTTATGCCGATAGCTCTCAAAAAAGAGTTCCTTTTTAGGTGAAGACATACCAAGGAGCAATATGTCAGGTCTTGCCTTGTTAATAAGATCGAAAATTTCCTTCTCCTCTTCTGGTTTGTAATAGCCGTTACGGCTGCCCGAGATTATTAAATTCGGGAATTTTTTTTCAATATTCTGCTGGCACAGTGACAGTGTACTCTCCTTAGCACCAAACAGGAAAATACTCAATCCTTGCCTATCTGCCATGGCTAAAATATCGTCAGCCAGGTCAGGTGTTGCAACCCTTTCAGGAACAGTATATCCAAATGACCTCAGAGCCCAGACTACTGACATGCCATCAATATGGACAAGGTCAGCGTTGTTAATCGTGTACCTGAATTCCTCATTTCTCACGATATCGTTGATAGTTGCGGAGTTAACTCCAAACTGGGCAATCTGCCTTCCACTTTTTATACCTTTTTCGATAATTGATAAAAAATCCGGTCTCCTCAAAGGATTAATCTTGATATTGAAAATGTTTATCTCCTCAACATCACCACTCTTAGTAATATCTTTAAAATCTGATGACATTATTTTACACTCTTTTCTATTTCTCCTTTTGCTCCAACAGTTAATTCCCCTTACTTCACAAAGTCTGCTATTTTAGTGTTCTCAATTGAACACCTTTGCTGAGCCTTTGTAAATTCCATATCAGGTAAGATTCCAGTAATTCAGCAGATCCTCTTTCAGGTACTCAGTTGAGTACCTGGTAACATGATCATTTTTCACTGGTCTTTGCAACCTGATTGCTTCAAGCATACCGTGCACAAAATCTTCCTCCTTACGGTTCCTGATTATATATCCGTTCACACCTTCCATTATAATTTCATCTACGGAACTGAATTCAGTTGCGCATGCAGGTACCCCACATGCAACTGCTTCCATAAGGGCAGTTGGCCAGCCCTCCTTGAATGAGCCCATTATATAGAGGTCTGAAGCATTGAGATACAGCGCAATCTCTTCCCTGCTCTTCTTGCCCGTCAAAAAGACTTTATCAGCCAATTTATTCTCTGAAATATACAACATAATTTTGTCATAATCTTCCCCTTCGCCCACTAACAACAAGAGGGCATCTGTCACCTTTTCAGCATACTTACTAAAGCTATCGATCATGAATTTCCACCCTTTCCACCAGGCAAGCCTGCCTGTTGTTATAACAACTGTCGAATCTTCCGGCAGACCAAGTTTAAGCCGGGCCTCGTTCCTGTCAATAGGTTTGAAAATATCAGTGTTAATCCTAGTTGGGAATTTTACAATCGTGTGGTTGGATAAGGATCCGTTACTTCTGGCCAGCATTTGATTAATAGCCTCCTCGTCACCTCTTGCCAGAATTGCTTGTGCATGTCCAATTTTTTTAAAAAACCGGCTATCAAACCAATTCGCAATTAAACCTGCATAGCTGTATTTGGAGATAGCCAGAGGATTGTCCATTCCTGCAAAAGAATAGCATAAGTTTTTGGCGCTGTCTGAAATAGCAATCAATGACTCCGGTCTCTGAATAAAAACGTTATTGATGCCGATCTCCAATATTTTCCTTTTATAGTACTTCAGAAGCAAGAAGTTTACAAGTCTGTCCGGAATGATTTTTTTGATTTTTGCACTATTGTACCTGGTCATTGCAAAAAAATCATGCTCGACCCCATTTAATGACTTTTTAAACCATATTCCAATCGGATCATTAGCAGATGTGGTTATTCCAGCGAGAGCCAGTTCACCTCCAAAAGATGACATCATATTCCTCGCAAAGGTGAGATAGCCCCCGATTGGGTAATCCTCAAAATTAGTAAAGTCTATCAGCAATATTCGCTGTCCAGTGTCCATGCAATTTTCTTCAATTTCTAGTTGCTGCAAATCTGACTATATAAGTGCATATAATTTTTAAACATACTATCATGGGAAAAGTGAGATCTGATTCGCGCATTGCCCATGGCACCCATTTTCTTCCTCAGCCCTTCGTTTTCAATCAACTCTTCAATTCTTTGTGCCATTACTTGAGGCTCAGAGGGATTAACAAGAAATCCGGTTTCACCAGTCGTAACCAACTCCTCAGTCCCCCCTCCGACAGTTGCCACTACAGGTTTTCCAAGCGCCATGTACTCCATAACCGAGTTTGATATGCCTTCGGTGAATGTTGCCAATACACCAACATCCATTGCATTTATGTATGATTCAACCGCACCTCTTTTCCCAAGAAACCTGAAGTATGGTCTTAAATCCTCATCGACCATTCCGATGGACTTTTCCGAGTCAGTATAAGATCCGATGGCCAGGAATGTAATGTCACGCCTTCCTGTTAAGATTTTCTGAGCTGCCTTATAGAAAGTCGGGTAGTCTTTTTGTTCGCAGAAGGAAGCTACCATACCCACAACATAATCAGTCACTATTCCAAGTTCACTTCTGACAACGCTGACGTCCCTGATTCCATCCAGCCTGCCAAAATCAAACCCATTATGTATGACAACACCCTTCCGGGCGGTTACCCTGTATGCTTTTAAACCCGCATGCGAATTGCTTACGATAACCCTTGAAAGAGGGAATGTCAGCCTGGCTCTGAACCAGTGATAATTAAAAACATTTTGCCTCAGCGGGACATTCGTAACCATACCGTTTATAAGAGGGCAACCAAGCAATTGGCAGACCGGGGCAAGGTAGACTGCAGTCATGCTCTCCCAGCAGTGCACTGCATCAGGCCGTTCTGATCTTATCAGCATCCAGAATTGTCTAAAGACTGATAAATCCTTGCGGGTTTTTCTGATGATCTTTTTGATTTCTATTCCAAGGTTATAAATTTCAGAATAATGAATGTCATTGCTCATGACCACAACGCTGATCTCAATTTCATGTCTCCCTGTCAGAGTCTTAATAAGCTCAGTGAACCTTCTCTCCTTTCCCCCAGAGCCCAATGTATCTATGACAAATAGTATCTTCATCATTTATAGCTATTCCGTTCGGGCTGACAGGTTCAATTTCCCCTTCACATCAAAGAAGAATTGAGCAAACTGATCTGTAAACAGCCTGAGGTCAAGGTCTTTCCTTACCGTCAAGTATGCATTATCCACAATGTTTTTCGCCTGGGAATTATAGTGGTTTATGATGTAGATCAGCTTCTCAGCAATAGCTGGCGCTGACCCGGGCGAAATAAGGTATCCGTTATAATTATCCCTGATATACAGCGCATTGTCACTCACGTCGGTCAACAGAACAGGGACCCCGGAAACCAGGTATTCAGAAAGCTTTGTAGAGAATCCATATTTAGTTCTCTTATTCAAAGGTCTTGGAAGAATCAGCAGGTGATATTTGAGAAACTCATACTTT
>Ga0209467_1001679_pt1 | contig 18194 bp, 16 predicted proteins | sample Higcelwee11metaG_FD_187175 | JGI IMG/M metagenome (GOLD analysis project Ga0209467, IMG submission 187175) | Freshwater pond sediment microbial communities from the University of Edinburgh, under environmental carbon perturbations - High... | ecosystem: Environmental > Aquatic > Freshwater >...
CATTTTCTTTCTCTATTTTATCAATACACAAAGCCAATAAATCTGATTCAATGAAATCATCGCTATCCATAAAATACACATAATCGCCTTGCGCTCTTTCTAATCCAAAATTACGAGCATCAGACAAACCTCCGTTTTCTTTATGAAAAATTTTCAATCTGGAATCTGGAGTATATTTTTCAATTTTTTGAATGCTGTTGTCTTTTGTTCCATCATTAATGATTAACAATTCGAAATTTGCATAGGTTTGCTGAAGAACACTCAAAACCGCCTTTTCAATGTAATTTTCTACATTGTAAACGGGCAAAATAATGGAAATTAATTTCGTGCTCATGATTAAATCGTATCGAATAAATGTTCAACAGAACGTGTTGAATTTTGAGCTTTTAAATACACAGCTCTCTCTTTTGCCTTTAGTTTTAACTGATTTAATTCCTCTGATTTGGTTATTAGTTCTAATAATCCTTCGTATAAATCTTCTGTTGCATTTGGAACTATTTTACCAAACTTTCCATTGTCTAAAATTTCGTTCATTCCTGGACAATCTGTTGTTAAAACTGGAATTTCTAGCGCTAATGCTTCAATTATTGCAGAGTTATATCCTTCGGTAAAAGAAGAGCAAACGTACAAATCTGCTTTAGCCAAATAAGGGTACGGATTTTCTTTAAACCCTAACAACTGCACATAATTCTCAAGATTTTCTTTTTTAATGGTTGCATTTAATTTTGAAGCTAATTCACCATCACCAATTAGATGCAATTTGAATTTAATATCTGTTGAAGAAGCTACTCGTTTTACAATTTGAATCAATCGCTCATAACCTTTCACTTTAATGAGTCGGCCAATAGAAACAATATTTAGGGTTTTACTATCAAATTCAATATCAAAACTCACTTCTTGCGCTTTTTGTTGAATAAAACTAAAGTCAATCGTATTTTCAATAACAAGTGTTTTATTTTCTAATTGAGGAAAAATATGCAACAATGAATTTTTAACCTCTTGAGAAACGCAAACAATCTGATTAAATGACTGATACGCATTTTTAGTTTCTTCAAAAGTTCTAAAAGTTCTGGAAAGTAATTCGGGAGTTGCTTTCGTATGTAACCAAGCTATTTTTTTTACTTTTGGATTTGTGATTCCAGATAAAATTCGGGTAGGAACATGTTCTAAATAAGCAACTACAATATCATAATCATTGACTTTTAATCTATTTGCTAAAAACGAGGCCGGAATTATTTTTTGCAAAACAGAATAACCTCTAAACACTTTTGAAAACCAATAAAAATGGTTGATGACTGGATGTAATAGCTTTTTATTAATTCCTTCTTTAAAAATAGTGAATAAAGTTACCTGGTATTTATCTTTAGGTAAAGCATTAACGAGATGAACCAAAACACGTTCGGCTCCTCCGCCTTTTAAGTCGGGATGAATGAATAATATTTTTTTTAACGCATCCATTTCTTCAAATACTTATTGTAAACTATTTGCAATTCTGATTGTAACAAAAAACAACTTATGACTAGTGCTACTAAAGGTAGCCAAAAAATTCCGTAGGGTAATTCCAAAAACATAATTACAGATAAAACCATAAAAACACCAAATAAAACAAAAAATGTAGCAAATGGAAATACTATTTTAATATACTTTTTAGTCTCAAAAAATCGGAAAAGAAATAAGAAAAAATAACCAAAAAATATAGCTATTGCTGCTCCTAACAATTCTAAAACTGGAATAAGAAAATATGAAAGTAATAATACAATTATCCCACTTATTAGGCTACTTAAAAAAATACTTTTTGTTTTTTTTGCACCTAAATAAATGGTTCCATAAAAACCACTTAATGCGTTAAATAAGATAGCCAACAATAAAACAGAGGTGTAACGCCATGAATCATAAAACGTTATATCAACAAAATAAGTTAAAAACAACTGGTTAATGCACAATAAGTTAATCGAAATTACAAATAAATATTTTATGTACTTTTTAAAAATGGTACTGTAATAATCATCTTTATCTTCTCTATTATAATTTTCAATTGCTTTTTCTTGCCATGCCAAATAAAATACATTTACAAGTAACAAAACAATAGTAGGAAACTTAAATGCAATGGCAAAGATTCCGTTTGAAGCCACCCCTAAAAAAAGAACAATCAAATAGCGATTTGCTGAAGATATTGCCCACCAAGACAAACTATTTGGTACTAACGGAATAGAATAATAGAGTAATTCTTTTGCTACTTGAAAACTATAATATTTACTATGAATGTAGCCAAACACTTTATTTCTAAATAAAATAAATACTGTTGAAAAAAAAGCCGCAATAATATTAGAATAAAGCAATCCTTCTATTTTTTTATCGTAAAAAACCAAAAAAAGAATGGCAAGAAATACATATAAAAAAGTGTAAAAAACACTAGACAAAACATATCCTTTATTGTCTGCAATAGCCCTTTGAAATTGTTGAAATAACAAGAAAAAAGACTGAAATCCTAATAAAAACAAAAGCTCTTTATAAAATAAAAAAGGATAGAAGCTCTGGAAAATTAAAACTCCAACAATCGCTATAAAAATAGAAATTAGCAAAATAAAACTCGAAGTTGTTAATACCCTTGCTTTATTTTCAAACTGATTATTTTCTATTAACCATCTTAAAACAGCATCTGTTAATTGAAGCGTTACTATGGGAGTTAATAAACTAATTGTTGTTAAAAACAAATCAAAAACACCTACATCTTCTCTTGAAAGGTAAAATGTTGTAAAAAAAACCAAAATGAAGCTAAGCCCTTTTGAGGCTAAATTCCCAATGGAATATAACAGAGTGTTTTTTAATAAACTATTTGATTTGGTTTCCAAAATTAGATTTTTACAATCTTCCGTCTACAGCAACTGTTAAAAATCCTTTAACATCATAAATTACATTAGAATCTTTTGTTAATGATTTTAAATCTAAGGTAGCGAATTCTTTATGAGCAACACCTAAAACAACCGCATCAAATTTAGAGTCAGGTAATTTTTGAGTAGTTTCGATGCCATATTCATGTTGTACTTCTTCTGGTTTTGCCCAAGGGTCATAAATCGTGATATTTATTCCATATTCTTTTAATGCATGAACAATATCTACAATTTTAGTATTACGAACATCTGGGCAATTTTCTTTAAAAGTAACTCCTAAAAGCAATAATTCAGCTTCATGTAAAACAATTTCTTTCTTAATCATAAGTTTAACCACTTGAGAAGCAACATATTCGCCCATACTATCATTCATACGACGACCCGCCAAAATAATTTCGGGATGATAACCAGCTTCTAATGCTTTTTGAGCCAAATAATAAGGGTCAACACCAATACAATGACCGCCCACTAAACCCGGTTTAAAGGGAAGGAAATTCCATTTGGTTCCTGCTGCTTCTAATACTGCTTTAGTATCAATATCTAAAATATTAAAAATTTTAGCTAATTCGTTTACAAAAGCAATATTGATATCACGTTGCGAGTTTTCAATCACTTTTGCAGCTTCTGCTACTTTGATTGTTGGTGCTAAATGCGTTCCAGCAGTTACCACACTGTTATATAGAGCGTCTACTTTTTTACCAATTTCCGGTGTAGAACCTGCTGTTACTTTTAATATTTTTTCAACCGTATGTTCTTTATCACCTGGATTAATTCGTTCTGGAGAATAGCCTGCAAAAAAATCTTCATTGAATTTTAATCCAGATATTTTCTCTAAAACTGGCACACATTCTTCTTCTGTAACTCCAGGATAAACGGTAGATTCATAAATTACAACATCACCTTTCTTCAATACTTTAGCAACAGTTTCACTTGCTTTGTAAAGTGGTGTTAAATCGGGTTTATTATGTTTATCTACAGGTGTTGGAACAGTAACAATGTAATAATTGCAATCCGCAATATCAGTTAATTGATTAGAACAATATAATCCTATTTCATTTGAAGATTTAGTAACCAAAACTGATTTTAATAAATCTTCCTCTACTTCTAATGTTAGGTCAATCCCATTATTTAGTTCGGAAATACGTTGTTGATTAATATCAAATCCTACTACTGAAAATTTAGTAGCGAAAAGTCGTGCCAATGGCAAACCAACATATCCTAAACCTATTATTGCAATTTTTTCGCTCATTATCTTGATCCAATTCCTTGGTAAATAAATCCTATTTTTTCTAATGCTTCTTTATTCAATATATTTCTTCCGTCGAAAACAAAAGCTGGTTTTAACATATTGTCATATATTTTTTGCCAATCGTATGTTTTAAACTCGTCCCATTCTGTTAATACGGCAATTGCGTGTGCATTACTACATGCATCGTAAGCATTTGTTACAACTTGAACACCTTTTGCGTTATCTATTTCTGAACGAGATTCTAAATAATTCAAATCAAATTGAATTTGATCTTCTTCCACTTTTGGATCAAAAACAGCAACAGTTGCTTGCTCGCTCAATAAATCGTCAGCTACATAAATTGCTGCTGATTCGCGAGTGTCGTTAGTGTCTTTTTTGAAAGCCCAACCTAAAAATGCTATTTTCTTACCAGAAACGGTGTTGTATAAGGTTTTGATTATATTTTTTGCGAAGCGACGTTTTTGATGATCGTTCATAATGATTACTTGTTCCCAATAATCTGCAACTTCATTTAATCCGTATGATTTAGCAATGTAAACTAAATTCAAGATGTCTTTTTGGAAACAAGAACCTCCAAAACCTACAGAAGCTTTTAAAAATTTCGGTCCAATTCTACTATCTAATCCAATTGCTTTTGCTACTTCATTAACATCTGCACCTGTTTTTTCACATAATTCACTCAAGGCATTAATTGAAGAAACACGCTGTGCTAAAAATGCATTAGCTGTTAATTTTGATAATTCAGAAGACCAAACATTTGTAGTTAAAATTTTGTCATTTGGAACCCAATTAGCGTAAATATCTACTAATTGTTGAATTGCCTTTTGACCTTCTGGAGTTGTGTCTCCACCAATTAAAACTCGGTCTGGTGCAAATAAATCTTCAACTGCTGTTCCTTCAGCTAAAAATTCTGGATTAGATAAAATTTGAAAATTAACTCCATTTCCTGTATTATCTAAAATATCTTTAATGGCACTTGCAGTTCTTACAGGTAAAGTTGATTTTTCAACTACAATTTTATCATTTTTAGCTACTCGGGCAATCTGACGCGCACATAATTCTATATATTTTAAATCGGCAGCCATACCTTTACCAACACCATACGTTTTAGTTGGCGTATTTACCGATATAAAAATCATATCTGCTTCATCGATTGCTTTATCTACATCGGTTGAAAAGAATAAATTTCTTCCACGAGCTTCTGCCACAACATCACTTAATCCTGGCTCATAAATAGGAATATTATTCACGTCTTTATCGTTCCAAGCCGCAATCCTTTTTTCATTTAAGTCAACAACCGTAACTTTAATATGCGGACACTTTTGAGCAATCACAGCCATAGTTGGTCCGCCAACATATCCTGCACCGATACAACAGATATTTTTAATCATTGTATTATCTTTTATTTTTTTAAATTATTCCAATACCATTTTACCGCTTCTTTTAAACCCTCTCTCATAGAAAATTTTGGTTGGTAATTTAGTAGTTTGCTTGCTTTTTCTATACTTGCTAATGAGTGTGGAATATCTCCTATTCTATTTCCTCCATAAATAATGGAAACATTAGCTATTTCATTATCATAGGTTGACAAAAACTCTCTCAAAGAATTGACCAACTCATTTAAAGTGGTTCTTTCGCCAAAAGCAGTATTATAAACCGTGTTAATAGCTTCTTTATTTTCGGTTAACATTGCCAACTCATTCATTTGAATCACGTTATCAATATATGTAAAATCGCGAGAAAAATTTCCATCTCCATTAATAACTGGACTTTCATGATTTAGAAATTGGGCTACAAATTTAGGAATTACTGCTGCATAAGCACCATTTGGATCTTGATTTCTTCCAAAAACATTGAAATAACGCAAACCAATAGTTTCAATGCCATACGTTTTGCTAAATACATCAGCATATAATTCATTTACATATTTCGTAACAGCATATGGCGACAGTGGTTTTCCAATAACTTCTTCTATTTTTGGCAACTTTTCTGAATCACCATAAGTTGACGAACTTGCAGCATAAATGAATCTTTTTACATTAGCATTCCTTGCAACTGTTAACATATTTAAAAATCCAGCAACGTTTACTTCATTTGAAGTAATTGGATCATTTATGGAACGGGGCACACTTCCTAATGCTGCTTGATGCAATACATAATCAACTCCTAAAATAGCATTTTCACAAATTTGAAAATTTCGAATATCACCTTCTATTAATGTAAAATTTGGATTTGAAAGAAAAGATTGAATATTATGATGGTATCCTGTTGAAAAATTATCCAAACAAACGACTTCATTATGTTTTAAAAAATATTCGCAAAGATTGGAACCGATAAAACCCGCTCCGCCTGTAATTAATATTTTTTTATTTACAATTTTTGACATTAGAAACTTTTCTGAAAAAATTATTTTTTGAACTTTTCAAGGATTTTTCTCCAACCCTTTGGTTCCACTTTATCATCGTGATATCCTTCTCCATAAGCTCCGTATCCATAACCATAGCCGTAACCATATCCATAACCATATTTTGCTTTATTTTGAAAACCATTAAACAAAATGCTAATATTATGTAATTCACCTCGTTTGTGTTTTTCATTTACCACGCTCAACATTCCTTTTTTGGTAAAACTTTGTCTTGTTACATATAAAGTTGCATCACAAAAATGTGCCAATTCTAATGCATCAGATACCAATCCAACTGGTGGTGTATCTAAAATGATGTAATCGTATTTTTGTTTTAATTCTTCAATCATTTCTGCCATAGCTTCACCCATTAATAATTCTGCTGGATTTGGCGGAATTGGCCCTGAAGGAATTACATCTAAAAATGGTATATGCGTTTTTTGAACTACTTCATCAATTGTTTTTTGACCAATTAAATAATTTACAACACCTGTAATGTTGTCAATATTAAAATCTCCAAATATTCTTGGCTTTCTTAAATCTAAACCAACAATTACCGTTTTCTTTTCACTTAAAGCAAAAACTGTTGCTAAATTAATGGAACAAAATGTTTTTCCTTCACCACTTACAGAAGAAGTCAACATTAAAATTTTAGCACCTTCTTTTTGCTGTTTTTTATACAAAAACTGAAGTGAAGAACGTATTGCTCTAAATGATTCTGCTAAAGGCGATTTTGGCTTTTCAAAAACTGATAAATTATTATCTGTATTCTTTTTACCAATAACTCCGATTACAGGAATTTTTGTTAGCTTTTGAATATCTTCGACACTATTAATATTGTTATCTAAAAGTGTAATGATAAATACAATAATAAGTGGAATTAAAAAACCTAATAAAGCGGCTAAAATATAATTGACACTGGTTTTTGGTCCTCTTAAGCCTCCTCCAACATCTTTTGCTCTGTCTAAAAAGTTAATATCCGAAATATTAGAAGCTTTTACAATCTCAGCTTCACTCCTTTTTTCTAAAAATGTACTGTATATTTTGTCTTTTAAATTGTATTTTCTTGTTATTTTTAAATGCTCTTGTTTTTGTTCTGGTAATAGGCTTGCTTGCCCTTCTGCAATTCCAATGTTTTTATTTACAATCGAAAGATCAATACTTAATGCTGATTTAGAGCTAGATATATTTTCTAACAATACACTTTTAACAGCTGCCATTTCTCTATCAAAATCAGAGAACATGTCTTTATTTTTCACTGTGTAAGCCATTCTTGATCGCTCTGCTGATAATCCAATTAATTTTGAAACATTGGTAATAATATTTGGATCTTCAATTCCTGCAACTGTTGGTGCTGGTAATTTTGAATAATCTGTACTTTTTTCTAAATAAGATTTTAATAAATTTAAATAAGCAATTTTTCTACTAATTGCGTCTTTTTCAATATCGTAAGTAGATAATTTTTCAGTTAAAATTCCGCCACCACCTTCTTCTAATTCATATATATTTTTGCCTTTTCTGAATTCTCTTAATTCTCCTTCAGCATCTTTAATTTGGTCTTCCATTTGAACCAAAGTGCTATCAATAAATCGAATAGTGTTGATGGCAAATAAATTTTTACTGGCCAATTCATTTTTACGCAACACATCAACAGTTGAATTCAAATATTCAACCAATCTATTTTTATTAGAGCCCTCTAATTGTAATCTAACTACAGAAAGCGCTTTTGCATCAGCAGAAACATCAATTCCTTTGTAAGCAGCAACTGTTTGATTAAAATCATCAAAGCGAATAAAATATTCTGAATTTACATATTCAATTGCATTTGGTTTTATTAATAATTTTAAATTCAAGAACGGAAGTTCAACACTTTCATTAATTTTAAAAACTTTTTTAAATTGTTTTTCTCTTACATTATATTCAGAAACAGATAAATCAGAATAGTGCATTAATGACATAGTAGTTGCTTCATCAAAATCAACACTTAATTCATATTGTGTTGGACTAACAAATTTTATCTTAATTAATTGTCCAAATAATTGTCCTTTTGTTTTATCAATTTCTACAACAAATGGTGTTTCACCATATGCGTCTTGAAAAAAATATTCTCCTTGTTTTAAATATTTTATATAATACTGTAATTTATCAACAACAATTTCATTGTGAGAACGAGATTTTAAAGCTGTAATTATAGTTTGTACTTTGTCGGAAGTTCCTCCCCAATTAAAAATTAGACTTGTATTTGAAGTAAACAATGGATTATTTTGATCTTCAACTACAATCAAAGATTCCATTCCGTAAATTTTTTCTTTTCTAATATTAACGTTGTAAGCAATAAAAAAAGTAATTGCCAATGACAAAACAAACCATTTCCAATAGCTTAAAATTTTTAAAAGAAACCCTTTAAAATCAAAACTATTTTGTGATTCAAAAAAATTAAAATCTTTTGTATCTAACATATTGTTTTATAGATTTTTACTTAATAAAAGAGCGGTGGTAACAATTGACAACGCAGAAATAATTGTTGTAACCGTTTGAAAACCAGTAGTTCCTGTCCCCCAAGATTTTTGTTTTAGTGGTTTAACAACAATATAGTCGTTTGGTTGAATGTAAAAATAAGGTGAGTTCATTGCTTTTGCATCAGTTAAATCTAAAGAATATGACTCAAAACCATGAGGGAATTTTCTTATAATTTGCACATCTTTTCTGTTTCCAGTTATCGTAATATCTCCAGAATTTGCTATAGCTTCCATAATTGTAACCTTGTCTTGAAACAAAACATTCGTTCCAGGTGAACCAATTTCACCATTTATGGTATATCGAAGTCCTGCTAACTTAACCGTTACAAAAATATTTGCCTCAACTTTAAAATAATCGTCAAGTAATTGCTTTTCAACTTTAAGTCTAATTTCATCTAAAGTATAACCAAGCACGTTTATTTCTCCTAAAACTGGCACACGAATATTTCCATGATCATTTACAGTAAATCCAGAAAAATAAAGACCCTCTTGAGTTGTTTCTTGTCCACCACTTTGAGAAGGGTTAAACATTTCAACCAATTTTTGATCCAATGATTTTATTGAGATTGAAATAATATCATTGGTTTGAACTCTATAAGGTTTCGAAGCTTCTTGAGCTACTTCAATAGAATTGGTTTTATTATCTTTATTTTGAAGATATATTAAATCCTTATTTGGAATACACGAAACAAACAAAGTGGCAATTATTGCTATAAAAAATATTTTTTTCATCGGATAAATAACATAAAAGTTAGTGAGATTATCTTATAATACTTATAAAAATAAAAACTAACCCATTTTAGGAAACAAATATAGTTTTTACAATTAAAAAAACGAAGTTATTCATCTAATTTGATGTAAATTTCATCTTTTATTGCTTAATTGAAGTCTCAAAAGGAATTCTATTTAGTAAACTTCTGCCTAAAGTAACTTCATCAGCATATTCTAATTCGTCGCCAACTGCAATTCCACGAGCAATTGTAGAAGTTTTTATTTGATACTCTTTTATTTGTTTATAGATGTAAAAATTAGTGGTGTCGCCTTCCATGGTGGAACTTAACGCAAAAATTATTTCGGAAATAGTTCCTTCTTTTACTTTTTCAACTAATGAAGTAATTTTTAATTGACTTGGCCCAATTCCTTCAATAGGCGAAATTTTCCCACCAAGTACGTGATAAACACCTTTAAACATATTGGTATTTTCAATTGCCATTACATCACGCACATCTTCCACCACACAGATAATTGATTTATCTCGCGACGAATTGGAACAAATAGTGCAAATTTCAGCATCTGAAATCGTATGGCAAGTTGCGCAAAACTGAATATCTTTTCGCATTGAAGCCAAAGCAGTTGCTAATTCTTCTGTTTGCTCAAGTGGTTGTTTTAACAAATGTAAAACCAAACGTAATGCAGTACGTTTACCAATTCCTGGCAACTGAGACATTTCGTTTACGGCATTTTCTACTAATTTTGAAGGCAATTCCATTTGACAAAATTACAAAACAAACTCTAATTCTATATTCATTTAAGATTTCTTTTATCTTTGCGATTAAAGAATATATTTATGGAGCCATCTTCGATACTATTATTAATTTTAGGTTATTTCTCAATGCTTATCTTATTTTCTTACTTTATTGGAAGAAAAGACGATAATTCAAACGAATCTTTTTTTAAAGCCAACAAGCAGGCTCCTTGGTATTTAGTGGCTTTTGGAATGATTGGCGCTTCGTTATCTGGTGTAACTTTTATTTCAGTTCCTGGAAAAGTTGAAGGCTCACAATTTGTATATTTTCAATTGGTCTTAGGCTATATTGTTGGTTATTTAGTTATTGGAACTGTTTTATTGCCATTATATTATAAATTGAATTTAACGTCGATTTACAGTTATTTGGGTGACCGATTTGGACGCTATTCTTATAAAACAGGTGCTTGGTTTTTTATTCTTTCAAGAACTGTTGGCTCAAATTTACGATTGCTTTTGGTTGCTGATGTGTTACAAACTTTAGTTTTTCAACCACTAGGAATTCCGTATTGGATTACTGTTTCTGTTACCATTTTATTAATTTGGGTGTACACTTTTAAATCGGGAATTAAAACTATTATTTGGACCGATACATTACAAACATTCTTCATGCTTTTATCGGTTGGAATTTGTATTGTGATTGTTTCGCAAGATTTAGGCTTAAACATCAATACAATTTCTGGTTTTATTGCTGATAGTGATTTTTCAAAAACCTTCTTTTTTGAAGATGCTAGTTTGCCAAGTTACTTTTGGAAACAATTTATTTCAGGAGCTTTTATTGCGATTGTAATGACAGGTTTAGACCAAGATATGATGCAAAAAAACCTAACATGTAGAAGTTTAAAAGATGCGCAGAAAAACATGTTTTGGTTTACCGTCGTTTTAACTTTTGTGAATTTTATGTTTTTAGTTCTTGGGCTTTTATTTACAGAATATGCTTTGAAACACAATATCGACGCACATCAAGATAAATTATTTCCTGTTTTAGCCAATGAGCATTTAGGAATTTTTGTTGCATTCAGTTTTATATTAGGTTTAATCGCTGCTGCTTATTCAAGTGCTGATAGTGCCTTAACATCATTAACCACATCATTTAGTATTGATATTTTAGAAATCGAAAAAAAATATGATATTACCAAACAAGTTGCTATTCGAAAACGAATTCATTTAGGCTTTGTTTTTGTTTCAATTTTAGTGATACTTTTCTTTAAATATGCATTTAACGATTCGAGCATCATTGACAAAGTATTAAAATTTGCAGGATTTACTTATGGTCCATTATTAGGATTGTATAGTTTTGGATTGTTTACAAAATGGCAAATAAAAGACAAATTCACTCCAATTGTAGCGATATTATCTGTTATTACCTCTATTATTTTAAACCTAAAAAGCGAAGCCTGGTTTGGTTTCGCCTTTGGATTTGAAATTTTAATCGTAAACGGATTACTAACTTTTATTGGTTTAGTATTGATTCGTCGCAAGTAAAACTAGCGTACAAGCCACTTCATATTTGATATTATTTGCTTCTAAAATTTTATACAATTCAGGATTTTCAGTTCCTGGATTAAAAATTACTCGTCTTGGTTTCAACGATAAAATATAATCGTAATAATCTTGTTGGGCTTTTGGATTTAGATATAAAGTAACTGTATCAATTGCATGAAAATCTGTTTTTTCAGTTTCGATTGGAATATCAAATGCCATTCCTTTTTTTGCTCCAATGGCTACAACTTGATGACTTTTATCTACTAAACTATGAATAGCTTTATACGAATAACGTTCTTTATTGGTTGAAGCGCCTATGACTAATGTTTTCATGTGAATAATATTTTCTATAAATTTAGTAAATTAAAATAATAAGTATAACTTTGAGTTTACATTATTTTAATGCATTTAAAGAAAAGCTCAAATACCTTTGTAAAAAAACATGGAATTATTTATTTATCTATTCGCAGCCTTATTTTCTGTCCTAAATCCCATTGGAACTGTTCCAATTTTTGTTGGGCTAACACAAGGTTACACAAAAGCTGAACGCTCAAAGGTATCGTTATTGACTTCTTTTAATGTATTTGTAATCTTAATAATTTCGTTTTTTATTGGTCAATATGTGTTGCAATTTTTTGGAATTACAATTACTGCGTTACGAATTGCAGGAGGAATTATTATTACAAGTTCGGGCTTTGGGTTACTAAATGGAAACTTTAGCAAAAATAAAGGAATCAACAAAAAAGTACAAAAAGATGTTGAAAATCGTCATGATATTGCATTAACACCTTTAGCAATGCCTATGTTAGCTGGTCCAGGATCAATTTCGTTATTAATTGCTTTTTATCAGGATCACAACACTACTAATGAAATCATCATTTCTTCCATAGCTATTTTAGTGGTAGCTGCAACAATTTATCTAATTTTAAGAAGTGCGCATTATTTAGCTAATATTTTAGGAGCTTCGGGAATTGTAGCTATTTCGAGAATTATTGGCTTTTTAACGATTGCTATTGGTATTCAATATATTATTAGTGCAGTGTTGAGTATTATAAGAGGTATTTAATTTTTGAATCTAAAAACAAGAAAAATCCCAAATTCCAATTTGATTCGGAATTTGGGATTTCTATTTTTTATAAAAATATCACTAAGTGACGGTGAAATTATTCTTTCGGTAAGAAAACTTCTGCCATCATACAACGTGCACTTCCACCACCACAAGCTTCAATTGTATCTAAACTTGAACTTACAATGGTTACATGTTCTTCTAATTGTGCAATTTGCTTTTTAGTCAAACTTTGATGTGCCGATGCACTCATTATTAAATATCTTCTGTCATCAGTTCCTTTTACTTCTAACATATTTCCTGCAAAATTATTTACTTGGTCTTCAGTAATTAAAATAATCTCTTTTTCATCACCTTTTAGACTATCTAAGACCATTTTGCGTTCTTTTTTGTCGTCGATACAATCTGCGCAAATAACTGCAAATGTTTCGCCAACACACATAATTACATTGGTATGATAAATGTGTTTTCTTTCTCCGTTAACGGTTTGAAATGCTTCAAAAATTACAGGTGTAAATTCAAAATCTTCACAAAATTCAATGAATAATTCTTCGTCTGCTCTTGGCGATAAAGCACAATATGCTTTTCCATTAGCTCTATCTAAAACGATACTTCCTGTTCCTTCCAAGAAAACTTCGTCTTCTTCAGCTGAAGTGTAATCCATGATTTCGTTGATTACAAAACCTTCATCTTCTAATCGTTCTAAAACATCTTCTCTTCGTTCTAATCGGCGATTTTCGGCAAACATAGGATATAAAACTACATCTCCATTTTCATGAAATGAAATCCAGTTGTTTGGAAAAATACTATCTGGTGTATCTGGACTTAATGTATCTTCTACCACCACAACATTTAATCCAATCATTCTTAACTTTTGAACGAAAGTATCAAATTCTTCTTGTGCTTTTGCGTTAACCGAAGTTGGTGTTAAATTGTCCAATACTTTTTGATAATAATTGTTAACCGCCGTTTGTTCGTTCATTCGGAATGCCACCGGACGAATCATTAATATAGAATTAGTTGTTTGGTTCATGTTTTTCTTCTTTATTTTTTTCTGATAAATCGTATTTTTTGATTACAACATTATTTTTATTTGGGTTTTTAGTGTTTTTTACCACATAAACTATCGCACTAATAATAATTATTGGAAAAACAACATAAAAATAAATAGCAGTCAACATTTTAATCTCTAATTAATGGTAAAGTTGAACATCTCAACAATCCTTCTTGTTTTGAAATTTCTGCATAAGGAATTTCTTCAACTGTAAATCCGTTTTCGCGAAGCCAATTATTTAATCTGATGAAATTCTTTTCAGAAACTACTACATCTGGAGCTATCGAAAACACGTTTGAATTCATGTGATACATTTCTTCTCTTTCGATATGGAATAAATTTTCTTTTCCGAATAAATTCACTAAAAACATATAATCTGCTTCTTCACGAAAACCGCTTTTGTAAATAATCCCTTTATTGGTACCTATTGGTTGAAAACAGCAATCTAAATGCAAAGCGTTATCACGAGGCTCAATTTTCGATTTTACTAAATCAAATGCTTTCACAATTTTATTTGGGAACAAGGCTTTAATGTAATCTACACCTTGCCAATTGGTTCTTGCAGTAATATAATCTTTATAATCTGAACCTTTATATGTTCCAATAAAAATATATTCATTCCAAGGCATTACATCACCACCTTCAATATGCACCTCTTCTGGCGGACGAACTACTTTTTTTGGGTCAATTTGATCTATTACGTATTGAATGGCGTCTAATTCGCGCTCTCTATCCGGTAAAATGTTGGCTTTGATAAAAATATCATCGATTACAAATCCAATATCTCTTGCGAAAATTTGGTTGTAATTTTCAATGATTTCTGGTCTGAAAACTTTGACATCATACTTTTGAAAAACCGCATTAAATGCTTCCATTTCTTTTACCATATCTGCTTCCACAGGGTAAGTTCCAGCTTTAATGTGCTCCAATGATTTTGGATCATAAGCTTCTTCGATTGTAGGTGTTGGACCATTGCTAACAGCAGTTCCTAACACCACTGCCCTCAAACGTGCTGTTTCGTTTTTTACATTTAATTGCAACATAACTTTAGTTTTTATTTACGTTTATTGGTTTTATGCTATAAAGACAAATATAGCAAAAGCAAACGATATAGTAATTGCGTGGTGTCGTATAATTTATCAAATCCAACTATCTATTTCACAATATTTTACTACATTTGATAAAACTTAAAAATAAAATATCATGGGATTATCAAATTTTTTTAGCTCACTTTTTGGAAAAGCCAAACAAACTGCTGAAAATGCAAAAGAAAATTTAAGTGAAGTTGCTGATAATGCAATGGAAAAAGTAACAGAAGTTGCTGCTGAAGTTAAAGAAACTGTAGAAAATGTTGCTGAAACGGCTTCTCAAAAATTAGATGAAATGGGCGTTTCCGAAAAAGTAGCTGATTTTGTTGAAACTGCAAAAGAAAAAGTAGCAGATGCAACAGAATGGGTTGAAGAAAAAGCACATCAAGCTAAAGAAGCTGTAGAAAATGTAGTTGAAAAAGCTGACGATAAAGTTGAGGATGTAGCTAATGACGAAGCTGCTGAAAAACCTGCTGAATAAATCGCGAATCAACAAAAAATAAAAATCCCACTAAAATTTAGTGGGATTTTTTTATGATTATCTGTCTTTAACTTCTTTAAAATCGCGTAAAGTATAACCTGTATACACTTGTCTTGGACGACCTATTGGCTCTTTATTGATACGCATTTCTTTCCATTGCGCAATCCAACCTGGTAGACGACCAATAGCAAATAAAACGGTAAACATTTCTACTGGAATTCCCATTGCACGATAAATAATTCCTGAATAGAAATCTACGTTTGGATATAAATTTCTTGCTTTGAAATACTCGTCTTCTAAAGCTACTTTTTCTAATTGTTTTGCAATATCTAATAATGGATCATCAACACCTAAAGCTGCTAAAACATCATCAGCTGCTTTTTTAATGATTGTTGCTCTTGGATCAAAGTTTTTGTAAACTCTATGACCAAATCCCATTAAACGGAATGGATCGTCTTTGTCTTTTGCTTTTAAAACGAATTTAGCAACATCACCACCATTATCATGGATTTCTTGTAACATTTCTAAAACTGCTTGATTAGCACCTCCATGAAGTGGTCCCCATAGTGCAGAAACACCTGCAGAAATTGAAGCAAACAAACCTGCATGAGAAGAACCAACGATTCTTACCGTAGAAGTAGAACAGTTTTGTTCGTGATCGGCGTGAAGAATAAATAATTTATCCAATGCATCAATAACTTTTTTATCTGCTTTGTATGGCCCGGTAGGTAATTCAAACATTAAACGCATGAAATTTTCAACATACCCTTTTGTATTATCGTAATAGTTTAAAGGATAACCCATAGTTTTTCTGTAAGTCCATGTAGCAATTACTAAGAATTTACCCATAGTTTTACAAACTGCTTCATACATTTCTTTTTCGTTGTGAGGATTCACAGACTTAGGATTAAAAGCAGTTAAAGCACTTGTTAACGAAGCTAAAACGCCCATTGGGTGAGCTGTTTTTGGGAAACCATCAATGATGTTTTTCATTTCCTCATTAACCAATGTATATTTACGAATATCGTTTTCGAATTTTTCTAATTGTGCTGCTGTTGGAAGTTCTCCAAAAATCAACAAATAAGAAACTTCTAAGAAATCAGCTTTATCTGCTAAATCTTCGATTGAATATCCTCTGTAACGTAAAATTCCTTCTTCACCATCTAAAAAAGTAATTTCACTTTTACATGAACCCGAGTTTTTATATCCCGGATCAATTGTGATAGCACCAGAAGCACTACGTAAGGCGTCGATGTCGATAGCAACCTCATTTTCAGTTCCTACGATAACTGGAAACTCATACTTTTTGCCATCAAGCTCTAATATTGCAGTTTTTGACATATTATTATAATGTATTTTTTGATAAATATTTATGTATTTTGCGAATTTAACAAATTATCCTTTAACAATAAAGAAATTTATTATAATTTATGGTTAAATAATATACATAAAAAAAACCCAAAAAATTTTACTTTTTTGAGTTTCTTCGCTTAAAAAAAATTATTTAACTTAATCTTTAACTATTTTTTCTACGTGGCTTCCAAAATCCGTACTAACTTTTACAAAATAAATTCCTGAATTATAAGTAGATACATCCAAAACAACTTCTTTAGAATCTGTTTTGTTAACTTGTATTACTCTTCCTTGCACATCGTATATTTCAATAGATTTCACTACATTTTCAGCTTTAATATTTATCAACGAAGAAGTTGGATTTGGATACAAACTAATTGCTAAATCTTTCGTTGGAATTAAATTACTTAACACTTGAAAAGTTGTATTGGCATCATTTGTTAAAATTGGAAAATTATAATCGAAATATATTTTTGCATTTTTTGTAACAATATCATTAGTAACCAAATTTTCTTTAGACTTCACTTTCAAAAGTACATTACCATGACCGCCAGTATCCAACATAATGGTTTGAAAAATAATTTCTAAGATATTATTGGTAATTTTAATTGTAGCATTATGTGATGCTTCTAAAATGCGCAACGAATTAATATCGAAATCACTTGGATTTACTTCAATTTTAACTACAACATTTTCAGCTAGAGCTGTTCCTGTATTTTCAAAATTAATTACATAATGTAAAAAATCACCTATGTAACTTGGAGCAACTACATCGCCTTCAATACAAGTAATATCATTTGGATCATACGAACCTACAACGGTTTGATTTAATTGAAACAAATTATCAACTGTAGATTCATCGCCAGCCATTGGCATAATTGAAGAAGTAAATTGTAAAACATCACCAATATTTACAGGATTAGTATCGGTTGGAGCATTTATTTGCATTATCACGTTAATTGAACGACTTTCAAATGGCATTAAGTTTGCAAAATCCCAAGACATTCCTCCAGAAACAATACTACTTGGTACTTGTGTAGCAGAAACAAAAGCCATTAAATTTTGATTATAGAAGAAGT
>Ga0209467_1001680_pt1 | contig 18177 bp, 18 predicted proteins | sample Higcelwee11metaG_FD_187175 | JGI IMG/M metagenome (GOLD analysis project Ga0209467, IMG submission 187175) | Freshwater pond sediment microbial communities from the University of Edinburgh, under environmental carbon perturbations - High... | ecosystem: Environmental > Aquatic > Freshwater >...
GCGGCGCCGGCGCATGTCCCTGCCCGCCCGCCCCTCTCGCCGGCCCGCCTTCCGGCGGCCTGTCGCCCGGCCTGTCGCCCGGCCTGTCGCTCTGACCCTCGGACAGCCCGCCGCCGGCGACCGCGTCCATGCCCGCGCCGCGCAGGGCGTACACCGCCGCTTCAGGCGCTTCCCCGGAATGGGTGAGGTACTGCGGCCCGAGGTCGAAGACCAGATCCTCTGCGTAGAGCACATCGCCGTCGGCGAAGGCCAGGGCCCGCGTGATGCAGTTCTTGAGCTCACGCACGTTGCCCGGCCAATTGTGCTCCATGAGCTTGTCCAGCGCCCCGCGCGAGAGGCCGAGTTCCGGACGGTTCTGCGCGGTCACGAATTCCTTGATGAAATGGTTGGCCAGGGTCGGAATGTCCTCCTTGCGCTGCCTGAGCGCCGGGGTCTGGATGGAGAGCACCTTGAGGCGATAGTAGAGGTCGTCGCGGAACTCGCCGCGCTGCACCAGCTCCAGGAGGTCCACGTTGGTGGCGGCGATGACCCGGGCGTTGAACTCCATCTCCTGGTCGCTGCCCAGGGGCCGGATGCGCCGGATGGACAGGGCGCGCAACAGCGCCTTCTGCACGCGGTCGGACGCCGTGCCGATCTCGTCCAAAAACAGCGTGCCGCCGTCGCTGGCCAAAAACGCGCCCTTGCGGTCGTTTCTCGCCTCGGTGAAGGCGCCCTTCACGTGGCCGAAGAGCGTGTCCATGAGCAGATTCTCGTCCAGGCCGCCGCAGTTGATGGAGATGAAGGGCTTGCCCGCGCGGTTGCTGAACTTGTGAATGCCCTCGGCGGTGAGCTCCTTGCCGGTGCCGGTCTCGCCGGTGACGAGCACGTCGGCGTCCGTGCTCGCGGCCTTGCGGATCATGCTCTGCAGGGCCGCCATCTGCGGGCTGGCGCCGATGAGGTCGGGAATCTCGCCCACCAGCCGCCAGCCGTGGCTCATGGGAATGTCCGCGTCAAAGGAGACCTTTTCGCGCTGCGCCGCCTTCTGGATGTGCTCGTCCTGACGGCGGATCAGCTCCTGCTTGTCCTGGATGGACAGGATCATGCGGTTCAGCGCGTTCTTCAACAGGTCCGACTCCAGGTCGTGGCTGGCGAGGCGGATGGGCCGCAGGCGCTTCTCCTCGAACATGGTGCGGATCTCCTGGGTCAGCATGAGCAGTGGCCGCGTGATGACGCGGCTGATGGAGACGATCACCCCGCCCACGAGGACCATGGACACCATGGTGATGACGGCCATGACGTCGAGGTGGCGATACTCGGCCGCGTCGGTGAGCCGGCTGCGGTCCACGTAGGCCACGCCGCCGATCACCTCCGGCTCCCTGTCCGGCGTCGAGCGGAAGCGCACCGGCGCGTAGACGATGAAGTGCTGGCTGCTCAGCATGCCCCCGGTGTCCGACGTGGCCTCCACATCCTCGACGCCGGAGAGCCCGGCCTGCACGGCCACAACCATGCGCCAGAACAGCTCATGCCGCGGCGCGGGGCGGAAGGCCCGGTCGTAGTCCGGCACCCCGTAGTCGCCGGTCATGCCCAAGCGCGCGGTCTCCGCCGAGAGTTCGCGGTCCGGCTCCTCCAGGTTCTCGGACTGGAAGAGGATCCAGCCCTGGTCGTCGAAGAAGAAGCTCAAGCGCGTCTCGCTGGTGCGGTTGAAGGCCTGGATGGGCGAGGACTGCGAATTGTACAGCGAAAGGATGTTGCGCATGGCGTGCGCCTCGACGCCGAGCACCAGGGTGCCGCGCAGGCCGCCACCGGAGTCCAGCACCGGGGTCATGAGCCGGAACACGGCGAAGCTCTGCGGCCGCAGCTGCTCGGGAAAGGCCGAGGGCGGGTACACGGCCTCGGTGAGTTCGGACAGCCGCACGCTGCCGGGCTTGAGCCCGCGCTGCCGCAGCGCCAAGGAAATGGGATTGCCCCGGATGAAGTTGAACTGGCCGGCGTGGACCTCCACCAGGGTGCCCTGGCCCTGCACCAGGAGCAGCGTGTCCGAGGTGTTGGCGCCCACGAACGCCAGCTCCCGCAGCCCCCCCGGATGATGCACGGCCCACTGGCTGGCCGCGGCCTCCATGCGTTGCCGGTCGGGCACGCCACGGCTCAGCTCCAGGATGCCCCGGCGATAGAACTCCAGGAGCTGCTCCATCTCGCGCACCTGGGCCAGGTTCTGCGTCTGGGCGGTGCGCTGCAGCGACTGGGACAGGTAGCGCGTGGAGAACCAGTTGGTGACGTAGCCGGTGACCACCAGGATGAGCAGGATGGAGGGGATGAGCGAGAGCAGGATCTTCTTGCGCACGCTCCAGGTGGAGAAATACTGCAAGGTCGAGGTGTCCTCCACCTTTGGGCGATACGCTCCCCAGGCCATGACGCCTCCTTTTCGGGCCGAGACCTTGCGCGATTTCGCGCAAAACGGGCCCGTCACAGCGGCCCTTTCGCGCAAAAGCAGCGAAACACGTGCCTGCACGATTACGACAACTTCAATGATTCCGTCAAGTTTTTTCGCGTGGCATGTTGATTGCTTTAGAATAATCACGAAATCCGGGGATTGAACCGGCCTTGTGGGCTGAATCGATCACAAAGGCCGGATGTACGGCAGGGGTTTGAGTGGATACATTCTTGGAGGAGGACACACATGAAAGCTCGTCTCAGCAAGCTGTTCACATGGTGCTTGTTTGCGTGCCTTGCGCTGCCTGAGCTCGCGCACGCGGCGGCGGCGAAGGTGTCAAACGTGGTCATCGTGGCGGACACCCGCAAGTTCACCGGCTGGGAGGCCTGGTGGACCAACCTGTACAACGAGAGCCACCTGTACTTCGCGCTGCTGACCATGGCGCTGATCCCGACCATCGGCGTGATCTTCGGCGTGTTCGCCGACTTCCTGATGAGCTTCATCGGCATTGACCTGAAGAGCCGCGGCGCCGCTGGCCACTAACCACAGGGCAGACAAGAGGAGAGTGCGCTATGGAATGGTTGTACGTTCTCATGCCCATCGCGGGCGTTAAAATCTTCTGGCCCGGCCTGATCATCCTCGGCGTGGGCGTTGGCATCATCGGCGGCTTCTTCGGCATGGGCGGCGCGTGGATGGTGACCCCCGGCCTAAACATCCTGGGCTTCCCCATGGCCTTCGCCATCGGCACGGACATCGCCCACATGGCGGGCAAAAGCCTCATCTCCACCATGCGGCACGGCAAGTTCGGCAACGTGGACTACAAACTGGGCATCGTCATGCTCATCGGCACGGTGGGCGGCTTCGAGATCGGGGCCCAGATGATCATGTGGCTGGAACGACTGGGAAGCATCGACAAGTTCGTGCGCTACGGCTACGTGATACTGCTCGCCAGCATCGCCTGGCTGGTGTTCCACGACATCAAAGTGAAGAAGCGCAAGGAAGCCGAGATGGTCGCCTCCGGCGGCGACGCCAAGGACGCGGTGGGCGTCGAGTGGCACAAGAAGTTCCACGCCATCAAGATCCCGCCCATGATGCACTTCAACGAGGCCGGCATCTACTGCTCCATGTGGCTGCCCGTGGCCGTGAGCTTCGCGACCGGTTGGCTGGCCGGCATCCTGGGCATCGGCGGCGGGCTCATCCGCATGCCGTCGCTCATCTACCTCGTCGGCTGCCCGACCCACGTGGCCGTGGGCACCGACCTGTTCGAGGTCGCCATCTCCGGCCTGTACGGCGCCGGCACCTACACTTACAAGGGCCGCACCGAACTCGTGGCCGCGGTCATCATGCTCGTGGGCGCCTCCATGGGCGCGCAGGTGGGCGCTGTGGCCACCAAGTACATCCAGGGCTACGGCATCCGCTACGTTTTCGGCTACGCGGTGCTCGGCTGCCTGCTCTCCATCGTGCTCAAGCTGGCGGCCAAGGCCTGGTACATGCCCATCCTGGACAGCGCCTCCACCGCGGTGGTGCTCTCCGTCGTCTCCGGCCTTTCGCTGTACATCCTCGTGAAGTTCGTCCAAGGCTGCAAGAAGGAACTCGCGATGAAGGCGGCCAAGGGCTAGCCGGCGTCCCGCACCCACGACAGAGAACATACGAAGGAGATCGATATGAGCGTGAAAAGCATGTGGCGCACCCTGCTCGTGGCCCTGCCCCTGGCGCTGCTTCTGGGCTGCTCCGACTACGGCAAGGTCGATCAGGGCCGCGTGATCAAGTTCGACGCGGCCAGCAAAACCATGGTCATCATCCGGGACAAGGCCAACGACACCCTGGACCCGGACTACACCTACCTGCCGCCCATCACCTACGTGCTGCCGGCGGATCCCAGCGAGAACGGCCCCGAGCCCAAGGCCGGCGGCCGCATGAAGATCGACAACAAGAAGAACCAGATCATCATCTTCGACCCGGCCACGCAGAACTTCAAGACCATCGACTTCGTGATGGTCGATTTCAAGGAGAACATTGACAAGGAACACCCGCTCGTGTTCGACAAGGAAACGGGCAAGGCCAAGAAGTTCCCCGTGATCGACAAGGAAAAGAAGACCGTGGCCATCTACTCCGGCCGCCAGAAGACCCTCTCGGTCATCCAGCTGCCGGAAGAGTGCTTCACCATGCCTGACAGCACCTGGGACGCCGGCGACGAAGCCCGCGTGTACTACAAGGAAGAGGGCAAGGCCCTGCGCTTCATGAACATCTCCAAGACCAACATCTTCAAGAAGTAAGCGGACAGCGACCAGACAAGCGGACAGCGTTTCACAGGCGGGCCGGGGAGACCCGGCCCGCCGCACCAAAAAAGGAGAGCACGGCCATGATCTTCAACGACGACAGCGACGCCCCCCGGATCCGCATGAACGGCCGCCAGAAGCTCTTCATCCTCGGCATCGACGTGGCCATCCTGATCGAACTCTGCATCGCCATGGCCGCCGCATCCAGCGCCCCCGACACCTTCACCCCCACCTTCATGAAGACCTTCTTCATCCCGTTTCTGCCCACCCTGGGCCTCGGCATCGCCGGCTTCCGCAGGCTGCGCGACCGCGAACAGGGCGCGCCCCAGTCATGAGCCACCGCTCCCTGGCCGCCCGGCGCAGGCTGTGCGGCCTTCTCTGCACCACGATCATCCTCGTGGCGCTGGCCCTCACGGCGGATGGCATGATCGCCGGCGGCCGCGCCGACCCCAAGGAATTTCATCTGCTGCAAGGCCAGAGCATCGCCCTGAGCGACACCATGCCCAAGGGCACGGAGAAGCTGCAGGATCTTGAACTCCGGGCCTCGCACCCGGGCGTCGCCGTGCGCCTGGAGGAGACCTTCTCCGGCTTCTGGCTGGGCGGCACGCTCTGGCGGGCCGAGGCCGCGCTGGCCCCGGACCTCCCCCTGGGCGAGTATGTTCTGTCCATGCACCACCAGCACAACGGCACCGAGACCACGCCGCGCCAATCCTTCCGCCTCCGCGTGCACAAGGACGCCGCCTCGATCCAGGCCGCCTCGCTCTCCGTCATCACGCGCGCCACCGGGCTTTCGCCCTACCTCCTGGCCGCATGCCTGCTGCCCCTGGCCGTGGCGCCCATGGTCGCCAGCTACATCCTCTCGCGCAGGATCGCCCGCGAACTCGCCCGGCAGCGCATGGCCGAGGTCTACCGGGCCATGGCCGGCGAGAACGGCCAGCTCATCTTCTTCAGCCTGCCGGACGGCCACGGCCTGGCGCCGGACGCGCCCGTGCAGGTGCTGGACGAGAGGGCGGAGAAGCCCCTCGGAGCGGCCGTGGTGACAGAAGTCCGCGGCGAGGACATCCAGGCGCGGATGCTGGATGGCGCGCGGGTGCGCCCCGGCGTCCTGGCCCGGCCGGCCTGAACCCCGGGCGCAGCCCGAGACGGTTCCCGCCGCGGAGTAATTCCTCCCTCGCGGCGAGTGAATCCCCCCTCGCGGGAGGATATCCCCCCGTACCGCCGCCATGCCATAACGCACTGAATTTATTTTACGGCGTCATTCTTTGATCGCGGGCAGTCGGCGGATTTCTCGCTCATTTCCCCTCTTGCAGTCCGATTTAAACCCCACTAAAATATCACCACTTTCCCACCTCTTCCCCCTTTCCTTGGCGCGTCATTTCGTCTAATGGCCTGCGTTTAGAAAAGTTCTTCAAGCTTTTGAGGGGGTTTCATCACATGTCTGAAGCATACATCGGGCTTCTGGTACTTTGGCCCCTGGCCGCCGGACTCACCTGCCTGGTTCTCACCAGTCCAGGTGCGCGTTCGGCCTTGGTGCTGTCGACGGGCATAGCCTTGGCGGTCGGGGGACTCGCCATGGCGGTCAATGCCCCGTTCGCGGCGCCCTCCGCGCTCCTGGGCTCGGAGACGGCTCTCCACATCGCCGAGGGCGCGGCGTTCGTGCTCCCGGCCTACTTCCTCATCCGCGGCCTCTTGGCCAAACACTGGCTGGTGATCGTCTTCGCCCTGGGGCAGCTGGCCCTGGCGGCCTATGGCGCGGCGGCCATGCCGCACGCGGCCCTGGTTCAGAACGCCGCGGTCTGCGACGGCCTGTCCCTGGCGCTGGTGCTGGTGGTCTGCTTCGCCGGCTCGTTCATCGCCATCTTCGCCCTGCCCTACATGAGGCGCCATGAGGAGCACCTGCGCCTCAGGGTCAGCAAGCAGCCGGGATTCTTCATGATCCTGCTGGCCTTTTTGGGCTTCATGAACGGCCTGGCCCTGTCCAACGACATCCGCGTGTTCGCGGCCTTCTATGAGGCCACCACGCTGTGCTCGTTTTTGCTCATCGGCCACGACAAGACCGAGATCGCCACCAAGAACGCTCTGCGCGCCCTGTGGATGAACTGCCTGGGCGGCATGTTCCTGCACGGCGGCATCCTGCTCATCCAGCAGGGCCACGGCCTGGTGGACATCCACGAGATCGTGGACCCGGCCGTCTGGGCCGGGGCCTCCATGCTGCCCATGGCGCTTTTGGCGCTCGCCGGCTGCGTCAAGGCCGCCCAGATGCCCTTCCAGTCCTGGCTGCTGGGCGCAATGGTCGCGCCAACCCCGGTGTCCGCACTCCTGCACTCCAGCACCATGGTCAAGGTGGGCGTGTTCCTCTGCCTGCGCCTTGGCCCGGTGCTCATGGGAAGCACCACGGGCCGCGTGCTGGCGCTCGCCGGCGCGTTCACCTTCTTCGCCGCTTCCGCCCTGGCGCTCGGGCAGAGCAACGCCAAGAAGATCCTGGCCTACTCCACCATCGCCAACCTCGGGCTGATCATCGCCTGCGCTGGCCTGGGCACGCCTGTGGCCCTGGCCGCGGGCGTCGTGCTGCTGGTCATCCACGCCGCCACCAAGGCCCTGCTCTTCCTCTGCGTGGGCGACATGGAGCAGGTGGTGGGCAGCCGCGACCTGGAAGACCTGCGCGGCGCGGTGCAAAAGGCCCCGACCACGGCGCTCGCAGCCGCGGCCGGCGCGCTGGGCATGATCCTGCCGCCGCTGGGCATGCTCATGGGCAAGTGGGCGGCCATCGAGGCCTCGCTGAACAATCCCGCGCTGCTGGTGCTCATGGCGCTGGGCAGCGCCCTGGCCGTGGTCTGCTGGGTGCGCTTCTCCGGCACCCTGCTGGCCGGGCGCTCCGCGTCCCCGTCAGCCGCGCCCTCAAGCATCCTCACCAGCGGGCCCATCCTGGGCCTGCTCTTCGGCGCCATCGGCCTGGGCATGGCCGCGCCGTGGATCAACGCGCTGCTGCTGCCCGGCACGAGCGCCCTGGCCGGCGGCTGGGGGCTCATCCCGAGCCTCTTCGTCACGGCCATGCTCGGCTGGATCATCGGCATGAAGGTGCTCGCGCGCCAGAGCTCGGTCCGGCTCGCCACGCCCTACATCGGCGGCCTGCCCTCGCGTGAGCCCGGCACCTTCGTGGGCGCGCTGGGCAAGAACTGGACCCTGTCCGAGGGCAATGAATACGCCGAGGAGCTCTTTGGAGAGCCGCGGCTGACCAGGGTGGCCGGCGTGCTCGCGGGCGCGCTGCTGCTCGCCCTGGTGGGAGGCGCGATCATATGAACCTGACGACATTCTATCTCGCGTTCGCCGGCCTGGTCCTGGCGCCGCTCCTGGGCGGGCTCGTGGCCGGCGTGGACCGGGTGGTCACCGCGCGGCTGCAGTCGCGCATGGGGCCGCCGCTGCTCCAGCCCTTCTACGACGCCGGCAAGCTCTGGTCCAAGGTCATCCCGCCTGCCAGCCACTGGCAGGGGCTGTTCGTGCGCTGGGCGCTGGTGGCCTCCCTGGCCTCGGACGTGCTCCTCGCCGCCGGCGCGGACGTTTTGATGTGCTTCTTCGTGCAGGCGGCCAGCGCCTGCTTCGTGGCCATGGGCGCGTTCTGCGGCAACTCGCCGTACAGCAAGATCGGCGCGCAGCGCGAGCTGTTCCAACTCCTCTGCTACGAGCCGGTGTTCCTGGTGGCCATCCTGGCCATGTGCAAGGCCGCGGGCGGCTTCGACGCCTTCGCCATCATGGCCGCCAAGGGGCCGCTGCTGTACAAGCTGCCGCTGCTCATCCCGGGGCTGCTCTTCGTGGTGCTCGTGAAGCTGCGCAAGTCGCCGTTCGACATCAGCGCCAGCCACCACATGCACCAGGAGGTGGTGCGCGGCGTGTACACGGACTACGCCGGCCGGGACTTCGCGCTGCTTGAGATCGCCCACTGGGCGGACGTGACCGTGGTGCTCTGGATCTGCTCCTTCCTGTGGGCCACGGGCCCGCTGCAGATGGTGGCCGCGGGCCTGGCGTTCCTGTTCGCGGCCCTGCTCATCGACAACATCAGCGCCCGGCTCACCTGGCGCTATATGGTCAAGGTGGTGGCCCCGGTGTCGCTGTTTTTGGCGACGGCCAACCTCCTCTGGCTGTACCTGGAGTAAGTTATGGGATTCCTAAACAAATCACAGCTCAAGTCGCCGTGGCTGATGCACTTCGACTGCGGCTCGTGCAACGGGTGCGACATCGAAACCCTGGCCTGCCTGACCCCGGTGTACGACGTTGAGCGCTTCGGCATCATCAACGTGGGCAACCCGCGCCACGCCGACGTGCTCGTGGTCACCGGCACGGTCAACCCGCGCAACGCCGTGGTGCTGAAGAACCTCTACGACCAGATGCCCGCGCCGAGGCTGGTCATCGCCATCGGGGCCTGCGGGTGCTCCGGCGGCGTGTTCCGCGAGGCACCCAACGTGCTGGGCGGCGTGGACAAGGTCATCCCCGTGGACGTGTACGTGCCCGGCTGTCCGGCCAAGCCCGAGGCGATCATGGACGCCGTGGTCACCGGCCTGGCAAAACTCAAGGGCATCCTGGAGGCACGCTGATGGCGATCGAAGCAACCCCCATCGCCCCGGCCCGGCTCGTGGCCGAGGTGACGCGACTTGCGGCTGAGGGCTGGCGTCTGGTGACCTTCTCCAGCGTGGAGATCGACGCCGAAAACATGGAAGTGCTCTACCACTTCGACAAGGATCTGGTGCTGAAGAACCTGCGGGTGCAGGTCAAAAAGGGCGGCACGCTGCCCAGCGTCTCCGGCGTGATCTTCGCGGCCTTCCTCATCGAAAACGAGATCCGCGACCAGTTCGGCGTCACCTTCGAGGGGCTGGTGCTGGACTACCAGGGCAAGCTCCTGAACGACTGCGTGCAGACTCCGGCCACTTCGCCCTTCTGCCGGTACCAGGTGACCAGGAAGGAGGAGGTGCGGTAATGGCCAGAAGCGTCATTCCCTTCGGCCCGCAGCACCCGGTGCTGCCCGAGCCCATCCACCTGTCCATCGTGGTCGAGGACGAAAAGGTCGTGGAGGCCCTGCCCACCCTGGGCTACGTGCACCGCGGCCTGGAGATGCTCGCCACCAAGCGCGACTACAACCAGATGATCCAGATCGTGGAGCGGGTGTGCGGCATCTGCTCCATGCTCCACTCCATGTGCTACTGCCAGGGCATCGAGGAGATGATGGGCGTGGAGGTTCCCCGCCGCGCGCGGATGCTCCGCGTGGTCTGGAGCGAGCTGCACCGCCTGCACTCGCACCTCTTGTGGCTTGGCCTCTTCGCCGACAGCTTCGGCTTCGAGGCCCTGTTCATGCAGCTCTGGAAGATCCGCGAGAAGGTCATGGACCTCAACGAGGCCACCACGGGCAACCGCGTCATCGTCTCGGTGAACGTGGTGGGCGGCGTGCGCGCCGACCTCGACGAGTCCCAGGTCCGCTGGATCAGGGACACCCTGGCGGACGTGGAGGCGGCCATAAAGAGCCTGCGGTCCACCATCATGAATGACAGCACGGTGTGCCGCCGCACCAGGGGCGTGGGCGTGCTCTCCAGGCAGGCCGCCTATGACCTGGGCGCCGCCGGGCCGACCCTGCGCGGCAGCGGCGTGGCCCAGGACATGCGCCAGCTGAAATACGCGGGCTTCGACGAGATCGCGTTCGAGCCCGTGGTCGAGACCGACGGCGACTGCTGGGCGCGCAGCACCGTGCGCTTCCGCGAGTGCCTGCAGTCCATCGACCTGGTGCGCCAGGGCCTGGACCGCCTCGACGGCGGCGAGCTGGCCGCCAAGGTCAAGGGCAAGCCCGAGGGCGAGGTCATCACCCGCGTGGAGCAGCCGCGCGGCGAGTGTCTCTACTACCTCAAGGGCAACGGGGACAAGTTCCTCGACCGCGTGCGCATCCGCACCCCCACCTTCGCCAACATCCCGCCCCTGGCCGCCATGCTGCCGGGGCTGGACTTCGCGAACGTGCCGGTGGTGGTGCTGTCCATCGACCCCTGCATCAGCTGCACGGAGAGGTAGCCGTCATGAAAATGCTGCCAACCATCCTCGCGAACCTGTTCGGCCCGCCGGCCACGCGGAACTATCCCTTCGCCGTGCGCGAACCCTTCGCCACCGCGCGCGGGGAGCTCGTCAACGACATCGGTCGCTGCATCTTCTGCGGCGCCTGCGCGCGCAAATGCCCCTCGCAGTGCCTGGGCGTGGAGAAGGAGGGGACCGAGGGCGTCTGGTCCCTGGAATTCTTCGCCTGCATCGGCTGCGGGGTCTGCGTGGACGCCTGCCCGGTGAACTGCCTGTCGCAGAAGCCCACCCACCGTCCGGTGGCCGTGGAGCGCGGGGTCATCGCCCTGCGCGGCAAGCTGCCGGAGAAGCCGGCCAAGAAGACCGAGAAGCCCGCGGCCCCGGAACAGTAGCCGCGCCCGAGACGCAACCACAGACAGGCCCCGCGCCTGCCCCCTCACCCGGGGCTTGCGCGGGGCCTTCGTCGTGCACGGGTCGGTCTCCAACCAAATATGGGGCGAAGCCCCCGGCTTGACGTTGGAGTGACGCGTCCCTACAAGGACGGGAGTTCCACTCCAACCCCGGAGGATCCCATGAAGCGCCTCTGCGCCGGGCTGTGCTGCCTGGTTCTGGCCATGGCCCTGGCCGCCCCGGCCCTGGCCGACGACTTCCACCGCCGCCCGGACGTCCCCTCGTCCCGGAACCAGGCCAAGACCACAACGAAGCAGAAGAAGGCCGCCACGACCCTGGCCACCACTCCGCGCGACAAGAAGATCGTCAAGAGCGTCAAGAGCGAGAATTCCGGCGTCCGGGCCAAGGCCTCGCTGCAGTAAGCCCGATAGCCAAGGAGGCGGCCATGATCTTCGACGCGCTCGACAACTGGCGCAGCTACTGCGGCCTGCCCGCCTGGGAGCGGGCCTTCGCCTGGCTCGAGGCGCTGGCTCCGGACATCCAGCCGGGCAAACACCCCATCGCAGGCGTCAACGGCGAGGACATCCACGCCTCGGTCTTCGACTTCACCACCAAGAACCTGCTGGACACCACCCTTGAGGCGCACCGCGTCTACGCGGACATCCACGTGCCGCTGCCCGCGCCCCTGGGCGGGGCGGAGGTGCACGCGCGCTTCGGCCTGGACGAGCTTGAGGAGAAGACGCCCTACGACGCGGCCAGGGACGCGGCCTACTACCGCCACCCGGACCGCTTCCAGGCGCTGTTCACCTTGAAGCCCGGCCACTTCGCCGTGTACTTCCCGCAGGACGCGCACCTCTCCCAGGGCAAGACCGGCGCGGCCCCGGAGTCCCTGCGCAAGGTCGTGCTCAAGGTGCGCGCGGAGCTGCTGCGCCCATGACCGAGACGCCGGGAGCAGATCCCCGCAGGGCCAGCCTTGCGGAGATCTTCCGCTGCTTCTTCCGCGTCGGGGCCACGGCCTACGGCGGGCCGGCCATGATGCCGCTCATGCGCGACCAGATCCTCAAGCGCGGCTGGCTGACCCCCGAGGGCTTCCGGGTGGGCCTGTCGGTGTGTCAGGCCATCCCCGGCGGCACGCTGATGCAGCTGGCCGGGTACACAGGCCTGACCCTGCGCGGCCTGCCGGGCGCGCTGGCCGGGTTCGCGGGCTTCGGCGTGCCGGCCACCCTGCTCATCACCCTGCTCTCGGCCGCGTACCACGCCTCCCAGGGCCTGACCTTGGCCGTCTCGGCCATGCAGGGCCTGAACGCCGTGGTCATGGGCATCATCGCCCTGGCGGTGTACGACTTCTGGCTGCGCTACGCCCACGGCGCGCGGCGCGTGGCCTCCACCTTCGCGTCCTGCGGGCTGTTCCTGTACGGCCTGGGGCCGGCCTGGATCATCCTGGGCGCGGCGCTCATGGGGCCGGTGCTCTACCGCGACGAGACCGCGCCTCCGGTGAGCCTGCCCGAGGCCCGGACCCCGGTGCGCGGGGTGCTGCTCCTGGCCGGGCTGGGTCTGGCCTGGCTGGCGGCGACCTTCTTTCTCCAGCGCACGCTGTTCGACATCTCGCTGTCCATGGCCAAGAGCGACCTCATCGCCTTTGGCGGCTACGGCATCTTCCCGGCCCTGTACCACGAGGTGGTGGAGCTGCACCGCTGGATGCCCGCCGAGACCTTCATGGACGGCATGGCCCTGGCCCAGGTGACGCCCGGGCCGTTCATGCTCGGCGCCTGCTTCGTGGGCTACCACATCGCGGGCCTGCTCGGGGCCGTCACCGCCGGGATCTGGGTGTTCACGCCGTCCTTCTTCATCCTCATGCTCATCGTGCCCTGCTCCGGCCGGCTGCTCTCCTGGCAGCCGTTCCGGCGCGCGCTCTCCGGCGTGCTCTCCACCCTGGGCGGGCTGATTCTGGCCGTGGGCATCCAGCTCGGCCGCAGCATGGACTGGTCCTGGCCCAAGGCGCTGATCTGCCTGGCCGCCGGCGTGGCTCTCTGGCGCGGGGTGGACCCCATCTGGGTGGTGCTGGCGGGCGTGGGCCTGGGCCTCGTTTTCCTGTAGGCGCCCTGCTCCGGGGCGCAAGGCGGGCATGGCGGCCCTGCCCGCGCGGGAGCCGGCCTGCCCCAGGTGCGGGTTCACAACGAGCAGGAATCGCTGCCCGTGGCGCAACAACCCGATGTTCTGGAGCTTCAGGACTGCGGCGCCGGCTGCGCCCGGCCCCGGCTGCGCCACGGGGCGAGCAGCAGCAGCGCGGCCAGGGCCGCCAGCGACGCCGCCGAGCCCAGACGAAAGGCGCTGGCCGGGCCGAACGAGTCCCACAGCAGGCCGACAAGGATGCTGCCGCACAGGGTCATGAGCCCCGTGGTCATATGGAACAGGCCGATGGCCGCACCCCGCGTGCGGGGCTCCGTCTGCACTGCGATGAGCGCCTTGCTCGTTCCGTCGGTGAGGCCCATGTACAGGCCGTAGACGGGGAACAGCCACCACAGGCTGGCGGCCGTGGCCTCGCCCATGCCCCAGTACACCCCGGCATAGAGCGCCCAGCCGCAGCAGAGCATGGGCCAGCGGCCCAGGCGGTCGCTCAGCGCGCCCAGTGGATAGGCGCTCGCCGCATACACCAGGTTGAACAGGACGTAGGCCAGCACCACCTCGGCGTCGCTCAGGCCGAGGCCGCGCGCGCGCAGGAGCAGGAAGGCGTCGGAGCTGTTGGCCAGGGCGAAAAGAGCCAAGGGGACCAGGGTGCGCCAGTAGGCCGGGGATTGGGCGCGCAGGACCGCGCGCAGGCAGGGATGGGGAACCGGTTGCGCCGAAGCCGGGGCGGCCGCCTTGGCCTCACGCAGACCGAAGGTGAGCCAGATTGCGAGGATTCCAGGCAGCGTGGCCAAAAGAAAGATGGTGCGGTAGGCCCCGGGCAAAAAACAAAGAAGCCAAAAGGCCGCAAGTGCGCCGAGCATGGCCCCCGAGGTGTCCATCATGCGGCCGTAGCCATAGGCCCGCCCGGCGGCGCGGGCGTCCACTGCGTCGGCCACCAGGGCGTCGCGGGCGGAGACGCGCAGGCCTTTGCCAAGGCGGTCCACCCCGCGCGCCAGGAACACCAGGGGCCAGGCGAAGGCCAGGGCCAGCAGCGGCTTGGACAGCGCGCCCAGGCCATAGCCCAGGCGGATGAGCGGCACGCGCCTGCCCGTATGGTCGCTGTGCCTGCCGGACCAGCCCTTCATGAGGCTGACCACGACCTCGGCCACGCCCTCGATGACCCCGAGGGCCAGGGCGGGCGCGCCCAGCACCGCGGCCAGGAACAGCGGCACCAAGGGGTAGGCCATCTCAGAGGACAGGTCCGTGCAGAAGCTGACCCAACCAAGCCGTTTGACCACGGCGGGCAACGGTGTTCGCTGCGGGGCCATGTCCTTCCCCATGCTCCCTCCCCGTCCTCAGGCCGGCGGCGCACCGCCGGCGGAAGCCGGGATGCGGCGCGTGAAGAACAGCGTGTCCACGGCCATGCGCGGAAAGGCCGGCGGCAGCGCCTCCGGTTCGATGCGCGAGAAGCCGTGCTTGGCGTAGAAGCGGTGCGCGGCCAGGTAGCGGTCCGTGGTGCCGAGGAAGACCTCGGCCACGCCCGCACCCGCGCAAAAAGCGAAGAGTTCGGCCAGAAGCGCCGCTGCCAGACCCGTGCCGCGCGCTTCAGGCGCCACGAACATCTTGCGCAGCGCGCCTTGGCCCGCGCCGATGTTCAGGAGCGCCAGGGCGCCGACCACCGCGCCGGCGACGTCTTTCGCCACCCAGAACCCGCCCGGGCCGTGCGCGCCGCGCAGGTAGAAGCCCGGCACGTCCAGCAGGTCCGGCTGGTCCTCAATGCTGAGGGGCAGGCCGAACTCGCCCCTCTGGATGCCCAGGATGAACGCGGCCACGGCGTCGCGGTCCCGGGGATCGTAGGGCGCGATGCTCCAGTCCACGGCTATCCCTCCTGCCCCAGACCGGCCATGAGCGCGCCGATGCGCTCCACCTGGGCCGTGTCGGACGCCGGAAACAGGCCCATGACGCGGCCCCGGAACAGCACGGCCACACGGTCGGCCAGGGTGAGCGCCTCGGAGAGGTCGCCGGTGACGAGCAGCACGCCGGCCAGCGCGCGCGCGTCGAGCAGGCGCTTCCACACGGCCTCGGTGGCGGCCACGTCGAGCCCCTGGGTGGGCTGCTCGGCCACCAGCAGCCGGGGCTGGCGCATGAGCTCGCGGCCGAGGACGAACTTCTGCAAATTGCCGCCGGAAAGCCGCCAGGCCTGCGTCCCGATGTCGCCGGGCCGCACGTTGTGCTCGCGCACGATGGCGCGCGCGGCCTCGCGGGCGCGCTCACGGTCCAGCCACAGCCCGCGCGAGAAGCCCTCGCGCGTGGTCAGCAGCAGGTTGTCCGTGAGGTCGAGGCCGCGGCAGGTGGCCAGGCCCTGCCGGTCCTCCGGCACCCAGGCCAGCGCGCCGTCCCAGTCGTGGCGCTTGTAGAACGTGTCCCAGCCGTGGCCGAGCAGCTCCACCTGGCCGCTTTCCGGCCGGGTGAGGCCGCACACGGTCTCCACCAGTTGCTGCTGGCCGTTGCCCGCCACGCCCACCACGGCCAATATCTCCCCCTGGCGCAGGCTGAGGGACACGTCATCCAGGCCGTTGCCGGAAAGCCCGCGCACGTCCAGCACCACGCGGCCCGGGGCGACGGGCTCGCGCGGGATGTCCAGCAGCACGTCGCGGCCCACCATGCGCCGGGCCAGCTCCGCCGGGGAGGCCACCTCCGAGGCCAGAAACTCGCCCTCGATGCGGCCGCGCCGCAAAATGGCGATCTCGTCGGCCACGGAGAGCACCTCCTCCAGCTTGTGGGAGATGAACACCACGGCCTTGCCCTGGGCGCTCATGGACCTGAGCGCGGCGAACAGCGCCTCGATCTCCGGCGGGGTCAGCACGGCCGTGGGCTCGTCGAAGATCAGCACCCGGCTCTGGCGGTGCAAGAGCTTCAGGATCTCCACGCGCTGGCGCTCGCCCATGGACAGGTCGCCCACGCGCGCGGCCGGGTCGATGGCCAGCCCGAAGCGCCCGGCCAGCTCGGCCACCGTGGCGCGCATGCGCGCGGGGCTGAGGAAAAGGCCGCCCTCCTGGCCGAGGAGCACGTTCTCGGCCACGCTCATGTTCTCCACGAGCATGAAGTGCTGGTAGACCATGCCGATGCCCGCGGCGATGGCCTCGCCGGGCGAGGCGAAGTCCACGCGCCGGCCGGCCATCTCGATGCGCCCGCCGTCCGGGGCAAAGCGCCCGGCCAGCACGGCCATGAGGGTGCTCTTGCCCGCGCCGTTCTCGCCCAGCAGGGCCTTGATCCGGCCGGGCATGATGGACAGGCTGATGGCGTCGTTGGCCAGGACGCGGCCGAAGCGCTTGGTCACGCCGGCCAGGCGCACCAGGGGCAGGGCGTCCACCGGGCCGGTGTCGGGGTTGTGCTGCGCGGGCACGCCTCAGCCCTCCGGCTCGATGTTCACGCCCAGGGCCGCGGGCGCGCCGGAGCGTTTGGCCCGCGCCGCGGAGAACACCAGCACAAGCACCGTGAGGCCGTAGGGCAGCATGAGCAGCAGCGACGAGGGCACATTGGCGCCCGAGGCCTGGAGCCGGAGCTGGAAGGCCATGACCCCGCCGAAGAGCAGCGCGCCGAGGACCGCGCGGCCCGGCCGCCAGAAGGCGAAGATCACGAGCGCCACGGCCACCCAGCCGCGCCCGCCCGGGAACCCGGTGCTCCAGAGGTGCGTGTGGGCCAGGGAGAGGTACGCCCCGCCCAGGCCGCAGAGAAAGCCGCCGCACAAGACGCCCAGCGCGCGCAGGCGCTGCGGCCTCAGGCCCGCGGCCGCGGCCGCCGCCGGCATCTCGCCCACGGCGCGCACGCCCAGGCCCAGGCTGGTGCGGTTCAGGAAGAACCACACGAGCACGGGCGCGAAGTAGCAGAGGTAGACCATGGCGTCCTGGCGGAACAGGATGGGCCCGAGCAGCGGCAGGTCGGCGAGGTACGGCACGGCCAGCTTCTGGAAGCCTTCGGTGGCCTGGCCCACGTAGGGCGTGCCCAGATAGTTGGACAGGCCCAGGCCGAAGAGCGTCAGGGCCAGGCCGGAGACCACCTGGTTGCCCAGAAAAAACTGGCAGACCACGGCGTGCAGGCCGCAGAGCGCGGCGCCGGCCAGGCCTCCGGCCAGCAGGCCCAGCCAGGCCGAGCCCGTGAGCCGGCAGGCCAAAAACGCGGCCAGGGCCGCCACGGCCATGCTGCCCTCCACGCCCAGGTTCAGCACCCCGGCCTTTTCCGAGAGCATCTCGCCCAGGGTGGCGAAGAGGATGGGCGCGCCGGCCTGCACCGCCGCGGCCAGGAGCGCGATGATCAGCTCCAGGCTCATGCGCCGGCCTCCCCTGCCGCGGGGTTTGCCCGCAGGCTTATTGAATAGCTGAGGAAGAACTGCCCGGACAGCATGCAGAGCAGGATCGCGCCCTCCAGGATGGGCGCGAACGAGGCCGGAATCTGCAACTCCAGCTGCACCACCTCCACGCCCACGCGCAAGGCGGCCAGCAGGCAGGAGGCGAAGGCGATGGGCCAGGGCCTGAGGCGCGCCAGCCAGGCCACCACCACCGCGGTGTAGCCGTAGCCGATCATCACCGTGGGCTGCAGCCGGCCGAGGTTGGCCGAGGCCTCGATGCACCCGGCCAGGCCGGCCAGGCCGCCGCCCAGGCCCAGGACCAGGGCCACGAGGAAGGCGTAGGGCAGCGCGGCGTAGCGCGCCACGCGCTCGCCCTCGCCGCAGGCGATCAACTCGAAGCCCAGGCGCGTGCGCGAGAGAAACACGCCGTAGGCCAGGCCGGCCAAGGGACAGGCGAGCAGCCCCCAGTGCAGCTTGCCCAGGGGCAGGCCCAGCGCCGGGCCCATGCGGCCGATCTGTCCGGCGGCGGAAAACTCGCTCGTCATGGGGAAGCCGAAGCTGGCCGGATCCTTCCACGCGCCGAACACCAGGTATTC
>Ga0209467_1001682_pt1 | contig 18158 bp, 15 predicted proteins | sample Higcelwee11metaG_FD_187175 | JGI IMG/M metagenome (GOLD analysis project Ga0209467, IMG submission 187175) | Freshwater pond sediment microbial communities from the University of Edinburgh, under environmental carbon perturbations - High... | ecosystem: Environmental > Aquatic > Freshwater >...
TTTATTCCTCCTTAACGCCTTTGGTTATTGAGAAGGAGTATATCACATGATGCCTTAGTAGAACATGGTTAATGATCAATTTTTAGAGAAACCCTTAAGTAAATTCAGATGAGGGATGAGCGTTTCTTTTTGTTTCGCGCCCCCAGCAGAAACCCCGTCAGAAGAATGCCGGCCCCCACCAGGGACCATTTGACGGCCATGTCGGTATATTGCTTCACGATCTTTTTTTCCAGAATGGCGATTTTCTCGGTCTTTTCTTTCAGTTCCTGGTCTCGCAGAACCAAGGTTCCTTTCAACTGGTGATAGGCGTCCGCGTCTCTTTTTAAAGATTGAAAGGCGTCTTCCATGGCCCCCATCTGAATGGTCTGTTCGTTCAAACGGGTGGTCAGGCTGATGTTTTCTTCCTTGAGCGTCTGATTTTCAAGGGCTGCGGCCTCGTATTTTTCTTTCAGGGTTCCGGGTTCGGGCAGATCAGGCATTTTTGCCTTTTCGGAAGGCGGAATAACGGAGAGGTATCGGGTGCTGACCCATCCCGACAGGCCTTCATCGGTTGCGATTCGTGTCCAGCCGCTGGCGCTGGCGAATGCCTGGACCTTCTGGCCAGCCGTGACGTTTCCCACTACCTTTGCCTTGTCATTGCCGTCCGCCCGGACATTTAAGGCCGCGATATCAACCACATACATATCCGTTCCCAGGCATTGCGCCATCTGGGGGCAGGATAACAGAACCATCACAAACATTGCCGCCACACATTTTTTCATTGTTTTTGCATCTCCGGTCGTGACAATTATTTGCATGAATGAACCCTTTGTTCTTGTTCATGCTTTGATTTCAACTAGTTAAAATTATAAAAGGAGTTTTAAACAAGGAAAAAACATATCTGAATGATGGGGCATATTCAAGGTTAAAATGGCTTATTTCCATATTTCTTTCTTGAGAATATTTAGCCCGCCGAATTGTCCAAAATTCGGGCTGAGACCGAGAAGCAGATTATCGTAGCAATTGCGATTGTTTTTCAGGAAATAAAAATGCTATGTAAAATCCGGTCAATTTGGGAGAAGCGTTAATTCTGTTTAAAGGAAGGTGTTAAATGTTGCTGGAGTATATCCAGGCTGCCCTTGGCCATGCAAAATATGAAATTTTATCAGATGACGGGACTTATTATGGAGAGGTTCCGGAATGTAATGGCGTATATGCGAATGCCGCAACCCTTGAGGCTTGCCGGGAAGAACTTCTCGCGGTTCTGGAAGAATGGGTTTTGTTCAGAGTCCATCAGAATCTTTCCCTACCCGCAATTAACGGCATGGATCTCAAAATCAGGAAAGTCGCCTGATGCCTGTTCTGGGACCGGTCAAAAGAAAAGATCTGATCCGTTACCTTAAGGAATGCGGATTTGAAGGCCGTATTCAGGGAGCAGGCATCAGTTTATGGTCCGAGGCGAAATCTCCATCCGGGTTCCCAATCCCCATCAAAGCGATATCGGAAAAGAGCTTCTGGTGAGGATTCTCCGCCAGGCGGGGCTATCGAAAGAAGACTGGGAAAAATTGTAAAGACAAGCTGTTGTTGCGACGTGTCTTCGCCGGATGAATAAATTCCGCTCGGCGAAGGGGAGTCCATTGCGATGCGGCCCTGAGCGTTCGGGTTTCCGTGGCGCGGGCAAAAACTCGCTGAATGCGGTGGTATTCCGGTATTGTTGTTTCGATATGGCTTTCCGCCGCCGTCAAGTGTGCCGATTTCGATCCGCTCAAACAGTTTCCCCGCGTGATCCACGAAAACCACCCGGTTCAGGGCCGCATCGCAATGGGCTCCCCAACCCCGGCCAGAGGGGTTGCTTGTGGACTAGTTGCCGGGGAAAAATCCAGACCTGCGATTTTCAAATTCTGATAATGCGGCGTTATAGGAAAGAGCGTAAAATCATATTTATTGTTTTTCTATATATTCTATAACCCTGTCGTCCTGGAAAATCTTTTCCACCGCACGGGAAACGGTTCCGCCAACGGCTCTTTCAACGTTAACGCCTGATTGATCCTGAACCTTGTAATGTTTCCTGTACCCATCCCCGGTCTCTATATCAAATTTAAGATATGCGCCTGAGAGGTGCCCCATGCCCCAAATGTCCCATTCAATATTTGTAATGGTGAATTTGATGTGTTTATCCGCGGATTGGGATACGGGAACGTTATGATCGGAGAGTTGTTTTTCTATTAATTTTTTTGCATTTTCATACATAATATTCAGGTCAACATATATTTTATCCGCGCCAAGGGATTTGCGGGGGTCGGCTAAATCTATAAAGTATTGATTATCGGCGTTTTGGGGGATTATGACAGCAACCGGCAGCTTTCCATAAAATGGCTTTATCGTGGTGGTGTCGATGTCAAATAAAGGGGGCTGGATATGTTTGGTGCATCCGTTTATGGACAAAAATACAAATACAGCAAATAAAAAAGATGCTTTTCGCTTCATTTTTCCTCCGTGTTTTTCAAAAAATAAAAGGTTTTTCTTGCTTTTTTGCGCCAGAAAACGCCGGTAAATCCTTAGCAGTCATCTGATATTTTTGCAAATCAAAATAAAGGAGGGACTGCTTGCGGAACGTTTGCCGGGAAAGAACTACCGGATGATGGAGTTGAGCCGGTCGGCCAGACCGGAACACCGCATCATTGGCGTATTGTTTTTGACGGCGATGCGAATGGCTTTTTGGGAGCCCACGATCACCACATGCTTTTGCGCACGGGTAATGGCGGTATACAGGAGATTGCGCTGAAGCATGATATAATGCTGGGTAATGAGCGGCAGGATAACCGCCGGGTATTCCGAACCCTGGGATTTATGCACGGAAATGGCATAGCCCAGGGTGAGTTCCTCGGTCTCGTCAAGGGTATATTCCACGATTCTTCCGTCATAATCCACATAGAGCAGGCCGCCGGCCTTGTCCATCTCCGTGATGACCCCGATATCGCCGTTAAACACCTCTTTTTGATAATTGTTTTTGAGATGCATGACCTTGTCACCAATTTTAAAACGGTTATCACCTGAAGACAGGGTTCCCGTTCCGGTGTTCAGCTTTTCCTGGATGGCCTGGTTCAGGTTAATGGTTCCCGCAATTCCCTTGTGCATGGGCGTCAGAACCTGAATATCCTTAATGGGATCCAGGCCGAACATGTCCGGCAGTTTCTGGACGCACAGATCCACCACCGCCTCGGCAGCGCTCTCCGGGGTGAGCTGCTCGATAAAATAAAATTCCGCGTTGATTCCAGCGGATGCATCGAGGGAATTGTATACAGGGAATTCGCCCTGCCTCACCCGGTGCGCGTTTACGATGATGGGGCTTTTCTGGGCCTGCCGGAAAATAGCGTTTAAATAAAAAACCGGGATTTTTCCGGAATCGATCATATCCCCCAGCATGGTTCCCGGGCCCACAGGCGGAAGCTGGTGCGCGTCGCCCACCATGATGATGGCTGCGGTCATCGGAATCGCGCAAAGCAAATGGTGCATCAGAACCGTATCCACCATGGACACTTCATCAATAATGACAATATCCGCGGGAATAGGGTCGTCCTGATCTCTTCCAAAACTTTTGTTTTCAAAATTATATTCCAGCAGTTTATGGATGGTGTGGGCTTTGTGGCCCGTGACTTCCGCGAGCCTCCGGGCGGCCCGGCCCGTGGGCGCGGCGAGACAAACCCGCCGGCCCAGAATCCGGTTCATGCGGGCGATGGATTTGACCAGCGTGGTTTTTCCGGTTCCGGGGCCGCCTGTGATGATGCTGATGCGGTGCGTGATGATGGTTTCAAGAACATTGCGCTGCTCTTCGGAAAGGCAGAGGATGAGTTTCGATTCCACCTCAGCCAGCAGGTTCTCCATGGGGATGGCAATGGGGGGAGCCGGGATGGACATCAGGGCATGGATTTTTGCGGCAATCCCGGTTTCCGCCCGATACATGGCTTTTAGATAAACAGCGACGCTATCCGTTTCGCCGTTTCGCGGTGTCATTATCATAGTGATTTCGCCGGTCTCGCAAAGATCCGCCATGGCCTGCCGCACGGTGTCCGCATCGATATCAACCATGCCCGTGATCTTATCCGTCAGAAGGGTTTCCGGCATAAAGGTGTGGCCATCGTTTGCGGCTTCCCGGAGAAAGTTGATGACGCAGGCGCGAACCCTCTCCGTCATGTCCATTTCAATGCCGGATTTTACGGCGATCCGGTCCGCGATGATAAAACCGATGCCGGGAATATCGTTTGCCAGTTGGTAGGGAGACTGTTTAATGATATCCACGGCACCGCTGCCGTAAGTTTTGAAAATTTTGGCCGCAAACGAGGTGCTTACCCCGGTTTCCTGAAGAAATTTCATGATGCCGGTCATGGCGTGATGGGTTTGCCACTGGGCATGAATGGCCGCTGCTTTCTTGTCCCCGATGCCGTTTACCATCGCCAACTGGTCGGGATCATTCGAGATGACGGCAAAGGTGTCTTCCCCAAAGGCATCGATGATCCGCTGGGCGGTGGATGCGCCCACGCCTTTTAAAATGCCGGACGTCAGATAGTCCCGGATTCCCTGGATGGTTGACGGCAGGAGGATTTCGGCGGTTTCAAACTTGAATTGCTGGCCATAGCGGGGATGGGTGGTCCAGTCGCCGGTGATTTTGACGGTTTCACCCACGCCGGCTTCCGGAAGAAAACCGGCGATGGTGACCGTTGTTTCGGGCGATCCGGTTTTCAGCCGGGCAATGGTGAAGTGATTTTGCGCATTATGAAAGGTGATATGGACAAGAACGCCTTGGAGAGAAATCATGGACGCAGGCCGTTTCCATCATTTTTACGGGTTCCGGGAAAGGCCTCCCCGGACCCGTCATGATGATTGTTTACCGGTCCCATGCCACGGTATAAATATTTTTAAACCCATTATTAATCAACTGCTGTTCTATTTTTTGGGCCTCCAGAAGCGAGGTGAAGCGGCCCACCCGGACCCGGTACAGGGTGCGGCCGTCTTTGGTTGCAAGGGGCGAGATCTGAACATCCTGTACGACCGATTCAAGGGACGCCTTCACCCGCTCCGCGTTGGCTTTTTCGCCGAAAGAACCTGCCTGAACCGTAAAATCCCCGGTAAAATAGAGGTTCTCCCTTGCCTTGCCTTCCAGTTTGTGAATGACATCTTCATCCTTGCCCAGGGCCACGATTTCCACCGGCGCGGTTCCGTTCCGGGTCATGTCGATTTCCTGGGCCGCGCTATAAGACAAATCGATGATCCGATCCCGGCAATAAGGCCCCCGGTCATTGACCCGGACAATGGTGGTTTTGTCGTTTTCGGTGTTTTTCACAGCCAGCATGGTGCCGAAAGGCAATGTTTTATGGGCTGCGGTCATGGCGTACATGCTGTATACTTCGCTATTGGCGGTTTTTTCGCCGTGAAACGGATCCCCGTACCAGGACGCGACGCCCTGCTGCCGGAACCCGTCCGCGCTGTCAAGGGGATGGTATATCTGCCCATCTATTTCATAGGCGGCGGTTTTGTCCGTCACCGGCGGCTTTTTCGTGGCGCAGCCGGAGATCAGGGCCGCGGTCAGAATGATTAAAACTATGGATTTCATCATGGCGAAGACTGTTTCCTTTTTGGTAAAGCCAGTATTCAGGAGACAGGAGTCAGGAGTCAGAATAAAAATGATATTTATCCTTTTTTAATTCTGGATTCTGACTCCTGAATTCTGGATTCCGCATGTCGGCAGTAGGGGAGGGCTTTACGCCCTCCCATTCCGGGCAGGGATAAACCCCGCACCCCGCAGGCTTCAGCCTGCTTTTTTGTTGTTCAACGCGATTTTCAGCACATCCTTCATGGTTTCCACAAAATGGAATTTAATGGCTGTTGTGACATTTTTGGGCACATCGATCAAGTCTTTTTCACATAATTTCGGCAGGATAATGGTTCTAATGCCGGACCGGTGGGCCGCCAGCACCTTTTCCTTGATGCCGCCCACGGGCAGCACCTGTCCCCGGAGGGTGATTTCTCCGGTCATGGCCAGGTCTTTGTGGGTGGTCTGGCCGGTAATGACCGAGACAATGGCGGTGAGCATGGTGACGCCAGCGGAAGGGCCGTCCTTGGGGGTGGCCCCGGCCGGCACATGGATATGGATATCGTGTTTTTGAAAGAAATCCTCCGGCACGCCGATGGATTTGGCGTTGGAGCGCACGTAGCTCATGGCCGCCGTGGCCGATTCCTTCATGACATCCCCCAGTTGCCCGGTCAGGGTTAATTTCCCGTTTCCCTGCATGGCCGTGGCTTCAATAAACAGGATATCGCCCCCGGCCTCGGTCCAGGCAAGCCCCATCACCACGCCGGGGGTGGCCGCCCGTTTTTTCATGTCATTGGTGATGCGCACCGGCCCCAGGTATTTGGTCAGATTTTTGGTGGAAATCTCCACGGATGCCTTTTCTTCCTTGGCAATGCTGGCGGCGACGCCCCGGCACACATTGCCTATTTCCCGCTCCAGATTTCTTAAACCCGCCTCCAGTGTATACCCGGTGATGATCTGCCCGATTGCGCCCTTGGTAAAGGATATCTGGTCTTTTTTAAGGCCGTTGGCCTCCCGCTGCCGGGGGATCAGATACCGGATCGCAATTTTCAGTTTTTCATCCAGCGTATAGCCGGACAATCGCAGGACTTCCATCCGGTCCCGGAGGGCGGGCGGGATGGTGTCCAGCACATTGGCGGTGGTGATGAACAGCACTTTGGAAAGATCAAAGGGCACGTCCAGATAATGGTCCTCAAAGGAAAAATTCTGCTCCGGATCCAGCACTTCTAGTAATGCGGAAGAGGGATCGCCGCGAAAGTCCGAACCCACCTTGTCGATTTCATCCAGCATGAACACCGGGTTGTTGGTGCCGGCCCGGCGGAGGCTCTGAATGATGCGGCCGGGCAGGGCGCCCACATAGGTGCGGCGGTGGCCCCGGATTTCCGCCTCGTCCCGGATGCCGCCTAACGCCACGCGGATAAAACTCCGTCCCAGGGCCGTGGCGATGGAATGGCCCAGGGAGGTTTTCCCCACGCCAGGCGGGCCCACCAGGCACAGGATCGGCCCCTTGATGTCCGGATTGAGTTTCCGCACCGCCAGGTATTCGATAATGCGTTTTTTGGCCTTATCCAGCCCGTAATGATCGGCGTCCAGCATTTTCTGGGCCTTGTTCAAATCCAGATTGTCCGTTGACGCCTCGTTCCAGGGAAGCTGTGTGATCCAGTCCAGATAGGTGAGGGCCACGGAATACTCGGCGGATGACGGGTGCATGCGGGAAAGCCGGTTCAGCTCGCGCTCCGCTTCCTTTGCCGCCACTTCAGGCAGGTTTTTTTCTTTTATTTTGGCCTTGTATTCATCCAGTTCCACCCGGCCCTCGTCCGTGTCTCCCAGTTCTTCCCGAATGGCCTTGAGCTGCTGGCGCAGATAATATTCCCGCTGCTGCTTGTCCATGTCGCCCTTTACCTGGGTCTGGATTTTATGGCCCATTTCCAGAATTTCAAGCTGATAATTCACCATGCGGGTGATTTTCTGGAGACGCTCCCGGATGTCTATGGTCTCCAGGATTTCCTGTTTTTCGATGGTGGTGGTGTTGATGGTGGAAGAAATCAGATCCGCCAGGGTGTCGGGCTCGTCCAGGGATTTGGCCATGCCCGCGATTTCCGGAGGCAGGCCTGTGGACAGCTCCACGATGCGCTGGTACTGGTTCACCAGATTGGCCATCAAGGCCTCGATTTCCTTGTCTTTTTTCCAGGGAATATCCAGGTTTTCCACCTTGGCCCGCAGGTAGGGGGTTTGGTCCGTGTATTCGGTGATCTTGAAACGCCCCAGTCCCTGAAGCAGGAGCTGGGCCTTATCGTCATCCACTTTCGCCATTTTCAGAATCACGGCGCTTGATCCCATGGTGTAGAGATCATCGGGCCCATAATCTTCCCTTGGCTCATTATTTTTTGAAGTCAGGGTTCCTATGAGCCGGTTTTTGGACATGGCTTCGTCAATAAGCTGAATGGATTCTTTTTGCATCACAATAAGCGGCAGCACCATTTTGGGGAACATCACTACATCAAAGAGCGGCAGAATTGGCAGGTTGTCCGGTATTTTTTCGCTGATTTTTTTTTCACTGGATTCTTTCTCGGGTGATCGCTTTTTTCTCATTCGGAACCTCCGGATCAGGATATGAAAGACTGCGCGGTTGCGGCAGTTTTTAGATAATGAATAATGACAACGGATGACAGGGTCATTAGTCGTCGGAAATGGGCACCCGGTAGGTGGTCTCAAGGGTTGGCAGTTTTTTTAAGTGAATATGCAACATTCCCTTTTTATAACTGGCCGTAACCTTTTCCGTGTCCAGGGGCACATTCAGGCGCAGAATGCGCTCAAATGATCCGTACTGGATTTCAGCAAGCCGATACCTGCCGTTTTCAGCCGCCATGGCGGGCTCCCTTTTGCCGGCGATGCGGATGGCTCGGCTGTTGATTTCAAGCTCCAGATGTTCTTTGTCAACGCCGGGTATTTCAGCGGTGATAAGAATTTCGTCGCTGGTTTCATAGATGTCGAGCTGGGGTTTCCATGAATTTTTGGCAAACGAGAACATGGGATTCATGGTTTGGAACATTTCCGCAATGGTTTTTTCAAACGGGGATCCCGCCCCGTCAAAATCATTGGCAAAACGAATTTTGATAAACTCCATGCATGGCTCCTGGTTGGTTTTTTTGTATTTGAAAGTAATGATGAAACAAACGCATTTTAATGAAAAAAATAACACTGAAACGCAGGTTTGTAAAGGCCGGTTTGTAAAGGAAAGTTCATGAAAGGCGGAGGATCTGGAATTACCCAGGTTCCCATGAAAACCTGATTTTTGGGGGCGAACACCCTGATTTTTTTGTTTTTCGGGCGGTTCCCGAAAATTTCATCTTTTCATCCAGAAAACCTTGTGCCAACCATTATAAGAAGTGATATGGTGGATTTTAAAAAAATGAAAAGGAAGAAAAACATCATGAAAAGCAATCTCACGTTTGAAATTGAAGACCAATACATGGCCCCGTTTTTCCCCAAACAGAAAATCTCCATCGAGCGCGGCGAGGGCGTGATCGTGTGGGACGAGGAAGGGCGGCGGTATCTGGATTTTACTTCCGGCTGGGGCGTCACCTGCATCGGCCACGCCAACCCGGTTATCACCGAGGCCCTGCTCAACCAGAGCCGGAAAATTCTTCAGAACCCCAATTCCGGGCTCACCTATTCCCCGGCCCGGGCCCGGCTGCTCGCGCTGATGAAGACGGTGCTTCCGGCCCATCTGACCCATATCTTTTTTTCCAGCAGCGGGGCCGAGGCCAATGACGCGGCCATCAAGCTGGCCCGGAAGGTCACGGGACGGCTGGATGTGATTTCCACCCACCAGAGTTTTCACGGCCGCACCATCAGCACGGCCTCGGCCACCGGCCAGGCCAAGCACCGGGAAAAATTTAACCCCCTCATGCCCAATTACCGGTTTGTTACATACGGCGATTTGGATGACCTGCGGCAGACCTTGGACCGGGAGGTCGCGGCCTTTATCATCGAGCCCATCCAGGGAGAAGGCGGGGTCCATGTCCCGTCAGGGGAGTATTTAAAGGAGGCCGAGCGCCTGTGCCATGAAAACGGCGCGCTGCTCATCGCCGACGAGGTCCAGACCGGTTTCTGCCGCACCGGCCCCATGTTCGTGACCGGGGAAATGGGCGTGAAGGTGGATTTCCTCACCATGGCCAAGGGCATTGCCGGCGGGTTTCCCTTTGGCGGGTTCGCCATGTCGGAACCCGTGGCCAGCCGCCTGGAATTCGGGGACCACGGCGGCACGTACTGCGGAAATCCCCTGGGATGCGCGGTGGCCCATGCTGTCATAAAGTATCTGGTGGATCACCGGATATCGGAAAACGTGGAAAATATGGGCCGCATTTGTCTTGCGCGGATGGGGGAGTGGAAAGTCCGGCACCCGGAAATCATCCGGGATGTCCGGGGCAGGGGGCTGCTGCTTTTGGTGGAGTTTGCCGACGCCGCCACCGCCGAAAAGGTGGCGGATGAATGCCTGGACCGGGGCCTGTTTGTCCGGCAGACCCAGGGCACCGGCATCCGGGTGTTTCCGGCCCTGAACATCACCGAGGCCGAGCTTTCCGAAGGGCTGGGGGTCATGCAGGCCGCCATCGAGGCGGTTTCGGGATAGCGGGCCGCGGCGTTTTTCTGGCGAGTTGTTTTTCTACACCACAGAGGACACAGAGATCACGGAGTCAAATTGATATATTGCACACGCTTTAAAGTTTCGTTTTTTTCATTGACTATGTTCACCTTTCATAAAAGATACTTCATGTTTTTGAGGCAGCGAAAAAATTAAATTTAATCTGATATTATGGAGTGCGGCGGCTTGCCGCCGCCTGTCGCGAGGGCAAGCCCTCGCACTCCAAAAAAACGTTGTCATGGCCGGAACAATGATCAAGGCCCGAAAATGCAATTATTGCCCGTACGCGGTGTATAAACGGCCTCACTGATTTTTCACTGCGCCTCTGCGCGAGAACTGCTTTTTTTATCCCGCTGAGACGCAGGGGCGCTGAGTAATTTTTACATTTTTCATATAAAACCTTTTTCAATGGGAGAAACACGATGAAAAGCCAGGTATTGAGAATCCTCAACGCGGCTCTTGGTGTTCTTTTTGTCAATCAGGTGCTGGTGGCCCTCATGAGCGAGATCCTCCCCCGCAAAGTATTTAAAGTGCTGCACGGCGGGGGCGGGATGGTGTTCACCGTTCTGGTGGTGCTGCACCTGATGCTGAACTGGGGATGGGTGAAGGCGAATTTTTTGCAGAAATCCCCTCAAACAAAGGCGTAGCCGCATCGAATCCCATCGGGATTTTGGTATCATAGCCCAGGGTTGCGGCAACGCCGCTACCCTGGGATCACCGGGCGAACATCCCCAAACCCAACGGGGTTGCGTCCGGATATAGGCGATTCATGGGAAGGTTACGCAACCCCGTTGGGGTTGAAAATTATCATCGGATATGTTGCCAGGGTAGCGTACTCGCCGCAACCCTGGGCTTTATGACGTAGCCCCGTTGGGGCAAAAACTGGGTCATGATCATTTTTTCGGCCATCCCCGTTGTAGGGGGCGGGGTTTATCCCCGCCCGAAAAGGGAGGGCGTAAAGCCCTCCCCTACGATGGCCGAAAGATGGTCATGGCCAAAAACTGATTTTAGCCTTTTAGCCTCCCCGCGCCTCCCCCATTAAAAAGGGGAGCGGGCTTTAACAAAGGATGTTGATTTATCGTGCAGCGTTTTTCCCATCGGATAGGTTGTTTTGCATGGCTTCTGGCCTTTTCCGTCCTGATTTCGGCCTGTTCGGAAAAAGAAGATCCCCAGGCAAGTCCCGCGAACAACAATCCCGGCAATATCCTGCGGATTGATGTGGACTATGACTTCGGCCCTTTTTGTCCGGATGCGGGTGCGTGTTCTGGGTCGAATTATTTTTTTCCATTTATTTATAGCTTTCTTTTCGTCCCGAACCCGGACGGCGGACTGGAGCCGGATCTGGCCGCCGGCTGGGAGTATGACGCGAAAACCTGTACGTGGCGGATCAGGTTGCGGAAGGACACCCGCTTTCACAATGGCGACCCGGTGACTGCGGCAGATGCCGCTTATTCGATTGTAACGTTCACTGGAAATTTACAAAAAGAGGTGGCGCAAAACATAAAAAGCGTCCAGGCGGTTGATGAAAACGTTCTTGAAATCCGGCTGAAACAAGAAGACCAGTTTTTTTTAATGAAAATCGGGGATGTGGAGATTATCCCGAATCCGGTCCGTCACGCCAACCAGCATCCGGATGTTTTGCCGGTCGGCTCCGGCCCCTTTCAATTTGACCGCCGGACCGATGACGGCAGCGTGGTCCTGTCGGCCAATGAAAACTATTACAGGGGCCGTCCGGCCATTGACAAGGTGGTTTTGTCTTATATTCCCGACCGGGAGAAGTCCTGGGCCCGCCTGCTCACAGGGGATACGGACATTGTCGGCGATTTGGGGGTGAAAAACTATCAAATCATGGAGCAATATGCGGACCGGTTCTATTTTTCAAAAGCCCCATACCATTATTACAAAATTTTGCTCTATAACACCCGGCATCCCTTGTTTGAAAATCCCCTGGTGCGGCGTGCGCTGACCCATGCCATCAACCGGGAGTACATCATTCAAAAGATGCTGGGCGGCATGGCCGAAACGGTTGCCGGTCCCATGGGCAACCGGTCCCCTTTTCATGATCCGGACCTCAAGCCTTTGACCTATGATCCGACCCTGGCCCTGGAATTGCTTGCAAAGGCGGGCTGGACCACGGACCCGCGGACCCAATATTTGATGAAAAACGGTCAATTCCTTGAGTTTGAGATGCTTTTGCCTTCCGGCGATGAAACGGGACTCAGGGTCGCCCGATATATTCAGCTTTGCCTGAACGATGTGGGTATCCGGGCTCATCTGAAAACACTTCCTCTGGATGAACTGAATGAGCGCCATTATCAAAATACGGCATTTGACGCCGTGCTGATGGAATTGACCGCAACCCCCCGTCGGCCGGAAGAAATTCTCGGATTATGGGTCAAAATGGATGATACCCCGTCCAAGGCCGGCGGGTTTGATTCACCGGAAGTGGCCCGCCTGGCCGGTCTGGTTCTTGCCGCCAACGACCCGGAGAGGCAGAAATCGCTTTTTCAGGAGCTTGATCGATTGATAGCCGATCTTCAGCCTGGGACTTTTTTGTTCCAGAAAACATATATCGACGCCATGTCCAGGCGGTTCGTGCTAAAATATCCGTTTTCCTACGATAATCCGGGGTTTTACTGGCTGAAGGATGCCCGGTTGAAAAATGAATGATCAAGACGACCGGGGTGTACTATCGCTTCATCATCAGGGCCGGTTCATCTGCTATTTTTCGGAACTGGACCCTTTTGCCGGGAAATGGATCGGGCTTTCCCCGGAAAAAGCCGCCGAAAAGGCCATCAACGAAATCCTATTGCTTTGCCTGGTGTTTCACCACGTCATCATCCCGCCCGGTTATTTAATCAAAAATCCGGCCATGTGGATGGTGTTGAGCCGGTTGAAACCGCTATTCGAACACGGCCTGCTGTCCATTTCCATTGACCGGAAATTCATCCGCCATCCATTTCTTTTCTTTGAGCAGAAACTGGAAGAAGAGGTGTATCACGACATCACGGGCATTCACCTTGCCCGTGAAAAACGGCATGGCCTGACCAAACAGATGAAGGCGCTCGTTGAAAACGGATATTTCCTTTTCAGGGATTCGACGATCCAGGTGGCCGGTTTCGGCAGTGAGGCTGAAAATTTTTCCGAATCCCTGGCCCGGCAATCCGGGAACCGACCCAAAGCACTGATAGAGGGCATCCAACGCCTGAAAAATGAAGGGCTGGTTTCAAGCCGGGACCACTGGATGGCCTTGCTGCATCACCCCTCTTACCATCCCCCTCCCGATGTCGTTGAAAGGGTCAGCCGATTCATCCACCGTCACTATTTTCAGCAGGGATGGATCGGCAACCACTGCGTGATGTATCCTTCCGACTTTCTGACGGCATCGTATTCACCTGTAAAATCGTCATTCCCGTTTAAATGGTTCGCCTTTCATGTCTCGGTCATTGCCGAGGTCATCGCGCACCAGGGGGTTGATCCGGGCGCGGTGCGCAACCTGCCCCTTGACGGTTTTATTCATGATCTGGTCTGCACGCCTGAAATGGATTACTGGCGGCAGACATATCATGCCCAGGCGGAACAACTGGAAGCGTCCCTGGCCCGGCATTTGACGACTCCGGCAGGGCCGAACGGCCCCGGAACAGACCCATTGTGTTTTGCGTATACGGATCTGGGCAAAAGAATCACACACCGCCTGATTGGAAGTCTGAACAATATGGGGATGTTCATTCAGCAATCGGTATCCCGGCTGCGCTTAAAGGCGGCAAACCCGGCGTTAGTTGTTCCGGGCCATAAACCAACCCACGGGTTTCCGGCGATGTTACCCGGAGCGGGTTTCCTGGATCTGAAGGTTCGCATGGCCTGCGGCTGGGCACCCCGGAAAAGGGCGAAACAGGGGCAATATATTATCGGGTTTCAGGTCAGGGAAATCACCGTTCCGGACGGCGGGAAGGCGGCATTTGACCGCGCGCCCTTTCAGTTGTTTCTGGCCCTTTTGCAGAAGCACGGCCAGGTGCTGGAGCATCATGCGGGAATCGCCATTATGGAACGGATTTCAAGGGAATTCCACGGCCCCGTCATGTTGCAGCCATGGGATCCGCCGCCGGGCATCCGGGAGGAAACGATGATCTCCTATCCTGAAATGAACCGGATTGTGGCCAAGCTCAGGCGGCAACTGGAAAAGATCGGTCTTGGCCATGCGTTCGAAACCGTGCGGACAAAAGGGTGGCGGCTGGACACATCCGGGGCTGACTTTGTCTTCAGGGACATGCCTGCCTGCCCGCCGGATTCCACAGATCCGGCCTTTCTGCCGATTGATATCGGCGCAAGAGAAACTCACCACCAGGGGCGAACATGCCGTCTGGGGCCCCTGCCGTTTCGGTTGCTCCAATTGTTGATGCGTTACGGCGGCGTTCCGATCAATACCCGGTTGATCAACCTGGAACTGGGCCTTGTCAGGGAACCCTTGCGCGACAGGGAGTATAACGCCTTTATGACGCCGGTTCGGAGGATTACAGGCAAATCCCTTTGATGCTGGATGAAATGGCGGGCGAGGGTATCCGGGTCGATGAGATCGCGTTTACCCCGATCCAGCCGGCACGACACAACACCCGGTTCATGCGCGGCACCGGCGACCCTGCCATCCATGCATGGCTTGCCGCCGAAGCGGTCCGGCGAGGATTTCCCATGCATGATGACCCGCCGGGAAATTACTGCATGGCGGATATCCGCAATTACCTGATTTTTGACGTAAAAGGAAATGTCCTTCCCTGCCTGCTGGATTGCGGGGAACTGGCGTATGGGGATGTGTTCAAGGGGATTGATTTCAGAAAAGAGGCCCGGATACTCAGGCGACGAATGTCTGACAAATGCCTTTTCTCTTGTGAACTGGCTCCTCTCTGCACCGGCGGATGCCGTTTGCAGGAATATTACCGGTCCGGCAACTTCAACGGTATTGACTGCCCTTATGATATGCTCAAGGCAAGCCTTGAAGCCCATATCAACACATTGGCCTTGCGCGTCCTTGCGAAGAATGCTCCGGAATCCGCAACGCTTTAATATTGAATCCTTTTCCCTACTCCAGCGGCAGCCGGATAAGAAATTCCGCCCCTTCTCCGGGCTTGCTCACGCATTCAATGGTCCCGCCGTGGGCCTCGATGCCGGATTTGACGTTTGGCAGGCCGAGCCCGGTCCCCAGAATCCCTTTGGTGGAGAAAAACGGCTCGAAGAGTTTTTCCAATGTTTCCGCGTCCATGCCGGAACCGGTATCCCTGACGGACACCAGAAGCTGTTCGGCCGCCGCTTTCCCGGTGATGGTGAGGGTTCCGGGGCCGCCGCCCATGGCCTCCAGGCTGTTTTTGACAAGGTTGGTGAATGCCTGATGCATGATCCCCGCGTCCAAGCGAAGGGGCGGAATCGACGGGGTCCAGTTCAGCGCAAAGGCAATGTTCCGTTCGTCGGCTTCCGGCTTGAGGATGTCCAGCACTTCCCGGATGACCCCGTCCAGGGTGCGCCGGGTGAAGCTCAACGCGGGTTTTTTTGCGAAATTTTTATACGCATGAATAAACATCCGGGTCCGGGCCATCTCATTTTCAATGGTTTTCAGGCTGTTTTGACCCTGTTGGCTCAGGGGTTCTTTTTTTAAACCCGCCAGCATCATCTGGAGGCCAAACAGAAAATTGCCCATTTCATGGGACACCTTGCTGGCCACCGTGCCCAGGGCCGCCAGGTTTTTGGTCTGAGCCAGGGTCCGGGCGGATTCAATCTCTTGTTCCAAATATCTTTTCAGAGAAACCGTCATCTTGTTAAAGGCATTGCCCAGATCCCCGATTTCATCCTCCCTGTAAATGGATATTTTCTGGTCCAGGTGTCCCTGGCTGATGCGCCGCACCTGGTGATGCAGTATTCGGATGGGAACCAGCAGCCGCCGGGTGCCCATCCACCCCCGGAAAGTAACGCCAACACAGATCAAAATCGTGATCAGGGCGGCCCAGATGATATTGCCGTACAGCATTGCATACACTTCCCTTTTCGGCTGGCGGATCGCCACAACCCAGTCAAGTTCCGGAATATACACCCCCAGATGATAGAAAGCGCCTTCCGGAGTGGTTTTCTCCCATTCTTCCGGCTTGCCGCTGTGTTTGATCCGGTTGATGAATTCCGGCGTTTCGTCCTCGGTGCGGCAGACCACGCGGTCCATGTCCCGGTGGGCGATGGGGCAGCCGGACATATCCATTATATAGGCTGCCCCGGTCTTGCCGATGCGGATTTTTTCAAGAATATCCCAGATGAATTTGAAGCTCAGCCGCGTACACAGCACTTCATCCACTTTTCCCATAAAATGCACCGGCACGGCCATATCCAGATGGGGAACGCCGCTTTTTCCCGTCAGGAAGGCGGAAACGGCGGTTTTTCCGGACATGGCCTGGTCAATCAGGCGCTTTTGGAATGCGGGCGGCGTGGTTTGGGCCGGCGATGCGGCAACGCCGGTTGTCCGGTGCGCGGAAACCAGGTTGATGGATAAGAATTGGGGATTTCCCTGAAGAAACGCGGTGAGGGCCATTTCCTTGCCCCAGGCGTCGAGTTTCACGGAAGCCGTCACCAGGGCCAGGTTTTCCAGGTTGCTCTGCGCGTCGGTGATGAACAGGCCGACGGCGTCGGCGGCGATTTGAAGGATGTTGGCATAGTCCTGATGAATGGTTTTTTCAAAAAACCGGTGGTTTGAAATCGTCAGGACCAGGCCCGTGATGAAAATGGGAAGGACGGCCAGCGGCAGGATAAACGCCAGGGTTTGATACAGCAGTTTTTTCTTTACAGGGGAAGCCATGGGTGATTCGTTTTAAATAAGCGTTAAAAAGACAGCGCTATCCCCGCCTCCGCCCATCGGTCCGGCTGGGGCCAGTCGCTCCGGTAAACGGTATTGGAATTGAACAGGTTATACACGGCGCAGAACACTTCCGACTGGTTCAGATACCGGACTTGCGGCAGTTTTGCCTTGAACAGGTAGTCGAACACGAATTTCTTGTCCTTGGTTTCCGGGTACGTGGAATTGTAATCCATGTATTTTCCCAAGAGCGAATGGGTCATCCACCGCCAGGTATAGGCGGCCCTGGCCTGGTATTGTTCGGTGGGGATGTCCTTGACCTCCTCGTTTGTGGTTTCATCCTCCACATCCGTGTAACTGCCGGAAAAGGAAAGGTCCAGGCCCCAGTCGAATCCCGCCGACAAAATGCCTTCCACGCCTTTTCGTGTGACCTCGTCGATGTTTTCAAATTTGCGGGTGTCCCAGTCATACCGGATCAAATCCTCCACATCCGCGTAAAAGAGATTGGTTTCAAAGGTGAAAAACTTCAGGAACCGGATTTCGGAGCCTACTTGATAATTCATGGCGGTTTCCGGATCCAGGTCTTTGGTGCCGTAGACGGGATCCTTGACCCAGGCGGCGGGGGGCGCGGAAAATCCCTTGGCCGCCTGGGCGCGGATCAGGGCACGGTCATCAAATATCCGGTACACCGCGCCGACGGAGGGGCTCACGGCGGACCCGAAATCCTTGTTGTCGTCATACCGGAGCCCGCCGTTCAGGGAAAGCCGGTCATGGGTGAAGGTGTCGTTGATATATGCGGCCCAGTTTTGGGTGTCATATTGCCGGGTGTAGTTGATCCAGTCAAACCGCCCCCAGTCGCTGTCGAGCCCCAGATTGAGGGCATGGGCCGCGTTCGGATCAAAATTGAGCTTCATGCCGCCGCCATAGGTGGTTTCGTCATAATCGTTGTAAATTTCCCGGTGATCCGTGTAAACATCCTCTATTTTTGCGTCATAATAATGCCAATAAAGGGTTAAAAATTTGATTTTATATATACAATCATATTGACAATATCATTTTATTCATTATTTTGGCAGGTTACGAAATATTTTCTAACCAGTTAAAATATAAGGTTAAAATGG
>Ga0209467_1001684_pt1 | contig 18152 bp, 15 predicted proteins | sample Higcelwee11metaG_FD_187175 | JGI IMG/M metagenome (GOLD analysis project Ga0209467, IMG submission 187175) | Freshwater pond sediment microbial communities from the University of Edinburgh, under environmental carbon perturbations - High... | ecosystem: Environmental > Aquatic > Freshwater >...
CGGGTGCGGCAAGCCGGCCGCGGCCCGGCCGTGGTTTCGCGCGAGAACCCGATGGAACTGGCTGTCCGGGTCCACGCGGCCGCGCACCAGTCGCAGTGCCCGGGCGAACTCGCCCACGGCCTCGGCCCCGCGTCCGGAGCAGGCCAGCACCACGCCCAGGTTGTTGTGGATGCGCGCCTGGAGCACCGCGAATCCGCCCAGGTCGCGCACCATCTCCAGGGCCTGGCGCTGCATGGCCTCGGCCTGGGCGTCCTCGCCGCGCGCCAGCGCCTCCATGCCGCCGCGCCACAGCCCGGCCGCCTGGCGCAGCGCCCGGCAGCGGCCGGAGCAGCCGCCGGGGCAGCCTCCGCTGGCGCAGGCCCTAGACATTGCCGGCCACCTCCGCGGCCCAGGCCATGACCTCCTCGCGCTCGGGGTCGCCGTCGATCTTCAGCGCGCCGCCCACCAGCTCCGCGCCGATGGTCTCGGCCTTCTCGCTGATGGCGTCCACCGCGCCGCAGAAGTGGGGGTAGCTCGAGTCGCCGCAGCCGAACACCGCCACCTTGCGGCCGGCCAGGCCCGCCTGGTCCAGGTTCTCGAACAGCGGCACGAAGTCGTCCTGCAGCTCGATGTCCTCGTCGCCCCAGGTGGAGCAGCCGAGCAGCACGAGGTCAAAGCCCTCGGCCAGGCCCGGCGCGGCCACGTCGGCCACGTTCTTGACCACGGTCCGCCAGCCCTTTTTCTGCAACGCCGCGCCCACGTAGCTCGCGGCGGTCTCCGTGTTCCCGGTGGTCGATCCGTAGACGATGAGCGCCTTGGCCATTTTCCTGCTCCTTGTTTTGTGAATGGTCCGGCCGGCGGTGGCCGGGCGCAGCCTTGATATTGAAATTCAATTTCATATGCAAGGGAAAAGTCGGCCGTCGTGAAAAAATACGCAGTGCGCCGGGGCGGCGGGCCCGGGAGAACGGAAACGGCGCGAAGCGCCCTGGCGCGGTCCTTGCTTCAAGGCCCTGGGCGGCAATCCCTGCCGCCCGGAGCACTTCCAAGGAGACGCGCCATGCCCGCCACCCCAGTTCCCGTGCCGCCGCCGGACCTGAGCATCTGCTTCGGCGGGGGCGACTACGCCGACAGCGCCCGCATGCTGCTGGACTTCTTCATCCGCCACGCGGACTTGAAGCCGCACGAACGCGTGCTCGACGTGGGCTGCGGCGCGGGCCGCGCGGCCTGGGGCCTGGCCGGATACCTGAGCCCCCGGGGCAGCTACTGCGGCTTCGACACCTTCCCGGCGGGCGTGGACTGGTGCCGCGAGAACCTGGCCCCGGTCCTGCCCAACTTCGAGTTCCGCACCGTGGACGTGTTCAGCGGGGTGTACAACCCCTACGCCCACGTCACGGCCGAGGCCTTCCGCTTCCCCTACGCCGACGCCTCCTTCGACCTGGTGGCGCTGGTGTCCGTGTTCACGCACATGCTGCCCGCGGACATGGCGAATTACCTCGCGGAGATCGCGCGGGTGCTCGCGCCCGGCGGGCGCATGTTCGCCACCTACTACCTGATGAACGACCAGGTGCGCGGGCTGCTCGCCACGCACGCGAGCAACCCGGACTTCACGCGGCGCTACGGCGGTTTCTGGGTGGCCGACCCGGCCTCCAGGGAGGACGCCGTGGCCTACGAGGAGCGGCTGGTGCGGGCCATGCTCGCGCGCGAGGGGCTTGCGGTGGCCAGGCTCGTGCCCGGCCGCTGGTGCGGCCGCGACGGCGGCGAGAACGGCCAGGACATGCTCGTGGCCGTGAAGGGCCAGGCGTGAAGTCCAGGAGTTCGTTCTCTCGGGCCGCGACGGCCGGCGTCGCGCTTTAAACGCTTTTTCCGCTTGATTAAAACGTCTGAAAGGGACATGGGGCAAGCGTGCAGGAGGCCAAGGGGGCCCGCCCGCCGCCGGAATGGCCGGATCGGCCGGGGCGGCGGTCCGGCCGCAGGAGTGTCCGCCATGTCAACGCGTCTGGTTTGCCTTGCCGCCCTCGTGCTTGCCCTCGCCGGCTGCGCGCCGCGTCCCGGTCCGGAGCTGCTGGCCCCGGTGGCCCCGGCGGCGGAGCCCACGCGCCGGGTGTCCATGCTCGTGGCCACCAACCGCGAGCCCGACGCCGCGAGCCCCGGGAATTTCAACAACGCCCGCGCGCCGCGCCTGCGCTTCGCCCGCTACGTCATCTCGGTGCCGCCGAACCACAAGGCCATGGCCATCGAGTGGTCCACGGCCAGGCCCGTGGACCCGGCCCGGAGCTTCGCCACGCTCCAGTACGAGCCCCTGCCGGGAGACGCCCTGGCCGCGCCGCCCATGCCGGACGGCGACGCCGCCCCGCCGGCCGAGGCCGGGGACGCCGGCCGCGTGTTCGTGTTCGTGCACGGCTACAACACCAACTACGCCGAGTCCGTGCTGCGCATGGCCCAGCTTCTGGCCGACAACCCCGCGCAGGGGCGGGCCATCCTCTTCGCCTGGCCCTCGGACGGCAGCCTGCCGGGCTATGTGGCGGACAAGGACGCGGTGACCTTCTCCCGCGACCACCTGGCCGGGCTTCTGGCCCTGCTGGCGGAGGATCCGCGCAACGGCGAGATCACGCTGACCGCGCACAGCATGGGCTGCTGGCTGGCCATGGAGAGCCTGCGGCAGCTGCGCCTCTCGGGCCGGGGCGCGGTGCTCGACCGCCTGGACACGGTGCTTTTGGCCGCGCCGGACATCGACCTGGACGTGTTCCGCGCCCAGGCCGAGGCCGTGGGCCGGCTGGACCCGCCCATCACCGTGCTGGCCTCGCCCGACGACCGCGCCCTGCGGTTCTCCAACCGCCTGGGCGGCGACCGGGAGCGCCTGGGCGGCCTGGACGTCCACGACCCGCGCATCCAGGCCCTGGCCGAGGACTATGGCATCCGGCTCATCGACATCTCGAACATGGCCGCCACCGACAGCCTGAACCACGACCGGTTCATCGGCGCGGCGGCCACGCTCAGGACCGTGCTCACGCCGAGGAAGTCGGACAACCCCTTCCGCAGGGCCGGGGCCTATGTCATGGACGCGGTGGCGACGGTGCTGGAGACGCCGGGGCGCATCGGCCGGGCGGCGGCGGAAGGCGTCCGCTGAGGAGGCCGGCTGGGGAGCCCTAGCTGGCGCCGCCGCGGCGCGCGCCCATGGGCGCGTCGTCGTGCAGATCCTTGATGCTGATGCCTTCCAGCTCGGCCTCCATGACCCGGGTCACGCGCGCCCAGGCGCGGTGGCTGCGGCAGCTGGGCGAGCGGTGGCAGGTCTCGGGGTTCTCGCAGCACGGGGTCAGGCAGAGGGCGCCCTCGATGATGCGGATGATGCGCGCGAGGCTGATGTCCTCGGGCCTGGCGGAGAGGACGTAGCCGCCGGCCGCGCCGCGGGTGCTCCGCACCAGCCCGGCCTTCTTGAGCGGCTTCAATATCTGTTCGGTGAAGCGCGCGGACACGCCGGTTCGCTCGGAGATGTCGCCCGTGCGCACCGGGCCCTCGCCTTCGCGCAGGGCCAGGTCGAGGAGGATGCGCACCGCGTAGCGCGCCTTGGCGGAGAGTTTCATGGTCCTCGCTTTGGGCTGGTGTCCGGCGGTCAAAAAGCCGCGCCTTGCCGACTTGTGCCACAACGGCGCGGTGTTGGCAATCCCGGCGGGAAATTTGCGCGCTCCCCGCCGGCACAATGTCGAACAGGCGCGCGTCCTCCGCCAATTCCCCGGTTTCGCGGGGAATCGGGGCCAAGGCTGCGCGGGAGAAACATGGAGCGGCCGGCGATGCGCCCGCGGCCGCACGCGAAACGGTCCCCCTGCGCCGCGAGAATGCGTAAAAATGGTTTAGGCATCTGGACTTGTGAAGACCAATGCAGTACCAGGGGGTACTTTTTCAGCGCTGGGGCAGGCGGCTGTCCACGGCGGCGGGGGCGCATGCGTTCGTTTTTTTCCTGGTCCATCCGGACACATTTGCTGTTTCTCGTGCTCGTGGCCGCGGTGCCGGCCCTTGGCATGGTCTGGTGGAGCGGCCAGGAGCTGGAGCGCCAGGCCGTGGACAAGGCTTCCGCCACCACCATGCGCCTGGTGCAGAGCATGGCCGACGACCTGGAGCATGTGGAGGAGAACGCCCGCGTGCTGCTGGCCACCCTGTCCCAGGTGCAGCCCATCCGCGCCATGGACCAGCGCCAGGCCGTGGAGCTTCTCTCCCGCCTGAACCGCCTGAATCCGACCTACTCCCGGCTGGCGCTCATCGGCCTGGACGGCCGCGCCGTCGCCCTGTCCGCGCCCCACAACGGCGTGGTGGACGTCTCGGGCCGCAAGTATTTCCGCGACGTCCTGCGCACGCGGGCCTTCTCCGTGGGCGAGTACACGGTGGGCATCACCACGGGCCGGCCGGCCCTGCACTTCGCGCACCCGGTCTTCAACGCCGGCGGGCGCCTGGCCGGGGTGCTCTGCGTGGCCTACGACCTCGTCAGCCTGGCCGAGGCCTTCCGCTCCGCCGGGCTGCCCACGGGCTCGGCCATGGCCCTGTCGGATTCGCGCGGGGTGCGCCTGTTCCGCTACCCCGACCCCGGCGCCTGGGCCGGAAAGCAGGAGCCCAGGGAGCTCTGGGAGCAGCTGGGCGGCCTGGGCGAGGAGGGCGTGACCGTGGGGCGCGGCGCGGACGGGGTGCGCCGGCTTTACGCCATGAAGCGCCTGCGCCGCCACGCGGACGACCCCTCGTACCTGCTGGCGCGGGTGGGCATCCCCGAGGAGCGGGCCCTGGCCGAGACGCGGGCCGTGCAGAACCGCAACGTGGCGTTCATGGCCGTGGCGGCGCTTCTGGCCTGCGGCCTGGCCTGGGCCCTGGGCAACCTGATCCTCATGCGCCGCCTGCGCAGGCTCATGGACGCCGCCCGCAGGCTGGGCCAGGGCGACCTCTCGTCGCGCACCGGGCTGGGCCACGGCGAGGGCGAGCTGGGCCGCCTGGCTGAGAGCTTCGACAGCATGGCGCTGGCGCTGGACACGCGCGAGGCCGAGCGCCTGGAGTTCGAGCAGAAGCTCCGCCACCAGTCGCTTTACGATCCCTTGACCGGCCTGGCCAACCGCACGCTGGCGCTGGACCGCGTGCAGCAGGCGCTGGAGCGCTTCAAGCGCCGTGACGACGTCTTCTATGCCGTGGTGATCATGGACCTGGACCGCTTCAAGATCATCAACGACTCCCTGGGGCACGCCGTGGGCGACCAGGTGCTGGAGATCATCTCCCGGCGCATCGTGGGCGCGCTGCGCGGCCTGGACACCGTGGCCCGCTTCGGCGGCAACGAGTTCATCCTGCTCCTGGAGGATCTGGCCACCCCGGGCGAGGCCATCCGCATCGTCAAGCGCCTGCGCCAGGCCGTGGTGGAGCCGCTGCCCGTGGCCGGCCGCGAGGTCCAGACCTCGGCCAGCTTCGGCATCGTGCTCTCGCCCAACACCTTCGAGCGCTCCGAGGATCTGCTCCAGAGCGCGGCCATCGCCCTGCACCACGTCAAGACCAGCGGCCTGGGCCGCTTCAAGGTCTTCACCCCGCGCATGCTCAAGTCCGCGGTGGAGCGCATGACGCTCGAGCAGGAGCTGCGCATGGGCCTGGAAAAGGGCCAGTTCGAGGTCCACTACCAGCCCATCTGGGATCTTTCGAGCGCGCGCATGGTGGGCTTCGAGGCGCTGGCCCGCTGGCGGCACCCGGAGCGCGGGCTCGTGGGTCCGGGCTCGTTCATCTCGCTCGCCGAGGAGACCGGCATCATCCTGGAGCTCGGCCGCGTGGTGCTGGCCAAGGCCTGCGCCGACCTGGCCCGCTGGCGCGAGTCCGACCCGTCGGCGCGCAAGCTCTTCGTGGCGGTGAACCTGTCCAACAAGCAGTTCTCGGAATTCAGCCTGGTGGAGCAGGTGCAGGACATCCTGGCGCGCAGCGGCCTGCCGCCCGAGCGCCTCAAGCTGGAGATCACCGAGTCCACCATCATGGTCAACGCCGAGAGCGCGCTGGTGATGCTGCGCAGGCTCAAGGCCCTGGGCGTGCAGATCAGCATCGACGACTTCGGCACCGGCTACTCGTCCCTGTCCTACCTGCAGCGCTTCCCGGTGGACACGCTCAAGGTGGACCGCAGCTTCGTGGGCCGCCTCGGGCTGGACCCGGAGAACCAGGAGATCGTCCGCGCCATCGTGGCCCTGGCCCACAGCCTGGGGCTGGACGTGGTGGCCGAGGGCGTGGAGGAGGGCAGCCAGGCGGCGCTTCTGCGCGCCATCGGCTGCGAGTGCGTGCAGGGCTTCTACTTCTCGCGGCCGCTGGACGTGGACAAGGCCCAGGCGGCCATCACGCGCAGCGACATGAGGAGCTAGCGGTCAACCGGCCAAAAAACCGTGCCGGATCACGCCGGCGCGCAGTTTTTCCCGCAGCGCCGCGACGGATCTTGAAACAGCCTCCAGCTCCTCCTTGCCCATGTCCCTGTCCTTGAGGGCGGAACGCGCCTGGAGCCAGCCGGCGTCCCAGGTCTGGATGCCGAATTTGGTGGTGCGCAGCCTGGCGAGCTCCCCGAAATAGAGCCGGAACACGGCCGCGCCCGCCGCGAGGACCGCCCGGGCCTCCGGGGAGAAGCCCTCCCGCTCCGCCAGCCACCTGGCCACGAAGCGGTCCTCGGCCGTGGGCAGCTGCACCGCGATGTCGCTGTCCCCGATGCGCCAGCCGCCGAGGGTTTCCAGAAGAATCGGAAAGAAATGGTTGGGCACCTGGTATGTCCGCCCGGCGTATTCCACGTCGCGCAAGGCGGCCGTGTGGTTGCTCATGGCGTAGAGGCTGAAGGCGACGCAGTCGAGGACGAACTCCCCGGGCAGTTCGCCGCCTGGCCGCATGTACTGGTCGCGGTCGTTGTGCCATTCGGCCTTGGGCGCGCGGCGCACGGCGTGGACCACCATGGCCTTCTCGAAGTTCCGCGGGGTGATGCTCAAGCCTCCGGCGCTGGCGTAGGGGCCGGAAAACAGGGCGACAGCGTTCTGGTTCTGGAGGTCGTTGCCCTTGCACATGAGGGAAGCGAGAAATCCTGGGGCGACGCGATCCCGCACGTCCGGCCCGTGCCGCTTGATCTTGATGCCCGAGGAGAAGGGCGGGAAGACCTCCGTCGCGGCCGGCCGGTCGATCCACTTGGAGAGGAAGCCTCCGCGGTTGCTGGAGGTGATCCGCTTGACCCCGGTCTTCTGGACCTTGGTGTCGAACACGTCGAGGAGGATGGCCTGGTCTTCGAGCGCCGCCTCTTGCGCCAAGTCCCAGAGCAGGAAGCCGACCGGGAACTGGCTCGCCGCCGAGGTGCCGGCGAAGTTGACCGACGAGAACATGAACCCGCGCTGGAAGGTGAAGCGGAACAGCGTGTCGCGGAGCTTCTGGTCGTTGGTCGCGTTGATGTACTTCAGCTTTGAGAACAGCCCAAGCCAGGCGGCCTTGCCGGCGAACTCGTGCCTGATGCGGAACAGGAACTGGGCGAAGAGCTCCCGGCTCACCTCGCCCAGGCCGCGCGCGTGCATCAGTTCCCGAACCACCGTGCGCGACACGTCGGACTTGTTCGCGCCCGTGGCCCCGCCCTTCTGGGCCGTGGCGAAGGGCGGATTGATGAGGATGACCCACTTGAGCCTCGGGTCCGCCAGGTCCGCGCGCAGCCTCTCCGGCAGCTTCCAGGTGAGCGAGCCGGCAATGTCGAGGGCATGGCGGTCCTGCTCGCTGCCGAGGCTCTTGAAGAGGTTCCCCACGTCGTCGTTGAGGTAGTCGTACTGGAAGATCGTCGCGCCGGGGAGGATGCGCCCGCAGTGCTCCACGTCCTCCTTGTACAGCGTGGAGAGGTAGGCGTTGGGCAAGGCCGCGGCGGGCAGGTAGTACTGCAGGTTCCCCGTGCCGGCGGCCATGTCCCAGAGCCGGTATTCCCCCGACTCCAGCCAGTTTGGCCCCAGTTCGCGCGACAGGTAGTGCAGGGCCAGGCGCGCGAAATTCAGCGGCGTGAAGAACTCGCCGTGCCGGCGGCGGTCCCCCTCGTCCGTGAGGCGGTCGATCTTGGCCAGGATGCCGCGCTGCGTCTTGGGATCGCGGACCTTCTCGTAGATGCTCCAGAAGCGGTCATAGTCGTCCAGGAGGATTTTCTTTTCGCGGAACTCCTCCGGCCCGACCTTGAAGAGCACCTTCCCCTGGTTTGGATGCAGGACGGTGTTGCCGTCCTGGATGTCGGCGACGAAATAGCGCGAAGCCTTGAAGCCGTTGTGCACCGAGTCGCCGAAGATGCTGTTCCAGAGCTGGAATACGTCCTCGAAGTTCTCCTCGCTGATGATCTTCTTGTCGCCGACTTCGAGCCGTGTGTGCGCGGACAGGGTCGTGTCGAGCTGACCGAAGATCGCCTCGGCCTCGGCCTCGTTGCGCATGTCCCTGACGTGCAGCGAGGCGAACGGGGCGTGGGCCAGGACGGCGTCTATGAGGGCGTGGTCCGGGCTGGAAGGGCGCAGATCCCAATCGTAGCGCCCCGTGGTGTCCGAATACAGCCCGCTCCATTCCTGGACGGCGCCGATGAGGCATTCGTTCTTGTCGGCGATGCAGAAGTACGGAGGGATCGCCTTCGTCGTCTGGCCGATCTTCAGCCTGTGGAGATAGTACAGAACCTGCGCGACGACGGCCGCGAGCTGGTTCTTGTTGGTCAACTTCTTGTCATGCTTGAACTCGAACAGGATGGTCCTGGTGTAGAGGTCGTGGTCTTCGCTTGTTTCATAGTCGATGGAGAAAGCCCTGGACCACGCCCACTTCACGTCCTCCTCGGTCTTGGCTTTCAGCAGCGCGCTGTTGAGCTTCGCGATTCTCTTGGCGAGGGTCGGCATGGGCATGTCCAGGTCAGAGGGTTGCGGGTTCGTATCGCGCAAAACGCTACCATGCCCCGGCGCGCAAAAAAAGCCCCCGCGAACCGACCGGTCCGCGGGGGCTTTTGTTGTCGGGGAGCCGCGCGTTAGCCGCGCTCCAGGTCGCGCATGAGCGCGATCAGGTTCTCGGCCTGGCGCACCAGCCCGTTGACCGCCTCCACGGCCTCGCCCATGGAGTCGGCGGTGTCGGTGGCGATGCGGTTGATGTCGTCCAGCGAGCGGTTGATCTCGTCGCTGGCGGTTGACTGCTCGCCGCTGGCCGCGGCGATGGCCCGCACCTGCGTGGTGGTGCCCTCCACCAGGGTCACGATGCCGGTGAGCGCCTCGCCGGCGTCCTTGGCCAGGGCGGTGGCCTCGCCGATGCGCGCCACGGCCGCGTCCACCCCGGTGATGTTCTCGCGCGTGCCCTGCTGGATGCCCTTGATGGCCTCGCCCACCTCGCGGGTGGCGGTCATGGTCTTCTCGGCCAGTTTGCGCACCTCGTCGGCCACCACCGCGAAGCCGCGGCCGGCGTCGCCGGCGCGCGCGGCCTCGATGGCGGCGTTCAAGGCCAGCAGGTTGGTCTGGTCGGCGATGTCGTTGATGACCCCCATGACCTGGCCGATGCCGTCGGCCTGCCTGCCCAGGCGGCCCACGTTGTCCTTCAGCCCCTGGGCCTGGGTGGACACGTCGCCGATGGCCTGCACCACCCGGTGGACCACGGCCGCGCCGGCCTCGGCCGTCTTCCGGGCCTGGTCCGCGGCCTCGGCGGCCTGGGTGGCGTTGTCGGCCACGGTGAGCACGGTTGCGTTCATCTCCTCCATGGCCGTGGCGGTTTCGCCCAGGCGGTCCTTCTGCAGCTCCGAGCCGTGGCGCGAGGCGTCGATGCGGCCGGAGATGTCGCGGCTGGCGGCGTCGATGGCCTGGCTCACGTCGCGCAGGCGCGCGGCGGCCTCAAGCAGGCCCTCGCGGGTGGCGCTGGCGGCCTGCCGCCTGGCCTCCTCGGCCTCGCCCGTGGCGCGCTGGGCCAGCTGGGCCTCCTCCTCGGCCAGGCGCTTGCTGGCCTCGGCCTGTCCGATGATGTCCTTCAGGTTGGCGACCATCTTCTCCATGGCGGTCTGCAGGGCGCCCATCTCGCCGTGCATGCGCGTGTCGTCGCGGGCGTGCAGGTCGCCGCCGGAGATCTTGTCCGCCACCACGCAGAGCTGGCCGATGGGCCTGGAGATCATGCGCACGAGCAGGAAGACCACGGCCGAGACGACCAGCACGAGCGCGGCCATGACGCCCATGAGCCAGGTGCGCAGGAGCGCGACCTTGCTGTGGATGTCGTCCACGTAGAGCCCGGTGCCGACGATCCAGCCCCAGGGCTTGTACGCGCGCACGAAGGAGATCTTGGGATAGAGTTCCGTGGTGGCGCCGCCGCCCTGCCTGGGCTTGGGCCACTCGTAGGCCACGAAGCCCTGGCCGGCCTTGGCGCAGACCTCCTGGAAGGCCTCGAACAGGTTCTTGCCGCCGCCGGGATAGGCCACGGCCTTGACGTCCATGCCGTCGCCCGGCCAGTTGCGGTTGGCCTTGTTGAACTTGGCGTCGCTCAGAACCTTGCCCTCCAGCGCGGGCACGGTGGGATGCATGATCATGGTGGGCGCGGGCTTGTCGTCGGTGATGAAGAAGTACTCGCCCTCGCCGTAGCGCATGTGGCGCAGTCGCTCGGCCGCGCGTTTCTGGGCCTCGGCCTGGGTGAACTCGCCCTTGTCCACGCGCGCCTGGTACTCGACGATGAGGGTGGAGGACAGGTCGATGATGTCGGTGAGGCTGTCCTTGCGGCCGCGGATGAGGTCGTCCTCGTAGTAGGGCAGGAACACGAGGAACACCGCGGCCACGAACAGGCCGATGAGGCAGCCGAACAGGGAGTAGAGCTTGGTCGAGGTCTTGGAGTCGAGGATTTTATCCCGCAGCATGTGGGCTCCTTCTTGGGGCGCGGATGGCTCCGCCTGACTGTCCGCCCGGGGGGAAGGGGAAAGCTGCGGCGTGAACTGTGCATCGGCCGGCCAGGCGCAGCGCGATAGCCACCTCCGATACCTAGGTAACTAGCAATGATTCGCGGGCATGGCAAGGGCGGCCGGCTGAATAGCCGGCCAGTCGGGCCGCCCGGGCGGAGGGAGGGGGCGTCCGCTGGCGGTCCGCCCCCGGAAGAGGCTGGCTAGTCGCAGACGAGCATGACGTTGGAGGCCTTGACCATGGCCTTGACCACGCTGCCGGCCTTCAGCCCCATGGCCTTGACCGAGTGCGCGGTGATCACGGACACGACCTCGATGCCCGGGGCCACCTCCACGATGACCTCGGCGTTGACCGGGCCCATGGTGATCTCCTTGACCGTGCCGGGGATGAGATTGCGGGCGCTGACCTTCATGGCGGTGCTCCTTGTGGCGCTGCGGTTGTTATGCTGAATCAAGCATAGCAAACCGGTCGGCCCGGCGCAAGCCGGAAGGCGGCCTCCACGGCTAGCGCCGCGCGCCGGGCTCGTGGTCGATGACGGCCGACAGGCCGTACTTCTTGATGCGGTAGCCGATCTGCCTCGGGGTGATGCCCAGATCCTCGGCGGCCTTGTACTGCACCCAGCCGTTGCGCCTCAGCGCCGCGATGACCTCGCTGCGCTCCATGGCCTTGAGCGAGGTGACGCCGGGGGTGCGGCTGGTGTGGCCCTGGGCGGGCTGCACCACGGGCTGCATGGCCGCCTGGTTCAGGTAGGGCTTGAGGAAGGTGGCGTCCACCCGGTCGCCGTCGCTCATGATCACCAGGCGCTCGATCAGGTTCTCCATCTCGCGCACGTTGCCCGGCCAGTCGTAGAGCGTCAGGTCGGACAGGGCGCGCGGGGTGAAGGTCACGCTGCGGCCGTACTCGCGCGCCACCTTGTCGATGAAGTGGTTCAGAAGCACCGGGATGTCCTCCTTGCGCTGGCGCAGGGGCGGCACCTGGATGGGGAACACCGACAGGCGGTAGTAGAGGTCGGGCCGAAACGAGCCGCGCTCGGCCAGCTCGCCCAGGTCGCGGTTGGTGGCGGCCACCACGCGCACGTCCACCTTGCGGGTGGTGTTGGAGCCCAGGCGCTCGAACTCCTTCTCCTGGAGCACGCGCAGGAGCTTGGCCTGGATGCCCAGGGGCAGTTCGCCGATCTCGTCGAGGAAGACGGTGCCGTCGTGGGCGTCCTCGAAGCGGCCGGGCTTGGCCCCCACCGCGCCGGTGAAGGCGCCCTTCTCGTAGCCGAAGAGCTCGCTCTCCAGCAGGTTCTCGGGGATGGAGGCGCAGTTGACCTTGATGAAGGCCCCGTGCTTGCGCCCCGAAAGCTCGTGGATGACCTTGGCGATGAGCGTCTTGCCCGTGCCGGACTCGCCGAGGAGCAGCACCGTGGCCTTGGTGGGGGCCACCTTGCTCACCTGGTGCTCCACGTCCTGCATGGCCAGGCTCTTGCCCACGATGTACGGGCCGCGCTGCTCGCGGGTGATGCGCGAACGCAAGAGCGTGTTCTCGCGCACGAGGGCCTCCTCGCGCGCCTTGACCTTTTCGTTGAGGGACAGGAACTGGGCGATGAGCGTGGCCACCACGGTGAGCAGGCCCATGTCCTCCTCGAAGCCCACCTCGTCGCCGAACAGCCTGTCCACGTTGAGCACGCCCAGGCTGCGGCCGTGGGCCAGGATGGGCACGCCGATGAAGGACACCCGTCCGCGCTCCAGGTGGCGCGAGCCGGTCTTGTCCAGGAACAGGGGCTCGCTGCGGATGTCCGGCACCACGTAGGGCCTGCCGGTCTGGAAGATCAGCCCGGTGACGCCCTCGTCGAACTCGTAGACGCCGCGCTGGCGCTCCTCGGCGCTGAGCCCGTGGGAGGCGCGGATGACCAGCCGCTCGTTTTCCGGGTCCACCAGGGTGATGGTGGCGCGCTGCATGGACAAAGACTCCGAGAGGATGCGCAGCACCTCGGTGAGCGCCTTCTCAAGGTCGAGCGCCGTGTCGATGATCTGGCAGATGGAGGAGAGCGCCTGGAGCTTCAGGCTGCCGATGGAGGATGTCATGGGGCCTGGAGAAGCAATATCAGTGCCGATGCCGGAGCTGCGGGGCCTGCGGGGAAACGGGCGCCCGGCGGCGCGGGATTCTTCTACATTTTTGGGCAGGGCTAAGCGGTGCGCAGGTGTGCTGATTCACAAAAACGTCAAAATCGAAGATTCCTCCGTGCCCCCGCCGCGTTCAGGCGTAGGCCCCGAAATGCTCGGCCAGGAGCATCCTGCGCGCCTCGCAGCCGCCCTCGGGACCGTCGGCGAACTCGCGCACCCCGCGCACGCTCCCGGCCTCATACAGCGCCACCGTGCCGCCGAACTCGGCCACGTCGTCCGGGTCGTGGGTGATCAGCGCCACGGGCGTGCCCAGCTCGGCGCAGATGGCGCGCACCTCGCGGCGCATGCGGTGCCTGAGCAGCGGGTCCAGCGCGGTGAAGGGCTCGTCGAGCAAAAGCAGCCGGGGCGAGCGCGCCAGGGCCCGGATGAGCGCCACGCGCTGCCGCTGGCCGCCGGAGAGCTTGCCCGGTCGGGCCTCGGCCAGCTCGGCCAGGCCGGCCAGGTCGAGCAGCCCGGCCACGCGCCCGCGCGCGGCGGCGTCGAGCCGGCCGAGCAGCCCGTGGGCCAGGCCGAAGCCCACGTTCTCGGCCACGGAAAGGTGCGGGAACAGGGCGTAGTCCTGGAACACGAAGCCCACGCCGCGCTCCCGCGCCGGCACGTCCACGCGGGCGCGCCCCTGCGGCCCCGCCTCGAAGAGCATCCGGCCGTCGAGCCGGATCGTGCCGGAGTCCGGGGCCATGAGCCCGGCCACGGCCATGAGGGTCACGGTCTTGCCCGAGCCCGACGGGCCGAAGAGCACCAGCGAGCCGCCGCTGCTGGAAAGCCGCGCGGTCAGCTCGAAGCGGCGCTCTCCGGCCTTCAAGACCTTGGCGATGTCGATTTCCAGCGTCACGGCCGCGCCTTCAGGGCTTCAGGAAGCCGAAGGCGCGGAGCACGCCCTGGCCCTCCGGCCCGGCCAGGTAGTCCACGAAGGCCCTGGCCGAGGGGTTTTTCGAGCCTCGCGCCACGGCCGCGGGGTAGCGGAAGGGGCCTGCGTCGTCCAGGGCGAAGGCCACGCGCGCCTTCATGCCGGCGTGCAGGGCGTCGCTGGCGAAGACGAAGCCCGCGTCCACCTCGCCGCGCACGATGTAGTCCAGCACCTGCCGCACGGTCTCGCCCAGGACGAGCTTGGGCTCCACCTGGCCCCAGGCCCCGATGCCCTCGAAGGCCTTTTTGGCCTCGCGGCCCAGCGGCGTGGTGGCCAGGTTGCCGAGCGCGATGCGCCGCACTCCCGGCCCGGCCAGGTCGCGCAGGCCCGTGATGCGCTGTTTCGACTCCGCCGGCACGGCCACCACCATGACGTTTTTCGCGAAGTCGCGCCGGGTGGCCGGGTCGATGAGGCCCTTTTTCGCCGCGTCGTCCATGAACTGCTGGTCGGCCGCGCAGAACACGTCCACTGGCGCGCCGTTCTCCATCTGGCGGATGAGCGCGCCGGCCGAGCTGAAGTTCATGGTCAGATGCACGCCGGGGTGGCTGGCCTCGAACTTCAGTTTCACGGCCGTGAGCGCGTTGGTCAGGCTGGCCGCGGCCGAGACGAGCAGCTCCTCCGCCCCGGCCGGCCCCGCGGCGGGACCGGCGAGCAGCAGGAGGGACAGAACCAGGCTGAGGGCGAGGGTGCGCGGGCGCATGGTGCTTCCGCCCTAGGGCTTCATGAACCCGAAGGTGCGCAGGGTGGCCTGGCCGTCCGGGCCCAGCACGAAGTCCGCGAAGGCCTTGGCCGCCGGCTTCTTGGAGGCCTTGGTCACGGCCAGGGGGTAGAGCGCCGGGGTCTTGGTCTCGGCCTCCTTGACCACGCTGACCTTCATGCCCGCCTGGAAGGCGTCGGTGGCGAAGACGAAGCCCGCGTCCACCTCGCCGCGCACGACGTAGTCCAGCACCTGGCGCACGTTGTCGCCCATGATGTACTTGGGCTTGAGCGGCTCCCAGAGCCCGGCGGCGGTGAGGAACTCCCTGGTGTAGCGGCCGGCGGGCACGGTGTCCGGGTTGCCCAGGGCGATGCGCTTCACGCCCTCGCCGGCGAGGCCCTTCTCGTCCTTCAGGCCGAGCCTGGAGTCGGCCGGGACCACGAGGAGCACGGCGTTCTTCACGAAGTTCCTGCGCGTGGCCGGGTCGATGAGGCCCTTGGCCGCGGCCTCGTCCATGGTCTTCTGGTCGGCGGAGCAGAACAGGTCCACGGGCGCGCCGTTCTCCATCTGCTTCAAGAGCGCGCCCGAGGCCCCGAAGTTGGTGGTCACATGGACGCCGGGGTGGCTGGCCTCGAACTTCTGTTTCACCACGGCGAAGGCGTTGGTCAGGCTGGCCGCGGCCGAGACGATGATCTCCTCCGCGCTGGCGGCGCGGGCCATGAACATAAGCAGGAGGGCCGCAAGGCCGAGGCAGGTGCTGAAGCGCTTCATGGGGAATCTCCTTTGTTCGGGTTGCGGATATGATCAGTTAGCGGAACGGTTGAGCAGCTTGCCCGAGGCCAGCAGCAGGGCCACGCAGACCAGCGAGGTCAGGCCCACCAGGAAGGCGGCCTCGGCGTCGCGGCCGGCCTGCACGGCCTCGTACACGGCCAGCGACAGGGTCTGCGTGCGGCCGGGCAGGTTGCCGGCGATCATCAGCGTGGCCCCGAACTCGCCCATGGCCCGGGCCAGGGCCAGCATGGTGCCGGCCACGATGCCGCGCCAGGCCAGCGGCAGGGTCACGCGCAGGAACACGCGGCCCTCGCCCGCGCCCAGCGTGCGCGCGGCGTTCTCCAGGCGGCGGTCCACGCCCTCGAACGCCGTGCGCGCGGCCTTGCACACCAGCGGAAAGGCCACCACGGCGGCGGCCAGCGCGCCGCCCTGCCAGGTGAACACCAGGGTCACGTCAAAGACCTCGAGCATCCAGCGGCCGATGACGCCGCGCCGGCCGAAGAGCACCAGCAGGTAGTAGCCGATGACCGTGGGCGGCAGCACCAGCGGCAGGGTGGACAGGGCGTCGAGCAGCTCGCGGCCGGGCAGGTTGCGGCGCGAGAGCGCATAGCCCGCGCCCACCCCGGCGGCGAAGGCCCCGGCCGTGGCCGTGAGCGCGACCTTGAGGGTCAGCTTCAGCGGCACGGCGGCCAGGACGAGGAGTTCGGTCCACTCAACAGGCAAGCGGCGGCCTCCGGCCTGCGTCGCTGGTCCCGGCCCCCGCGCCGGTTCCGGGGGAGGCTTCGCACGGGGCTGCGATGGAGGGGCCGCAGGGGGCCTGGCAGGGGCGGGAGAGATGGTCCTGGCCGAGCTCCGCCGCGGCGGCGATGCCGCCGATCTCCCGCAGGATCTCGCCCAGTTTCGTGATCAGCGTTGTGATGCTCATGGGGATTCCATCCTTATCGCCGCAGGCGCGGCGTTTACAAGACTCGTGAAAGCTCGCTGTCCGTGAGCGGGCGGCCCAGGCGCGTCGCCAGCTCGCGCACCCTTGAGAGCAGCCCGGGGTCGGCCTGGGCCTTGCCGTCCGCCCGGCCCAGCCGGGCCAGCGCCGCGTCCAGGGCGGCGTTCAGGGCCGCGCCCCCGCTCTTGGCCCCCACGCACACCCGCCGCGCCGCGCCCACCAGCTCCGGGGCGAAGGGCTCGAACAGCGCCGGGTCGCGCAGGAGGCCGTGCACGTGCAGCCCGGACTCCGCGGCGAACACGTCCGCGCCCACCACGGGCCGGCTGCGCTCCACCTGGGCCTTGGCCGCCTGCGCGGCCAGAAGCGACAGGGCCCGCAGGTGCGAAAGATCATAGCGCCCGGCGCGTTCGCGCCCGCTGCGCAGGGACAGCCAGGCGGCGAGCTCCTCCAGCCGGGCGATGCCCGCGCGCTCGCCCAGGCCCAGCGCGCTCACGTCCGCGAAGGCCGCGCCGCTCTGGAGCGCCGTCACGGCGTTGGCCGTGGCCATGCCCAGGTCGTTGTGGCCGTGGAAGGCCAGGGGCACGGGCAGCTCGGCCGCGAAGCGGCGCACCAGCTCCGCCGTGGACAGCGGCGTGAGCAGGCCCACCGTGTCCGAGAGGCGCACCCGCGCCGCCCCGGCGGCCACGGCGGAGCGCGCCAGCTCCAGGGCCTCGTCCGCGTCCGCCCGCGCCACGTCCTCCAGGCCCACCGAAACATAGGGCACGCCGAACTCCAGCGCGGCGGCCACCACGGTGCGCACCCGCGCGGCCATCTCCGGCAGCGAGAGCCCCAGGCGCTTCTCGCGGTGCGCGGCCGAGCCCGGCGCGCCGATGCTCAGGCGGTCCAGCAGGCCGGCGTTGGCCAGCTCCGCGGCCGCGCGCACGTCGGCCACGCGGCAGGGGCACCAGGCCGAGAGGAAGGGGCCGCCTTCCTGGGGCCGGGGCAGGGCCCCGCGCGCCCAGGCCAGAAAGCCGGGCAGCTCCTCCTGGCCGAGCCAGCCGCACTCCAGCTCGTCCACGCCCGTGGCGGCGAGCAGCTCGGCCATGCGCCGCTTCGTGCCGCCGCCGAGGTAGATGCCGAACGCTTGCGCGCCTTCGCGCAGGGTGCTGTCGATGAGCATGGGCCGCCTCCTGTTGCGAAGGCCTCCAATGCACCCTTGGCGCCAGCGCGGGGCTGCTGGTTGAAAGCCTGGGAATCCGGCGGCTTGGGCCGCGGCTGGTTTCGGGTCAAAGAGCATACAAAAATGTAGTTCCTACAAATTTGGCATGTATTTTACTGTAGACAGCATAGCCCATATGGACGGGCATGACCAGAAAATTCGCTGAATATCACGCAGTTGTGGTTTTGCGTGTGTGTGGCACGGCCCTTGCCTTAGGGGATTCGTCCACCAACACATTCAAGCTGTCGAAGGAGCGTGCAGAATGAGAAAGGTAGCCATCTACGGCAAGGGCGGCATAGGCAAGTCCACCACCACGCAGAACACCGTGGCCGGACTCGTGGAGATGGGACGCAAGGTCATGGTCGTGGGCTGCGACCCCAAGGCGGACTCCACCCGCCTGCTTTTGGGCGGCCTGGCCCAGAAGTCGGTGCTCGACACCCTGCGCGACGAGGGCGAGGACGTGGAGCTCGAAGACATCCGCAAGAGGGGCTTCGGCGGCACCTGGTGCGTGGAGTCCGGCGGCCCCGAGCCCGGCGTGGGCTGCGCCGGCCGCGGCATCATCACCTCCATCAACATGCTGGAGTCGCTCGGCGCCTACAACGAGTCCGAGGG
>Ga0209467_1001691_pt1 | contig 18041 bp, 10 predicted proteins | sample Higcelwee11metaG_FD_187175 | JGI IMG/M metagenome (GOLD analysis project Ga0209467, IMG submission 187175) | Freshwater pond sediment microbial communities from the University of Edinburgh, under environmental carbon perturbations - High... | ecosystem: Environmental > Aquatic > Freshwater >...
CGGCGCGCCGCAGGGGGAATGAAACGCGCCGGAACTCGCCTTGACTGTTCCCCATGATGTTTGTACAGAACCGACATCTTAGGAAAGTCCGTCCCCCGGCCGCGCACAACGGTCGCGCACGAAGGCCGCGCGCCAAAGACGGCGCGCAGGGGATGCAGCCGCGTCAGATGAAGTCTCATGGCCGTCCACGAAACCCTTATTGACCGGAGGCAGCAATGAGCGCAGCCGACACCAAGACGGAGAGCGGGAAGCCGACGGAAGCCGAAATCCCCGCCGCCGAGGAGCCCAAGGCCCCGATCCCGCAGCACGAGATCGACGACCTCATCCGCAAGCGGGTCTACGCCGCCGTGGCCCTGGGCATGGCCCCCGTGCCCCTGCTCGACCTGGTGGGGCTGTACGCCATCCAGGTGGAGCTGGTGCGCGCCCTGGCCGAGAAACACGGCGTGCCCTTCCGCGCCGACCTGACCAGGACCCTGCTCGGCTCCCTGGTGGGCAGCGTGCTGCCCGTGGGCCTGGCCCCGATCTTCTTCAGCCTGTTCAAGATGGTCCCGCTCATCGGCTGGACCGCCAGCGCCTCGACCATGTGCATCGTCGGCGGGGCTTCCACCTACGCCGTGGGCCGCGTCTTCGAGAAGCACTTCGCCTCCGGCGGCACGCTGCTCCAGGTGGAGGCGGACAAGCTGGGCACGGCCTTCAAGGAGAAGTACGAGGAAGGCAAGGCCTACGTCGGAAAGCTCCGCAAGAAGAACGCGCCCGAGGCGCCCCAGGCCGAGGCCCCGGCCGCCGGCTAGCGGCGCGCCGTTCCGGGCCGGCACGCGGGGAGCGCCTCCGCGCGGCCGGGCCCAGCAGCCGAGGAGGCCTCTTTGCCCGCGCCCCGCTTCTTCAGGTTCATGGACGAACACGCGGGCCAGCGCCGCCGGACGATTCTGCTCGGCGGCGTCGGCTCGGGTCTGCTCCAGGGCCTGACCATCGCCGTCATCGGCATGGGTCTGGACGAATTCTCCCAGACGCGCGGCGTGTCCGTCCGCGTGATGCTGCTCTTCGCGCTGTGCGTGACGAGCTACTACTGGAGCTTCCGCCAGGCCATGGCCGCCAGCACCGGCGTGGCCTTCGAGGCCGTGTCGGACATGCAGCTGGGCGTCTCCGACAAGCTGCGCCGCATGGACGCCGCGGCCTTCGCCCGGCTGGAGCAGAGCCAGGTCTACGCCGCGCTCATGGGCAACAAGGACATCGTGGTGGAGGCCGCGCGCTTCCTGGTGTCCTTCGTCTCCGGCGCGGCCATGATGCTCTGCGCCTTCGCCTACGCGGCCTTCATCTCCCTGCCGGGCCTTTTGCTCATCCTGGGCATCCTGTTTTTGTGCGGAACCATCTTCGTGCGCATGCAGCGCCGGACCTTCGCCCAGCAGGAGGCCGCCGCCCGGGCCGACGAGGACTTTCTGGCCAGCCTGAAGGATCTGCTCGGCGGCTTCGTGGAGCTCAAGATGAACCAGGCCAAGAGCGACGACCTCTACGAGAGCGGCGTGCGCCGGCTCTGCGCCAAGGCCGTGGCGGCCAAGCGCGAGGTGGAGCACACCACCATCCGCGGCACGGCCTTCTTCACCACCTTCGCCTTCCTGCCCGTGGGCGCGGCGGTGTTCCTGCTGCCCAGGCTGGTCCACGTGGCCCCGGAGCAGCTCATCAAGCTCATCGCCGTGACCCTGTTCTCCCTGAGCCCGCTCATGGGCCTGGTGCTGTTCATCCCGCTGGTGGCCAAGGCCCAGACGACCCTGGAATCCCTGACCGCCTTCACCGCGCTCCTGGACGCCCGCCGCGAGCCCGACCCGCCGCGCGCGCCGTCCGCGCCGGACTTCCGGCGCATCAGCCTGGAGGCGGCGAGCTTCAGCCATCCGGCCCCGGAGGGCCAGCCGCCCTTCCGCCTGGAGCTTACGGAGTTCCACATCCAGCGCGGCGAGCTGGTGCTGCTCACCGGCGGCAACGGCTCGGGCAAGTCCACCTTCATGCGCATCCTGGCCGGGCTCCTGCCGCTTGAGCGCGGCGACATCGTGGTGGACGGCGAGAGCGTGCGCCAGATCGGCCTGGCCAACTACCGCGCGCTGTTCTCGGTGATCCTGGGAGACTTCCACCTCTTCGGCACGCTCTACGGCTGCCCCGACCCGGACGCCGGGCGCGTGGAGGCCCTGCTGCGCAAGTTGCGCCTGGCCGACAAGGTGCGGCTTTCCGGCCGCAGCTTCAGCACCACGGAGCTGTCCTCGGGCCAGCGCAAGCGCCTGGCGCTGGTCTGCGCCCTTTTGGAGGACCGGCCGGTGCTGCTCTTCGACGAGGTGGCCGCGGACTTCGACTTCGAGTTCCGGCATTATTTCTACACCGCGCTCCTGCCCGAGCTGCGCGCCGAGGGCAAGACCATCCTGGCCATCTCCCACGACGACCGCTACTACCACGTGGCGGACCGGGTGCTGTGCATGCGCGACGGAACCTTTGAGTCGCGGGATTCCGGGGGGGCCAAGGCATGAGACGCGCAGCCCGCGCCCTGACCCTGCTGCTCGGCCTGCTGGCGTGCTCGCCGGCCTGGACGCCCGCGGCGCGCGCCGCGGACAAGTACCCGAACATCGACGCGGCCACGCATCTGTACGAGGCCGTGAAGCTGGTGAAGCCCTCGCGCATCGGCGCGGAGGAGTACGAGGCGATCATCCGCAAGCGCGTGCAGTGCTACGACCTGACCACGACCCCGCTGGAACGCAAGCGGCCCTGCAACATCACCTACGTGGACGCCATCATCCGCACCGCGCGCGACAACCTGAAGTCCGCGCCCCTGCTCGGGCTGTTCATCCACGACGTGCAGTACTGCCCCATCGTCTACAGCATGTGCATCGGCGAGCACATGGACAAGAGCACCTGCGTCACCGTCGAACGGCAGTGCATCGATCAGACCCTGGACAAATACTGGAGAGGCTCGGCACCCCATGGATCACGCGACTGACCCCAGCACCGCGCCTGCGCCCAGCCGGCGGCAGGCCCTGCGGCAATGGCTCTCGGAGCGCAAGGTGGCGCTCGGCGCCTACGGGCTGGCCCTGGCCTTCCTGGTGGTGCTGCTCTGGCCGTACATGGTCATCTCCATCCACTCCGGCGAGGTGGGCATCCTGTATTCGCGCCTGTTCGGCGGCACCGTGCTGGACAAGGTCTACAAGGAAGGCATCCACGTCATCCTGCCCTGGGACATCATGTACGTCTACGACACCCGCCTGCAGCAGGAGAAGGTGGAGATCTCCGTGCTCTCGCGCGGGGGGCTGACCGTGAACATGAAGGCCTCGGTGTACTTCTACCCCGTGTACGACCTGCTGCCGGAGCTGCACCGCGACATCGGCCCGGCCTACAGGGACAAGCTCATCCTGCCCATCGTGACCTCCTCCATCCGCAACACCGTGGGCGGCTACTGGCCGGAGGATCTCTACACCAGCGCCCCGCTCAAGCTCCAGGACGAGATCATGGTCCAGGTGGTGGAGCAGCTGGGCCGGCGGCCCGTGGTCATCGACTCCATCGTGGTGGCCAACATCAGCCTGCCCAAGCAGGTCAACGAGGCCATCGACCTCAAGTTCTCCGCCGAGCAGGAATACCTGCGCTACAAGTACGTGCTGCTCAAGGCCGGCGAACAGCTCAAGGAGCGCTACATCGAGGCCGAGAGCATCCGGCTGTACCAGGAGACCGTGAACCGCGGGCTGACCGAGAACTTCCTGCGCTGGAGCGGCATCGAGGCCACCAAGGAGCTGGCCGCCTCGGAAAACGCCAAGTTCGTCATCGTCAGCGGCCCGGGCGGCCTGCCGGTGATCCTGAACACCGAGCCCATGGCCAAGGGCCAGAAGGCCCCGCCGGCCCAGGTGGCCGTCCCCGAGGCCCCCTCCAGGGCCCCGGACAAGCCCGTGGGCGAGGCGCTGGGCGCCTGGAAGACCCTCAAGCAGCGCCTGCGCGGCATCGAGGACTCGCTCAAGAAGTTCAACACCACCCTGCTTCCGGAAACCGGCCCCACCGGAACCCTCGTCGCCCCCCCCATCGGGACCGCCGCCGGGACCGCAGAGGAGGAAAAATGACGCCCGCCCTCTTCGCCATCTCCCTGGTTCTCAGCTGCCTCATCGGCTATCTCGGCCGCAAGAAGAAGCTAGGCTTCTGGGGCTTCCTGTTCGCCAGCCTGCTGTTGACCCCGCTCATCGGGGTGCTCCTGCTCATCGTCTGCAAGCCGGCCGACCAGCCGCCTCCCTGCGAACAGTGCGGCCAGCCCCGGGGGACATGACCCCGGCCCCGCGCACGGTCCTGCTCCTGCGCGCCGCCGACCCCGAGCCCTGGGCCCCGGCGGACTTCGCCGCCGCGCTTGCGCTGCTGCCGCCGGCCATGCGCGCCGGGATCCTGGACTATCTCCGCTGGCAGGACCGGCAGGCCCGCGTGCTGGGCCGGCTTCTGCTGCGCGCCGGGCTCATGCGCCTTGGCCTGGCCGCCGGCCTCGACGCCTGGACGCGCGACGCCTCGGGGCGGCCCGCCCTGCGCGGCGTCGCCGTGGACTTCAGCATCAGCCACGCCGGCGGCCTGGCCCTGTGCGCCGTCAGCCCCGGCGGCCGGGTGGGCGTGGACGTGGAGCCCCGCGCGGCGCGCCGACCGGAGGACTTCCGCCTGGGCTTCCGCCCGGCGGAGCTGAGGGAGATCGCGGCCGCGGCCGACCCCTCGCTGGAGCTGCTGCGGCTCTGGACGGCCAAGGAGGCGGCGCTCAAGGCCGACGGCGGCGGGCTTCTGCTGGATCCGGGCCGCATCGACGCGCGCGGCGCGGCGGTCATGGTGCGGGACACCGCCTGGCGCGTGTCGCGGCCGGAGGTGGGCGCGGGCTGGGTCTGCGCCCTGGCCACCGACGCCCCGGACGCCCGGGTGGAGCTGCTGTCCCTCGGCCTGCCCGAACTGCTGGCCCGCTAGGCCCTGGCCCAACCGCCGGCCCTGACGGCCGGGCTCAATACCATTTGCGCACGTTCTCCAGGTCGATGGTGCTGCGGACGATGACATCGGCGGAGACCAGCACGTCGGCGGAGAAGTCCCGGCCGATTGCGCGGGCGGTCTCCAGGTTGAGCGCCATGCCCAGGTCGTCCTTCATGAGCATGGACAGGTCGCGCGGGGGCCTGCCCTGGAAGATGGCGATCATCTGCGCCACGTGGAAGTCGCCCAGGGGCCGCATGTCGAAGGAGCAGGAGCCCATGAGCGCGCCGAGCTGCACCAGGGGCAGGCCCGTGCGGGCGAAGGTGGCCACCTTGTGCCTGGCCAGGTGCTCGAACAGGGGCCGGGGGTCGTTCACGGTCCAGTCGAAGCAGGGCACGTCCGGGACGTAGAAGGCGTCCATGCCCTGGCTGATGAGCACGTCCAGGCCCTTCAGGCACTGCTTGGCGTCGGCCGCGCCCTCAAGCCGGCCATACTCCAGCAGGGGCACGCCCTTCTCGCGGGCCACGTCGCGCGCGTCCTCCACGTTGGCGTAGGTCCGGCCGGGCTTGGTGTCCTGGTACATCACGCCGAGCTTCTTGAAGCGCACCACGGAGTGGAACAGCCGCAGCATGTTCAGCCACTGGCCGGGGATGATGCAGGTGGTCAGGTTGGCGACGCCGGAGTCCTTCTCGCTCTTCACCACGCCCGAGGCCACGGGGTCGGACAGGGTCATGGCCACGATGGGCGTGCGGCCGTTGTTGTTGGCCAGAAGCGCCAGCGCGGCCTCGGTGCCCATGCCGATGACGCAGTCCAGGTCGTTCCTGGCCATGAGCGCCGCGGCCAGGTACGGGGTGGAGGCGCGGCCGTCGGGGTTCCAGCCGCCGATGCTGCGGGCGTCCTTGGGGAACTCCACGCGCTTCTCCCAGCCCTTGGCCTTGAAGCCCTCGGCCAGGGCCTCGAGCATCCTGTCGTGCACCCAGTTGGGGCCGGCCTCCAGCACGCCCACGCGGAACACGCGCTTCTCCTGCGGGGCGGGTTTGGCCGCCCGGACCGGGCCGCAAAGGAGCAGGAGCCCACACACACCGCAGGCCACAGCCAGGCAGAAGAGCCGAGATCCTCGCACCACGTCCCCCTTGCGGTCCTCCCGAGCGGACGACCGGTCTGTTGTTGCCGTGATACAACGTGAATCGCCACGGCCTGTCAAGCGCGCCCGGCGGGCCCTCAGAGCCGGTCCGCGAACCACTGCGCCGCGGCCTCGGCCGCGCGGCCGCGCCAGGGCTCGGCGTACACGTCGAAGTGCCGGCAGGGCAGCAGCGCGAGGGCCTTGGGCTCGCCCGCCCGGGCAAAGGCCTCGCGCAGGAGCGCAACCGGGATGAGCGTGTCGTCCTCGGCCCCGAGGAGCAGAAGCGGCGTGGGCGCGATGCGTTCGATGCGCCGCGCCGCGTCGAACTCCTGGAGCTTCTCCAGGGACTCCACGGTGACGGCGTTCTGCCAGGACGGGGCCGCCAGCGCCGCGAAGGCCTCCCGCGCCTCCGCCCCGGGGAGCACGCACGGCTCGCCCTCCGGGGCGGTCACGGGCAGGCTGTTCACCGCGCCCGTGGCGTAGCGCGCCGCGCGGTCCTGCTGCAAAAAGCGCGTCAGCGGCCCGTCCGGCCCGGGGTCCAGGAAGCGGCAGTTCCCGCAGGTGAGCAGCGAGGGAACCTGGGCCGCCACGGCCTTGACGCGGCGGTCGAACACCGCCAGGTGCAGCACGACCCCGCCGGAAAGCGAGGTGCCCCACGCGCCCAGGCGCTCCGGGTCCACGCCCGGTTGCGCCGAGAGCCAGGACAGGGCGCTGCGGTAGTCCTCCGCCTGCTCCAGGGGGAAGACCTGGCCGCGCGGCTCGCCCTGGCTGGCCCCGAGGTTCCGGAAGTCGAAGGCCAGCGCCGCGCAGCCCGCGGCCGCGAAGCGCTCGGCCACGGGCGCCAGGCCCTGCTCCTTGACGCAGGACAGGCCGTGGGCCAGGGCCACGGCCGGCCAGCCGGCGGCGGGCGCGGGCCCCTCGGGCGTATACAGCCAGGCCTCCAGGCGCAGGCCCTGGCTCAAGAACGTGACGTCGCGGCGCATGCCTGCCTCCCCCCTGCTATGGCTCCGCCCGGCCCGGCGCGCGGCCGTCGAGGATGCCCTCCAGCCGGGCGCGCACGGCGTCCAGCCACTGCCGGTGCGGCAGGATGTAGAACCGCCCCTCGCGCACGGCCTCCAGCACGCTCTCCGCCACGGGCTCCGGCTCGGCCCCGTTCTCCAGCGCCGCGATGCAGCGCTCCAACGCGGCCTCATACGCCGGGCTGAAGTCGCCGGTGGGCGCGGCGAGGGCCGCGGGCGGCCTGTTGCGGCCCGAGACGCCGATCCGCGTGCGCACCCAGCCCGGACAGAGCACCGAGACGCCGATCCCGGCCCCGCACTGGGCCAGCTCGTGGTGCAGCTGCTCGGACAGGGCCACCACCGCGTGCTTGCTCACCTGGTAGCTGGACGAAAGCGGATGGTGCGTGAGCAGCCCCTGGATGGACGCGGTGTTCACGATGTGGGCCTCGCCGCCCTGCCGGAGCATGACCGGCACGAAGGCCCGCACGCCGTGGATCACCCCCCAGAGGTTGACCCCCAGCACCCAGCGCCAGTCCTCGAGGCTGGTCTCCCAGACCGAGGTGCCCACGCCCACGCCGGCGTTGTTGCACAACAGGTGCACCGCGCCGAAGGCGTCCAGCGCCGCTTCCGCCAGGGCCTCGACCTCCCCGGACCGGGACACGTCCGTGCGCACGGCCAGGACTTCCGCCCCCTGGGCGCGCAGCTTGGCCGCGGCCGCCTCCAGCGCCGCCCGCTCCACGTCCGCCAGCACCACGCGCATGTTCTCCCGCGCGCAGCGTTCCGCCAGGCAGCGGCCGATGCCGCTGGCCGCTCCGGTGATCACGGCCACCTTTCCCGCCAGCTCGCGCATGGTCTTCCCCTTCAGCCCCGGCCGGGGTCCGGCCCCAGGGCCTGCTGGATCAATTCGGCCAGGGCCGCGGCGTGCGCGCCCTTGACCATGGTGAAATGGCTGCCCGGCGTCCAGTGCCGCGAAAAGGCCCCGGCGGTCCACGCCGACCAGTCCCAGCTCCGGCCGGAGAGTTCCTGCCCCGCGTCCGCCTCCCGCGCCCGGAACAGGCGGATGTCCGCCCGGAGGCGTCCGGACGGCGCATAGGCGCCGAAGGCCGCGGCCCGCGCCGCGAGCACGCCGAGATCCTGCCGGAACTCCTCCACTCCGACGCTTTCGGGTACGCGGTGCGCCGCCTGGAGCACGGCCAGGGCCCGGCCGCTGGCGCTGGCCTCGTGCTCCCGCGCCGGGGTCGGCGGCCAGAGCGCGTCGTCGCGGCCGCCCAGCAGGGTCCACACCGCCATGTCCAGGAGTTCGTGCCCGGACGGCGCGAAATCCCCGCCGCCCAGCGGCGCGGCCACGTCCAGCAGCAGCAGGGCCCGCGGCCCCCGGCCCAGGCGCTCCAGCAGGCGCGCCAGCTCAAAGGCCACGTAGCCGCCGAAGGAGTGCCCCAGCAGGACGCAGCCACCCGGCAGGCCGCCGGGGCCGGCCGCCGCCTCCAGCTCCCGCAGCAGGCGCTCGGCCAGGGTCTCGATGCCGCCGGGGCCAGCGCCGCGCAGGGGGTACTGGAGCCCGAGACAGGGCCGCAGCCGGCCCAGGTGGCCGGAGAGTTCAAAAAGGTCCAGGAGCTGGCCGCCCAGGCCGGGCAGCAGCAGCAGGGGCGGCGCGTCCGCGGCCGCCCCCCCCTGGCCCAGGGGCGCCACGCAGGAGGACGCGACGCGGCCGCCCTCGCCGCGCAGGAAGTCCGCCATGCCGGCGATGGTCGGCGCGTTGAGCAGCAGGGCCAGGGGCAGGTCCACGCCGTAGGCGTTCTTCACCGCGACCATGATTTGGATGACGCCCAGGGAGTTGCCGCCGAGCTGGAAGAACACGTCGCCCCGGCCGATGTGCGGGGTCTTCAGGATCGTGCGCCAGATGCGCCAGACGTCCCACTCCAGGGGGTCCAGCGGCATCTCCCCGGCCCCGGGAACGCCCGCGCCGGCGTCCGCCCCGGCCGCCGCCGAAAGCGCCAGGCGGTCCGGCTTGCCCGCGGCGTTGCGCACAAGCTCCGGCGTCAGCGTGAACGCGGCGGGGATCATGTAGTCCGGCAGCCGTTCGCGCAGCCACTCGTACAGGGCGCGCGGACCGACAGCGTCCGGGCCGCGCGGGACCACCACCGCCAGCAGGCCGTCCCGGCCGTCCCCGTCCGCAAACACCGCCGCCTCGCGAACCTCCGGGTGCGCCAGCAGGGCCTGCTCCACCTCGCCGGGCTCCACGCGGTAGCCGCGCACCTGCACCTGCCGGTCCAGGCGGCCCAGGAACTCGACGTTGCCGTCCGGCAGCCAGCGCGCCCGGTCGCCGGTGCGGTACACGCGTTCCGGCCCGCCCGGCGTCTGAAGGGTCACGAAGCGCTCGGCCGTGAGCTCCGGCCGGTTCAGGTAGCCCCGCGCCAGGCGCTCGCCCGCGATGCACAGCTCCCCGGCCATGCCGACGGGCAAAAGCGCCCCGTCCGGACCGACGATGTACAGCCGCGTGTTGGGCAGGGGCCGGCCGATGGGCAGGCTGCGCCAGGCCGCATACGGCGCGAGGTCCGCCGGGACCGCGAACACGCTCGCCGCCATGGCCGCCTCGGTGGGGCCGTAGAAGTTCAGCAGCCGGGCCCCGGCCGGCAGGAAGCGCAGGAGTTCGCCCGCCAAATCCGGGCCGAGCACGTCGCCGCCGGAGCCCAGCCGCCGGAGCCGCCGGAGCGGACGCGGACCCAGCTCCCGCAGCGCGGGCAGCAGCTCCCGCAGATACGCGGGCGGGAACTCGGCAACGCTGACCTCCTCGGCCTCCAGGAACTCCAGCAGGGCGCGCGGGGCCTTGAGCCGGGAGTCGAGCAGCACGAGACAGGCCCCGGCGGACAGGGTGGCCAGGATCTGCTCCAGGGAGGCGTCGAAGGTGGGCGCGGCGAACTGGAGCACGTTGTCGTCCGGCTGGAGCCGGTACACGCCCTTCACGGCCTCCAGGTGGGCATGCACGGCCCGGTGGTCCACGAGCACCCCCTTGGGCGCGCCCGTGCTCCCGGAGGTATAGAGGATGTACGCCGGCCGGTCCGGGTCAAGGCGGAGGTCCGGGGCCTGCGCCGGGCAGGCGGCCAGCTCCGGTCCCAGGGCGTCCAGGGCCTCCACGGCAGGGAAGCCGGCGAACGCGCCGAGCTGCGCCGCCTGCGTGAGCACCAGCGCGGCCCCGCTGTCGTCCAGCTGGCGCCTGAGCCGCTGCCAGGGCTGCGCCGTGGACAGGGGCAGGTACGTTGCCCCGGCCTTCCAGATGCCCAGCAGCGCGGCCGGCCAGTCCGGCGTGGGGTCGAGCGCCACGGCCACCACCGCGCCCGGGCCGACGCCGCGGCGCAGCAGGAGCTGCGCCATGCGGTTGGCGCGCGCCTCCAGCTGCGCGTAGCTCAATTCCCGCTCGCCCAGGCGCACGGCCGGGTTGTCGGCGCTCTCCTCCGCCTGGCGCCGCCAGGTGTCCAGAAAGCCGCCGCCCCTTATGGGTCGCGCCGTGTCGTTCCAGCCGGCCAGCCGCGCCAGCGCCTCGTCCGGGACCAGGCAAAGCTCGCCGAGCGTCAGCTCCGGCCGCGCGCAGACCTGCGCCACGACGCTGAAGTAGGCGTCCATGAGGCCCTGCATGGTCTGTTCGCGGAACAGGGAGGTGGCGTACTCCACGCGGAAGCGGACCTCGCTCTCGTACTCCACGATGTCCACGGCGAAGTCGAACATGCTGACCTGGGCGTCGCAGTCCAGCGGCTCCACCGTGACCTCGCGGAAGGTCTCCACCCGCTGCCGGGCCACGCGCTCGAAGTTGAACACCACGTCCACAAGCGGGTTCTTGGCCCCTTTTTCCAGGAACGGCAGCTGGGCCACCAGGTGCTCGAAGGGGAACTCGGCGTTCTGCAGGGCCTCGAAGACCATGACGCGCACCCGCTGCAACAGGTCCGAAAAGCGCGTGCCCGCCTCCAGGGTCTGGGTCAGCGGCAGGGTGTTGGCGAACAGGCCCACCACGTTGTGGAAGCCTCCCCGCTCCCGGGGCGAGACCAGCGTGCCCAGCGTGACCTCGGACTGGCCCGTGAGCCGGCCCAGGGTGCAGTAGAACGCGGCCAGAAGCGTCATGAACAGGGTCGCGCCCTGGCGAATGGAGAAGGCCTTGGCCCCGCGCGAGTCCAGGTAGCGGATGAAGGACGCGCCCTCGAAGCTCTTCCTGGCCGGCGGGGGAAAGTCCGTGGGCAGGGCCAGGCGCTCCGGCGGTTTCGCATGGCGTCCCAGCCAGAAGTCCCGCTGCCGGGCGTAGTCCGGGGAGTCGAAGAAGGCGCGCTCCCAGGCCGCGAAGTCCGAATAGCCGCGCTCCATGGGGGCCGGCTCCCGGCCGGCCAGCGCGTCCATGATGTCCCGGGCGATGATGCCCCCGGAATAGCCGTCGAAGATCAGATGGTGGCAGTTGAACAGGAGCAGGCGGTCGTCCGGGCCCAGCGGCTGGATGATCACGCGGAACAGCGGCGGCGTCGCCAGGTCGAAGGGCGTGTCGTGCGCCTCCACCAGCGCCGCGAGCAGCGCGTCGAGTCCGGCCTCGGCCGTGACCGCCACGGGGTCCAGCACGGTGAAGGCGACGTCCACGTGCCGGCGGACCTCGCAGAAAAACTCGCCCTGCTCCATGCGAAACGCGCTGCGCAGGGCCTCGTGGCGCTGAACCATGCGTTCGGCGAAGGCCCGCGCGGCGTCCAGGGAGAACGGCCCGCGCAGCCTGGCCGGATAGAGCAGGTGGTAGGCGCGGTCCCCGCCCGGCAGCTGGCATTGCAGGTAGAGCCTGCGCTGCGCCGAGGACATGGGCAGGCGACGTTCACGATGCGGCGGCAGGGTCATGGCCGGGCGAACCCTCCGCGCGCGCGCTGGTTGCCGCTCACGCCGCAGGCTCCTTCGGAGCGAGCGCCTTCGGAGCAAGCTCCTTCGCGGCGAGCTCCTTCGCGGCAAGCTCCTTCAGAAGATGCGCGGCGATGTCCTCCAGGCTGGCGTGCTCGGCCAGGAAGGCGAAGGGCAGCGCCACGGAAAGCCGCTTCTCCACCTGGTTGCGGAAGTCCATGGCCATGAGCGAGTCCAGGCCCATGCGCGTGAGCGAGGCGTCCGTGGGCACCAGGGAGATGTCCTCGTAGCCCATGACCCGGCCGACCATCTTGCGGATGAGCGCCAGCACCAGCGCGGGCCGCTCGGCCTCGGACGCGGCCAGGATCCGCCCGAGCGGCGAGGCCGCGCCGGGCTCCTCGGCGTCACGCGCGGGGGCCGACGCGCCAGGAGTCCCCGGCGGCGGCGCGGGCCGGGCCAACCGCTCGAAGAGCGTGGCGGCCAGATCCCCGGGCAGGGTCTCCAGGAACAGGCCCCAGTCCATGTCCACGACGGTCGGCACGGCGATGTCCTGCTGCACCACGCTCGCCAGCACGGCCACGGCGTCGGCCGGGCGCAGGCCCAGGATGCCGCTCTGGGCCATGCGCGCCCCGGCCTGGGCGCCGGTGGCCGCCATGCCCACCTCGGCGAAGGGCCCCCAGCAGATGCTGCCGGCGCAGAGCCCCTCGGCCCGGCGGTGCTCCGCCAGGGCGTTCATGAACGAGTTGCCCGCGGCGTAGTTGCCCTGGCCCCGGTTGCCCAGGGTGCAGGAGGCCGAGGAGAACAGCACGAAGAAGTCCAGCATCCGGCGCCGCGTGGCCAGGTGCAGGTTCCAGGCCCCCTGCATCTTGGGCCTGAGCACCGCGGCGAAGCGCTCCCAGTCCAGCTGCGCGATGCTGCGGTCGTCCAGCACGCCGGCCGCGTGGATCACCCCGCGCAGGGCGTGCGGCAGGCCGTCCAGCCGCTCCATGAGCCGCGCGCAGTCGGCCGCGTCGGACACGTCGCACCGCACGCAGACCACCGCCGCGCCGGACTCGCGCAGGGCGGCCAGGCGGGCCTCCGTCTCGGCCGAAGGCGGCCGGCGGCCGGCCAGGACGACGGTCCCCACCGGATGCGCGGCCAGCCAGGCGGCCAGCTCCAGGCCCAGCGCCCCCAGGCCGCCGGTGATCAGGTACGCGCCATCGCGGCGCAGCGGCGCGCCGTCCGGAAGCCCGCGCTCGCGCATGACCCGGCGGTGCGAGAGCGCCACCCGGCCGATGTGCAGGGCCTGGGACATGAAGCGGAAGGCGCGGCTGGCCTGCTGGATGGGGAACACGCGCACCGGCGGGGGCCTCAGCGCGCCCGAGGCGAACTTGCCGAGCAAAAGCTCCAGCATGTCCGCGCGGCCGTCCGGGGACTCGCCCACCACGTCGGTGAGGTCGAAGGCGCGGTACGCGGCCGTGGGATGCAGGGCGCGCACCTGCTCCGGCGTCAAAATCTCGCGCTTGCCCAGCTCGATGAAGCGGCCGTGTTCGGAGAGCAGTCGCAGGCTACGCGCCAGGTGCTCGCCGGTGAGCGCGTTCAGGACGAGATGCACGCCCTGGCCGCCCGTTGCGGCCAGGATCTCCTGCGCGAAGTCCAGGGTCCGGGAGTTGAACACGTGGCGAGCGTCCAGTCCGGCCAGCCCGGCCAGGAACGCCCGCTTGCGCGGGGAGCCGGCCGTGGCGAAGACCTCGACCCCGGCGTCCAGGGCCAGCTGCACCGCCGCCAGGCCCACGCCTCCGGCCCCGGCGTGGATCAGCACGCGCTCGCCCTTCTTCAGCCCGCCCAGCTCGAACAGGCCGCGCCAGGCGGTCATGAACGGAATGGCGAGGGTGGCGGCCGCCTCGAAGTCCAGGCCCGCGGGCATGTGCGAAAGGAAGCGCCGCGGCACGGTCTGGTGGCTGCTGAAGCCGCCGCCGGCCATGTCGCGGGAGAGCACCGCGTCCCCGGGCCGGAAGCCCGTCACCCCGGGCCCCACGCGCGTGACCACGCCCGAGGCCTCGCCGCCGATCCGGTTGGCGGTGTTTTTCAGCTCGCCCAGGGAACGCAGCACGTCCTTGAAGTTCAGGCCCGAGGCCACGATCTCGATTTCCACCTCGCCGGGTCCGGGCTCGCGGCGCTCCTGGCCCACCAGGCGCATGTCGTCCAGCCCGCCGCCGCCTATCTCCAGGGTGTACGGCCCCTGCGGCAGGGCCAGCTCGCCGCCTTCGCGCGTGCCGCCTTCGCGTGTGCCGCCGTCCTTCGCCACGGTCGGCCGCCAGCGCGCCAGGCGCGCCACCAGGCGCTGCCCGCGCCTGAGGCAGACGCGCGGCTCCGGCCCGTCGGCCAGCAGCTCGTCCGCCAGGGCCGCAAGCTCCGCCTCCTCGGGCCAGGCCGGGAGGTCAATGTGCGCCACCCGGCGCTCCGGCAGCTCCAGCGCGGCCACGGCCGCGAAGCCCTCGACCCCGCAGCTGCGCAGGCGGGCCGTGAAGTCCTCGTCCCGGACGAGCCGGTTGCCCAGGGTGACGACGTGCAGCCGGCAGGGGAAGGCCGCGGCCTGCACGGCCTGGGTGAGCAAAAGCAGGCTGCGCAGCCGCGGGCCGGCGTCCGCGGCGATGGCGTCCGCGGTGTCGCTGCCCAGCCCGGCGAAGGCCTCGCCGGGGAGCATGTGGACCACGCCCACGCGGTCGGCCGCGCCCAGGCCCAGGCGCTCGAAGGCCGCGCCAAAGGCCCCGGGGCGCTCCCAGTCCAGGCTGTAGCGGTCCTGGCCCGGCTCGGCGAAGCGCTCGCCCGGCTCCAGCAGGCACACGCGGCCGTGCCGCCGGAGCAGCCCGGCCAGGGCCTCGCGGGCCGGGTGCGGCCCGGCGAAGAGCACCCAGGTGCGCGGCCTGTCGCCGGCCTCGGCCGGGGCCGGCAGGGCCTGCTGTCGCCAGTCCTCGACGTAGGCAAGCTTGCGCAGGTGCTTGAGGCGCTCCTCGCGCAGCAGGGCCTGGCGCGACACCGCCGCGCTGACGAAGCCGTCGATGACGGCCACCAGCCCGCCCTGCTCGTCGCGCACGTGCATGACGCTCTCCACCGAGCCGGACCCGGCCTGGGCCACGGCCTCGGAGCGGGTGTGGATGCGCAGGCGGCCGGGCGCGGGCGGGCGGTGGAAGGTGATGCTCCTGACGTAGAACGGGATGTGGATCAGGCCGGCCTCGGGCGCGAGTCCCGCGTCCCGCATGAGCGCCACGGCCGGCGACTGGAAGATGGTGTCCAGCTCGCCCGGCGTGACCCAGTAGTCGCGGGTGCGCTCGTCGCGCTCGGGCACGCGCCAGTCGCAGAGCATGTCGCCGCCCGAAGACGCCGCCGCCGCGGCCTCGATGCCCTTGAACAGCGGGCCGTACTCGTAGCCGAGCCTGGCCATGCCCGCGTAGAAGTCCTGGCCGGCGAGGCGGAAGCCGCAGCGCGCGTCGAGCGCGTCAAGGTCGGGCAAGCTGTCCGGCAAGGCCAAAACGCCGCGCTCGATCCAGCCCTTGCAGTGCGTCACCCAGGGCCCGGTCCCGTCAGCCCCGGTTTCCCGGCTGAGGAACTCGAAGGCGCAGCGTTGCGCGCCCGCGTCGCGCACGATGATCTGGCCCTCGCGGTCCGCGTCGTAGAGGATCAGCGGCTGGATCAGGGCGGTCTCGGCCAGGCGGAAGGATTCGCCCGGGAACAGCTCCCGGCCGGCCAGCCAGACCCAGCTCAGCAGGGCGGCCGCCGGCGCGGTCTCCACGCCCAGGATCACGTGCTCGGCGAAGAAGTGGTGCCGCCCGCGCGCGATGTCCATCTGGAACAGCACGGCCCCGGGCAGGGCGGGCGTCTCCAGGCGCTGGCCCAGCAGCGCGTGGCCGGGAACCGCCACCGGGGCGGCCGTGCGGCCCGGCGCGCCGCCGGCGGAACGCCCGGCCCGGCCGGCCCCCTCGAACCAGTGGCGCTGCCCGGCGAAGGGATAGGTGGGCAGGGCCGCCCGGCGCGCGCCAAACGGCGCGTCATAGCGCCGCCAGTCGATATCCACGCCGGCCTGGTACAGCTCGGCCACGGCCTCGGCCTGGGCCAGCAGGTCGGGCACGCGGAACTTCATGGCCGCGGCGAGCCTCGGCTGCGGCCGGGCCATGCACTGCCGGGCGAAGGCCGTGAGCGTGGGCTTGGGCCCGAGCTCCAGCAGCGCGGCATAGCCCTGGCGCTGCATGTATTCCAGGGACTCGCACATGCGCACCGTGCCGCGCAGGTGGCGCACCCAGTACTCCGGATCGGTCAACTGGCCGGGGAGCGCCGCCTCGGCCGTGGCGTTGGAGATGAGCGGGATGCGCGGCTCGCTTAAGGCCACGGCCGACACCGCGCGGCGGAACTCGTCCAGCACCGGGTCCATCTGCGGCGAGTGGAAGGCGTGGGACACGCGCAGCGTCTGGCGCCGCAGCCCGCGCGCGTCCAGCTCCTCCAGCAGGGGCAGCATGGCGTCCTCGAAACCGCTGATGACGGTGTTGTCCGGGGCGTTGAGCGCGGCCAGGGAGACGCGGTCCTCGCGCCCGGCCAGCAGCGGCGCCACGGCCTCGCGAGGCGCGAACACGGCGGCCATGACGCCCTTGCCCGGCGCGGCGCCCATGAGCCGGCCGCGCAGCGCCACCAGGCGCAGGGCGTCGGCCGGGTCCATGACCCCGGCCACGCAGGCGGCCACGTATTCGCCCACGCTGTGCCCGGCCACGGCCGCGGGCTCGACGCCGAAGGAGCGCCAGAGCCGGGTCAGGGCGTACTCCACGGCGAAGAGCAGGGGCTGGGCGAAGCGCGTGTTGTTGACCAGCTCCGGGTCGGCGTCCTCGCCGTGGAGCAGCCCAAGCAGCGAGCCGCCCTCGGCCTCGCGGTAGATGGCCTCGCACTCGTCCAGGGCGGCGCGGAACACCGGCTGCGTCTGGTGAAGCTGGCGGCCCATGCCGTGATACTGCGCGCCCTGGCCGGTGTAGAGGAAGGCCACGCGCCGCTCGCGGCCGGCGCGCGCGAAGTCCTCGCGCTCGGCCAGCTCGGCCAGGCCGTCGAGCATGCCGTCCAGGTCGCGGCCGGCGATGGCCGCGCGGCAGTCGAAGTGGCGGCGGCCCACGGCCGCGGTGTGGCAGATGTCGGCCAGGCTCGCGCCGCCGGCTTCGCCGTCCTGGGCCGCGTCCTTCAGAAAGGCCGTGTAGCGGCGGATCAGGGCCTTGAGGTCGCCGGGCGTGCGCGCGGACAGCGGCAGGGTGTGGAAGGGCCGCCTTGGCGGGCGCGCGTCCGCATCCGGCAGGGGCGGCTCCTCCAGAATGAGGTGGGCGTTGGTGCCCACGAAGCCGAAGGAGCTGACCCCGGCCCGGCGGGGCTTTGCGCCGCGCGGCCAGGGGGTGTTGGCGTCCACCACCTTGAGCGGATAGCGCGCCCAGTCGACGCTCGGGTTGGGCGTCTGGAAGTGCAGGTCGCCGGGGATGAGTTCGTGCTCCAGGGCCAGCACCACCTTGGCCAGTCCGGCGATGCCGGACGAGGCCTCCAGGTGCCCGACGTTGGACTTCACCGAGCCCACGAGCACGGGGGCCTCATGGCCGCGCCGCGCCTCCATGACCTTGCCGATGGCCGTGAGCTCGGTGCGGTCGCCCACGCGGGTGCCGGTGCCGTGGGCCTCGATGTAGTCGATCTCCTCCGCGCCGACCCCGGCCTCGCGCAGGGCGGCCTGGATCACCCGCTCCTGGGACGCGCCGTTGGGCGCGGAGATGCCGGTGCTCTCGCCGTCCTGGTTCACGAAGGAGCCGCGGATCACGCCGAGGATGCGGTCGCCGGCCTGGAGCGCGTCGGAAAGCCGCCGGAGCACCACCAGCCCGCCGCCCTCGCTGCGCGCGTAGCCGTTGGCCGCGGCGTCGAAGGAGCGGCACAGCCCGTCGGGCGAGAGGGCCTGGAGCTTGGTCAGGCAGATCTGCATGTCCGGGCTGAGCATCAGGTTGAAGCCGCCGGCCAGGGCCAGGCCGGTCTTGCCCAGGCGCAGGGCGGCGCAGGCGCTGTCGATGGACACCAGCGAGGACGAGCAGGCCGTGTCGATGGCCAGGCTCGGCCCCTCCAGGCCGAGC
>Ga0209467_1001692_pt1 | contig 18035 bp, 12 predicted proteins | sample Higcelwee11metaG_FD_187175 | JGI IMG/M metagenome (GOLD analysis project Ga0209467, IMG submission 187175) | Freshwater pond sediment microbial communities from the University of Edinburgh, under environmental carbon perturbations - High... | ecosystem: Environmental > Aquatic > Freshwater >...
CTCTGTTTCGGCTTCAAACTCTCCGCTTTATGTTGTTGACGGTGTTCCCTATTCTGGTACAATTTCCAACCTGAACAGCAATGACATAGCCAGCATCTCTATTCTTAAAGACGCTGCTTCAACAGCTATTTACGGAAACAGGGCTGCAAACGGTGTGGTTATGATCACAACCAAGCGAGGCAGCAAAGACAGGTCGTCGATGAATTTCACAATGACCCAGGGTGTGAGTACACGTGCGATACCTGAATATTCAAGGGTAGGAGCACTTGAGTACTATCCGCTCATGTGGGAATCGAACTACAACAGCCAGGTTTTTGCTGCAACACCTGTTGCCCCTGCAACGGCTGCCCTGAATGCAACCAACAACCTGAAAACACTTGTCGGTTACAATATCACCAATGTTGCTGATAATGCAATCGTGGGAACGACTGGCCTTCTCAATGCCAACGCTGAGATATTGGGAGACTATGCAAGTGATCTCGACTGGCAGGATCCTATCATGAGAACCGGTCACAGGTCTGATTACGGTCTGACTTTCAACGGGGGTAATGATAAGAGCGATTATTACGTCTCACTCGGTTACCTTGATGATAAGGGCTATGTCCTCAAATCAGACTACCGCCGATTCACCGGACGAATAAATGTCAACACCCAGCCCAGGAAATGGATGAAAACCGGTTTGAATATCTCGGGTACGATGACAAACTCGAACGTCGCTGTTACAGATGGCGGAACATCTTACGTCAACCCCTTCTTCTTCACTAGAAACATGGGCCCGATATATCCCGTCAACGCGCATGATCCACTTACAGGGGACTATCTGCTTGATGAAGCAGGGGAATATATCTATGATCTCGGCAACCTTGTAGGTCTGCCTCCAAGACCGGCCGGTGCAAGCCCCGGAAGGCACGTTGTGGCTGAAACGCTGTGGAATGATGACCTCTTTAAGAGGAATGTGCTCAGCGCAAGGACATATATGGATATCTTCTTCCTTAAAGACTTCAAATTCACCATAAACCTCAGCTCTGACGTATCAGCATATAACTATACCGGTTTCGAAAACAAGACGGTGGGTGACGGTGCTCCGGCAGGACGAGGTGAGCGCGTGAATTCACTCACCAACAACTACACAATCAACCAGCTTCTCAATTACAGCAAGACACTCTTCGGAGATCATTCTGTTCAGATCCTTCTGGGACATGAGAGCTATGATTACACCTACAGTTACTTCCGTGGTTTCAGACAGGGTCTGATTGTTGATGGCAACACTGAGCTTGTCAACTTTACGACGACAAACGACCTTACCTCATACACTGACAAGTATCGCAGCGAAGGTTACTTTACACGTCTCAACTATGACTTCCAGGAGAAGTATTTCTTCTCGGCCTCATATCGTCGTGATGCCTCCTCCAAATTCTATGTTGACAACCGCTGGGGTGATTTCTGGTCAGTCAGCGCCGCATGGCGTCTTGATACTGAGGACTTCATCAAATCGATCAGCTGGATTGACCAGGCAAAACTCAGGGCATCTTACGGTTCTACGGGTAATGATGCCGGTATAGGTTACTATGCATGGCAGGCACTCTACAACATTGGTGTCAATAACGCAAACGAACCCGGATTCCTTCAGGCTTCACTCTCAAATCAGTCACTGACATGGGAATCAAACAATGCATTTGACATTGCTCTCGAGTTCGGTGCTTTGAAAAGAATCACCGGTACCCTCGAATTCTATCACAGGGTATCATCCAACCTTCTGTTTGCTGTGCCTCTTCCTGCATCAAGCGGTATCACAAGCCAGGATCAGAACATTGGCGAGATGTTCAACCGCGGTATCGAAGCCCGGATTGGAATTGACGTTGTCAAGAAATCCAACTTTACATGGAACATTGATATGAACGTCTCAACTGTAAGGAATGAGATTACCAAGCTTCCGCAGGAAGAGATAATCAGTGGTACCAAGAAGCTGATGGTGGGTCATTCGATCTACGATTTCTGGCTTCGTGATTATTACGGTGTTGATCCTTCTGACGGTTCAGCTCTCTACGATGCCAATATCAAGGACTTTGCAACACAGGGTTCAAACCTGAGGATCATCAATGAAGTTGACACTGTCAGCATCAGTGAGAACAATGCGAAGTATCATTATTCAGGAACAGCGATTCCCGACCTTATGGGAGGTATCACCAGCTCTTTCATATACAAGAGCTTTGAATTGTCTATCCTTGGGACGTTCCAGATCGGCGGCCAGATTTATGACGGTGCCTATGCATCGCTCATGCACGCCGGCAACTACGGTAACGCACTCCATGTAGACATTCTTGACCGCTGGCAGAAAACGGGAGACATCACAGATGTCCCAAGGCTCGACTACAGCAAGAGAACGCCTTTTGGCGCTGCTTCGGATCGCTGGCTGGTTGACGCGTCATTCTTCAACGTCAAGGCCGTAACCCTTAGCTACACGCTTCCAGTGTCACTTGTTCAGCAGGCAAACATCAGCGGAGCAAGGGTATGGATAAGCGGTGAGAACCTCTACCTGATCAATTCAAGGTCGGGTCTCGATCCTCAGGCGTCATTTGCCGGTACTTCTGATAACCTCTACACACCGTCGAGGATTCTTACTGCAGGTGTAAACATATCATTCTAAACACTACAGAACTATGAAACGAATATTATACAGCACATTTATGATAGTTGCACTGTCACTCTTTATGACATCGTGCAATGAGGACTGGCTTGATACCGTTCCTACCGATCAGGTCGGATCGGCTGACGCCTTTACTACTACCGGCAAAGCACTGGGTGCTCTGAACGGGATTCACAGAAGCATGTACTTTCAGTGGGCTAACCAGGGTGAAGCCGGTGAAGCCTCGATGAACATCAACCGTGACATGATGGGTGAAGACCTTGTCATGACTTCGTCAGGTAACGGATGGTACAATACCACCTACCAGTGGGTAGCCCATCGCAGTGAGACGGCCTCAGTTGACTATTTCCCCTGGCGCATGTACTACAGGATAATTGCCAACGCCAACATGATAATCAACAACATTGACAATGCGGATGGTCCGCAGGGCGAGAGGGACATGATCAAAGGACAGGCACTGACATACAGGGCGTGGTGTCACTTTAACCTGGTTCAGCTTTACGGTAAAAGATATGTTGCCGGTACTGCCAATACACAGCTTGGTGTACCCATCATGCTTACCAACAACACTGAAGGCCAGCCCAGAAATACTGTTGAGGAAGTTTATGACCAGGTTCTGGAAGATCTTGATGCCGCCATTACACTCCTTGAAGGTTATGCAAGACCTAATAAATCTCACCTCAATGCCAATGTAGCCCTAGGTATCAAAGCACGGGTGGCGCTGACCAAGCAGGACTGGACAACAGCTGCTTCTGTTGCTGCCGAAGCCCGCGAGGGACTCAGTCTGATGACAAACTCAGAATACACGGCAGGATTCAACAGCTATTTGAACCGCGAGTGGATGTGGGGAAGTACTGTCATTACAGATCAGACTACTTATTTCTACTCATTCTTTGCCTATATGTCAAGGAACTTCAGCTCCACAAACATCAGGGGCAATCCAAAGGCTATCAATTCCGTACTGTACAATAATCCCATTTTCACAGCTACAGATGTGCGTAAGGCCAATTTTGATCCCACGGGTCTGCATACGGCGCTCAATCTGCCGGCTGCCTTCACTCGGAAGCCTTACACCAACCAGAAGTTCATTGCTGCAGGTCAGGCTGACAGTCGCGGTGATGTAGTCTACATGAGGGTGGCTGAGATGTACCTGATAGAGGCTGAAGCATACGCCCGCATGGGTGGCCATGATACAGAAGCCCAGACTGCTCTGAACGCACTCAGACAGGCTCGTGAGACAGTCACAGCCAACTATACTGCATCAGCCAACACAGGCCAGGCGCTGATTGATGAGATCATGCTCAACCGCAGGCTTGAGCTCTGGGGCGAAGGCTTCAGGTTTACAGACCTCAAGCGTCTTAACGAACCCGTTGACAGGACAGGTGCAAATCATCAGACCTCGCTCAGCGTAATCACCAACATACCTGCCGGCGATGTCAGGTGGGAGTGGCTGATTCCCAAACAGGAGATGGATGCCAATGACAACATGGTTCAGAACGCACTGTAAAACAATACAATGATTATAATTAAAGAGCTCCGGAAACGGGGCTCTTTTTTTTATTTATAGCTGAAAGCACCTCTGGATTTCATTGACCGAATACTAATTACCCGGTCGCAAAGTAAGGATACTTGGCTTGTTCCAAAAATATTGCCTTACTAGTTTGTGATTAATAAATTATGTTACATTTGTGTGTGTGACTTTTTTTTTAACCCTTATTAACCTAAACTATTGATTTATGAAAAAGATCTTTTTGCTCTTTTCATTGCTGCTAATGACAGGTTTGCTTGTCATTGCGCAGACGACTCAAATCACGGGTACGGTCACGAGTTCTGATGATGGGTCAGAACTGCCGGGCGTATTTGTGACAGTAAAGGGGACAACCCTTGGAACCATAACAGGCGCTGACGGGAAATTCTCGATTCAGGCGCCGACAACTGCCAGAACACTGGTCTTCAGCTTTATTGGCTATGTTACCCAGGAGCAGGCCATAGATGGCAGGAACAGGATAGACGTAGTACTGCAGCAAGACCTTTTCAATGTGGATGAGGTTGTTGTTGTTGCCTATGGTACTCAGCAAAAGCGTGATGTGGCAGGAGCTATCTCATCCGTTAAAGGATCAGACATTGCCATGATGCCTGTACAGAGCTTCGACCAGGCTCTGCAGGGAAAGGCTGCCGGGGTCAGCATTACCTTGCCTAATGGTGTACTTAACAACCCTCCGGTAATCAGGGTGCGCGGATACAACTCTATTACCGGAAGCTCAAGCCCGCTTGTTGTTGTTGACGGTGTTCCAATATTCACCGGTGACGTTTCAGGTACGAATGCTCCCTCAAATGCTCTTGCGGACATAAACCCGTCAGATATTGAATCTATGGAGATACTGAAGGATGCTTCCGCAACAGCTATTTACGGTTCAAGGGCAGCCAATGGCGTGGTCATAATCACCACAAAAAAAGGTGCATTAGGGAAAGCCAAGGTAACCTATGATGGCTATTTTGGATTCACTCAGCCTTACAGGCTATTTGATGTAATGAATGCTGAACAGTATATTGCACATAAAAACCTGGCCAGGGCAAACAATCCTTCATCAGGTCTGGCAATTGAATTCTTTATCCCGACGGATGCAAATAACCAGCCCATAGACACCAGATGGTCAGATTATGTCTACCAGACTGGATCACAGCATAATCACGCTCTTACAATCTCCGGAGCCTCTGCTGCTACTTCTTACTTCCTTTCAATTGGCTACACAGACCAGGAGGGTATGATACAAAAGAATACGTTTAGCAGGCAGAATATAAGATTGAATGTTGATCACAAGTTAAACAAGTATTTAGCTATAGGTGCTAATTTCACGTACGTAAATTCTATAGGTAAAGCACCTAATACCGGATCACTCGCAGGCTCTTCTTTCAGTACTGCCGGTGCCGGTCGTCTGGCATTTGTACTTCCGCCAAACCTTGGGCCTTACCTTAACGATGGGTCTTATAACATTAACGGTTCAGCTATTGGAAATATGGGACAGCCAGTTGCAAACTACGGCTATTACAACCCCGTTCCGATCTTTGACCTGAACACATTCTCCACAGAAACAGACCGTATCCTTGCTACATTAAACTTTTCGATCACACCTTTTGCGGGACTGGTTCTGAAGTCAGTTTATGGGATTGACAACCTCTCTATTGAGGATGTAATCTTCCAGACCGGACTAACAGGCGACAGTTATGCAAATAACGGTTATGTGTACAACAGGTTCGCCCGTCCTTCAAGATGGACATGGACAAACACCGCCAGTTACGCAACAACTTTTGCAGAAAAGTTCAGCCTGAGTTTACTTGTAGGTTCGGAGCAGCAGTACACTAATAATAACAGCTGGAATGCATCCAAGACAAACTACAATGACAGCTTCTTTAGTGATTACCAGGGAGCTTTTGTTACTGCAGGAATGGGTGGTGGTACATTGAGTGAAAACTACTTCGAGTCACTCTTCGGACGTATTACCTTTGACCTGAACAAGAAGTATTATTTTGAAGCCAGCGTCCGTCGCGATGGCTTTTCAGGTCTCTCGGAAGGAAATAAATTCGGCACATTCGGAGGAGCATCCGTCATGTGGAATATATCCAAGGAAAGCTTCATGGGCAGTCTTAATGAGAATGTTTCCGACATGCGTATAAAGGCAAGTTATGGCCGCGTTGGCAATATGTCAGGAATCGGAAGTTATGCTTCCCTCTTCCTCTATTCTTCCGGCGTCTACGGATCAGTCCCGATGTGGCAGTTCGCACAGGCCGGGAACCCTGACCTTAAATGGGAGGCAAGCGACAAGTATGACATCGGCTTAAGCTTTGGAATATTCAATGACAGGATCCAGGCTGATATCAACTGGTACTATAATGATGTCAATGACCTGATCCTTCTTATTCCCCAGGCTCCTTCACAGGGCATACCCGACTCTAGGGTTCCGGGCAACGTAGGTTCTATGTTCAATACGGGTTTTGAGTTTGCATTCACCACTTTTAACGTATCCAGGCCTAACTTCACATGGAATACAAACTTCAACTTCAGTACACTTAAGAATGAGGTTACTGAGCTGGCTCCCGGTGTAACGGAACTGCTTGGTTATACATCAGCTCTTGAATTGACAAACAGAACTGTTGTTGGATTACCAATTGGTAATATATGGGCGGTTGAAACTAACGGAGTTGATCCGGCAACAGGCAGGAGGATCTTCATCAATAAGGCTGGAGATGAAGTTCTTTACAGCCACGAAAATGCTGCCAAATGGACCTACAGGGACGACGGCACAGTCGCACCTGTTATCTCACTTGCCACCGATGGCAAGGCTGTTGGCTCTCCCATTCCCAAATTCTTTGGAGGTATTGATAACAACCTTACCTATAGGGGCTTCGATCTCAACCTGGGACTTACTTATGCGCTTGGTTTTTATGTATATAATGGGTCCAAGGCAGGTCTTCGTGACCAGAGGTGGTGGAATAACTCCGTTGAGGTTTATGAAACTGCATGGAAGCAGGCAGGCGATATTACCAATATTCCCAAGCCTGTGTTTAATGACAACGTCTCCAACGGATCAGCAATGCCAATTACAGAGAATGTCGAAAAGGGCAACTATCTGAAAGTAAGAACAATTTCTGCAGGTTATGCCTTCACAAATATCCCGGGTAACTTTGGGATTGAAAGGATAAGAATATATGCACAGATGTTCAATGCGTTTGTCTTTACCAAGTATACAGGCTCAGACCCTGAGGTCTCATCCAACGGCGATACCAACCTTGCCCCCGGTATTGACAGAAACTCGGCTCCACAGGCCAGGTCGTACACATTCGGAATCAATCTGTCATTCTAATCAGTAAAACATGACAACTATGAAAAACTTATTAAAGATATCATTGACATTCCTCCTGGCTTTAGCCATGCTGGGATGTGAAGATTACCTGAATCCTGTTCCTGAGACTCAACTTGACTCTGGTCTTGCCTTTGAAACGAAGGAACGTATAGTAGGGCAGGTAAACGGCCTATATGCCTTTATGAAGGCTGGAACATACAGGGGTGGCAGATTCTTTGTCTATAATGACATCAGGGCTGACAACTTTATTCCAAAGAGCACAAACCTTGTTACAGGATTTGCAACATGGAACCATTCTCTTCTCGGCTCGCGTGATGAGGTTCAGAATCTTTGGGGTGCCATTTATGCAACCGTAAATGCGATAAATATCTTCCTTGAAGGACTTGATTCTAACTGGAGCGCCGGCAACCTTGACGGCAAAATCACTGAAGCTGATTATAACCAGTACAAAAGCGAGGCATTAACTCTCAGAGCAATTTGTTATTTCGATTTGTTGCAGCTTTATGCACAGCCATATAACAAAGACAGTGGAGCAAGCCCCGGAGTACCGCTCAGGCTTACAGCCAACATTGTTGGTGGAAATAATGACCTGGCAAGAAGTACTGTGGCACAAACATATACCCAGATTCTTAAGGACCTGAATGATGCCGAACCGCTTGCAGCGGCAACATACTCGACGGCTCATCTCAGGACAACGAGAATCCATAAGAACAGCATTATTGCTTTCAAAACCAGGGTATATCTTAATATGAACAACTGGGCAGCCGTTAAGACTGAAGCTGAGAAAATTGTGCCGGCAGCCGCTCCCTACGTTGCCCCGACCGGTGCTGCTTTCGCCCTGAGCGCCACTTTCCCAGCCATTTGGGCGACTCCTTACACAACAGCTGAATCAATATTCTCGATGCCATTTACAGCTACCAACCTCGCGGGAACACAGAATTCGCTTGCTCATTATAACCATCCGAGTTCTTCCGAGGCATATTATCTTAATGTGACTGGTGAAGCGTTCCTGGGGTTGAACGCAGCTGACGCAAGGAGAGTATTGTTCCAGACCGGAACCGTCAGTGGTACAACGAGGTACTTTGTGGGCAAATGGCAGAGTTATACCGTACAATCAGACTATGCCCCGGTAATGAGGTATGCTGAGGTTTTGCTTAACTATGCTGAAGCTCTGGTAAAAGACGGTAACGCGGTCACACAGCAGGCGGTTGATCTTCTTAATGCAGTGCGCACCCGCTCATATCCGGCCGGCGCTTATACAATTGACGGCTTTGCTGATGTTGCTGCCTTCACAACTGCCTTAATGCTTGAAAGGAATATTGAGTTTCTTGGTGAGGGAATCCGTAACATGGACCTCCTCAGAACTCTCAGTACTATCCCGAGTAAGGGAGGCCTTCCTACTGTCCCTCCGACAGATGCATCTTATATCTGGCCAATACCCGATAGCGAGATTAGCACAAATAAACTTATGACAGGAAACGGTAACTAGTCAACAGTACTGGTTACTTCATAATAAAAGCTGCCTCCGTTCGGGGGCAGCTTTTTTAATATCCTTGCTCTTCGTCAGCGCTCGCGCCGGAACCTTGACCTGACATTGCGGTCTTTCCTGATTTTCTCGGTCCTGCGTCTCAGGACTGCATATATGATAAGCAGTACAAGAATTCCAATTATGAGTGCTTTCAAGCCAACCTGGTTCATTACTTTACTTCTCGCCCCACTATTGCCTATTGCCTACTGCCTACTACCTCATATCAATCACCTCTACTCCTTTGTAGTCAGCGGCATTAAAGACGAAATAGCCTGCCGGGGGACGGAAGGTGAGGTTGTATTTATCAGCCGTAAGCGTCAACGTCATGCCATCCTTCGTCTTGTACTCTGCTGACCTGAGGTCATGCAGTGTCTTGCCGATCTTTAACCTGATCCGCACCAGGCTGACATTCAAATCTTCAGGATAGAGGTCGATGACCCACTCCTTTGTATTCTGTTCAAGAAGGCGAACCTTATACCCCTTCTCGTGCATTGAGAAGAGGAGAGAGGGTTTTGCCATGAATGATTCGTCGCCTGGATCAGGTTCTGTTATTGTCACCTCGTTCACGTCAGGCATATAGTTCCAGACAGCTTTCCCGTCAGCCCACAGGATATTATCATCCAGTGTCACCCTGTAGCTGTCGCCGGAGATCACTGCTGACCCTGACACGGTGGTTATGTCGTCCTCTTTCGTGTCAACGGCATCGACAGTGAAGTCGATTGTCACCGACGGTGCCGCGGAGGCGATGCGGCTAAACTCAGCCAGTACCTTGACAGCCTCCGGATCCTTCTGGGCGGAGAGCATTAAAGTAACCAGTGAGAGTATGAGAATTAAGCTTTTCTTTTTCATTTCAGATTGTTTCCTCAGCTATCCTCTTCAAAATCTGTTCCAGAGTTTGCGGGTCCTGTACAATCACGTCGCGCGCCTTGCTTCCTTCGAAGGGTCCGACGATTCCTGCCGCCTCCAGCTGATCGATGATACGGCCGGCACGGTTGTACCCGAGCTGCATCCGCCTCTGAATCAGTGAGGTTGAACCCTGCTGATGCTGAACCACCAGTCGTGCTGCATCATCAAAGAGGAGATCGCGCTTCTTAAGGTCAACCTCCTTGCTGCCGTTATCGGCATCATCATCGCCCACATATTCAGGCAGATGCATGGCATCCGGGTAACCCTGCTGCGAGCCTATGAAGTCAGTCAGTTCCTCTATCTCGGGTGTGTCGATGAAGGCGCACTGAACCCTTACAGGTTCTCCGCCCTGTGATATGAGGGCATCGCCTCTTCCCACAAGCCTGTCGGCACCGGTGCTGTCGAGAATTGTACGTGAATCCACTCCGGAGAAGACCCTGAATGCTATTCGCGAGGGGAAGTTGGCCTTGATGAAGCCTGTAATAATGCTCACCGACGGCCTCTGGGTTGAGATGATAAGATGTATCCCCACAGCCCTTGAGAGCTGTGCGAGCCTTCCTATCGGCGCTTCAATGTCGCGCCCCGAGGTCATGATAAGGTCGGCAAACTCATCAATGATCAGAACAATATAGGGCATGAAATCATGTCCTTTTTCCGGGTTGAGCCGGCGGGCAATGAACTTATCGTTATACTCCCTGATGTTTCTCGTCTGTGACATTTTCAGCATCTCCAGACGGTGGTCCATAAGGATGCAAAGTGAGTTCAGGGTGTTGATGACCTTCTTGGTGTCGGTGACAATCGCATCCTCCTCGTCGGGCAGCTTGGCCAGGAAGTGGCGCTCGATCTTGCCGTAAAGAGGGAGTTCAACGCGTTTGGGATCGATGAGTACCAGCTTGAGCTCTGAAGGGTGCTTCTTGTACAGCAGCGAGGTTATTATAGCATTCAGTCCGACTGATTTACCCTGCCCGGTTGCCCCTGCAACAAGCAGGTGAGGCATCCTGGTGAGGTCAATGATGAAGGGTTCATTTGTAATGGTCCGTCCGAGTGCCAGTGGCAGCTCGAACTTAGAATCGGTAAATTCCTTTGACGCAATCATTCCTCGCATCGATACCGTTTCGGACTTCTTGTTTGGCACCTCAATACCCACCGTGCCTCTTCCCGGTATGGGAGCAATGATCCTTATACCCAGTGCGGAAAGGCTGAGGGCGATGTCGTTGTCCAGCGATTTGATACGGTGTATCTTTACACCACGGTCTGGTACCACCTCGTAAAGTGTGACCGTTGGCCCGACAGTTGCGGAGATATTCTTGATTGTTATTTTATGATCGGCTAAAGTCTTGAGGATGATATCCTTATTGGCATTTACCTCATCATTGGTTGTGGTCCCGGAACTCCTGTAGTCACGCAGTAATGATACCGGCGGGAATTTGTACCGAGACAGGGTAAGCCTGGGGTCAAACGGAGGCAGGTCTGAGACTATCTCATCAAGTTCCGGACCCTCGGCAACCGGCTTGTTACCCCGGCCAATCACATTTACTATTGGTTTGTCTTCAGGAATTACAGGAGGCTGGTAAAAGTCATCGATGTCCTCTGTCTCCTCTTCATCTGCCCTGAGGGGCTCATCCTCAACAGGCGGATAATTCTCTTCTGGTGCAATCTTCACATCATCGGTGACTATGTCTTTCTTACGCAATTCACCAGCCAGTGCTGATGCCCCGGCCCTGGCAACGGTGGCAATCGGTTTCCTGATTGTCTGAGGGTTCACATGCAGGGCGAAGATGAGGTATGCTATCGTGATCACAAGGAGCACTGCTCCTGTTCCCAGCTTGCCCATCATCTCATTCAGCCGGTGGGCGATCATATAGCCGAATTCGCCTCCCGGCCCGGCCCCGAGGAAAGTTGACTGTCCGGCGAAGTACCCGAGGATAGATGAGACAATGACCATTGCCAGCAGAAAACGAAGAACATTCTTCCACAGCCTGAAGTACTTTACCTTGAGAAGGGCAAGACCGAAGGCTCCAAGGATGAGCGGGATGAAGAATGACCCGAGTCCGAAACCGTAGTGGATGAAATAATGACTGATATTAAAGCCGAATTTTCCACCCCAGTTCTTGTATGCGAAGAGACTATCCCCGGACTGGGGACTGAGTGAATCCTGGTCTGCGTTGCCGGTGAGTACGTAAGAGATGAACACCACAAGCATGTACAGTGCAAAGACAAGCAGGATAAGCCCTGCGATGAACCTTACATTCTCCCCTGATGAACTGCCGGATGAATCCTTTTTGACTGTTGATGAACCGTTGCCTTTTTTCTGTTTGCCCATCGTGAAATAAAGTTATTTTTCCCCTCCCTGAAGGCGGTCTTTAAAATGATTAGCAAAGGTAAGAAAAATGGTTGACCCGCAGGAGCATATTTTCAAAACGAAATCATTTTGAGGATGAGCGCATCGAGGAACTTCGCCGATACCTCCTTGTAATTCTTTTTCTTTTCGAACTCCTTGTCAGGTATCTGTTTTACAATTACTTCGTCTGCAGTAAACTGCATCTCAGCCTTACCGATAATGTAGAAAAAATCCATCAGCACTCCGTCAATCTCCCTGTAAGGGGTCATCCTGTTTGGCTTCTCTACCCTGATCTCATTTGTATACCATATATAACGTGTGGTTTCCGATTCCGGAATATCAACCCGGGCCTGGCGGCAGTTGAAGCCGCAGATTACCGATTTGCGGCCGGTGTCATGCACAGTCATGCCCTTCATCTCAGAAAATCCCGGCTGCAGGTCCTTTGAGTTCCCTTTGAAATAGTACTTGAAAGAGAGGAGATTAAGGTATGTGTCGAAGATGTTCTCCTTCGGATTTATTACAGTGGTGATGCCGGAGTTGCCTATGGGTGTCCTGAGGCTTGTGTTGAAGAGGTCATTCCTGAAGGCTATTACAAGCTCCTTTGGCAGCAGGTCGGATGAAAGCGAAGAGGGGTTGCTTATATATTTGATGTTGTAGTAGATCTCTCCTTCCCGCATGTTCTTGTAAGCGCTGTCGCCCTTGCAGGAAGCAAGAAGGAAAATCAGCAGCAGAACATAAAATAAGGGGAGATAGCGGTTCTTCACGTAGGAATCTTTGGCTGTAAAAGTAATAAAATATGCAAAATATACTGATCAGGGCTGGCCGTGACATATATATAACTCTTTTATATGCCCTTATAATATTTACCATGAAATAATTTCATATAAAATTTTAGCTTTGTCACCTGACTTTAACTGAGAGGTATGAGTAAAAAACTGGCGGTTGTCGCCCTCGGGGGCAATGCGCTCCTCAGGGGCGATCAGATAGGAACCATTGAGGAGCAGGAGCAGAACACCACCGACACTCTTGAGAATCTTGTTTTCCTGATCAGGGAGGGCTATGATATTGTAATCACCCACGGCAACGGGCCGCAGGTTGGAAACATTCTCATGAGAAATGATGCCGGAGAACAGATGTACGGCATCGCTCAGATGCCCATAGACATCTGTGTGGCGGATTCGCAGGGGGGTATCGGGTATATGATCGAACGGATGTTCAAGAATGTGCTCAACAAGCACGGGATTGAGAAGAATGTTGTATGTCTCATCACCACGGTGCTGGTTGACAAGGATGATCCGGCTTTCACTGACCCCCAGAAGAGGGTGGGCAAGATCTACACTAAGGAACAGGCTGATGAGCTGGCGCTGGCCAAGGGCTGGGTATTCAAGGAGGAGGTCAAGACTGAGGGAGGATACCGCAGGGTGGTGCCATCACCCCGGCCTGCCGGTGTCATGAACCATGGCCTCATCCGGGAGCTGGCACTTCGCGGCAATATTGTAATTGCTGCCGGCGGCGGCGGCGTCCCGGTATATATCGATGAGAAGAACGATGTCAGACCGGCCGAGGCCGTCATCGACAAGGACCTGGCCTCATCACTGCTGGCCTCAACAATTGGCGCTGATGAGTTTTATATCCTCACCGATGTCCCCTATGTTTATATAAACTACAAAAAGCCCGACCAGGAGATCAAGGAGTTCCTTGATTATAAGGACACAATGAAATATCTCAGTGAGGGACAGTTCACCAAGGGGAGCATGGCTCCCAAGATCGAGGCCTGTCTTAACTTCATCAAATCCGGAGGAAGTAAGAGCGTGATCACAGAGGCCTTCAAGCTGGAAGACAGGAGATACGGGACCAAGATAACGATGGAGTATGACTAGGCAGTAGTGGAATTTTCGATTTGCGATTGTCAATTGTCGAATGGGATTTGAGATTTGCGGATTTAATTAAATCGACAATCGAAAATCTGAAATCGAAAATTTGAATGACTTATGACTATTAACAATTAAACGATATGGCATACAACTTACGAAACCGCAGTTTTCTCAAACTGCTCGACTTCACACCGGAAGAGATAAAATTCCTTCTCAATCTCTCATTTGACCTGAAGAAGGCGAAATACGCCGGCACGGAACAGCAGAGGCTTAAGGGCAAGAACATAGCGCTCATTTTTGAAAAAGCCTCCACCCGTACCCGCTGCGCCTTTGAGGTTGCCGCCTTCGATCAGGGAGCTCATGTGACCTACCTCGGCCCCTCCGGATCACAGATCGGACACAAGGAGTCGATGAAAGACACCGCCAGGGTACTGGGACGGATGTATGACGGGATTGAATACAGGGGTTACGGACAGGATATCGTTGAGGAGCTGGCTGAATATGCCGGTGTGCCGGTGTGGAACGGACTCACTAATGAGTTCCATCCCACGCAGATCCTCGCCGACTTTATGACAATGATGGAGCACAGCGACAAGCCGCTTGACAAGATAAGCTTCTGTTACCTCGGCGATGCCCGCAACAACATGGGCAACTCGCTGATGGTGGGTGCCGCCAAGATGGGGATGGACTTTCGCGCTGCCGCACCAAAGGCATGTCAGCCTGCTGACGAGCTGGTGAAGAAGTGCAGGGAGATAGCCCGTGAGACAGGAGCGAAGATCACCCTGACAGAGGACGTTGCGAAAGCGGTAAAAGGTGTTGATTTCCTCTACACCGATGTGTGGGTGTCAATGGGAGAACCCGATGCAGTGTGGGAGGAGAGGATCAGGCTGCTGAAGCCGTACCAGGTGAATGGCGAGGTTGTAAGACTCACAGGCAACCCCAAGGTTAAGTTCCTGCATTGCCTGCCTGCGTTTCATAACAGGGAGACGAAGATGGGGGAGGAGATCTTCAAGAAGTTCGGCCTGGACGGCCTCGAGGTTAACGAAGAGGTTTTTGAATCGCCCGGGTCAATAGTATTTGACGAAGCAGAGAACCGCATGCATACAATCAAAGCGGTGATGGTTGCCACCCTCGGAGCATAGGCTACACGAGGAGCGCTTTCACGAAATAGAAGGTCATCAGGAGTGAGGCTGCGAGCTTCAGTCCCACCCCCGTGAGGAAACCGAGCAGGCTGCCGAAGCCGGCCTTGAGAGCATATTTAATGTCATCCTTGAAGATGAGCTCGCCCACTACGGCACCTATGAACGGACCGATGATTATTCCCAGCGGACCCAGGAAGAGCCCTATTATCAGGCCCACGGTGGCTCCGCGAACGCCGTATTTGGATCCTCCGAACTTGCGTGTTCCCCAGATGGGTACTATATAGTCAACAATAGTCACCACCACGGCCACTATTCCAAGTATGATGAAGAGGTTTTTACTGATGTCGGCAAAGCGGGTGAAATGCAGTATCACAAGCCCGAGATAGCTCAGTGGCGGCCCCGGCAATACAGGCAGAAGACAGCCGGCGATGCCAACAATCATGAAAATAATGGCAAGTGCCAGTAGCAGATAATCCATTTATCGGGGGGATTTAAGTTAACTGACGCAGGTTCTTACCTGGTTCCCAGTTCATCAAAATCGACATCCGAAAATTCGGTGGCAGGCATGGCAACAGCTGCCTCCTCGGCCTCTTCAATGACTACCCGTTCGGTGTGCAGAACCTCACCGTTACCTGCGAAGGTGATAGCCTCGCGCAATCCTTCGGTAAATTTTTCAAAATCCTCTTTGTAGAGAAAGATCTTATGCTTCTCGTAGAACATCTTCCCATCTTTCCCAAGCCTCTTCTTGCTTTCCGTGATGGTCAGGTAGAGGTCCTCATGTCTGGTTGACTTGACGTCAAAAAAGTATGTCCTCTTCCCTGCCCGTACAACTTTTGTGAATACCTCCTCCTTATCACTTCTTTCATTCTGACCTTCAATACTTCCTTTCTCTTCTTCCATCAGTAGCGAATGTTTTAGGGTTTCAACCGGTTAGTATGGTCAAATGTAACAATTATTTTTTCATCTCAAAATCGATGAGATAATTTGTAAGACTATTTTTGGAAGCAGGGTATTATTCCGCGTCGATTTTTTTAACTTTGCAGCCTGAAAAAATCTGTTCTTTAAATGATAAGCAGACGACAATTAAGGATCAAGGCGCTATCTGTGCTGTACGCGTGCAACAGGAAGGAGCTTGACGACCTGGAGACGGCCGAGCAGGAACTCACGTTAAGCATCAGGAAGAGCTATGATCTCTACCATTATCTCCTGCTGCTGCTTATTGCCATGTCAGACGTGGCCCGGGAGAGGGCAGAGCTATCGCGAAACAAGAAAATTCCTTCCCCGGAAGACATAAATCCCAATACACGCTTTGCTGACAACAAGGTCATTGCACAGCTGAGGAACAGTGAGCAGTTGCGTTCCAATTCCGAGGCAATGCCGGCTTTATGGACCAGGAAGGACAAGATCACCAGTTTCAGGGGTCTGTCACGGTGGATGGGAACCCTTGGTCTTTCATGGGCAGGGCACCCTGAGGTTGTCAGGAAGGTTTACAATGATATGACGGCCTGGGATCTGTACACTGAATATATGTCGGCACCTGAAAGCAGCTATCGTGCTGATCAGCGCTTTGTCAGGGAGATAATAACAAACCTTTTTCCCGCATCTGAAGATCTTGCATCGAGCCTCGAGGAGCAGTCGGTCTACTGGAATGACGATCTGCCTTTTGTTGCAGCAATGATACGCAATTCACTTGGCAAGCTCAGGGAGCATGACGACGGACGTGAGATGGCCATGCCGGCAATGTACACAAACAGCGATGATGAGCAGTTCGTGAAGGTGCTTCTGAGAAAGGCCATCCTGAACAGTGAGAAGAACAGTGCACTGATTGACATCCACACCACCAACTGGGAGGTTGAGAGAATAGCGCTGATGGATAAGCTTGTAATGCAGCTTGCAATAACAGAACTGGTTGAGTTTCCCGAGGTCCCGGTCAAGGTCACACTCAATGAATATATCGAGATCGCAAAGGATTACTGCACTGCTAAAAGCAGTACTTTTGTGAATGGGATACTTGACAAGATAGTCAAGGAGATGAGGGTTAACGGGAGCCTGACAAAGGCCGGCAGAGGATTGATTGGCGAAGGCCAGGACCAGGGCGCAAAGACCCGTGAGCAAAAGGAAAAGAGCAGGAGGGGAGAACCCTCACGCAGGGAGGGGAAGCCGGCGACAGAGGGAGAGCAGAAGAACCAGGAGCAGGCCGTCAAGGGAGAAGTCGCGGCAGTAAAAAAGAGAAAGAGAACATGATGAGAAAGGAAACTTATTTTATTGCGCTGGCATTGGCAGTAACGCTGTTTGCGGCATCATGCCGGCAGAGCGCCAGAGGTGAGGCAGGGAAGATACAACCTGATACAACTGGTACGGCAATAATCACCTTCCAGACACCCGAACATAATTTCGGAAAGGTCAAAACCGGTGAGAAGGTCGGATGCATTTTTTCCTATACCAATACCGGTGACGCTGACCTGGTGATTACAGCAGCTTCAGCAAGCTGCGGCTGCACGGTGCCCAAATATGACAAGAAACCGGTGACCCCGGGAGCCTCCGGTACAATTGAGGTGGTCTTCGATACATCGGGAAGGGAGGGTTTACAGACAAAAACAGTTGTAGTTCAATCGAATGCAGAGAATAATTTAGTTATTTTGCGTATTATTGCGGAGGTCGAAAAGAATTAAGAATTAAGAATTAAGAATTAAGAATTAAGAATTAAGAATAGGGATGACAGACCGCAGGACCGC
>Ga0209467_1001695_pt1 | contig 18025 bp, 18 predicted proteins | sample Higcelwee11metaG_FD_187175 | JGI IMG/M metagenome (GOLD analysis project Ga0209467, IMG submission 187175) | Freshwater pond sediment microbial communities from the University of Edinburgh, under environmental carbon perturbations - High... | ecosystem: Environmental > Aquatic > Freshwater >...
CATCTTTGATCAAGACTAATTTTTCTTTGAGTTCAAAAGGGATCGTTACCGTAATTTTTTCAGCAGTCATATAAAACTCCTTACTTTTTTACTTATTATAATGCAGTATAAAATATATGTCAATAGAGTAGCTTGCTTTTACACCATCCCTGTAAAAATCGGGTTATGGTGTTCCATAAAGCGCGCTAAATACTTAGTGAGCAAAGACTTCCGGATGCGTAGCGGCAATCCCTAAAAGTACACGTGCCGGACCTTCCGGTTTACGACGTGACTGCTCCCAGTTTCGAAGGGTGTTTACACTGATATTTAAAAGTCCTGCAAATTCATCTTGAGTGAGCTGCAATCTTGTTCGGATAGACTTTGCATCAGGCTCATCGATCATAAATGAACGTGACGGTTTTTTTGTCTTACCAAGAATCTCTTTGGCTTCACCAACACTTGCAATTAAGTCATCAAACATAGAATCTTCCATCATAAACCTCCTATGAAAGTTTTTCTGAGCATCTCGATTTGTTTTGCGGTTAGATCGGATGTTTTACTTTTTTCATACACATAAATCATAAGAATCAAATTGCCTTCCTCATGATAATAGTAGATATTCCGTATTCCACCGCTTTTACCACTATTTTTGAGTGACCATCGGATTTTTCGCAATCCCCCTGACCCCTTGATTACCGCTCCGCTTTTAGGATGCTCCACTAAAAATGTTTGAAGCTCTTTATACTCATCATCCGACAAAATCCGAGTAATCTCACGGGTAAAAATGGTGGTTTCGGCTATTTCCATGTGATTATTGTATCAGAAGTCATAAGGTAAGTCAATGGCTTACTTTTTCGCTATCCCCTGTAAGTCGGGTCACTACTACATTACTATCACCTACTGCTACCCTAGTGTCTCAATCCCCTGCAAATCGGGTCAGATAGTTCCATCTAGTAGGTAGTGAAAGTAGTGTAGGTACTGCTGTCTCAATCCCCTGAATGTCGGGTCATGTAGTTCCATAGAAGATAGGAGCTAAACAATGATAACACGTGAAGAAGTCTCAATCCCCTGCAAATCGGGTCATCTAGTTGCCGTCAAGACGATTTCGGTGAGGCATTCTTTCAAACATCTCAATCCCCTGTAAATCGGGTCACGTTGTTCCATCAGCATCGATTGAAATCTATGTCGGTGTTGAAATGTCTCAATCCCCTGCAAATCGGGTCACATAGTTCCATAACAGATTTGTACCTATGTCATTCGCTCGATATGGCTCAGGTCTCAATCCCCTGTAAATCGGGTCAAGTTGTTCCATATCATTGATTCAAGACAAAAAAGAATTAGTACAAGCGGTTCAGTTTCAATCCCCTGCAAATCGGGTCACGTAGTTCCATTTAACCCGCATAATTTTTGCTTACCTGTTGCAAAATCTCAATCCCCTGTAAGCGGGTCATGTTGTTCCATACAGGACGGTTCATACATGATCTCAGCGGAAAAATGTAGGTCTCAATCCCCTGCAAATCGGGTCAGGCAAATTATAACAAAAAACTCCCGCATAGCAAGTGCTCTTCCCACCCGTGACATCGGTTTCGCAAAGCTCAACATCGATGCCCCGCTACAAACTAAAAACGACACGCAGGTGTCCTTTTTTTAACGCTTTTCGCCCTGCAAATCGGGTCATGGTGTTTCATGCACTTTCAAACATGGTCGCTGGAGCTGTTATCAACTTGTCTCAATCCCCTGTAAATCGGGTCACGTAGTTCCATCACCATCCATACCTACGAAGAAGTAATGACACTCTTGTCTCAATCCCCTGCAAATCGGGTCATTCGTTCCATCGCAAGCGTGTGTTTGTTATTGCAAGAGCTACGTTTTAATCCCCTGTAAATCGGGTCACGTAGTTCCATGATAGTGATACAAAACGTGAAATATACCCAAATAAGTCTCAATCCCCTGCAAATCGGGTCATTCGTTCCATCGCAAGCGTGTGTTTGTTATTGCAAGAGCTACGTTTTAATCCCCTGTACGTCGGGTCACTTCATCCCATAGCCTAATTTTGGGCTTTAGCGAGACGTAAAAAGTGTAACAAACTCCTCTTTAAGTATTGCAACGTAAGTATCTATGTCAGAAGTATGGAATGCTGTGTTCCCTGCATTACTTTCCCCGCTTCATAGTCGCTATTGGTATAAATAGATCGAACTCCGTTGCGATGGGCACTGTTAAATGCCGCGATGGAAAAAGGAGTTTTGCCTCCGGTTAAATCAATGACAATATTTTCCTTTTGAATGTTTTTGGATTTCATCCAAGTGATGAGTTCATCAAATCCTTGTTCAATCTGCATAAGTTCAAGCTCCATATAAAATTTTGGTTCGTTAAATTTTATATTTTTAGTTTTGAGGTATTCAATTAGCTCATTTGCTGCTTTTTTAACATCATCGGAATTACCGGTAACGATAGCTACATACTTTGGTTTAATGTACTCAATAATCAATTTTTGTAATGTCGTATTCGTTCCGATAGTAACAATGAGTCCTTCATACTCATTTGTATCGTCATATGAGATAGGTTTATTGAACAATCTCACCCATTGATTTCGTGCACTGTATTTGAGTTTTGCCCAAATGTATCCAGCTACTAAGCTGATAATACTAATCAATAAACTAAAAACTAAAAAATTGAATAACTCGTAGGATGCACCTGACGGATCCTTGAACCACTGTAAAAATAGAGTTTGTAGAGTAGATAACATAATATACTTCCTAATTATTATTTTTTAGAACAAAAGCTTTTTAACTTTGAGAGTTCTAAGATGAGGCTTATCTTTCTCGGGTTTATTGGATGTCTCTTTCCAATCGGAGGAGGCTATCATTTGTTGTTTGACCCACATTAGTGCATCCGTTTTATCCTCGGCTAATTCCCCTTTTTCGATTGCATTTAGAACTGTGATATAGTGCGCTTGAGCTTTGTTCGGTTCAGATTGGATGATAGTGTGGAGTTTTAGCTCCAACGGAGATAAAGAGGCTAGAGCCTCTTGCTCTTGTCGGATTTTTTCTTCCTCTTCTTGTTTTTGACGAAGGTTTTTTTCCTCTTTTTCGCGAGTTATTTTAAGTGCTTCCTCTTTTGCTTTTTGGATAGTGTCGAGGATCTCTTGCTGATTTTGTTTTAGATTTTCGTGATAATCGGATTCTTGTTGTTTGATCTCCTGTAAGTGTTGGTGAAAATCATCATTACTGATTAGCTCAAATTTAACCCATCCGAATGGCTGATTATCGATTTCATATAGCGTATGGGTTGCTATCGGTTTTTGGTAGCTGTTGAGGACATTATTCCCATCATCTACCATATACTCTTTACCGTTGTATTTTCCGATGCGTGCGATAAAACTCTTCTCTGTTTCATTAAAACGGCTATCTCTGCGGTCGGCATGATAGGTTTTCATCTGTTTTTTTACTTCATCAAAGGTATATTTGGTGGTGATCGTCGTAATGAATGTCGAATGAGGTTGGATAATTTCAACCATTTGTGGGATATCGCTTTTCGCCTCTTTGGAGGGTATTTTATGCTTTCGTAAACTATAACCAATCTCTGATCCGCCATCGAGTATCAATGCGTCTGAAACGATCAGCTTTTGACGCTCTTCGTTCTCTTTTATTTTTGGAGAATAGATTTTGAATACTGTATCGAGCATCCCTTTGATACTGCTTCCTGGGATGATGGTTCTAAAGGTATTCGGATTTTTAAACGTTTGTGCGATTTGGAAACTGTTATTGTTTTTGCTTCCATCTTTGTTTTTCAGTAAACGGTATCTATCTGAAACTCTTGATGATACCGGGCAACTGAAATTTGATATTGTTTTAGCGTGGGCAGTATGTGATTTGTAAAAATCGATAATCTGCATCCAATCACCGAGTTTGCTATCAAATACTTTTTTATCCATCGGAGATAGGCTTTTATAAAAGAGCACTTCATCGAATCGGTATAGGGTATTTTCATCAATCACAAAGTTTGTAGGCTCATAATCTTCACCCGTTCCGATGTGAATCGGAGTCAGCGCGGTAAGCTTTAATCTAAAAGTATGAAGATTCATTGTATCCCTCCTATAGGGATGATGATAGCATACCCCTGATGGACGGTTTCACTATGGGCAGAATGCCCGCGTATGGATTTCCCGATATAGTGTTTTGACTGGGGTGATTCGAATCGAACGACAGCAGCCGTATCGGCTAATAAAAGAGGTTTTTTGAAAGGGTTTTTATTCGATAAAGAAGCACCATGTTTACCGAAACGGACAAACGGATCGTAATAACAGTGTGTGTAGTGCTGAGTGTTTAATTCGGATGGGCTTAGGGTCATATAGGTATCGCGTTCTCTATCCACACTAATCTCTTGAAAGTCACTATAGGTAAAAAAACCTTTTCCGATGGTGGTATTTTTACCAAAACCCATTTGAGCAAATAGAGCAAATGTTTTGGTAAACTCTTCAAACGTGAGTTGTGTTTCATCCAGCACGATATAGATATCCCTCATATTAACAACATATTCTGTTTCACTGTAAGGGGCAAAGACACCGTTATCGTCCGTTGTAAAGGTTTGATAGTTAATAGAGTTTTTGATGGTTGCGACATTATGATCGATGTTTTCGATCTCCTTATCTGTTTTAGCGTTGATATATAAGCCATTGCTGAGATCGTCCATGCTTAGCCAAATCTTTTTACGGTTGTTTTTTTTGTCATCACTGTTTTCACCTAAAAGGTTACTCGGCATTGTCGGCTTTGGGAAATAACTGTGAGGGAAACCATCGGAGACGACCATAAATGGGGTGATATCATAACTACTTAGCAAATTATTAAGTTTATCGTTACCTAGAGCATATCGTAGTGCCCAACATAATTGACCGAAAAGGGTATCCCCTTTGAGCGCAGTAGCGAAACTCGAAATCGGGGTGATAGTGGTACGGTATAATTTCATCATTATTTCCACGCTTTATCGATAAACTGTACCCTTCCATATCCACGACTTCCACTGCCGCCGAGGTAATCGTTTTCGATTAGTTCCAACCCCTGCTCAACCATTGATTTAAGATCTTCTTCGGTATCTTCTTCGAGAATTTTTACTTTGATATTGAATTCAAAACTAACTCCCGCTGGGACTCGCTCTGTTTGACGAGGGTGATTTGCTGTTCCTGTTTTGCGATCTATAACATTTTCGTATTTGGCTTCACTTGTTTTTTGCCCTTCGACATCGATCAGTGAACAATCTCCGACACTAATCCGCGTAATACCGAATTTATGATCGCTACTACTATCTCCGAAGAGTTTGAGAAGATTTTCTGCTGCCGTTTTTTTGTTTGCATCGTGAAAGATTGTATCTTTTAACAGATGGGAGCCAAAGGGTTTGCCATCTCCGATACCCACTACCCCGATATTCCATTCGAGCAGGCTTCTCATTTTTCCTTTGAGACTGCTTCCGGGGATATAAGGTTTGTCGGTATTAATATTTTTTATAACCTGATTATCGATACCGCCGATTTTCATTGTATCATCACCACCACCGATATGTAATCCACTTAATAACTCTATTTTTCCGCTTAATGTTATGATTTTCATTTTTTAGCCCCTTGGCTCTCTTGACCTTTGTGAAATCCTATGACTGCTTCAAAAAAAAGTTTGAAATTAGCCAAATCCTCTTTTGTTTTGACTGCCTGTACACACTCTTGAATCATTTGAACAAACATGTCGTTGATGAGTTTTCCTCCGCCTGATGTTCTAGTACTTGCGTAGGCTACTTTGGAATTGAGCATTTTTATAAATGGCAATATATCGGAAGTGAACTCTTCAACCGTGGAAAGTTTTTTTGCTTTATCGGCATATTCTAAAACATAGTCATAAAATTTCCGAATTTGGGTGTTTTTAACACCGCTTCCTATTTTAGTTGCCCATTCTAGTGCCACTTCGTCAAACAGATTGGTATTGGTTCTGTAGTTTAAATCAATCGCCATTTTAGTCTCTCCTTTTGTAGATAAATTCAGATAAAAACATTTTGCTCTCTTTGGGGTAGTTGTCGATACATTCATCGAGAGTATTGAGTATTGTTGAGTATTTTGGATCCATATTTCGTGTAAAGCTGTAGCGCAATTTGGATTTCCAGATTGTAGAGGGGATATGGTTTTCGTACTTCACCTTTTTGCTCATGGTACAAAATTCTAAAAGTGAGTACAAAAAGGCTGTTTTTGTATCTTTTTCATCAATTTGCTCTAAAGCTTTATTGAGCGTTGTTACGGTCGAGAGATAGGTTTTCCATTTGACCGTCTCCTGAAAAAGAGAAATAGCATTTTTTTTCTCATCGATCCCTTTTGCTTCTTCAAGGGCATGTTCAGAATGTTCGGCTAAATAACTAATCGGCGTGGAGGGTTTCGCGATGGTAATCCCGAATGAAATAGAGAGCTGATCATTCAGAATAAAACGGCTAAATTCATCGTGAATAAATCGTGCTAAATCTAAAATCACATCCCAGCTTCCGACTAAAAACAGATCATCTCCTCCTGCAAATACGGTGTACGTATCGGGATAACGTTCACGCATGATTTTTGGGATGTGAAGCGAGAAAAAATTATCGAGTGATTTAGAGAAAAGATCGAAATTTTCAAAAGAGTTAGTAATATCACTCTTCTTAATAAAATTTCCCATTCCATCTACATCGGCTTTGAGAATTCCCAATGCATTAATGCCACCATCTAAATTCCTACAACTGTTGGCAGCCAATTCGGTAAAATCGACAGGTTCATTCTGTTCTCCCGTACAAATGTAGGATTTGATTTTTTCATCGAGAACGATCTCTGTATCGAACCCTTCTAACTCTATCAAAAGGTCATTTTTGCTTGATACACTCTTTTTAGAGGAGACGAGATGTTTACCGAGTGTTATAAACATCGTACAAATAGGACATTTATCGTGGTCTGCCTTACGGATATTGCAAATTTTACACAAAGTATCGTTTGATGATGGTGCTTCGTAATCTAGAACAGCCGAACGATTCATGAGATTAAATTTTTGAAACTTTTTAGTTTCTATATTTCGTGCAATACTTTCGCGCAGAGTTTTGTATTTTTTGCTATCTGTAAAATCTTCACGCGTGCAGTGGGTTACGGTAACGCTTGCACCGCTTAAGCCAAAGAAATGTTTCAAAAAATAGTTGTCAATAACCTCTTGTATTGATTGTATTCTATCTTCATCGATTCTTTTGGATAGGATCTCAAATTTTCCTGCATTGGTAGTAATGATTTGACGTTCATCAATATCTAGCTCTTTACAAATATAACGAGAAAGTGTGATGGTAAACAGTTGAACAAAAGCGGATTTAGCACGTATTACTTTACTCGCGTTTTTGGTACTAAGCCTGTCAAATATAAATTTTTGAATTCCATAAAAATCTCCGCTTATCAAAGAATTTTCATCGCTGAGTAATGAATGAATCTCGATTGATCTTTTTTCCTGTAAATGTTCAAATGAACGATCAAAATAATCGGTGAATGTTCTCACTTATCCTCCTGTAGTATAATTTTCCCCAACCCAAAAACGCTCTGTTTTCCAATCCCGATCAGTTCCCCCAGCCGTAACAATCGGCGGCTCTCTTCATCAACCCCGCTATACCCTATCTCGCCCATTATTCCACCTATCCCTAATTTTGATTCTTGTCGTGAACTGTAACGTGTCAAATCCAAAAAGCTCGTTCGTCCGAATCGTTGGTGAAAACTCGGTTCATACCCCAATTTTGCTCTACCGTTGCCACTGAGTTCTTCGTAGCGGTTGCGTATCGAGTAGAGGAGTTGTGTCAACGTCGGGGTTGTTTTTAAAAATTCGTTTTGACTTTTAATCCGTAATGGTGTGAGAAATCGTAGCGTGAAATTCTCCTCAAGCGGTGTATAGGAAAATTTCTGTAGTTCTACTTGGCTCATTTGAAATGATTTGCCATCATATATCGGAATGCCGTTACAAAAAATCGTGAAATTTTCATAACGTCTCCGATCAGATCCTAAGCCGATTTTGGTAAGCATCCGATGTAAGGCTGATAAAACATACGGGAGTTGAGTGGCGGCATGGTTAAAGAGTAGAAGAGAAAAAGTATATTTTTTCGGGTCAAGTTCTACTTCAAAACGGTACGCATGGGGATGATTTGCTTTTTCATAAAATTGGTAGAAAAGACAACTGTTAGCAGCAAAACAATCTTTGCATTCATATGAGGGGTTGATACACACGGTTTGCTTTAGTGCAGGACCAAATCCACCACGCAACATTGATCCAGCGAAAAATGGGAGTTTGTCGGGAGTGTTTATTTCGATAGTAATATGGTGATAAGTGAGTTCAAAATCCATAGAATCCCTCGAAAATAGGTCATTTGTATGTATTATTGCAAAATATTCTTAAAAATAACAATTTATAGACGGTACGTCAAAGCAATAAAGAAAAAAGATTTTCATCAAGATGGTATGAATACGATGTAGTGTATAATACTGTATTACAAAATTCATATTAGGAGAACTACAATGACAGCGACAGTTCGACTTGATAAAACGTTAGAAGAAAAACTCAATTTTATTTCTCAATCGCTCCACAAAAAAAAGAGCGATATTATCCGTGATGCTATTTCATTCTATGCTGATAGTATTCAAAATTCTCAAAAGAGCCGTATCCTAAAAGCGGTAGCCAAAACCAAAGATGCTGACAGAGCTGAAAATAGTGAATTTGAAGGAACCCTTGATGACGGTTTGTAAAGGGGAGATTTGGCTCGTCAATCTTAATCCTCAAAAAAAATCCAATGAAATCGGGAAAACCCGCCCCGCTGTTGTCATACAAAATGATTTACTTAATCAAAGTGAGTATGCAACGGTGATTATTTTGCCGATGACAACCGTTTTGATTGACGATGCCGAGCCGTTACGATTTCGTGTAACAAAAAGAACAGGGCTTGAATCAGAATCTGATATTTTAGTGGCTCATGCGAGGGCAGTCGATAAAGAACGGTTACTTCAAAAGTTGGGGGAACTTTCATCTAAAGAGATGGAACGGATTCGGATTTTATTTAATGAAGTTGTATTTTAAAAAGCTCGTTTAAGCATATTCGGGATATGAGGTAACTAGGAAATTCCCCCGAAGGGAAAAAAGATTAAATTCTGGCGTAAGAGACGCTAATACAAGCATTAAGTGCAGAGAGTTCTTTGAGAGTTTTATCACTAACGGCAGAGTCGACCATGATTACCGCTAACGCTTCACCGCTTTTATTACGACCCAAACGGAAATCAGCGATGTTGACGTTATGAGCACCGAGCATCGTTCCGACTTGTCCGATAACACCCGGTACGTCGGTATTTTTGAAAAGGATCATATTGCCCTTAGGTTCAACGTCTACACCGAAGCCGTTGATGTCTACGATACGTTGCACATCATCACCGAACATCGTTGCACTGATCTCAATAACGTCTTTATCGGTTGTCAAACGAACCGTTACGAGGTTTTTATACACAGGGCTTTCAGGAAGCTCTTCGGTATCGATTTTGATACCGCGCTCAGATGCTACGAAATCGGCATTAACGTAGTTGATGGTCTCACCTGATGTTTCAGCCAATGCCCCTACGGTGACAAAAGTTGCCAATGAGTTCACGTATTCGGCGATATCACCGCGACCGCTTACTTTGATAGAAACGATAGGTGCTTTGTTGATTTGGGATGCCAAGAAGCCCACTTTTTGACCCATTTCTAAAAACGGTTTCACAAACGATGGGATTTTTGTCTCATCGATAGGGAGGTTCATCGCATGAGGATACGCGATACCTTTTGCCGCTTCGATTGCTTGTTGTGCCGCTTCAAGAGCGATACCGAGCTGAGATTCAAACGTATTTGCACCCAAGTGTGGAGAGACACAGATGTTATCCAAATCAAGAAGTTTATGATCCGTTGCAGGTTCTTTGTTGAATACATCGATCCCCGCGAAACGGATTTTTCCAGATTTAAGACCATCATAAAGGGCGTCTTCATCGTACAACCCGCCGCGTGCACAGTTGATAAGGACTACACCGTCTTTCATTTTTGCGATTTCATCCGCACCGATCATTCCGACCGTCTCTTTGTTTTTTGGTGTATGTATCGTGATGATGTCACACGCTAAAATATCATCGAAATTCGTCGTGTATTTTACCCCGACATCAGTCGCTTTGGATGGGTGGATATACGGGTCATACGCGATAACATCCATCTCAAACGCTTTAGAGCGAATACCCACACGGCTACCGATGTTACCGAAACCGATAACACCGAGTTTTTTACCCTTAAGCTCGTAACCGTACCATTTTTCACGTTTCCAGACACGTTGATTTTTCAAATGATCGTGAGAGTACGGGAACATACGCATACATGAGAGCATATGAGTCATTGTAAGCTCAACCGCAGCAATGGTATTGGCGGTAGGGACGTTCATCACGATAATTCCCTCTTTCGAACATCCCGGAATATCGACGTTATCGACACCAACACCAGCACGGACGATCGCTTTCATTTTCCCTTTTACTGCGTTGATAAATTTCTCATCAACATCGGTAGAACTACGGGTAATCGCTACATCCGCATCTTTTAAGAGATCCAATAGAGCTGTTTTATCCATATCAGCGGCAAAAATCATCTCTATCTTGTCATCACGACGGAGAAGATTAAGACCCTCTTCATGAATATGATCACATACGACAATTTTAAATTTTTCCATTATTTTTCCTCTGTATTGGGCGACACCGTCGCCGTGATTTGGTAGGTTTTTAATTTAGTTACAAGAGATTGCAGTTGAGATTGATCGGGCATATCTACCGTAAGAATTTTCGCATCCCCATCATCTTGCATAACATAAGGAAGGTCACTTTTTTTAAGCTCTTCTTTTGTTTGCAAAAGTTCATCACTATTCTTTGGCTTAACGGTTAATCGGTATATCTCTAAGGTGCTAATTTTATCACCCATATCGAGTTTTAATGTTACTTCATTGACAGGATAAAAATATTCATTCTCTTCGGTGCTGGAAAAATGGCTAATCCAGCTTCCAAGTTGCCCTTTGAGCCCTTGGGAAGAGTCCTCCCTCTTATCATCCTCGATAGAATGGATTGCAGGTGTAGATGGGTTTATTTCTACCAAAAATAAAACAATGAACAGTGCTACTGCAAAAGCGATAAGGGGAATCAGCCAATAAGCAGCACGTCGCATTGAATTATTTCAATTGATCTTTAATTAAATCACCCAAACTGTGCCCATCATTATCATTGATTTCGTCCAACATTTTTTGATCATTAATTCGCTCTAATTTTTTAACCGAAAGACGGATACGATCCCGTTTCGCATCGATCACCAAAATAGCCGCTTCAATCGTTTGTCCGATTTCAAGCTCTTCGGCGATAAGCGGGTAAAGGTCTTCATTACGGATAAGAGCATCTACGCCCCCTTCCAATGAAACGAATACACCGAAATCTTTAACATCACGAACGGTTGCTTTTACCACTTCGTTCATTTTGTGATTCGTTGCGAATTGATCGATTGGAGACTCTTCGAGTGATTTACGGTTCAATGAGATTTTTTCATCATCACCATTGATTTTTGCGATTTTCACTTCGATCTCTTCACCGACTTTGAGAGTCTCTTTACATTTAACGTTTTTGTCCCATGAAAGATCTTGATTATGCAATAATCCCTCTACTCCGCCAACTTTCACAAATGCACCGAAATCGGTCAATGATGTGATGGTACCTGTGACAGTATCACCCTCTTTGAATTTTTTGGTGAACTCTTCAAACGGTTTTGGTTGAAGACGTTTGTACGATACACGTAATTTGTGTGTTTTAGAGTTGATTTCGATAACTTCAACATCAATCTCTTGACCAACGGTGAGGTAATCTTTAGGGTGTTTAATGTTTTTATCCCATGTGATTTCTGAGATATGAAGGAAACCTTCAATGTCGTTTCCGAGATCAACAAAAATACCGTATGGCTCGATGTTGCTGACGGTAACAGTGATAGTATCGCCCTCTTCCAACGCCTCTTCAACCTCTTGCCACGGATCCGATTGTACCGCTTTGATAGAGAGAGATAAATGACGTTTGTCTTTATCGTAAGCGATTGCTTTTACATTGACAACATCACCCTCTTTATAAAGTTTTGATGGGTTAACCGGTCCTTTGTAGCTGATTTCATTGTAATGAACCAAGCCATCAATTCCACCGACATCAACAAACATACCGTAGCTAGTGATTTTTTTGACAGTACCTTGGATAACTTTATCCTCTTCCATCAATGCATCGATCACTTCTTTCTTACGCTTACGCTCATCATTGAAAAGTTTGCGACGAGAAACAACGATAGACGCTTCTGCAGCATCAACTTTAACCACTTGCGCTTTGATCGTTTTACCAACCACTTGATCGGTCTCTTTGAATGCAGCGAGTGAGCGTGGAAGGAAGAAATGGACATCGTCCGCTTCCAAAAGGTATCCACCTTTGTTTTTCTTCGTCACCAATGCTTCGATGACGATGGATTCGAAATCTTCTTTGTGTGCATTGATAAATGCGAGCGTTTTCTCTTGCTCAAGCACTTTTTTATAGGAGATTTTTGGACGTTCATTGTAATGCCCCATCACCATAACCATTATTTTATCACCAACATTAAAAAGAAGATTTCCCTCAGCGTCACGGATTTCATCCAGTGAAAGGATCCCTTCGAGTTTTTCACCAACGCCTACCAACGCACGGTTATCACTCTCTTGGATCTCTACTACTTCACCTTCTGTAATGCGTGTAGATTCTTGCTCTTTGAAAGATGCCTCTAACATCTCAGCAAAATTTTCTTCTTCGAACGATTCGTTATCGAAAGCCATGCCTATTCCCTTGTATCTAAAAATTGGCTCATTATAGCAAATAAATGCTTGAAAATCATTGATAAAAAAATAATAACGGAGCGATATTGGTCAATTGATTCATTCCATTGCCCTCTATCCTATCCGTTCACTCGAATAAGGAACCAGACTACTGTGTTATTACTACCGGCATCATCGGGCTCAGCCCGAAAGGATCACTAAAACCGTACGATCTGAAATTCGAAAACTCGCCATTGAAAAACTCAACTCTTAACTGACTTCTCCACGGCGTTACCTCCTCACCATTTTCATCTTCATAATATATTTGTTCGGAGTTAAAACACTCTTGTGCAATATAAATATCCCTTTTTTCATCAAAAATTTCTTCTACTTGCTCGTTAATCGGTGAGACATAAACCCCTTGGGTATGGTAGTTGTCTATCGGTTTTAAGACAAGATTCTCGTTTCCGCCGAAAAAAGCGGAGAGTTCATCGACAGATGAAAACTCTTTTAAGGAAGCCGATTTTAACGTAATGCTTTTGAGTGCGGCAACCTCGTTATCGCTCAGGTTGTATTGCCCTTTTTCAAGGGTTGAGAGAACCGTCAAAAACCGTTTATCGCCGATGGTCCAGCACCATGGGTTCGGGAAAAATGATTCGGGGCTCTTTTGGAACAACGCCGTATAGTTTTTGAACTCCTCGGGATTATGTTCCCAAATTCTCGGAATAACAATATTAAATACCCCGTCAAACTCTTCATTATCCCACATCGGCTTGTTATTCTCCGAATATCCAGCATCTTTGGCATACACGACTTTCGCCCGAACACCGTTTTCATTGAGAAAACGCTCTATGTATTTGTAATGATCGAAATAGTGGATGCTCAACCCCATATGGTTGACACAAAGTGCAATCTTATCCCCGCCAAACCGCTCTTTTAAGAACTTCGCCAATCTTACTTCGAACCCTTCGGCAAACACTTCAAGTTCTAAATCAAAGTTTTTGGAAAACAGTTTAGGAAAAAGTTCTACAAGCCCGAAATGACCTGGTAGAAAAAAATTCAATTCGATCAAACGTATTTCATCACCGTTTATATGAAAATCGGCACTCCCGAAAAAATCTCTTTTCTCAATCGGAAACGTCGGTAAAAACCACCCACGATTATACACTCGCTCTTGATACTCTTGTGAACTCAAAAATTTCAATAATGCCGGTAGAATACTCTCCCGTATTTTTTTAGCATTGCCAATTTTCAAAAAATAAGGGGCTGTAGAAATCGCATACAGCTTTCCCACCTCTTTTTGAAAATCGTCTTGATACCCTTTATGCCGATCCGGAGTAAAATTATTCCGATAGTATTTTTTATAATTTTCGATCATGTTTCACCCTTTGATTAAAATCGCATTATCGCTTTGCGTCAATAGTTTTTCCAATTCGTCTCTTTTGATCTTCCCCAAATCCGTTCGAGGTATCTGGCTTTCAAAAAAGACTTTTTTTGGAACTTTATATCGATACAGTTCCGTTTGATCGACTTTAAAATATTTTTTCAAAACCTCTGCCGTATCACAGACAAATGTCTCTTTATCGATATTTTCATCGTTTAAGACGATTGCCATCCCTATATAGGGAGCGAAGGATTCGTCAATCAGTTTGCAAACGCCGATATCTTTAACATTTTCATGTGAAGACAACACGTTTTCGATCTCCATCGGAAATAGCTTCATTCCGTCAATACTGATCGTCTCCTTGATACGCCCCAAAACACTAATAAACCCGTTTTTATCGATGCGCCCCATATCACCGCTTTGAAACCATCCATCATCAAACGAACTCTCTTGGGAGTGGAGATAGCCTAGCATGACATTCCCCCCCCTGATATAGATTTCCCCCTCACCCTCACCATTTTGATTGTGAAGTTTGATCTCTACCCCTTGGGAAGCTTTACCGCTCAAATGTAAAAACTCTCCACTCTCGCGACAGATATTCACGATACTACGACTCGCTTCCGTCGAACCATAATAGGTACAAAACCGTAAATTCGGCAATAACTCCAATAGTGCTTCGATTATCTCTTTTCGCATTGGCGTAACGTTCGCCAACGAATATCGAAGTGTTTTACCGGCTATTTTCAATCTCTCTTTGTGGTATGTTAACATTCGAGTAATTAAACTTGGTGTTAACAAAACACCTGTAGCACCCTCTTCTTCGATACAATCGAGCAAAACGCCAATTCCTTGATCGTTCATGGTAGAGTAAAATCCTGGGAAGAGCCTCAATGAGTTCCCCAAAAGGAGAGACGCATGAAAATGTCCCAATCCACCTGTAGACCCCAGAGGAAGTAAAATTACTTCTCGCTCCGCTCCTTCTCTCATCTGTGCTAGCTCTATAAGGGTGCGGGTAACAAATAAAATATTCTCTTGGGTAGTCAATACTGCTTTAGGTAAAGAGGTGGTACCGCTTGTAAACATCACATAGGCGATTTCGTACGAGTCATCGCAATACGTCGGTTTCAACTCGTCACATTTCGGAAAATTCAATACCTGGATATTCTCTATATCGTGTTTCAATGTACAGCTAACAACCGCTTTTGCGGAGGTGTGTTCGGCGGCAAATATCACATACTCTTCCTCCCTCTCGGGATACAAATGGACGCTTACTGCACCGATATGTAATAGTGCCATATAGGTGAGAAGGTGCTCACTTTTTGATGCCAAATGGATCACTACGTAGTCTCCCTTTTGTATCCCATATGTGATAAAAAAGGTAGAGAGTTTTGCAATCTCTTCGTAAAACGACCCGAAACTCCAGCTTTTAGCCTCATCTTTTAAAAAAAACGTTTGCGGTTTCTCTTGCGCATGTTTTTTTAAATACTCGATAATCGTCATCTTTACTTCTTTTTGGCTATTTCTGCAAATGCAATATGCAACGGATCAATTAATTCAATCCGTTTCAGATACTCTCGTATCTCTTCGCAGGCGTGTTTTTTTAAGTGTTCCACGATAATCGGCATTTCCGTACAACCTAACAGAATGATTTCTGCCCCCCACTCTTTTAATCCCTTGAACACTTTGGTGGCACTCATGAGTATCCGCTCTTTATCAAACGCTTTAACCCCTTCGATAGCATCATTCAAATCATTTTGATAAGAGATGAGTGCAGGTACTTCCTCGATCGAACGCAAAGATGAGGCGGACCCGTATACACCTGTTTTTGACGAAAAATCGGTTTGCAACGCAATGCTTTTTTTGTTCTCGAATAAATGGATATTTTTTTCGACCGAAGCTTTGAGAGAATGGAATCGTAGTTTTGTTGAGAGGTTTGGAATATGTTCCGATACTCGCTTAATCGCCTCATCCATGAACGGATGAGCACTGTTACACAAAACGACCAACTCTATTTTTTTATCTGAGGGGCAACACTGCAGGGCATAAATCAGTGCAGTGGAAAGGGTGGGTGCGATATCGCTATCAAAACTCCTTCGGGGGACGGCACATGCCTGAAAAAGAGTAACATTCATATCGATTTTATCCAGAGTATTACGCATGCCGTAGACACCGGCAAGCGGTCCCATTCCCCCTAAGAGAAGTAAATGTGAATCGCTCGTGCAGGAAGATACTTGAAATGAAAAAGTACCGCAGGCAAAACTTTGATCTTTAACCTCTTGCCCAGAGCATTTCAACGCTTCTGCCTCTTTTTCCAATTGTTGCTCGTACTCATCCAAATGGGTACGTATCCGCATCGGGCAATCGGTCGTTTTGACAAATACAGGGTTAAAACGCTCCATAAGCAAAAGATCAATCGAAATGGTGTACGATAGATTCTAATGCGTCGGTAATGGAGTCGACATAGGTAACAATAACCTCTTCCATAGTAACGGTTTCGACTTTATCACCGGATGCCTCTTCATATTTTTCTATTGAATTGATCACCGCCATAAAATGGTGAATCTCCGTCTCATACTCGTTATGGACATCGATATAACGTATTGCATCTTCGAGTTCTTTGCCTACCATTCCATAAAAGTTACGCATACTATAGTTGAACGTTTCGTACGCATAAGCATACTCGGCATGGTTATAAAATTCCGAAATCATGTTGATACACAATGCATAAGGGATTGGGTTAAGCAGCATCCCGCGATAAACCCACTGCGAAAAATCGTTGGCTTTTTGGGTATCATATTTGGAGAGTTTCCATTCGTCACTTTTCGTGAGTGAAAAAGCAAATTCATCGTACAATCGTCCGTGCGATATAGCGTCAAAACCAAGCCCCAAATCTTCATGACTGGTTTGGGCATTAAAAGCTGACGATTCCAAATAGCTTAATCTTTTTTTCTCATCGCCACACTCCATACCCAATGTATTTAGTCGGCACGACACACCATAAATAGGGAGCATTTTAAGATGGGTCATTTTCCAGCCATTTAGAAAAAAGCTCATCGTTTCAGTGGAATATTTTTGAGAACCTATTTTTCTAAAAATTGCTTCAATACGGGCAAACTTATCCGCTTTGCTCATGATCGTTTGCTCAATTGTCTTTTTGATGTCGCTTGGAGGTAACATCGCAATAACTTCACCCATTTTGTCTAGCATCGATTTTTCTACCGTTAAACTCATATAATACCTTTTTCATAAATTTGTTTGGATTATGCAAAAAGACTCAAATTATCCTTTTTTCTTTGTTGTATCGTATTAAATAAACTTTGAAAAAATATCCTAAAAAATCGCTTTGGATTTTTTCTGTTATAATTTTAATCTCGCTTATTATGCTAACCTTATTTTGTTGCATTTATGTTGCAATTTTACATCCAAACGGAATAAAGTGATATTTATACATTTGTGTTACCATTTTTCACATTTTAAAAAAGCGTCTCTTATTAGCTTTTATTCTACGCAATCATTGATCTCAAACTCTGCAGTATGGTACTTAAAACTTTAGGCAAGTTTTGGCAAATTCGTTCCCCCCCGAAAGTGAGGGGTTTACGCGATAAAGCTCCATCCTTGTTCAGTGAGGTAGATCCCTTGCATCTCTATAGAGTTAACGAATAATTCTGCTATGTTTTGGATACTCACTCCGTTATTCATTTGTTCGACCCAGTAATTTTTCCCCTCTGTTTCTCCTGCACGTCCTAATAATGCGTCGTATAGTACTTCAACACGATCAGCATTGTTCAT
>Ga0209467_1001696_pt1 | contig 18023 bp, 14 predicted proteins | sample Higcelwee11metaG_FD_187175 | JGI IMG/M metagenome (GOLD analysis project Ga0209467, IMG submission 187175) | Freshwater pond sediment microbial communities from the University of Edinburgh, under environmental carbon perturbations - High... | ecosystem: Environmental > Aquatic > Freshwater >...
CGGGCAGCCGGGCTACACGAGCTTTCAGGGGCTCTGGCTGTGGCGGGAGCTTTTGCACCGCTACAAGCCCGATCTGGTGCTCATCGGCTACATCGTGCAGGACGCCCGCAAAGCGGCGTACTCGGATCTCAGCCAGGCGATCCTCACCGGGGAGCAGAGCTTCCTCAAGCAGTCGATCCTCTGGCAGTCCAGGCTCTATCTGGGCGTGAAGGTCGCCACGGGCAAGGTCGCCGTGCGCGCCAAAGAGCGTGAGGCGGGCGGGGACGAGGGTGAGTTTCGTGTGGCGCCGCCGGACTACCTGATGAACCTGCGCGCGCTGCGGGGGCTCATCGAGGAGGCCGGGGGCCGGGCGATGCACTTCGGCTACCCCTTGGAGGTGGTCGGCTACACCGAGACCCACCGCCGCGTGCTCCGCCTGGAGGCGCAGAGCGCGGGCATCGCCCACTTCGACCCGTCCGAGGCCATCGCTGAGGCCGCGCGCGGCCGCGCCTTGTTCTTCCCCCAAGACAAGGGCCACGCGAACGCCGAGGGCAACGGGCTCATCGCGGAGCTGGTCGCCCAACATCTCATCGAGAACAAGCTCTTGGGGTCACCATGATCCGCGACGCGGCCATCGTGCTGCTCACGCTGAACGAGGTCCAGGGCCTCAACGCCTTGTGGGACCGCATCCCCCGAGATCGTTTTCGCGAGCTCGTCGCCGTGGACGGCGGCTCCAAAGACGGCACCCGCGAGTTTTTGGCCGCCCGTGGGGTGCCGATCCTCGACCAGACCATCCCCGGCCGCGGCGTGGCCTTCCGTGTGGCCGCTGAAGGCTGCCACGCCGAGCGCCTGATCTTCTACAGCCCTGACGGCAACGAAGATCCCGACGACATCGAGCGCCTGGATGACCTGCTTATCGGCGGCGCCCGCCTCGCCATCGCCTCTCGGTTCGCCCGGGGCGCGGTGAACGAGGAGGACGTCTCGCCGTTTCGCCCCCGAAGCTGGGCCAACCAGGGGCTCACGGCCTTGGCGAACCTCATCTTCAACGAGGGGCCCTGGGTGACCGACACGATCAACGGCTTCCGGGCGCTGCGCCGGGCGGATCTGCTGGCGCTGGACACCTCGGTGAAACGGTTCCCCATCGAGTACCAGATCAGCATCCGGAGCATGGCCCGCCGCTGGCCCATCGCTGAGTTAGCGACGAATGAGGGCCAACGCATCGGCGGGGCCTCGAAGGCGCTGTCTTGGCCTGTGGGCAAGGATCACCTCAAGGTGCTGTTCAGCGAGCTTCACAACGCAAAACCGCTCCGCGACTAGACCAAGGAGGCCCTGGCGATGGACCGCCGCGAGAGAATCGCCGCCCTCATCCGTGAGGAGCTGCAGGGCCTCCCCGAGGAGACCCACGATGCGAGCCTGGGCATGCCGCTCCAGGTGATGCCCTATGGCGCGGATGAGGTGATCGCGGCGCTCAACTGTATGCTCAGCACCTATGTGACCATGGGCGCTGAGGTGCGGCGGTTTGAGGCGGCGTGGGCGACGTACTGTGGCGCTGAGCACGCGGTGATGGTGAACTCAGGAAGCTCGGCGAACCTCATCGCGCTCGCCGCCTTGGTCGCCTCGGGTCAGCTTCAGCCCGGCGACGAGGTGCTCGTGCCCGCCGTGGCGTGGTCTACGTCGCTGTTCCCCATCGCCCAGGTCGGCCTCGTGCCGGTGATGGTCGATGTGGAGCCTGACACCCTCTGCCTAGACGTGGCCAAGGCGAAGGCGGCGATGACGCCGCGCACCAAGGCCGCCCTGCTCGTTCACCTCATGGGCCAGCCCGGCGACGTGGCGGGCTTGGAGGCCCTGGGGCTCACCGTGGTCGAGGACGCCTGCGCCGCCCCCGGGGCCGAGCGGGGCGGGCGAAGGGTGGGGGCGCAGGGGGTGATGGGCACCTTCTCGTTCTTCTTCAGCCACCACATCACGACGATTGAGGGCGGGATCGTCGTGCTCAACGACCCCGGCCTCGCCGACCTCTCGCGCTCGTTACGCGCCCATGGCTGGGTGCGGGAGCGCGGCGACCGCGCCGCCTTAGAGAAGGCCCACGACAGCATCGACCCCCGCTTCTTGTTCGTCACCGCGGGCTACAACCTGCGGCCGACGGAGCTGGCGGCGGCCTTTGGTCTGCGGCAGCTCCAGCGCCTCCCGGCCTGGCTCGACCGCCGCCGCGAGAGCCATCGGCTCTTTTGTGAGGCCCTCGCTGGGCTCCCCGGGGTGAACACCCTGCCCGAGCGGCCGGGGGAGCGCCACGCCTCGATGGCCTTCCCGATCCTGCTCGACGAGGGCGTGGACCGCCGGGCGGTGATGGCGCACCTGGAGTCCCGGGGCATCCAGACCCGGCCGATCTCCGGCTCCAACCTCGCGCGTCAGCCGGCGTTCACCTCAGTGCCCGGGGCGCGCATCGCCGGGGCCCTGACCGTGGCCGACGCCGTGCATGAGCGCGGCTTCTTCGTGGGCAACAGCCACGCCTTCGGGGCGGGGCACGCCGCCCGACTTCGTTTGACCTTAGAGGAGGTGCTCCATGTCCAAGGACGGATCTGAGCGCGCCCGCACCAAGGTGGTGGTCACCGGCGGCGCGGGCTTCTACGGGAGCGTGCTGGTGCGCCAGCTCCTCGCCGCGGGCTACCAGGTACACGTCATCGACAACCTGATGTACGGCCCGCACACGATCTTGGAGCTGTTCATCCGGCCCAACTTCAAGTTCACCCACGGGGACATCCTCGACCGCAAGCTGCTCGGTGAGGTGCTCCAAGACGCCGACGCCGTGGTTCACCTCGCGGCCTTGGTGGGCTACCCCCTGTGTAAGAAGGAGCCCGAGCGCGCCCGCGCCGTCAACGTGCAGGGCACCACCAACGTCATCGAGCTGCTCCCGGCCCAGTCCAAGCTGATCTACGCCTCCACGGGCAGCAACTACGGCGAGGTCATGGGCGTCTGCACTGAAGAGACGCCGCTCAACCCCTTGTCGTTGTATGGCGAGACGAAGACCCTCGCCGAGCACATGTGTATGGAGCGGCCCAACAGCGTCTCGTTCCGCTTCGCCACGGCCTTCGGCCTCTCGCCTCGCCTGCGCTTGGACCTGATGATCAACGACTTCGCCTGGCAGGCCCTCGTGCAGCGGTTTCTGGTGGTGTACGAGAAACACTTCCGCCGCACCTTCATCCACGTCTGGGACATGGCCCGCGCGGTCACCTTCACCCTGGACCACTGGGAGGAGATGCAGAACGAGGTGTTCAACGTCGGCCAAGACTCGATGAACTACACCAAGGAGGACATCATCATGCTCCTCCACAAGAAGCTCGACTTCATGGTGCACTTCGCTGAGGTGGGCACCGACGCCGACAAACGTGACTACGCGGTGAGTTACGCCAAGATCAACCGCCTCGGCTTCTTCACCGAGGTGGACATTCACCGGGGCACGGACGAGCTGATCTCGGGGCTTCGCCTCGTGGACTTCCGCCGCCCGTACTCCAACGTCTGAGCGGGCTCGCCCAACTCGGAGGTGTCTGTGGGCTTCTGGGACGGGCGACGGGTGCTGCTCACCGGGGCGGGCGGGTTCTTGGGATCCCACCTCGTCGACCGCCTCAACAACCTGGGGGCGAGCCTGATCACGCCGCGACGGGCGGAGCTGGACCTCCTGGATCGTGGGGCGACGGAGCGGTTCTTCAACGACGCGCGCCCGCAGCTCGTGATCCACGCGGCCGTAGACGGCGGCGGCATCGGCTACATGCGGGAGCACCCCGGAAGTGTGCTCTACAACAACCTCTTGATGAACACCCACGTCCTGCACGCCGCGCACCTCGCTGGCGTCGCGCGGTTTGTGGGGGTCTCTTCCGTCTGCGCTTACCCCCGCGACGCCCCGGTGCCCATGCGTGAGGCGGATCTCTGGGCGGGTTACCCCGAGCCGACGAACGGGCCTTATGGCCTCTCCAAGCGGGTTCTCATGGAGCAGGGCCGGGCGTATCACGCCCAGTATGGCCTGAGCGTGGCGTTCCCGATGCCGACGAACCTCTACGGCCCTCGCGACAACTTCTCCCCCGAGCGCAGCCACGTCGTGCCCGCGCTGATCCGCCGCTGCCTGGAGGCCGTGGACTCCGGCGCTGAGGAGATCGTGGTCTGGGGCACCGGCAGAGCCACCCGCGAGTTGCTCTACGTCGAAGACTGCGCTGAGGCCGTGCTCGCCATGGCTGAGCGCTGGGACAGCCCTGAGCCGGTGAACATCGGCAACGGCGTCGAGGTGCCCGTGGCGGACCTGGTCGCCGCCATCGCCCGGGCCTGCGGCTATGAGGGCCGCCTTCTCTGGGACACCACCAAGCCGGATGGCCAGCCGCGCAAGTGCCTGGACACCTCCCGGGCCGCCCAAGGCTTCGGCTGGCGCGCCGCCGTGGACTTAGACGAGGGCCTACGGCGCACCGTCGCGTGGTACAGATCCAGCCGATGAGCCGCCTTCGTGTCCCCGCCCTCGCCGCAGCCCTCGCCGCCACCCTGCTCGGCGGCTGCCCTGAGCGTGTGACCTGGGAGGCCAAACCGCTGGACCCCCGCTTCACGGCGAACGCGCCGGGCTCGGGGCACCAAGAGGTCAAACACGGCGACGGCAGCGCCAAGAGCGACGGCGGCGGCCCCGAGCACCTCGACGTCGAGCACAACCCCAACGCCCAGCCCCCGGGCCCGTTTGAGGGCGTTGAGGGCCCCACGGTGAAGGTCAGCGGCGTGATCACCGCGCCCGGCGACGACCCCATCGACATCGACCTGCGCGCCCCCGACCCCGATGCCCCTGGCGGAAACCGCCACCTGGGCAAGATCATGCTCGCCGCGCCGGGGCCCTTTGAGATCCTCGCGCCTTCAGGCTTCGGCTCCTTGACCTTGGAGGCCTTTCAGGATCCCGGGCGAAACGGCCCTGATGACGCCGACCCCTACGCCACGGCGCAGGTCGTCGTCGGCGCGGCGGACCTCACGCCCCTGGCCTTGAGCTTGGAGGCCGGCGGCCGGTCCAAAGCCGCGGGGCAAGGCAACGCCGGGGGATCGAGCGCCGACGTGTTTAAGGGCTGGGAGGGGGAGTGGCTGGTGCTGCGGGGCATGATCACCAGCCCCATGGAGGGCTCCGTCGCCATTGATGTGCGGGTGACCGACCCCAAGTCCACCACCGGCGACGCGTATCTGGGGAAGATCCAGCTCAACGGCCTGGGCGAGTACGCCGTGCGGATGCCCCGGGGCTATGGCGCCGTCGTGCTGGAGGCGTTTCAAGACCTCAAAGGGGACGGCCCCAGCCCCGATGACCCCTACGCCCGCGCCCAGGTCACGCTCACTGAAGCGGCGGAGCTGGTGCAAGACTTCGGGCTGACGCCGGGAGGCCGGGCGAACGTCGGCGGAGGGGGCACGGCCTCGGGCAGCCCCACCCCCGCGCCCCCCGCCGGGGGAGGATCCTTGTTTAAATCACTCGGCGAAGATCCGGTCACCTTGGCCGGAGAGCTGCGCCTCGTCGGGGTTCAGGCCGCGGTCATCGATCTCGACGCCTTCACCCAAGATCCCCAGGCCCCTGGCGGCCGCCGTTATCTGGGCAAGCTCAAGCTGCCGCCGGGCAAATTCAGCCTCCAGGCCCCCCAGGACGCGGGTGCCTTGATCTTTGAGGCGTTTGTAGACCTCGACAACGACGGCCCGACGCCGACGGATCCCTTCGGCGTATGTACGCCCACCCCGGCGCGGGTGTCCGATGACGACATTCTCAACCTCCAGTGTGTCGTCTCCCCCAGAGCCCCGTCCACGCCGAACTAGCTGGATGTAGTCAATGACTACATCCTCAAACGGGAGGGCGGTGCTATAGTACGGGCCACCCGCCGAGGACTGCTCATGGCTGCGCGATCGCGCTGGCTGCTCGCCGCTCTCTCCTGCCTTCTCAGCGCCAACGCCTACGCGGTGGACCCCCCTGCCAAGGCGGGCGAGATCCTCATCACCGAGCTCCTCGCCGAGCCCAAACAGGTCGCCGACTACTACGGCGAGTGGTTTGAGCTGGTGAACGTCTCTGGGCGCACCCTCGATCTGAACGGCGTCTCGATCCGCGACAAAGATGGCGAAGAGATCCAGATCAGCACCTCCGCGCCCACGAACGTGCGCTACTTCGCCGCCGGGGATCGCCTCGTGTTCGGGGTGTGGAGCGACACGAACGTCAACGGCAACATCAACCTCGACCTCGTCTACGACTTCACCAACTTCAAGCTCGACAAGACCGGCGACGAGATCTACGTCTACTACGGCGCGTTGTTGATCGACGCCGTCGTCTGGGACTCCACCTGGGGCCTCACCGATGGTTACGCCACCCAGCTCAGCCCCACGGTGACGAGCGAGTGGGCCAACGGCCTGGACGTGAACTGGTGCGACGCGAGCACCTTCATCTCCCCCAAAGGCATCTACGGCACCCCAGGCGCCGAGAACACCGCCTGCCCTGGCGACGGCGTAGACACCGACGGCGACGGCTTCACCCCCAGCGAGGGCGACTGTGACGACGGCGACGCGTACGTCAACGTCGGCACCGTCGACGGCGGCGACGCCAGCGAGCGGTTCGGCGCCTTAGACGACGACGCCGACTGCGACGGCGTACGCGACGACGGCCTCACCGATGACGACGGCGACGGCTGGACCGAGACTGAAGGCGACTGCGACGACGAGGACGAGTTTGTTGGGCCCACGTCTGCCGAGGGCCGCGTCGCCAACGCCATCGACGACGACTGCGACTGCTACATCGACGACCTCGACCTCGACGGCGACGGCGCGACGGAGCTCGCCGCCGACCGCTACGACCCGGGCATCTTCTCCACGGTCTCCGACCCGATTGAGGGCTTCTGCGCTGATCCCGCCTTGGGCGACTGCGACGACGCCGATGACACGATCTTCCCCGGCGCGACCGAGATCCCCTACGATCAGATCGACAACGACTGCGACGGCGCCGACCTCTGCGACGCCGACGGCGACGGCCACGACGCCTTGATCTGCAGCGGGGATGACTGCGACGATGAAGACGCCGAGGTTCACCCCGGCCTGCCCGACGCTGACGCGGAGATCGACGGCAAAGACAACGACTGCGACGGCGTCATCGACGTGTACGACCAAGACAGCGACGGCTTCGGCATGTACGAGGGCGACTGCGACGACCTCAACCCGGAGGTCTCCCCCGACGTGGCGGAGCTCTGCGGCGACACCCTCGACAACAACTGTGACGGCCTGTACAACGAGGACTGCGCTGAAGACGCGCTCGGAGGCGGCGCGAAGGGCAGCTCCTTGCTCTGCGGTCCGGCGCTCCCCGCCGCGGGGGGCCTCGCCTGGGCCCTCGCCGCCGCCTTTGGCCTCGCCCGTCGCCGTCGCCAGGAGACCCGCTGATGATCGGCTTGCTCTCTTGGCTCTCCGCCGCCGCCTTCGCCGCTGAAGGGGGGATCGACCTCGACCGCTACAAGCCGCCGAGCGACCACCTCGGCTACTTCACCGCCCAGTCCGCCGACACCCTGGGCCACCTGCAGCTCGGCGTCGCCGCCCGGGCGAACGCCGCCCGCGACCCCTTCGTGATCGCCAACGCCGACGGCGAGCCTCTCGCCGCCGACACCTACCGCGCCCCAGTGCAGTCTCGGGTGGTCACGAACCTGCAGCTCGGCCTCGGCGTCACCCAGATCTTCTCCTTGAGCGCGGATCTGCCCGTCGTGCTCACGCAGACCGGCTACGACGTCGCCAGCCTCACCGGGGTGGGTGAGCTGACCCCCCTCGCCGCCACGGCCATCGGGGATCTGCGCTTTACGCCGAAGCTCGCGCCGCTCTCCGCCGCGAGCGGCCCCCTGGGCCTCGCCGTCGCCGTGCCGATCTCGCTGCCGACGGGCGACCCAGCGGCCTTGGCCGGTGAGGGTGGGCTGAGCGTCTCCCCGACGCTCATCGCTGAGCTCTCCGACGGGGAGGTGCGCCTGGGCGCCTACCGCTGGCGCGCGGCGGTGAACCTCGGCGTGGCGATCCGCCCCGACGACCGCATCCGCGACGTGCCCACGGGCGACGCCGTGCTGTACAGCCTCGCCGCAGGCTTTCGCCCCGCCCCCAGCGTTGAGCTCATCGCCGATCTCTCCGGTCAGAGCTGGGGCCGCACCGCCGCCCAGTCCCCGGCGGAGCTTGACCTCGGCGTGCTGTTCTTCGCCTCGCCGTGGCTGGTTGTGCAGGCCGGCGGCGGCTTCGGCCTCATCCCCGGCCTCGGCACCCCCGACGTGCGCGGCGTGGTCGGCCTGGCCTGGGCCCCGTCGTTTAACCCGGACGACCGAGACCGAGACCGCGACACCATCGCTGACGCCTACGACGCCTGCGTCGGTGAGGGCGAAGACGTCGACGGCTGGCAAGACGAGGACGGCTGCCCCGACATCGACAACGACGGCGATGGCGTCGAGGACCTCGACGACCAGTGTGTGGACGACCCTGAAGACGCCGACGGTTACCGCGACGGCGACGGCTGCCCCGACTCCGACAACGACCTCGACACCATCCCCGACATGGTCGACCGCTGCCCCGACCAGGCCGAAGTGGTCAACGGCTTCATGGACCAAGACGGCTGCCCTGACGCCGACCCCGAGAACGACAGCGACAACGACGGCTTTGACGACGAGGTCGATCATTGCCCCTACGACGCTGAAGACTTCGACAACACCGACGACCTCGACGGCTGCCCCGACTCCGACAACGACGGCGACGGCCTCCTCGACGTCAACGACCGCTGCCCCAACGCCAAAGAGGACATGAACGGCGTCGAGGACGACGACGGCTGCCCTGAAGACGGCCGCGCCAAGCTCAGCGGAAAACGGATCGAGATCACCGAGCGCGTCTACTTCGACACCGGCAAGACCACGATCAAGCCCGAGTCCTACGGCCTGCTCGACGAGGTCGCCCAGGTGCTCGCCCAGAACCCGCAGATCACCCTCTTGCGTGTCGAGGGCCACACCGACGACCAAGGCGCCGACCTCAACAACCTCAAGCTCAGCCAAGGCCGCGCTGAAGAGGTCCGAAACTACCTCATCCAGCGCGGCGTCTCGCCGGACCGACTCGTCGCCGCGGGCTTCGGCGAGGGCCAGCCCGTCGCCAGCAACAAGACTGAAGACGGCCGCGCCACCAACCGCCGCGTCGAGTTCATCGTGTTGAAGGTGCAGTAGGGCCGTCTGCGGTCAGGCCCAGGCTAATTCCCCAAAGACACATACGAGAAGGCGTAACACATCTCCTCGTCTGTGCGCTCGCCGTATCGCACCTCTTTGGGCTCGTCGTTGAGCTGGTTTGGGTTCTCGGCGCTGTTGTCCCAAGAGCAGCGTAGGCTCACGACCGAGTCGGACTCGATCTCGATGGGCTCGCGGTAGGTGTAGGTGAGCTGGTTGTGGAAGTCCCAGCGGTCGGAGCGGGTGAGGCAGGTGACCTCACCGTCGGGCGCGGTGACCTCAGCGCTGTATGACGTGCCCAAGACGTGCATGTGGGGGAACACGCCGTGAATCTTGATCGGCAGGGGGAGCTGGATGCTGGTGTCGGCGGTGTAGTTGGCGTCTCCGGCGGGGATGCGGAAGTCAAACACGCCGAAGGGCCCGATGAGCACGGGCAGCACGGGCTCATCCCAGACCTCAAACGCCCAGCCGGACTGATCGGCGACGCCGTCTGTGTCGTCGCTCTGGTAATAATGAATCTGGATGACGAGCTTCATCTCCGGCGTCACACGGAAGCCGTAACCATCGGTCAGCTCCACGGGGACGGCCCCCGGGCCCCAAGCGCCGACCATGCCATAGCCGCTGAGCACGCTCTCGTAGTCGTCCCCGCCCACGAAGGCGTCCTCAATACAGTCCCAGCCCAGCGCCACGTCGTGATCGGGCACGTCGTCATCCGCCACGGTGAACAGGAGCGCGTGGTGAACGATGGCGCGCTGGTCAATCACCGGGGCCATGCGCCGAACGTAGAAGTCCTCCGTCTCACCGTGCTCCATGACGAAGCAGCGGTACTCGTTGCCCGGGTCGCGGGCGCTCGAGTAGGTGGGCGTGTAGGGCGCGGCCATGGTGACCACGACGTCGGGATCGGTGAGCTGCTCGGTGACGGGCTCCACGACCGGGGCCAAGGCGGGATCGCCCTCGGGGGCCCCGGCGTCGAGCCAGGTCTGCAACAGCGTGGCGAGGGTTGGGTCTGGGGCGAGGTGCTCGCTGCCGAGGTAGTCCTGGCAGTCGGGATCGGAGACCGGCGGCGGCATGCGGCCCGACTGAATCGCCTCGATCATCGCCGGGGCGAGGGCGGCGACGGCCTCGGGGGTGGTGAAGTCTCCGGCGCCTTGGCCGCCCGGCGCGTGGCAGCGCGTACACTGCCCTTGGAGCGCCGGGGAGACGTCGCTGTGCCAGGTGGGGCCCTCGGCGGAGTCACCGCCGGGGCCACAAGCGAAGAGGAGGGCGAGGGGGATGAGCACGGGCGCTCCGAGACCGGGGGGCCAATCAGTGTAGCCTAGTTGTGCCCGCTCATTGGCAGGGCAGGTCAACCCACTCGCCCTCGTTGTCGGTCTCGACACACTCGGTGACGGCCTCATCGGAGTCAAACACCACGACCAAGGAGTCGAGGCCCTTGAGGTCTTCTGCGGCGACGGCGAAGGTGAGCGCCAGGGACGATCCTGCGCTGAGTGAGCTGGTCAGCACCTCCGTGGCCAAGGGGATCTTCACGCCGCCGAGGCTGCCGAAGAGGCCGACGAAGGTGCCCACAGGCGCATCGGCGCCGCCGTCGTTGATCACCAGAGCCGCGACGTTCACCACGCCGCCGGTCACACAGCTCGCGGCGCACACGTCGGTGATGTCGCCGGTGAGGTTCGTGAGCCCGCTCTGCACATACTTCGCTGAGGGCTGGCCCCGGAAGAGGTTGGCGTCGGTGAGCCAAGGCGGGTCGGGGTTTGTGGGCACGCTGAGATCGGCGTTGATGTTGCCGTAGTAGTAGCCGTACTCGTTGTAATAGGGCGGGCTGTACGGCCAATCGCCGTCTTTGGAGCCGATCACCGTGAGGCCGTTCAGCGTGCCATTGGAGCCATAGAGCAGCTCCCCCGTGCCGTCACCGTTCACATCCGCCACGCTAGGCGTCTCGGCGAGGGTCGCTGAGGTGTGGGAGCCCTCTCGCAGCACCACAGCGCCGGAGGATCCGTCGATGACCAGGATGTCGGCCTCATCGGCGTAGACGACCTCGGGCACACCGTCGAGGTTGATGTCCCACGACGTGCTGCCCGCGAGGCCGGAGCTATCAGTGATCGGCGTCGTCCAGCGGCGGGTGAGATCCCGCTCGTAGAGGATGTAGGTGCTGTTCTTGGCGATCCCAAACTCTTGCTCGCCGTCATTGTCGAAATCCGCCACCGCCACGGCCATGCCGTAGCTCGACCAGGTGGCGCGGCGAAGCTCGGTGCCGTCTGTGTCACATAAGACCAGGGCCCCGTTGTTGGCGAACAGCACCTCTCCCTCGGGGTCGGCGTCGATGTTGACCGGGTGGGGGAAGTTCGCGGTGCCGCCGGGCCCGCAGGTGAACAGGAGCCCACCCGTGGAGTCAAACACGTCGTTGTCGAGCAGGATCTCTTTTTTGCCGTCGAGGTCGAGATCGACCACCACCGGCGCGCCCCAGTTGTCGCTGGTGTAGGGCAGCTTAAACCGCACGGCGCCGGTCTGGGCGTCGAGGATGTACTCGTTGACGACCACCTCGGCGACGCCGTCACCCTCGATGTCGGCCACGGTGGGGTAGGTCTCGCAGGCCGTGCCGATGGTCGTCTCCCACAGGAGCGCCCCGGTGGAGTCATACGAGCGGGCGGTGTGCGCGGAGTAGCAGCTGCCCGTCGTGGCGAAGATCTCGGCGTGGCCGTCGCCGTCCACATCGGCGGCGGCGAGGCCGGACTGGTTGTCGACCCCCGCGGCCTTCCACTGCACGGTGCCGTCTTCGCCGTTGAACACCATGAGGTCGGACGTAGACGTGGCGGCGGTGACGAGGACCTCGGGTTTGCCGTCGGCGTCGATGTCGGCGACGATGGGCGTGGAGTACACCGCGCCGCCGCGCCAAGACCACTGAATCACCCATGACCAAGGGTTCTTGGGCGGGGTGGAGGTGTCGATGATCTCACCGCACTCCTCGATGTTGCGGCTCACGGGCTCGGGCACCTCCAGGGTACACTCCGAGTCCAGACAGTCGGCGAGGCCGTCGAGGTCTACGTCGCCGAAGCCCTCATCGACGTTTCCGTCGGAGTCGTTGTCCAGGCCGTCACAGTCCTCAGCCGGGGGCTCGTCGCTGTCGTCAAGGGGCGGGCTCTCCTCCAGGGGCTCGGAGTCGAGGGGCTGAACAACATCGTCCTTGGGGTTGATGTCGTAGTCGGAGCAGGCCGCGAAGAGCGGCAGGAGCAGCAGCGCAGGGGCACGGAGGCGCATGGGGGGTTCCTCAGGACAGCGACACCATACGCGGAGTCCGCGCCGACCGCTGGGTTCGACGCGGATTGCAGCGGTGGTCGTCCAGATTGAGGTTAGATCGCGCCGAAGGGCGCGACCTGGTTGGGCTCGGCGAGCCGACGCATGGGGGCGATGCGGTGAGGCGGGGCCGACCAGGGGGTGCCCGGCAAGCGAGATGACCTCAATCTGGACGACCACCGCTGTTTGGTCCCGTTGACCTCTGCGCTGTCGCCGAGCCTCCGCCCCGTGGGCTCAGCTCGGGTGCACACAGAGCTCGTGGTTGAGCATCGCCGCGGTCATCATGCCCGAGGCCGCGCCGGCAATCGCCGCCTGCATCGGCGAGGAGAGATCCCCGGCGGCGTAGATCCCGGGGATCGACGTCTCGCGGTTAAAGCCGACGGCGACGTAACCCTGGGGGTCTAAGTCTAGGCCCAAGGCGGTGACGAGCGGGGTCTGGGTCTGCTCCGGGCGCAAGAGCATGGCGTCGCGCTCAAGGCGCTCCCCGTCATTGAAGACGACGGCGCCGAGGCGGTGGGGGTCGCCCTCGGCGGGGAGCAGCGCGGCGATGGGGCGCTCGTCGAGGCGCACCCCGGCGGCGGCGAGGCGGTCGCGGTCTTGATCAGAGACCTCAAAGCTGCCTCCGGTGAGCGCCACGAGGTCCGGCGTCCAGCCCCGGCCCACCAAGGCGTAGTCGATCATCGCCGGGGCGGTGATCCTCGCCGCCCAGCGCTGTCCGCGCAGCTCGTGGCCGTGGCAGTACGGGCACTGGAAGATGGTGCCGCCCCACAGCGGCTCCAGGCCGGAGATCGGCGGCAGGTTGTCGATCATGCCCCCGGCGAGGATCACCCGCTTGGCGGCATACTCGCCGCCGCCCTCGACCCGCACCACGAACGCGCCCTTCTCGCCCGACACCTCGACGGCCCGCTCCCCGCGGACCTCGACGCCGTAGCGGGCGAGCTCCTCCCGGGCCAAGGCGCGCAGCGTGGCGGGCGGGGTGCCGTCGCGGGTCAAGAAGTTGTGGACCTCGACCGCGCGGGCGTTTCGAGGGGGTCCGGCGTCGAGCACCAGGGCCCTGCGTTGGGCCCGGCCTAAGGTGAGCGCCGCTTGAAGGCCCGCGGGGCCTCCGCCGAGGATGAGCACGTCGAGCATCGTTTCTCCGATCGGGGGGAGCCCAGGAATAATCCCGAAGTCGCCGCGGCCGACGCGGCGGATTGTCGCGGCGCGGACCTCAAGCTCGCTCAGCCACGCCGTCCGCAGGGGCTCGTCCTCTCCAGGGCGCGGGGCGGCCGCGTCAGCGCGTCTGGGCGCGACAGATCGCCACAGCGCCCCTCCCCGGCCTCACCCGCCGCGCTCGTCCCGAGAGGCCGCGTCGCCGCCCCGCTGGCGCCGCCCCCGCGCCAAGATTAGGAGGGCCCCCGGCTCGGAGAGACCATGGACGAGAAGCCTCATGTGCGCGTCGTCGCTGCGGAGATTCAGCGAGACGGCCTCTACCTCATCACCCAGCGCCGCGAGTCGGCGGTGCTCCCCTTGCTGTGGGAGTTCCCCGGCGGCCGCGTCGAGGAGGGTGAAGCCGACGCCGAGGCCCTGCGCCGCGAGCTGCGCGGTCGCCTGGGCGTAGACGTGCTGGTGGGCGACCTGGCCCTCCACGTCGCCCACGAGTACGACCGTTATGTGCTCGACCTGATGGTCTACCGCGCCGAGCTGCGCGCCGGAGAGCCCCAAGCGCGCACGGTGCGGGATCTGCGCTGGGTGCGCCCCGAGGAGCTGGCCAACTTTCAGTTCCCCGGCGCCGACCAGCAGACCGTCGACGCGCTCCTCGCCGAGACCGCCCCCACCCGAAGGGCCTGACCATGCCCCTCCTCGCGGTGATCGGCGACGTTCATTACGAGCTGGACCACCTCCACCGCTGCCTCGCCCGCGCCGCCGCACGAAAGGTCGATGGCCTGCTGTTGGTCGGTGACCTCGGCTGGCACGGCTTGGGCCGAGGCCGCACCTCCGATCCCGCCGTGTGGGGGCGATACCTACGCTCGGTCGCCGAGGTGCTCGCCGCCGCTCGCGCTGTGGGCCCCATCGCCTGGGTGCCCGGCAACCACGACCCCCACGACCTCGCCGCCCGCCTGGGCCCCATCGACGGTGAAGGCGTCTGCGACGGCACCGTGCGCACCTTGGCTGGCCTGCGCATCTACGGCATCGGCGGCGCCGGCCCGGCCCGGTTCGGCTTCCCGTATGAGTGGTCCGAGGCGGAGATCTTCGCCCGGCCCAGCCCGGACTGCGACATCATCCTCTCCCACACCCCACCCGCGGGCACCCCGCTCGACCTCGTCGCCCGAGGCGAAGACCTCCACGTCGGCAGCGAGGCGATCCGCGCCCGGGCCTTGGCCCACCGCGGCGCCTTGGTCTGCGGCCACATCCACGAGAGCCCCGCCGCCACCTGGCTCAACGAGTGCCTGTGTTTCAACCCGGGTGGGTTGGGAGCGCCGTATGGGGCGGCGCAGATGGGGTTTTTGGACGGGACGGACGCGGTGGAGTGGGAGCAACTGGATTTGGGGGTGGGGTGGAGAAAAGGGCGGGCCTGAGACGGTCACCGACTGAACGGTAGGCAATGACCTAACTGTTCGCTCGAATGCGCTCCAACAAGTCGCTGTTGTGCGTCGCCCGACCAATCCTCAGATTCCGCGTCTGGGTCAAACGTGAACGAATCTGGAACCCCAATTCGCGCAGAATCACTTCGCACGAACCTTGGTATGCAGTCAAAAACGCAGCAATGCCGCCCACAGTCGAGAGGCGGAGCGTTGACCACGTCATCGAAGTCAACCAACAAAGGTTCTTCGCGCGTCATGGTGGGGAGCCTTTTGGTCTCCCCTCTCTCTATGGTGCTTACAACGCACAGTCAAGGGCGGCCACGAGCGGCCCCCAAGCATCACTATGCTCTCTTAACAATACAATAAAAGCAGCGACGATCGTCTGTACTTTGACGCCAACCCGCAAAACGCATGGGTGCCTCAGCCGCCGTCAGCGTGTGATCCTCTACTCTCCGCTACAAAACAAGCGCCGCCGCCCAGAGCCAGAGCCCCAGACGACGGCGCCATCTCACACAATCTACGGGCGACTCAGTTGACCGTGATCGCCGGGCCGACGGCGTAGACCTCGCTGGGCACGCCGCCGGTGATCTCCAAGAAGGTCGAGGTGCCGCCGTTGACGTAGACGACGGGGTACACCGTGCCCGCGGCCACGCCGCTGAGGTTCACGGTGATCACGCCGCCCGTCACCGGGAAGATGCCCGAGGGGTTGGCCGGGTCGTCTTCGCCGCCGGGGTAGGTCTTGGCGGCGGTGATCGCGGCGCCGTTCACGCTGGCGATGAGCGCCACGGCCTCGGACGCGCCGGCGTCGGCGGCGCCGTTGGCGTCACCGTCGATGAAGGTGCCCGTGCCGTCGCCGCTCGTGGTCAGGTTCGCGGCGATCACGAGGGTGACGCGGTACGCTGTGGCCTCGTCCAGGCCGCCGATGGAAAGGTCCAAGCCGCCGCCCGCGGCGAGGGAGGTGTCGGCGGAGGGGGTGAAGGTGATGCCCTCCTCAACGGAGCTGTCGTCCGTGGCCGTGCTGTCGTCGGTGGCGGCGGAGTCCGTCGCGGCGTCTTTGTCGCCGCAGCCGGCGGCGAAGGTGAGGGCGAGCAGGGCGGTGAGGGTGTGCTTGAGGTTCATTGGGATGGTCTCCTTTCGGGCGTTCTTGCCCGATGACCCAGAGCCTACACAACCTGATCTGGATCATGACAGATCAATGACAACAAAAAGTTTCTTGGGGCCTAAGACGCCCGGCCTGGGGCGGTCCGCAGCCGCGCCAAGGTGGCGCTCGGCGGCTCGCCAACGGCGGCGCGATAGGCGCGGCTGAAGTGTGCGTGATCCACAAACCCAAGGGTGTACGCCAGCTCCGCGAGGTCTCTCCGGCTGGGATCCACCAGGCCCTCCACCGCCTCGTGCAGCCGGTAGCGCTGGATCACCCACTTCGGCGGCAGGCCGATCTCCCGCTCAAAGAGGCGCTGCAGCCCACGCACCCCGACCCCAGCCACAGCCGCCAAGGCCTCGACGGTGGTGATCGAACGATCGGCGGCGCAGCGCTCGGCGAGATCTCGGGCGAGCTGTGCGTCGGGCACGTCGCGCTGGGGCAGCGCAGCGAGCGAGGAGGCCAGGGCGGCCAGGGCCTCGTCATCGGGCAGCCCGCTGAGCGGCGGTGGGCGCAGGCCCAGAAGCTCAGCGGCGGGCAAGAGCCGCTCCCGGCTGTGTTTGGCGGGGAGCTCCGTGAGCCAGCGCAGCCCGGCGGGGCGAAACTTCACGGCGACCACACGCCCCGCGCCGGAGAGGAGCCGGGCGAAGGGCCGTTGGCTCACCCCACGCACGGCGCTCTCGTCGCCCTCCACCGTCCAGTGGGCCACGGGGTGCGGCAGGGTGATCGCCTCAAAACACGCTCCCGGCGGGAAGTCCCAGCGCACGAGCCAGAGGTGCTCCACCAGGGCCACGAGCTCGGGCGGCGGCAGCACCCGCTGGTAGTGAATCGGGCCAGGAGGCCGGCCTCGACCGGGGCCAGCGACGATCCCCCGCGCCGGGCGGAGCTGGGGCTTGAGCGGAGCGGTCATCCGCCCGGATTAACCCGCGGGGCTCAGCTCGATCATCACCTCGGAGCGGCGCAAGAAGAACGGCGTGAACGGCCCGTCCCAATACACGGCGATGGGCGCGCCGATGGCCCGCCACTCGGGGTTCTCGGCGATCCAGCGCTGTAAGGTGACGATGTCTTGGCCCCGCTGACGATCGCCGCCCCGGCCGCGGTGACCGAGGCTCACCACCGTGCGCGGCGGCAGAGCCTTCACCATCACCCCGTCGGCGGAGGGCGGAGGGCTCGCGAGGCGCGCGGAGGGGGCAAAAAAGCGCATCGCCTCACGCTCGTCGCTCAGGTCCACCTCGACGGGCACGGTCATCGCCAGCTCGTTCGACTGGATGAAGTTGAACAGGGCGCGAAAGCCCTCGTCGTCGCCATCGGGGGCCTCTAACGCGAGGGCCTGGGGCAGCTCCTTGAGCTGAATCTCGCCGGGCGCCGTGGGGGTGTAGGTCTGCTCATAGGCGCTGGCGCCGCTGGTGAGCGCGAGGGTGAGGCCGAGGGCGGCGAGGACGGGGAGAAGGCGGTTGAGCATGGTTGGGATCACTCTACCCTGGGTAGGCGAGCGCGCCCCAGAACGTGCGGCCTTCACAAAACAAGCCCGGATCCGGTACTCTGCGCCGATGATCCTGCTCACGGACGTTCATTACCCTCCCCTCGGCGGCGCCTGGGCCGCGGGCCTCCTCTGCGAGCGCTGGGACGACCCGAGCCCCACCTCGGAGCAGCTCGTCTTTGTGCCCGAGGTCGCCGCGTACGAGCCCGGCCAGTTCTACCGCCGTGAGCTGCCTTGCCTGCTCGCCCTGCTCCACACATTGCCCGAGGCCCCGCGGGTGATCGTCGTCGATGGCCATGCTTGGCTCAACGGGCGGCCCGGGCTGGGCGCGCGGCTTCACGAGGCCACGGGCCTGCCTGTGGTGGGCGTCGCCA
>Ga0209467_1001697_pt1 | contig 18014 bp, 19 predicted proteins | sample Higcelwee11metaG_FD_187175 | JGI IMG/M metagenome (GOLD analysis project Ga0209467, IMG submission 187175) | Freshwater pond sediment microbial communities from the University of Edinburgh, under environmental carbon perturbations - High... | ecosystem: Environmental > Aquatic > Freshwater >...
ATCCCCGAAGCGCGACGATCCGCTGCTGATCTTTTTTTCGTCGGGCACCACGGGCATGCCCAAAATGGTGGTGCATACCAACGCCTACCCCATGGGCCATTTCGTCACCGGCGTGTACTGGCACGATCTGGCGCCCGGGGACATCCACCTGACCCTGGCCGATACGGGCTGGGGCAAGGCCGTGTGGGGCAAGTTCTTCGGCCAGTGGATGGCCGGGGCGGTGGTTTTCGTGTGGGATTTTCGGGGCAAATTCGTCCCGGCCGAGCTGTTGGACGTTGTGTCCGCCAACAAGGTCAGTTCTTTTTGCGCCCCGCCCACGGTCTATCGCTTCCTTATCCGCGAGGAACTGTCCAAGTGGGATCTTTCCAGCCTGCGCCACTGCACCACGGCGGGAGAGCTTTTAAACGACAGCGTGTTCCTCGCCTGGAAAACGGCCACGGGCATGCCCATCTATGAAGGCTACGGCCAGACCGAGACCTGTCTGCAACTGGCCACCTTTCCGTTTATGACCCCCAAGCCCGGGTCCATCGGCCGCCCCACGCCGGGCTGGGATCTGATCCTGCTCGACGAACACGGCGAGCCGTGCCCCCCGGGGGTGGAAGGGGAGATCTGCCTGAAACTCGCCCCGGGCAGGAACCTGGGCCTTTTCACCGGCTATCTGGACGAGCCGGAGAAGACGGCGAACGTCATGCACGACGGGGTGTATTACACCGGCGACAAGGCCTGGATGGACGAGGACGGCTATTTCTGGTTCTTGGGCCGCATCGACGACCTGATCAAAAGCAGCGGCTACCGGATCGGGCCTTTCGAGGTGGAGAGCGCGCTGATCACCCATCCGGCCGTGATCGAGGCGGCGGTGACCGGCGTGCCGGACCCTGTCCGGGGGCAGGCGGTGAAGGCCACGGTGGTGTTGTCGTCGGGCTACGAGCCGTCCGACGAGCTGGCCAAGGAGCTGCAAAACCACGTGAAGACCGTGACCGCGCCGTATAAATACCCGCGCATCGTGGAGTTCGTGCCCGAACTGCCCAAGACCATCAGCGGCAAGATCAAAAGGGCCGAGATTCGCAAGATGGACCTGACCCGGGACATGTAGCCCCGTCCCGGACCGCGACAACGCGGCGCCCCCCGTTCCCGGCGGCCTTTGGCCGGGCGGGGGGCGTCTTTATTTTGTGGAGTCTCCGGGGGGGGCGACCGGCCTTCGCCGGGATCAGAGTTCGGTAATGCCGAAGCGTTTGATCTGGCTCCAGATGGTGGTCCTGGAGATGCAAAGCCGCCGTGCGGCCTCGGATTGGTTGCCCCCGGAGGCGCGCAGGGCCTCCACAAGGCGTTTTTTGCGGATGGCGTCCAGGTCGCCGACGGCGGGGAGGGGCGGCGCCGACGGCGCGGCTGTCTCCTGGGTGATGTCGCCCGGCAGGTCGCCAGGCTCCAGGACATCGCCCCGGCAGGCGATGAAGGCGTATTCGAAGGCGCTCTTGAGTTCCCGTACATTCCCCGGCCAGGGATAGCGCATCAAAACGTCCATGGTCTCGCGGGCGATGCCCTGGATGTTTTTTTTCTCGTATTTCAGCTTGATGCGCCGGAAAAAGGCCTCGGCCAAAAGCGGAATGTCCTCCTTGCGGGCGCGCAGGGCGGGCATTTTGATGGGAATGACGTTGATGCGGTAATAGAAATCCCTTCGAAAGGCCCCCTGGCCGACCAGCGTGGGCAGATCCCGGTTGGTGGCCGAGATGATCCTGGCCTGGACCGGGATGGGCTGGTTGTCCCCCACCCGCTCGATGACCCTGTCCTCCAGCACGCGCAGGAGTTTGACCTGGGTGCTCAGCGGCATGTCTCCGATCTCGTCCAGGAAGATGTCGCCATCGGCCGCCACCTCGAAGCGTCCCGTCCGATTTCGGTGCGCCCCGGTATACGCCCCTTTCACATGGCCGAACAGTTCGCTCTCCAAAAGCGACTCGTTGAGCGCGGCGCAATTCACCTTGATAAACGGCCTGGCGCCGCGCGCGCCTGCCTTGTGGACGGCAATGGCCGCCAGTTCCTTTCCGGTCCCGCTCTCGCCGTAGATGATGACCGGCGCATCCGATTGCGCGGCGTTGGATATCATGTCGTAGACCTGGAACATGGCGGGCGAACGGCCGATGAGGCCATGAAACGTGTCTTCCGCCAACAGTTCCCGGCGATAGGTCGCGATCTGGGTCTCCTTCTCCAGGAGATCGGTCACGTCGGTCATGGTCTCCACCGCACCGATGACCATACCCGAAGTGTCTTTCAAAACCGATGCGTTCTTGACGATATGGATGACGGAGCCGTCTTTGCGGGAAATGGCGCACCGTTGCCTTCGCAGTTCCCCCTTTTGAAACATCACGCACCAATGGCAGCCTTCGCTGTCGCGGGCCAGTTCGCAGGAGGTGCAGTTGATGATCGTACACGACGACCCCACAAGTTCCTGGCGCGCATACCCCGTGATGTCTTCCAGGGCGCTGTTGACGGAAACGATCCGCCCCTGGGTGTCCACGATCATCACCCCGTCCTGGATGGTGTTCACCACCGTGCGCCAATATTCGTCGAGCCCTTGGGTGAGCATGGCAGAGTCCTGTTCAGTTTTTTAACGGTCTGGCTGTTCTCAAACATAACACATGAACAGTTCCAGGACAAGGAAAAGTGGCGAAGCGATGCCCGGACAGGCGAAACTACCAGAAAAATATGAGCAAAAAAAGCATGTTGGCAAATCCACGGCGAGGCATCTCCCCATGTCGCCAGATTGGCACGCTCCTGGCTATGGGAGACATGACTGTTGGTCCACACGAAGAGCACAAACATGGTATATGACATGATCCGGGTCGATCTTCGAAATTCCATAACTCCGCTTGTCATTCTCGAAGTCGGGTCCGTCATGCAGAAGATGTCTCCGGGAGAATCCATTGAAATCGTGTGCGATGATCGGTCAGTTGTCGATGACTTGCGACGCATACATCATGACTTCGTGTGCATGGGCATTGGAAATGAAAGCAGGAAGTGCGGCTGTGGATATGTCATTGTTATGGAAAAAAATCCTCAAACAAGGAGCAGCATCATGTCTGATCTCGATCTTTCCTCCGTCCAGATCGCCAATACCTCCGACGCCCGGGGGAGCGCCTGCCCCGGGCCCCTGCTCGAAGCCAAGAAGGGGATCGGCAAGGTCAAGGTGGGCGAGGTGCTGGAGATCTATTCCAACGACTCGGGAACCCGGACGGACATTCCGGCCTGGGCCGGGAAGGTCGGCCACGAATACCTGGGGATGGTCGCGGCGGAAGGCTACGACAAGCATTTTATTCGCAGAAAGAAGTAAGCGAGGCGGTCATGGGGAGCCAGACATGCGCGAAGGCGCAGGACAAGATTCTTCTTCTCGCCACGGAAAGCTGCGCATACCCCGGAGCGGACTCGGTGGGACAGGCCCACGCCTCGTATCCCGCCAATGTCTATGTCCTCAAGGTGAAGGCCCCGGTGTTGTTTCCCGAGAAGTTCTACCTTGATTGCTTCAGAAAGGGGATCGGCGGCATCATCATCATGTCCTGCGGCGAGGAATGCCCCTACGAAGGGGCGTACAAGGCCATGGCCAAGCGGCTGGACCGCATCTACGAACTCATGAAGGAGGAAGGCCTGGATATCCGCAGGCTGCGCCTGACGGCGATCTGCACCGTGTGCAACAGGGCCTTTCTCAACGAAGTCAATCAAATGAATCAGATCGTCCACGAATTGAACCCGCCGGTTCAGGCGCAATAGGGAATCGGACGGACATTTAAAAGACGCGCGTGGCCGCTGCCGCGAGCCGCGCGCGTGTTCGGGGGCAACACATGGACTCATCGACAAACGCTGTATTCGACGCCGTGGTCATCGGCGGCGGAATCGCCGGACTGCAATCGGCCCTGGACCTGGCCGGACAGGGATACAAGACGGCCGTGGTGGAGAAAGACGCCTCCATCGGCGGGAAAATGATCCGTCTTTCCAAGGTGTTTCCGACCCTTGACTGCGCCAGTTGCATCACCACGCCGAAAATGGCGGCGGCGGCGCACCATGAAAACATCACGCTTTATACCTGTTGCGACGTGCAACGGGTTGAGAAAAATCCGGCAGGCGTGTCCGTTTCGATGATCCAGCGGCCGAGATATGTGGACATCGACAAGTGTATCGGCTGCCGGAAGTGCGAATACAACTGCCCCGTTCTCGTTCCCGATGCCGAGCAGGGGGGCTTTTCCGGGCGCAAGGCCATCCGCATTCCGTTTTCCAACGCCATTCCGCAAAAGGCGCTTCTGGATGTGGAACACTGCATGTTGTGCGGAAAATGCGCCGACGTCTGTCCCACCAAGGCCATCCGCTACGACCAGAAGCCCGAACCGCTGGCGATTCAGGCCAAAACGGCCATTCTGGCCACAGGATACGAGTTGTCGTCTGTGGCCGACAAGCCGCAGTACGGCCAGGGGGAGATTCCCAACGTCATCGACTCCCTGCAGATGGAGCGCCTGCTCGCACCCCACGGCCCCTACGGCCGGGTGCTTCGTCCCTCGGACGGCATGATCCCCGACTCCATCGCCTATGTGCAATGCGCCGGATCGCGGGATGCGAGCATGGGCGTCTCCTATTGCTCCCGGTTTTGCTGCATGTACGCCGTCAAGCAGGCCATGTTGCTGTCCGGTTCCCTGCCCCTGGCGGACATCACCATCTATTACATGGACATCCGGGCCTTCGGGAAAAACTACGAGCAGTTCTATCAAAACGCCAAGGCCATGGGCATCGAATTCGTCAAGGCCAAGGTCGCGTCCCTGGACGCGGGCCAGGGCGGCGCGGTGAGCGTGCGCTACGAGGACCAGACGGGCCAGGGCGCGACCTCCAGGGACCATGACCTGGTGGTCTTGTCCATGGGCGTGCTGCCCGGTTTCGCCCCCGGCGGCGTCTGTCCCGTGGGCCTTGGGTCGGACGGGTTCATCCAGTCCGTATTGCCCAAGATGTCGCCTTCCGTGACCGATATGGACGGCGTTTTCGTAGCCGGTGTGGCGGCCGGGCCCAAGGATATCGTGGACACCATCACCGAGGCCGGGGCGGCGGCGATGGAGGCCGCGAAGTATCTGACCGCGCTTTCGGGAAAGGCCCCGGGAGCCGCCAACAAGGAGTCGGCCCATGAGTGAGCCAGAACGCGCACAAGCCCCGGACTCCGGGGAACAGGCCAAGGTTGGGGTCTATATCTGCTACTGCGGCGGGAACATCTCCGATCATGTGGATGTGGAGAAGGTCCGGGAGCGCATGGAGAGGACGCCGGGCGTCGCCGTGGCCAGGACCAACATGTTCATGTGTTCGGACCCGGGCCAGGAACTCATCATGGAGGATCTGCGCCAGGGCCGCATCAACCGGGTGGTGGTGGCCTCCTGCGCCCCGAGCCTGCACGAATCGACCTTTCGGTCGGCCATCGCCCGGGCCGGGGGCAATCCCTACCAATACGAGCACGCCAACATCCGCGAACAGGTCAGCTGGGTGCATCACGGCCAGGCGGCCACGGACAAGGCCAGCCGCCTGATCGCGGCGGCCACGGGCAAGGCCCGCACCCTGATCCCCCTGGAGCCCATCCGGGTTACGGCCCGTCGCCATGCCGTGGTCATCGGCGGCGGCATCGCGGGCATGCGCGCGGCCCTGGATCTGGCGGCCATGGGGGTGCGGGTGGCCCTGGTGGAAAAGACCCCCTATCTGGGCGGCGGCGTGTCCCGGCTTGTCCGGCTGGCCCCCACCGGAGAGGACGCCGCCCACCTGGTGGCCACATTGGCCGGGCGGGTTCTCGACAACCCGGACATCACCGTCCACGCCGGGTCCGCCGTGACGTCCTTTGGGGGGTATGTCGGCAATTTTTCCCTGGAAGTCTCGCCGCTCCCCGGGGCCAGCGCGCCGGACGGCCAGACCTGGCCCGGGGGATACGTCCCGGGCAAGGGCGTCCTGGTTCCGCCGTCGCCGGACAGGGCGCAGGTCACCCTGGAAACCGGGGTGGTCGTCCTGGCCACGGGATTCGCCTCCTACACGCCCCGTCCCGGGGAGTACGGGTACGGCGAGAACGCGGAAGTGGTCACCCTGCCGGAGCTGATCCAAAAAATCGGCGGCCTTGAGGAACAACGCGGCGGCACGCTGGTCCTCGACGGCCGACCCATCCGCAGCATGGCGATCATCCATTGCGTGGGCAGCCGCCAGATTCCCGGAATCCATGAGGAGGACGCCAACGGACACCTCAACGAACACTGTTCCCGGGTCTGCTGCACCTCGGCCATCAACACGGCCAACGCCATCCGCGAGGCCTGTCCGCAAACGAGCGTTTATGAGCTGTATCGGGACATCCGGACCTATGGCCGGGGCCAGGAGGAACTGTACGCCAAGGCCTCGGGCAACCGGGTGGTGTTCATGCGTTTTGGCGCCGACCAGGCCCCGGTGGTGCAGCGCGGTGCGGCGGGTAGCGGCCATCCCCTGAAGCTGACGGTCACGGACGAACTGACATTTGGCGAGGAGTTGGAGGTTCCCGTGGATCTGGTCGTCTTGGCCACAGGCATGGAGCCCGGGCCCGTGGCCGATCTGGTGGAGATGCTCAAGCTGCCGGTGGGGGCGGATCGGTTTCTCCTGGAGACCCATCCCAAGCTGCGCCCGGTGGAATTGCCCATCGCCGGCATCTTCCTGGCCGGAACCTGCCAGGCCCCCATGGATGCGGGCGAGACCTGCAACGCGGCCTCGGCCGCCGCCGTCAAGGCCGTGTCGCTTCTGAGCAAGGGCCATGTGGAGCTCGACCCCTTCGTGGCCGAGGTCGATGTGCGCCGCTGCACCGGGACCGGGGCCTGCGTCCAGGCCTGCCTGAACCCGGGGGCCATCGCCCTGGAGACCATGGACATCGACGGCAGGCAGGTCACGCGGGCCCGGGTGACCCCGGCCCTGTGCCTGGGCTGTGGCGCCTGCGTGGCCGTGTGCCCGGAAAACGCCATCGACATCAACGGATGGACCCTCGCCCAGTACGAGGCCATGGTGGACATGATCGTCTCCGATGCCGCCTGTGAGGATTCCGAGGCCGTCAGCGGGGCTGTCCCGGAAACGGTCGGCGCGTGAGCGAAAAAGGAGCAACCCCATGAGTCGCAACATATCCGATACGCCTGTTTCCAAGGAAACATTGAAGGCCCTGCGGGCCGAACGCAAGGACTGGATCGCCGGGGCCTCGGCCCTGGCCCGGGAGAACAAAAAGGCCCGCAAGGCCGTCATGGAACGCCTGGCGGCCGCAAGCGCCACGGTCCCGGAAATCGCCGAGGCCACGGGACTTACGCCGGATGCGGCGCTGTGGATGGTGGCCAGCCTGAAAAAGTTCGGTGAGGTCGTGGAGGCGGAGAAGGACGGCAGCTTTTACCGCTACGCGCTGGCTGCCGAGGCGGCGCAGGCCCAGGAAGCCTGATGCGGTTTGTTTGGACCTGTTCCGAGACCGAATGTGCCAGGGAAGGAGAAACGTCATGACCGGAGTCAACCCGGAATTCGTCAAACGCCTTGAACCGTTTGGCGCGGACCTCGGCTCGACCTGCTTCAATTGCGGGACGTGCGCGGCGATATGCCCTCTGATTTCCGAGCATTTTCCTCGAAAGATGATTCGCTACGTGCAGATCGGAGCCCAGGATCGGATTGTCGAACACGCAACGGAGCTGTGGCGCTGCCTGCACTGCGGCCTGTGTACAAAGACCTGTCCGCGCGGGGCGAACCCCGGCGAGGTCATTTTGACGCTCAAGCGGTTTGTGACGGCCGCCTGGAGGAAGTCCTGATGTACAATCCCAGAGACATCATCGAGGTTCTGGCCGGAAACGTCCGAAAGACCATGAGCCCCTTCGGCCTGCCCAAGGCCCTGGTCAACGGGTGGTGGAAGACGGAAGGGCTGCGGCAGGACGAAAAGACCCTGCTTTTTACGGGCCTGATGTACCAGTTCGTCCCCTACATCGAGACCGCCACCAGGCAACTGGAACGGTACGAGGACACGAAATGGACGCCCTATTTGAAATATGCCCGGTATGCGCCGAGCTACCTGTCCGGCCTGGGCCTGGCCATGCTCACTCCGGCGGCCGAAAAAAGCAAGGCGGCCGGGCATCTGCGCAACATCGTCAAGGTCTTGCGGGCCTCCGGGGCGCGCTTCGGCTATCGCCCGGACCTCGACGAATACAGCGGCATCCTGCTCTATGACCTGGGCGACCAGGAGAACTTCGTCCGCCATGCCCGCCACGTGGCCGAAAAGCTGCAAAAGGCCGGGGTGCGAAAGATCATCACCACGGACCCCCACACGACATATGCCCTGAAGGTTCTCTACCCGAAATACGTCGGGGCGTCCTTCGAGGTCAGCACCTATTTCGAGGCCCTGCACCTTCGCGAAAACGGCGCAGGAAAAAAACTCACCCTGCACGATCCGTGTTTCTATGGCCGCTACCTGGAACTTTCGAACGCCCCGCGCCGGATTCTGGGCGAGATCGGGTACGAATGCGTGGACGTGCGCGAGAGCGGGATGTTCACCAGTTGCTGCGGCGGGCCTGCCGAATCCATCTCCCCCAAGCTGTCCTCCCGGATCGGTTCGAAGCGCGTGCAAAAACTCGACGCCACTGGGCAGCAGATTGTGACCATGTGCCCGATCTGCCTCAACAACCTGGCCAGGTCAGGCGCCAATGTCGTGGATTTGTCCTCCATACTGGCTGGCGGCGAAGCGTCGGCCACCAACTGATAACCACAAGGAAGGAACGCTCATGTCGGAAAAACAGGAAAAAATCCTCTACATCGGAACCCATGCCAACGATCATCCCGAAAAGGCGCATCTTCCCTTTGTCCTGGGCAATGCGGCCCTGGCCATGGACATCAAGGCCACCATCGTGTTGCAGGCCAACGGCGTCTATCTGGCGCAGAAGGGATTCGTGAACCACATGCTGTCCGGCGGGGGATTTCCGCCGCTCAAAAAATTGATGGAGGACTTCCTCGTCCAGGGCGGCGAGCTCAAGGTCTGCAAACCCTGCATCGCCGAACGCAACATCGACGAGTCCGAGCTGGTCGAGGGGGCTGAGGTCACGGCGGGCGGGGCCTTGAACATCGCGGCCATTGAGGCCGACGCGGTGCTGGTGTTCTAGCGGGGCGATCCGTACGCAACACGACGCATCGCATCGTGTGCGCTTCTTTCGAGTTGGTGTTGTAAAATCCGTGTTCCAAAGTTCGCGGACACGACACGAGGAAAAAAGAAATCGCTCAGGCGGCTTTTCCGAAAATACCATTCGGCGTGAATCGCGACAATGCGATTGACGGGAATTGTCCAGGCTGCACATCTGCGACGCAATCCGGGGGAGGCCGTGCCGACTTCCTCCGGACTTTTCCCAAGGGCATCTGTTTTGCCGCTTGAATGTTGAACCGTCGTTTGTTGGAGGTGTCTCATGAGCATGACAGGGGTGACCAGGCAGGAACAAAAAATCGATGAATTGGCCAGGGAAGTCGAAAAGCTGCATCCCGGATTGAACCATCTTTCCGTGAAGGGGGCCTTTCGGTTCGCGGTCTCGGAGTGCGTGAAGGCGCACGGCCATGCGGACTGGAAGGAGGTTTCCGGAAAGCCTGCCGAGGTGCGGGGTCAGTTTTTCGAGTGTCTGTGCAAAAACGTCATCCCGAAGATGGTCAAGCTCGGCCTGCCGCCCGGGCAGGGCCCAGAGCTTGAAAAAAAGCTTAAAGACGTCAACCGGAAGTATCTTAAGCCTTAATCCGCACGATCCCTGTTTCCTGGCCGGGATCATCGCAACCGCCCCGGGAACGGCTCCCCCGGGGCGGCATCTTTTCAAAGCGCCCGTCCCGGGGTACATCCGCCACGCGGCCATGGCCGCCAAAGGATACGCCCCCCATGACCAAAACCGCCCAACCCATCACCGCCGACGCCATCCAGACGCGGCTGGCCGCCCAGAGCCTGGCCGTCACGGCCGATCAGGCCGCGTCCCTAGCCGCCTACCTGGAGGTGCTCACGGCCTGGAACCGCCGGGTCAATCTGGTGGGGCACATCCGGTGGACGGAGATCCTGGACGATCTGGCGGTCGACAGCCTGCATCTGGCCGCCTTCCTCGAATCGCCACCCGTGGCCGGGCTTCTCGACACGGCGGGAGGGGCGCCGCTTTGCCTGGATTTCGGGGCCGGGGCGGGACTGCCGGGAATCCCCCTGCGCATCCTGTGGCCGCGCGGGGAGTACGTCCTGATCGAGGTGCGGGCCAAACGCGCCGTGTTTTTGGCCGAGGCCCTGGCCCGTCTGTCCCTGCCCCGGACCACGGTCTTTTCCGGCCGGGCCGAGGAGGCCCCGGGGCGGCTCGTGTCCCCTGATCGGCCGGGCCTGGTCCTGTGCCTGTCCCGGGCCTTTCTTCCCTGGCCGAAGTTTCTGGCCTTTGTCGCGACGCATCTGGGGGCTCTGGGACGGCCTGTGGCGGTGTTGGCCATGACCGGCGACCGCCCGGCGGACGATCCTGCGGCCATCGCAGGGGCGGGGTGGACGCAACACGCCGGGTCCGCCTACGAGGTGCTTGGAAAAACCCGCTATTTGTCGCTGTTTGTCCCTAAAAACGCCTCCAGGGCGCTGCCCTTGAAGATGAGTTGAGTGGCCGTTTCGTCGGCCAGCTCCGCCAGGTCCATGAGCTGTTCCAGAAAATCCAGGATCAGTCCCTTGCGGTCTTCGTCGCCGTTTTCGAAGTCGAAAGCCATGTCGCCGCTTTTGATGTAGGCCTCGATTTTGTTCAGATAGGCCGGGTCGAGCATGGGAACTCCTTGGCCGGGATGCGGCCGGTTTTTTCAGTGATGATAGGGCGCGCCGCGCAAAATGGCCATGGCCCGGTAGACCTGTTCCAGAAGCACCACCCGGGCCAGTTCGTGGGGCAGGGTGCCGGGCCCCAGGCTTAAGACTTCCCCGGCCCGGGCCAGCACCTCGTCCGGCAGGCCGTAGGCCCCGCCCACGATGAAGCAGGGGGCCCGGCCGGGATCCTCCACCAGGGCGCCAAGGCGTGCGGCCAGGGCCGGGGAATCGTACATTTTTCCGCGTCCGTCCAGGACCACGGGGAAGTCCCTGGCCCCCAGACGATCCAGCACGGCCTTGCCCTCGGCCCTTTTCCGGTCCTCGGGATTTCCCGAGCGGGCGTCCTTGACCACCACCCGAACGGTGGCGATACTATGGCCGATGGCGTCGAGGTAGTGGTCCTCGGCCTGCCGGAAAAACGGGGCCTTGGCCTGGCCGACGAAAAGAAAGCGCAACGGTTTCACAGCGGTCTTTGACGGTCCGGGTTTTGCATTTTGTGAATGGCGAGTCATGGTGTATCCTCGGGGAAGAAGCATTGTCAAAGCGCTGTCGGCTGGCTGCGGCAGGGTGGTACGGGTTCACAGCACACGAGACAAAAGGCGGAGTCAGGGATGCGGTCTTGTTTCCAGGGATTTTGGGCGGGCGTGCGCCGCGCCCTGGTGGTCGGCTGCCTGTCGGCGGTCCTTGCCGTCGTGGGAGCTTCGCCCTTGGCCGCCGCCTCCCTGGACTTGAGCAACCTTGTCCTCAACAACCATGACGGAAAAATTCTGGTCCGTTTCGGCCTGGCCATCCCCGATTTGACGCCGCTTGAAGCGGTGTTTGCCGAAGGCGGCATCCTGGCCCTGCGCATGGAGGCCCGGTTGTCGGAAAAAAGCGACTACCTGTGGGACCATCAGGTGACGGAGACCGGCCGTCTGGCCGTGGTGCGCAAGACCGGCGACGGCTATGTCGTGGAGCCCGCTCCGGCGCAACGCCCGGGCCGGGCCGGGCCCGCCCCGACCGAGCAGGCCACTCCGGCCGTCCCGGTCGTTCCCCTGGCCTCCGGGACCGATTTGGCCGATGTTCTGCGTCAGGCCTTTGGCGAGGTGGCCCTGGACCTGGGGCCCTGGGACGTGCTCAAGCGGGGCGAGTCTTATGTCCTGGTCCTTAGCATCTCCCTTTTGCGAGGCGACGTGTCGGCGTTTTGGCGCAATACGCTCTTTTTTTGGTCCTTCGAGGTCATTCCCAAGGTCCGCTACCTCCTGGATTTCACCTACTGATTCCCCCTGCGGCGGGTCTTCGCCGACCGATCTTCCGGGGCCCGCCGCGTATGGTGGTTGCCGGGCGCATCGTCTTTCCGCTATATTCGGCACGCTCACATCCGGATTTCCCAAAGGAGCCGCCATGCGCGTCATCATTGCCGGAGGAACGGGATTTATCGGCACGGCCCTGACCCATGTCCTGACCTCGTCGGGGCATGACGTCACCATCCTCACCAGACGTCCGCGTCCTGCCGCGTCCGAGTCGGATGGCGGCCGGGTGGACTATGCGGTCTGGGACGGCATGACCGCCCGGGGATGGGGGGAATTGGTCGAGGATGCGGCCATCGTCAATCTGGCCGGAGAGAACATCGCCGCCGGACGCTGGAACGCCCAGCGAAAGCGCGACATCGTGGAGAGCCGCATGGCCGCCGGGTCCGCCGTGGTCCAGGCTGCGGCCAAGGCTGCGGTCAAGCCCCGGGTGGTGGTGCAGGCCTCGGCCGTGGGGTATTATGGCCACCGGGGCGAGCAGGTGCTTGAGGAAAGCTCGCTTCCGGGCACGGGTTTTCTGGCCGAGACGGCGGTCAAGTGGGAACAGAGCACCCGCGATGTGGAAGATATGGGGGTGCGCCGGGTGATTGTGCGCACGGGAGTGGTCCTGGGGGCGGGCGGCGGCGCCCTGGCCCGCATGCTGCCGCCTTTCCGCCTGGGCCTGGGGGGGCCGGTGGGCGACGGCAAGGCCTGGTTTCCCTGGATTCACCTTCACGACGAGGTCCGGGCCATGGCCTTTCTCCTTACGCGGCCCGAGGCCATGGGGCCGTTCAATCTCGTCGCGCCGGGCGTGGTCACAAACGGGCAGTTCGCCGTCGCCCTGGGCAAGGCTCTGGGGCGTCCCACGGTCCTGCGCGTACCGGCCTTCGCCCTGCGGCTGGCCCTGGGCGAGATGGCCGACGCCGCGCTATTGGCCAGCCTGCGGGTCGCGCCCACCCGACTTGCCGCCCTGGGTTTCACATTCGATTTTCCAGATGTCGCCACGGCCCTGGCCGACCTGACGGCGGCGGCCTAACGTTGTGTCCGGTAATTTCCGTTATGGTTTAACTAGGACCAACACCTTGAATTTATGATTTTTATTCACAAAATAACATAAATGTTTTTTGTGGACGCCACACGAACTCGGCTTCGGAGGTCTCCGTGAAAGTCCGCCTGATGGACATCAACCTCCTCGACATCCTGGCCCGGCCGGACATGGCCGGATTGCGCCGGGAATTCAACCTCCGCTCCTTTCCGACCGGATCGCGGCCCTTTGCCCCGCCCCAGTCCGAGAACGCCGTTTTTGTGGTGGCCTCGGGACGGGCCAGGCTTTACCTGTCTTTTGAGGAACGTGTATTCACCCTGTCCTATCTCGAGCCGGGTGACATCTATTCGACCCATACCAGGGCCGAGATCGAGGTGGTCGAGGATCTCCGCCTGCTTGTCCTGCCGACCGAGCGCTTCCGGGAACTCATCGTCGCCCATCCGGACCTGACCCGGACCATGGTCCGGGTTCTGGGCGACGTCCTGCAAAGCAGCTTCGGCATCATCAATTCCCTGGCCTTCAAGGACATCCCACGGCGGGTGGTCGAGTTTCTGCATTTCGAGGCCGTGGCCCACGGCGAAAAGCGACCCGAGGGGCGGCTCGTCCGGTTGTCGGTCAATACCGAACAATTGGCCCAGATCGTCGGGGCCACGCGGCAGACCGTGTCCGAAACCCTGTCCCGGCTCTACCGCCAAAACCTTGTCCGGCGCCTGCGCCGGGGGGTCTATCTCATCCCTGACCTGACCGCGCTCAAGAATTTCGCCGCCGAACGCTGATCCCGGTATCTTTCCTCCCGAGGTCTGCCCCGCATCATTTTGACATACGGCCGCCATCCGATCCGCACGTTTTGTATAGCCTCCATTTTTTTTCACACGGATTCGCTTCCACTGTCGGCCAGCCGACAGACCCGGCCGCCCGTCCCGGATTATGCGTCCCTGAAATCCAAAAGGCGCGGCCGGGCCACGGCCCGGGATCGATCCGGAACCGAATACGGACAGACTCCTGCATGGATATTGCGCAGGCGGCCGCCGCGTCTCCAGACGCTTTGACCCGAAGGAGGACCCGACCATGGCCGAGAAACAGCAACCAACTCCCAAATCATTGACCATCTGGCCCGATGCCCAGGCGATGATCGAAAAGGCCCGGCGCGACGGAGTCGAAACCGTCTGGGACCGCATGGCCGAACAGCGCCCGGCCTGCAAATTCTGCAAGGAAGGTCTGACCTGCTCCAAATGCGTCATGGGCCCCTGCCGCATCGCCCCGGGCCGCGCCAAACGCCAGCGGGGAACCTGCGGCGCGGACGCCGATCTGACCGTGGCCCGCAACTTCGGACGTTTCGTGGCCGCAGGCGCCGCCGCCCACTCCGACCACGGCCGCGACCTGGTGGAGACCCTTTTGGCCGTGGGCCGGGGCAAGACTCGCGATTACGCCCTGCGCGACCCGGAGAAGCTCCGCCGGGTGGCTGGCGAGGCCGGGCTCGACACGGAGGGCAAGGACGACGCGGCCGTGGCCGTGGAGCTGGCCCAGGCGTTTATCCAGGACTTCGGCTTTGGAACGGACACCATGTCGTTTCTATCCCGCGTGCCGCAAAAGCGCCGGGCGGTCTGGGAACAACACGGCGTCACCCCCCGGGGGGTGGACCGCGACGTTGTCGAGATGCTCCACCGCACCCACATGGGCGTGGACTGCGACCCCGTAAGCATCTGTCTGCACGCCGCGCGGGTGGCCCTGACCGACGGCTGGGGCGGGTCCATGATCGCCACGGAGACCTCAGACATCATCTTCGGCACGCCGACCCCCAGGGAAAGCCTGGTCAACCTCGGCGTTCTCAAGGAGGACCAGGTCAATGTCCTGGTCCACGGCCACAGTCCCATCGTCTCGGAAATGATTCTGGCTGCGGCCAGAGACCCCGGCATGATCGAAAAGGCCAAGGCCGTCGGGGCGACCGGCATAAACGTGGCCGGGCTGTGCTGTACCGGCAACGAGGTGCTCATGCGCCAGGGCGTGCCCATGGCCGGCAACCACCTCATGACCGAGCTGGCCATCATCACCGGCGCCGTGGACCTCATTGTGGTCGACTATCAGTGCATCATGCCGTCGCTGACGGCCGTGGCGGCCTGCTACCAGACACGCTTCGTTTCGACCTCGGACAAGGCCCGCTTCCCGGGCGGAACCCATATGGAGTTCACCCTCGAAAACGCCCGCCAGAAGGCCCTTGAGGTCGTGGCCATGGGCATCGAGGCGTATACCAATCGCCAGCCGGAGCGGGTGGAGATACCGTCCGAACCCGTCCGGTTCATGACCGGCTTTTCCAACGAGGCCATCCTTGGGGCGCTGGGCGGCACGCCCGGGCCGCTCATCGAGGCCCTAAAGGCCGGCAAGGTCCGGGGCGCGGTGGGCATCGTCGGCTGCAACAACCCCCGGCTCAAGCACGACCATGTGCATACGGTCCTGTGCCGCGAGCTCATCAAAAAAGACATCCTCGTCCTTGTCACCGGCTGCGCCACCGTGGCCATGGGCAAGGCCGGGCTCATGGTCCCGGAGGCGGCCGACCAGGCCGGTCCGGGCCTGGCCGAGGTCTGCCGGGCCCTCGGCGTCCCGCCGGTCCTGCATGTCGGAAGCTGTGTGGACAACTCCCGGATCATCCACCTGTGCGCCGTCCTGGCCAACGCCCTGGGCGTGGACATCTCCGACCTGCCCGTGGCCGCCAGCGCCCCGGAATGGTACTCGGAAAAGGCGGCCACCATCGGCCTCTACGCCGTGGCCTCGGGAATCATGACCCACCTCGGGTTGCCGCCGCACATCACCGGCAGCGCATTGGTCACCAATCTGGCCCTGGAAGGCCTGGAAGGCGTCCTTGGCGCGCACTTCGTAATCGAGCCGGACCCGGTGGCCGCCGCGAACATCATCGATGCCCGTATCTCGGCCAAGCGCCAGGCCCTGGGCCTGACCCCGTAGCGTTCTCACCCCGGCCCGCCGCCAGAATGGGGCGGGCCGGGACGGACGACGACCAGGAAAAACCGAGACGCCCTTTGGCGGGGAAAACACGGACGCGGACGCGTTCATGGGGAAAAGTGCATGAAAATAGCCGTTGCCGGAAAGGGCGGAGTGGGCAAGACCGCCATCGCCGCCTGGCTTGGGGACCATCTGGCCCGGGAGGGCCGCAATGTCTTTCTCATCGACGCGGATACGGCCCTGTCCCTGGGCCGGGCCTCGGGGTTGTCCCCGGCGCTGTCGCCCAGGCCGCTCATCGAACGGGAGGATCTCGTGGCCGAACGCGTCGGGGCGGGGCTCATGGCCCTTTGCCCCGAGGTCGGCGACCTGCCCGAGCGTCTGGCTGTGGAGTTGCCCATCGGCGGCAGGCCCTCGGCGTTCCAAGGGGCGTCCGATCCGGATCAGGCCGGGTCGGGCCGGGTCGGACCCGGGCGCAAGCGCCTGCTGGTCATGGGGGGGGCGGCCTCGGCCGGAGGCGGCTGCGCCTGTGCGGCCAACGCGCTCCTGAAGGCCCTTTTGGCCCACCTCGTCCTCGACCGCCACGAATGGGTCATCGTGGACCTTGAGGCCGGGGTGGAGCATCTGGGCCGGGGGACGGTGGCCGGGGTGGACGGCCTGGTGGTCGTCAGCGAGCCGTCGCTTCGGGGGCTGGAGACCGCCGCGTCCATCGCCCGGATGGCCCGCGAGTTGGGGCTTGCGCGCCAGGCCCTGGTCCTGAACCGGGCCGATGCAGGCGTCCATCCGCCCGTCCTGCCGGAACTGGCCGATCTGCCGCCCCTGGCGGCCAGCCTGCCGTGTCTTGACAGTCTCGCCAAAAGACAGCTTGAAGACGGCTCGGTTCTCGGGCTGCCCGAGGCCGAGGGGATCATCGCAAAGGCCTGTCGGCGAATTCTCGACGCGCTGCGGTCCTAACGGGCGATCCAGATGAAGGACGCCTGGCGTCCCGAGGTGCGTGATCGGCGGTAGGAGAAAAAGTGGGGCGACGTAAAGGTGCATATCTCGAGGCCGAAGATGTTTTCGGGCTTAAGCCCCGCCGCCGTAAGCTGGTCCCGGGTCAGCCGCCACAGGTCCACGGTTCGCGACGCCGCATCGTAATAGGCTGCGAAACGCGGCCCGAACTCCGCTTCGAAGTTCACGAACTGCGCCGCCGCCGGGCCAAGGCTTGGGCCGCGCACGGCCAGGCAGTCGGCCGGGGACAGCCCGTAGCGGGCGCAAAACGCCGCCACCCCGGACCCTGGAAAATCCATCACGTTTCCCCTCCAGCCCACATGCAGCGCAGCCACATGCTTCCCTGAGGCGTGGGCCACAAGGATCGGCTGGCAGTCGGCGGTCTTGACCACAAGCGCCGCCCCGGGGAGCGAGGTGGCCTGTCCGTCGGCCTCCCGGGGGCTCAACTGGCACAGGGTGTCGGACTGCGGGTCAAAGACCATGTCCGCGCCATGCACCTGTTTAAGGGCGTGCCAGGAGGCGAAACCCAGCAGGTCGCGAAAGGCCTGCCTGGTTTTCGTCACCCGATCCGGGGCGTCGCCCACCCGGTAGGAGATGTTGCCCCCGGCGAAGGGGTCGCCACATGCGGTCGGGGCGGCGGCCGGGACCGCCGTGCGCATGCCGAAGGCGAGGCGCACCCCGGGAACCGAAGGAAAGCGGAAGGTCATGGCGGCTACAGGCTGATCCATGTCATCTCCTTGGGGGTGCACAGGGCGTGCATGGGCTGGTCCCAGGGCTCTGCGGGCAGCCGGTCCACCACCTGAAAATCGTAGGCCAGGCCGATGCGCAGGGTCCGCGCCGCCTCCGGCCGGGCAAACAGCCGGTCATAGTAGCCGCCGCCGAATCCCAGGCGAAATCCCCTGCGGTCAAAGGCCACTCCCGGGACCACGGCCACCTCGGGCGG
>Ga0209467_1001698_pt1 | contig 17988 bp, 11 predicted proteins | sample Higcelwee11metaG_FD_187175 | JGI IMG/M metagenome (GOLD analysis project Ga0209467, IMG submission 187175) | Freshwater pond sediment microbial communities from the University of Edinburgh, under environmental carbon perturbations - High... | ecosystem: Environmental > Aquatic > Freshwater >...
GTCCATGGAGTGTTTCCTCTCTTTTGTACATGGTCGAAAACATCACGTGGCTTGGCAACAACCGGGAAAAAAGTCAACGGGCGGCCAGGGCCCTTTGCCTGGAGAGGGACGCGCCGCAATTTCCCGGGCTTTTGACAGCCCGCCCGGTTTCTGCTTACAAGTCTTGTTCTTTTGCATTTCGCACCACATCCCCATTTTGGAGGAATACCCATGGCCGATCAGACGAGAAAACCCGCCGCGCCGCACGCCGAGGACAAGGCCGCCCATGCGGCCGAAGACCACGGTCTTCTGGCCCGGCTTGTCCTTGCCTACTGGAAGCCCGCCGCCATCGCCGCCATCGTGGCCCTGGCAGGGTCCGGAGGCATGGCCCTGTACGAAAAATACCAGGCCTCGCGCATCGCCGAGATCACCGAAAAAATCGGGAAGATCGCGGCCGAAAAAACTGGCCCGGATCGCCTGGCCGACCTCAAGACCCTGCTGGCCGAGGCTCCCTCGGGGGCCAGGGACGGCGTGCTCCTGGAGATGGCCAAGGCCGCCCAGGATGCAGGCGACCTGCCCGCTGCGGCCCTGGCCTGGGAGGATCTGGCCAAATCCTCCGACGGCGCGGTGCGCTCCCTGGCGGAACTGGGACAGGCGGCCATCCTGACCAAGGCCGGGGACACGGCCAAGGCCTTGCAGATTCTGGAAAAAGCCCGTGGAACGGCCTCGAAGCCGTTTCTTTTGGCCATCGACCGCCAGATGGCGGTGGCCGCCGAGGCCGCAGGCGACCTCAAGGCGGCCCTGACCGGCTATGAGCGCATGAAGTCGGAAAGCTCCATGCAGAACATGTCGTATATCGATTCCAAGATCGAGGCCCTGCGGGCCAAGATCGAGGCGGGCGGACAAAAAAGCAACGGTTAGGCCACCGGGTTTTCCGGAACCCGACGGGAGTTTGCACACATGGGCAAGGAGCTTTTGGACCGGGAAGGCGGGGCGAGGCATTTTCTGCTCGGCAACGAGGCCATCGTCCGGGGGGCGCTTGAGGCAGGGGTGGATATGGTGACCTGTTATCCGGGCACCCCCTCCTCAGAGGTTCCGGACACCTTTTTCCGGCTCTCGCCGCAGGGACCGTATCGTTTCGAATATTCCGTCAACGAGAAGGTGGCCCTGGAGGTCGGGGCCGGGGCCAGCCTGGCCGGGGCCAGGACGCTTGCGACCATGAAGCACGTGGGCGTCAACGTGGCCGCCGATCCCTTGCTGACCCTGGCCTATGTGGGGTCGCCCGGGGGCTTCGTGCTGCTTTCGGCCGACGACCCGGGCTGCCATTCCTCGCAAAACGAACAGGACAACCGCTGGTACGCCCGTCTGGCCGGGCTGCCCTGCATCGAGCCGGGTACGGCCCAGGAATGCAAGGACTTCACCCGGGCGGCCATGGAGCTGTCGCGGGCCTTCGGCCATCCGGTCCTGGTGCGCACCACCACCCGGGTCAACCACGTGCGCGGGCCCGTGACCTTTGCGGCCCTGCCCGAAAAGGCCCCGCCCGCGCCCTTCGTGAAAAACCCCTTCCGCTACGTGCCGCTTCCGGCCTCGGCCCGGGTTATGCGCCTGGCGCTTCTGGACAAGCTCGACGCCCTGGCCGCCGCAGCCGACGCCTCGCCCTTAAACGTCGTCTCCGGCCAGGGGCGAGTGGGGTTCGTGGCCTCGGGCATCTGCCGGGCCTATCTGCATGACGCGCTGTTCGAGACGGGGCTTGTCGGCCAGGTCAAGGTTCTGGATCTGGGCTTTTCCTCTCCCCTGCCGGCCAACCTCATCGCCGAGTTCGCCGCCGGACTGGACACCGTGGTGGTCCTGGAAGAGGTGGACCCCATTGTGGAAAACGAGATCCGGGCCCTGTTCCAACGCCGGGGCCTGACGGCTGCGGTCGTGGGCAAGGGGGAACACCTGCCGCGCTTTGGCGAATATTCCCCGGAGATCGTGGAGGCGGCGGTGCGCGCCGTATGCGGCCTGCCCGCGCGGGAAAAATCCCTGTACGCCGTACCGGCCGAGTTGCCCAAACGCCCGCCCAACATGTGCGCCGGATGCCCGCACCGAGCCTCGTACCACGCCGTGCGCCAGGTCTTTGGGGACGAACCGGTCTATTCCTCGGACATCGGCTGCTACACCTTGGGCATCCAGCCGCCCCTGTCGGCCGCCGATTTCCTTTTCTGCATGGGCTCCTCGGTGAGCGCCGGAAGCGGCTTCGCCGCCGCCTCGGGACGCCCGGTGGTGGCCTTTATCGGCGACTCCACCTTTTTCCATTCCGGCATCACCGGGCTTATCAACGCCGTGGCCAATGGCCACGAGCTTTTACTGGTGATCCTGGACAACCGCACCACGGGCATGACCGGGCACCAGCCGCATCCGGGCGTGGACCACACCATCTTCGGGGAGTTCTCCTCCAAGGTGGACCTGGCCGGACTGGTGGCGGCCTGCGGCGTGACGCCCGTGCGGGTCAATCCCTTCAACCATAAGGCCACGGTGGCGGCGCTGACGGAACTCAAGGGACAGTCCGGGGTCCGTGTGCTCATCACCGAAGCCCCCTGCCCCATCCACGCCCGCAAGGTCAAGATCGCGCGCAAGACCCCGCCCGCCCAGGTGGCTGGCGATCCCGGCAAGTGTCTGGCCTGCCGGGACGAACTGGCCTGTCCGGCCTTCTCCATGGTGGAGGGGGTCTTCGCCATCAATGCCGAGGCCTGTTCGGGCTGCATGTACTGCGTGCAGCTTTCCCCGGAAATCAAAGCCCGCAAGAAGGACGGATAAATGCAGCGCCATCGCATTTTTCTCACCGGCGTCGGCGGCCAGGGAACCCTCACCTCCACCCGCCTTCTGGCCCTGGCGGCCATGGACGCGGGGCTTGACGTGGTCTCGGGCGAGATCCACGGCATGGCCCAGCGCGGCGGCGTGGTGGAGTCCACGGTGCTTCTGGGCGGTTTCACAAGCCCCAAGATCAGCCCGGGGGAGGCCGACATCCTGCTCGGCTTCGAGCCCCTGGAGGCCCAGCGGGCCTTGTCCATGCTGCGCCAGGGCGGATTTGCGGCCGTCAACACCGACCCCATCCCCCCCTTGAGCTCGGCCCTGGAGCGGGAACCCTATCCGTCCCTGGAGGCCATCTGCGCGCCCATCCGGGAGTGGGCAGGGAAGGCGGTCTTCATCCCCTGCCACACGCTCGGGGTCCAGGCGGGCAACCCGCAAAGCGCCAACACCGCGCTTTTGGGCGCGGCCTGCGCCGCCGGGGCCTTTCCCTTCGGCATGGAGGCCATGGAAGCGGCCATCAAAAAACATCTGCCGCCCAAGATCGTGGACGTCAACCTTGTCGCCTTGCGGCTGGGGGCGGACGCCCTCGGCGGTTGAGCGGAATCCGGGCGGGACATGAACGGACTCTCATCCTTTGAAAGCGGCTGGCCCATCTTCCTGACCACGCTTACACGCATCATTCAGGAAACAGGCCCCAACATCCCCGTGCGTCAGGGGTTGGAAAACACCCTGGACATCCTGGTGGGCAACCTGGGATACCGCCGGGTGCATATCGAACTGTTCGACCTGCCCCGCAGAAACACCAAAATCAGCCTGGACCGGGGCCGCGACCCGGGGATATCCCATCTCTTCGGCCCCGGCCCCCTGGCCACGGGCCAGGTTATGGCCACCCGGCGCACCCTGGTCATCGGAGACGTCAAGGACCACCCCGACTTCATCGGACGCCCCCCCGAGGAACTGGAGACCCTGTCGTTTTTGTGCGTGCCCATTCACGCCCCCAAACCCGTCCCCGCCAATCATCCCGGTCCTGCCGCGTCCTCCGAGTCCCTGTCCCCCTCCGGCCCGGACACTCCCCCGGGATCGCCCGCGCCAGCCGACGCGTCCGGCCAGGACGACTCCTTCGGCCAGGACCAGGGCGCCGTGCTCGGCACGCTCAGCGTGGACATCCCTAAGGCCCCGCCTGTTTTTCTGGAGGCCCACTGCGACTTTTTAAGCGTGGTGGCGACCCTGGTGGGCAGCCTGTCCATCCGGCTTCGCGACGAGCTCACCCGCCCTCGCCGCCGCCTGCCCCAGGCCGACACCTCCACCCTGCCGCCCCAGGGCGTCCAGACCCCCGTGGCCGTGTCCAAGAGCATGCGCCTGGTGCTCAGGCAGGTGGCCCAGGCCGCCTCGTCCTCCACCCCGGTCCTTTTCCGGGGCGAAGAGGGCACAGGCAAGGAATTTCTGGCCGAGCTGCTGCACGCCCAAAGTCCCCGCCGCCAACGGCCGATCCTCAGGCTGTCTTGCGGCACGGACCCCGAGGAGGTGGTGGAGGAGACCCTTTTCGGGGTGCAAAAGGGCGAGGTCTCCGAGTCCACCCGTTCCAAGCGCGGCATTTTCGAACTGGCCCAGGGCGGCACGATCTTTCTGGACGACATTGAGGAGTTGTCGCCGATGGCCCAGAAGGCGGTGCTCCGGGTCATCCACGAAGGCACGGTGCAGCGCAAGGGCGGAATCGAGCCGGTGCAGGTGGACGTGCGCATCGTGGCCGCCACCAGCGCCTCCCTGGGCGAACGCATGGCCAAGGGCGAATTTCTGGAAGACCTGTATTACGGCTTAAGCGTCCTGCCCATCTACGTCCCGGCCCTGCGCGACCGGGCCGGGGACATCCTGCCCCTGGCCGAACACTTCCTGGGCGAATTCTCCAAAAAGCTCGGCAAGCCCCTACGCCGCATCTCCACCCCGGCCATCGACCTCCTAAACCAGTACCACTGGCCGGGAAACGCCCGGGAACTGGCCAGCTGCATGGAACGCGCGGCCATGCTGTGCGACGAAGGCGTGGTGCGCACCTACCACCTCCCCCCCACCCTGCAGACCGCCGAAAGCTCCAACACCGGCCCCAGCCTGTCCTTTGGCGAGGCCGTGGCCAAATTCGAGCAGGAACTGCTCATCGAGGCCCTCAAAAAGGCCCGGGGCAACATGTTCCAGGCCGCCCGCGACCTGCGCGAAAGCTACCGGGTGGTCAACTACAAGGTCAAAAAATACGGCATCGACCCCAAGCGGTTCACCATGGGCCGCCGGGGATAAGGCCGCAAGGCCCCGGGCGGACGAACCTCCCGGGGCCTTTTTTGTTTGCCGCCGCACAGGCGCCGGAGGCAAAGGCATTTACCTTTGGCCCCGCCCCCTGGTACACTTGCCGCAACATCCCGCAAGGAGCCGATGCATGGCCAGCCAATCCAGCTACGACTACTATAAAGATGACATCACCCGCATGCCCGCCCCCCGCTCCATCGCCCAGACCCTGCTTCTGGACAAGCGGGTGCGCCGGGTCACGGCGGCCGAGGCCTACGAACTGGCCAAGGCCCAGCACGACGTGATGGAGACGGATCTGCCCATCTATCCCCCGGCGGCCAAACGGCTGGGGCTTCCCGAAGGGGCCACGGTCTTAAACAACTGCCACGGCAAGATCGTGGGCCGCACGGCCAAGGCCCGGCGCTTCTACACCCGCATGAGCGCCTCGGAGCGACGCAAGGTGGAGGCCGATCTGCGCGAGGCCGTCTTCGAGATGCAGAAACATCCCCTCATCAAGGCTAACGCCATTCTCGGCCTGGATGCGGATCTCATGATCAAGGCCACCATGGTGGCCACCGAGGACGACGCCATCAACGTCTTCAACTGGCTGGCCAACTTCACCCCCTTCGAGGAGCTGGCCGAACAATACGCAAAAAGTCCGACCCTGCCCATCCAGGACATCCTCATCGTGGGCTTCAACCACTGGCGCACCGCAGACCCCTATTATCACAACGAAGGCGGCGCCCAGCTGGCCCTGGTGGACGAAGACGCCAACGTGGTCGTAAACCTGGGCATGCGCTATTTCGGGGAACGCAAGAAAGGCACCCTGACCCTGGCCTGGACATCCGGCATGCGCCTTGGCATGGCCGCCTGCCACGGCGGCATCAAGGAACTCGACTTCTCCAAGACCACGGAGAAAAAATTTCACGTGCTCGGCAAGCGGTCCATCGCCTTTTTTGGACTGTCGGGCACGGGCAAGTCATCCCACACCAACTCCCACGACAACGGCGGCACCCTGCCCCCGGGCTTCAGCAAGGTGGTGCTGCACGACGACGCCTTCCAGATCGACTGCGACCAGAAGGTCTGCCGGGTCTGGGAGCCCACGCTTTTTGACAAGACCGATTCCAGGCCCCTGTCGCATCCGGACTGGAAATACATGATCTCCGTCCAAAACATGGGGCTCACCCGCCTGGAGGGCAAGGTGCTGCCCCTTGGCCAGGATGTGCGCAACCCCAACGGCCGGGCGCTCATCGACCGCGACCTGCTCGGGGTCTACGTCAACCGCTGCGCCTTCCCGGACATCATGGTCTGGCTCATGAAGGATACCTGTCTGCCGCCCGTGGTCCGGTTCATCGACAACAGCCTGGCCGTGGCCATGGGCGCGTCGCTGATGACCCGGCGCAACCTGGCCGAAAACGTCTCCGAGGAGGAGCTCAAAAAACTGGTCTTCGAGCCCTTCGCCAACCCCTTCCGGGTGTATGAGTTGTGGAAGGACGTGGAGGCCTTTCTCAAGGTCTTCGAGAACGGGGCCACGGGCTTCTGCTTCAATTCCGTGGGATTCTGGCGCACCTCGGATCGGGATCTGCGCAAGATCCCCTTGCAGTCGTCGCTGGCCCTGCAAACCGCCCTTTTGACCGACCGCCTGACCTGGACCGACTGGGACGTGCTGCCCGGGGCCCAGATTCCTGAGAAAAAAAGCGTGGAGAAGATCCTGCCGGGCTACGGCGACCGCTACGACCCGGCCACGGTGGAAAATCCCGAGGACTACGCAGCCACGGTACGCGACCGGTTCATGCAGCGCCGCAACTTTCTGCAAAATTCCGACCTGCACCACAAGCCGGAACTTTTGCTCAAACTGGTCAATTCCCTTATGGTGAAATGCTGATCGCGGCGCGTTGCGCATCCGCTAAGGCCGGGGGAGGAGACCCTCCCCGGCCGGGAACCCGTCCAACCACCGAACGGCCATGAACTTTCGCCATATCGTCTTTGTCGCCGCCTTTTTCGTGGCCCTGCCCTTTTTGGCCTATCTGCTGTATTTGAGCCACAGCCAGAGCGTGGACCCCACCCAGATCATTTTCCTGGCCTTCGCCTTCTCGGTGACCTTCCCCACCCTGATCCTTTTGTCCCTGCTGCTCTTCCGCAGCCTGCTGGTGCTGGTCCTGGCCCTTCCGGCCTATATCGCGCTGATCATCGCCGGGTACACCCGGACCTACATGGCCTTCGGCATTTCGTGCTCAGGCCAGGCGACCCAGACCCTGCGCGACTGCCTGTATTACAGCGTGACCACCTTCACCAACACCGGCTGCCCGGACTGCGCCCCCACCCCTGATCTGCGCGTTCTGGCCGCCTCCGAGTCCTTTTTCGGCTACCTGGCCCTGGGGGTGTTCTGCTCCTGCCTGATCGTCATTTTGGTGCGGCTTATCGCCTCGGACAAGCTGCGGCAGTAAGCCGCTGTCTGCATTCCGGCTCCTTCCGCTGTGTCCCGACGCATCCTGTCACGCTTTTTACAAAGAATCCACGGGCGCCGCTTCCGGTCTGGGGGCGCTGTCAGAAGGGGGCCATGCCTCGTTCTTGAAAAAAAGTACGTCTTTTCATTATCGGATTTCTTTCACAAATAGTTTGCTAGCGTTACTTTCTTTTCGTTCGTGCGTTTCCTTGTCCCAAAAGCCCCATGCACCGTGTCGGTTCCTTTCTGCAAAAGACTTTCTTTCTTGCCTGAATTCACAAACTGTGGTTATCATTCCATTTGAATCGGATTTCTCCGGGTTATAGCACCGGCATTGGAGAAACCGGATCATCCTCGTCCCTATCAACCTCGGAGGCTTCCATGTTCGCCAATCTTCGAATCGCGGTCAAACTGGGCATCGGTTTTGGTCTTTTGCTGCTCTTCACCGCCGTCGTGGCCTCTGTCGGTTGGTTCAGCCTCGGCGCCATCGCCGACCGGGCCAACAAGACGGAAGGGGTCAACACCATCGTGTCCGAAACCCTTCAGGCCCGCATGGACGTGCTCTATTTCATGGACGCCAAAGACGCCTCCCGGGTGGAGCAGTTCAAGAAGCGGGTGGAGGTCATCCTCACCCAGGCGGCCACCCTCAAAGCCAGCTTCAAAAATATCGCCAATCGCGAAAAGATGGACGCCATCGCCGCAGCCATCAAAAGTTACGACGGAGGTTTTGCGAAATACATCGAGGCCGAACGTTCGCGAGACGCCACGGTCAAGGAAATGGTGGCTGCAGCGGCAGGCCTGCAACAGACGGCCGAAACCCTGACCAAACGCGCCAACGCCGAAACGTCCCAGGGGGCAGGCGGCGCCGGATCGACCGGGGCCAAGATCGCCGGCATCACCCAGAACTTCCTGCTCTCGCGCATTGAGGTGCTCTACTACCTGTGGCGGGGGGACAAGGCCCGCGCGGAGAACGCCAAGGCCAGCCTGGATGCGGTGGTCGCAACGGGCAAGGAGATGGCCTCTTTAAGCATCGTGGCCGAGGAAAAGGCCCTTCTGGCGGACATTGTGGCCAAGGCCGAGGCCTACAAAAGCCGCATCGACGATGTGGCCAAGGCGACGGACACCCAGATCGCATTGGTCAAGGACATGGCGGTCATGGCCGGAAACGTGAGCAATCAGGCCGAGGGGGCCCTTGCCGCGCAAAAGGAGAGCATGGCCGCCGAATCCCGTCAGGCCACCGTGACCAGCCTGTCCGTGTCCGCCGTGGCCGTTTTGGTGGGCGTCCTCTTTGCCTTCTTCATCACCCGGGCCATTAGAAACGGCGTGAACCGGGCCTACCGCGTGGCCGAGGCCGTGGCCGCAGGCAACACCGAAGAGGATGTCGTGGCCGCAAGCACCGACGAGATCGGCCAGCTCCTCGGGGCCATGGGGCGCATGATCGAGGCCGAACGCACGGCATCGCGGATCGCCTCCAATTTGGCCGACGGGGATCTGACCGTAGAGGTCGTGCCGCGCTCGGACAAGGACGAGATGTTCCGGTCCTTCCGGGAGATGGTGGAGAAGCTGCGCGAGGTGGTTTCCGAGGTCCAGGCCGGGGCTGAAAACGTGGCCTCGGGCAGCGAACAGATGAGCGCCTCCTCGGAATCCCTGTCCCAGGGCTCCACGGAACAGGCCGCTGCCGTTGAGGAATCCTCGGCGGCCATGGAAGAGATGGCCTCCAGCATCAGCCAGAACGCGGACAACGCCAAACAGACCGAGGCCATTGCGGTCAAGGCCGCACGCGACGCAGAGGAATCCGGTCAGGCCGTGAACCAGGCCGTGGCGGCCATGAAGGTGATTGCGGGCAAGATCTCCATCATTGAAGAGATCGCCCGCCAGACGGATCTCCTGGCCTTAAACGCCGCCGTGGAGGCGGCCCGGGCCGGGGAACACGGCAAGGGATTCGCGGTGGTGGCCTCGGAGGTGCGCAAGCTGGCCGAGCGCAGCCAGGGAGCGGCCTCGGAAATCACGGAACTGTCGCGTTCAAGCACCGACATCGCGGCCCGGGCCGGGGATCTTTTGAGCAAACTCGTGCCGGACATTCAAAAGACCGCCGACCTGATCCAGGAAATCAACGCCGCCAGCCAGGAGCAAAGCTCCGGGGCCGGACAGGTCAACAAGGCCCTGCAACAGCTCGACCAGGTCATCCAGCAAAACGCGGCGGCCTCCGAGGAACTGGCCTCCACGGCGGAGGAATTGTCGGCCCAGGCCGAACAACTCCAGGCCACCATCGCCTTTTTCGACATCGGCCAGCACGAGAGCAGGCGTCCTGTCGCCCTGCCCCAGACCCAGTCCCAGCCCCGGGCCCGGGCGCCCATGCGCCGTCCGGCCCAGGCGGCCCCGGCCCCCAGGCCCGCCCAGGCCGCCAAGCCCGGCGGCCTCAAGCTGCGCATGTCCGAGGGACCGCCCGCCAAGGGCGGCGATGACGATGATTTCGAGAGTTTTTAATGTCCGGATCGCCACGTCGCGCGGAGAAAGGCCATGATGCAGGAAGAAGGAGCCGGATACCGTTTTCTGACCTTCACCCTGGGCGAGGTTTTTTTCGCCCTGGACATCTCTTCGGTTCGCGAGATCCTTGATCTCCAGGACATCACCCGCATCCCCGGCGCGCCGGACTACATGCGAGGGGTGGTCAACGTGCGGGGAACCGCCGTGCCGGTCATGGATCTGCGTATGAAATTCGGGCTGGGTCGGGTGGAAAAGACCCTCAACACCCGCGTGGTCATTGTGGAAATCATAAAAAACGAGGCCACCTCGGTGGTGGGGGCCATGGCCGACTCGGTCAAGGAAGTTCTGGAGCTCGAACCCGAGGCCATCGATCCGCCTCCAGCCATGGGGGCCACCGTGCGCACGGATTTCATCCGGGGCATCGGCAAGCACGGCGGCCGGTTCATCCTGATCCTGGACGTGGACAAGGTCTTCACCAGCGAGGAAATCCTGGATGTGGCCCGGGTCGTCGAGGATGCCGCCAGGGATGCCGGGGCCACAGCGGCCTGATGCCGTTTTGCAGGCGGTATTCGCTACAAAGGAAAACGCCATGACCATGGATCAGGCCGTATCGACCTACCGCGACGAGGCCTTGGAGCTTCTGGCCGAGCTGGAGCGGGCGATTCTCGACCTTGAAGCCAATCCCTTGGACAAGGAGAGGATGGCGGCCTGCTTCCGGGCTATGCACACCATCAAGGGCGGCGGGGCCATGTTCGGTTTCGAGGAGATCTCGCGCTTCACCCACGAGATCGAAACCACCTTCGACATGGTGCGCAACGGCAAGCTGGCGGTCACCCCCCAGCTTCTTAACGCCACCCTTGCGGCCGGGGACCACATCAAGGCCCTGCTGTTCGTTGCCGAGGGCCCGCCCCCGGACGATCTCCTGGCCCGTTCGGAGGAGCTTTTGACCGTCTACCGCCAGATGTTGGCGGAAATCGGCATGGCTGCGCCCGGTGGACCGAAAGCGGCGGCAAAAGCCACGGACGCGCCGCTTCCAACCATGCCGGACGGAACGGACGCCTGCGACCTGCCCGACGCCGGGCCTCCGGTGATGTACTGGGTCCATTTCGCCCCTGCGGCGGACCTCTTGGCCAACGGCACCGAACCCCTGGGGCTCTTCGAGGAACTGGCCGCCCTGGGGCCGTACCGGGCCCAGGCCCATGGCGAAGACATCCCGGCCCTGGACGACCCCGGATACGATCCCGAGGGGCTTCACGCCGTCTATGACATCCTGCTCATGACCTGCCGGGGCGAAAACGCCATCCGCGACGTGTTCCTTTTCGTGGAAGACTCCTGCCGACTGGCCGTGATCCCCCTGGTTCCCGGCAGGCTCCGGGGGTCTGATCTGGAGGAGTTCCTCCCCTTTTTCACTGGCATGCCCCCGGGCGAGGACCAAACCGTGGCCGCCTCGCGGCTGCGGACCCTGGTGGAGGGCAAGCTGCGCCAGGTGGAGGCCATCCGGGCCAAGGGGCATCCCAAGGAGCAGACCCCGAAGCAAAAGCAGGACACGGCCCCGGCCAGCGCCTCCCTGCGCGTGGATTCGGCCAAGCTCGACGCCTTGGTGAACATGGTCGGGGAACTGGTCATTCTCCAGTCCCGCCTGCGCCAGGCGGTCAAGGGCGAAAACATGGCCGCCGCCTCCGATGTGGACGAGGATCTGGAGCGGCTCACCGACGCCATGCGCGACAGCGCCCTGGAACTGCGCATGCTACCCATCGGCACGGTCTTTTCCGTCTTTTTGCGTCTGGTCCGCGACCTGTCCGCCTCACTGGGAAAGGAAGCCAGCTTTGTGGCCGAGGGGGCGGAAACGGAACTCGACAAGACGGTCATCGACCGCCTCAAGGATCCCCTCATCCACATCATCCGCAACAGCCTGGATCACGGCATCGAATCCCCCGAGGAACGCACCCAGGCCGGGAAGCCTCCGGCCGGGCGCATCGTCCTGTCCGCCGGGCATTCCGGCGGCAACGTGGTCATCCGCATCCGCGACGACGGCCGGGGCGTCGATCCGGCCCGCATCCGCAAAAAGGCCGTGGAACGGGGCCTGCTTTCTTCGGACGCCGACGTGTCCGAAAAGGAGCTCCTGGCGCTTTTGTTCGAGCCGGGGTTCTCCACGGCCGACAAGGTCTCCGACGTCTCGGGCCGGGGCGTGGGCATGGACGTGGTGAAAAAGAACATCGAGGCCATGCGCGGCACGGTGGACATGGAAAACGCCCCCGGCCAGGGCACGACCACGGTCATCACCCTGCCCCTGACCCTGGCCATCATCGACGGCTTCAACGTGCGGGTGGGAGGGGAATCCTACATCGTGCCCCTGACCAATCTGCGCGGCTTCCAGGAACGCTTCCTCACCGGCCAGCCCCGCCAGGTGGAGTCCATCGAGCGCATGGGGCATCTCATCCCCCTGGTCAGCCTGCGGCGGCTGTTCGCCGTTCCCGGCAGGCAGCCGGACTATGAGCGGGTGGTGATCGTGGAGGCCGACGGGGAGATGACCGGCATCGCCGTGGACGTGGTGGTGGGACGCCAGCAGGCGGTGATCAAGAGCCTGGACGAATCCTACCGCTATCTCAAGTGGATCGCCGGGACAACCATCAACGGCGACGGGAGCATTTCGCTTATCCTGGACGTGCCGCGGCTGTTGCGCATGGCCAGGGAGCAGTACGAACGCACGGAACAGCGGGATGCGCTCACCTGACGCCCCCCTCTCCCGGACGGATGAAGAGGCAAACGCCATGGACGCCCAATCGACGGTAAACGCTGCGGAAAAGACGGCCACCCTGCGCCTTTCCGGCCCCTGCGGCACGGAGCACGCCGCCGCCCTGGCGGCGGCCTGGGGTGCGTTTTTGAAGCAGGTGGACGAAGCCCTGGGCCAGGAAAAACCGGAAACCGCTGCACCGCCCCAGGGCTTTGCCGCGAGCCTGGATCTTTCCGGAGCGACCGGCGTGGGGCTGGCCTTTTTCGAGGTCATGACGGCGGCGGCCAAGGCCCTGGCCCGACGCGGCATCGCCGTATCGCGCCAGGGAGAGCTTCCGGAACCTCTGCGCCAGGCCGCGAAACTTGCGGGGTTCGCCACCGTGCCCGGCATTGGCCCCCTTTTCGCCCCACCGGACGGCCAGACGGCCCAGGCGCGTCGCTGAGACGGCAGGAGGGCCTATCCCACCGGCGTCGCCGCCGCGCCGCATGCGGGATGTGGCGCGGCGCTCGGCTCGGGAAACACACCCTTTCTCCCCGCCTGCGTCTTCGCGCAACGGCCACGACCGGGGCGGGCTTTTCGTGTCGTGTCCTTGAACTGCGCGAAGCCGAAGTGTCTGGGCAACGATTGAAGAAAACCCTCGTTTTCTTAAAAAACTGATCTCCTCAAGAACCCAATCCTAGAATTCGTACCTGACCCCCACGGCCCCGGCCTGGGTCTGGGTTCCCTGCCCCAGGAATTGCCCGGAATAGCGGGCGTACAGCGAGGTCGAGGCCGAAACGCCCACGCTCACTCCGGCGTCGAGCAACATGACGTCCCGGGCCGGATCGCCGGTTTTCGAGGAGAATCCCGAGGTCGGCGAGCCATTGAACCGGGCCGAAATGGCCTGGCTGTCGTTTAAAAATTCGTGGCCCCAGCGCAGGGACACCTCCGGGGTGATGGTGGCCGTCTCCCCCGCAGCGAAGGTTCCCGTGACCTTGGCCCCCAGGCCGCTTTTCAGGCTGTTCCCGGAAAATCCGCCCACCGTGAGCCCCAGATCAGGGTCGGATTCCGCAAACCCGGGGGTGTTCACGTAGCCGTAGTCCAGGGTGCCCACGGGACCGGCCTTCCAGGCCCCGAAGGTCCATTCGTAGCCCGTGGACAGCGACCCTCCAAGCAGGAACGAGGTATAGGCGCCCGAGGGTTCGCGTGACACGCCCCCGAAGGCGATTTTGCGATCCAGATGGTTCACGGCCGCCCCGGCCTGGACCAGCCCGTCAAAATAGAACCCGCCGGACGCGGCCGAGGCGTACACACCGCCCAGGAAGGCGTCGGAGAAGCCCGACGAGTCGGCCGCATCCTTGAAGCGCAGGTCGGAATGCACATAGCCCACCTGGAATCCGGCCAGGAAGGCGTCCGTTAGTTGCGCGTCGCCGCCCGCCATCACCCCGTACTGCCAGGACTGGAACCCCGTGCGGTTATGCCCGTTGTCAAAGGACTGGTACTGGCCCACGGGCTTGATAAAAAGCCCGAATCCGTCGCCTTGTCCAGCCTGCCCCGCTCCCGCCCCGCCGATGTCGCGCAGGCCTCCGGTTGAGGCCAGTTGCGGCAGGCGGCTGACGTCGCCGCCGGGAAAGGCCGCAAGCAGCGTCTCGCCGCCCCGGCGCTTGGCGTAGGCCCGGTCGCGGATGGTGTCCGAAAAAAGCCGCATGGCCGAAAAAGACGTCTCCACCAGGGCGCTGTAGGGCTCGGGCGACATCTGGGCCAACCCCTCGGAAACCTGGGCGGTGGACATGAAATCCACGCTGCCCAGAATCTGCTGCAAGGCCGGGGTGGCCGCAAGCGTGGCCCCGGTCAGTCCCAGCCCGGCGGCCACGGCGTTTCCGCTGGCGGCGGCGATGGTATAGGGCAGACGGTTCACCGTGGCCGTGACGTCGGTGGCGGTGGTGTTCAGGGAGAAATACAAAAACGGGCTGCCGCTGGTCGCAACATTCTGGAATCCGCCCGCCAGGCCGCCCGCCGAAGAGATCAGGGTGTAGCTTTGCCCCTGCCGGTAGAAGCCCTGCGCCAGGGCGAGGTTCAGGGCGCCTCCCAGGGTGGTCAGCCCCGAGACCAGCATCAGATCCGAGGCGAAGGGATTGATCTCCATGGCCAGGACGCCGCCCCCGGCCAGGGTCAGGTTCCCGTTGACGGTCATGGTCCCGATGGAGGTTCCCGGGGCGATCACGCCGTTATTGACCACGTTGCCGTTGATGGTCCCGGTCCCCAGAAGCGTGCCGTCACCGGCCACGGTCACCAGGGGCGCGGTCAGGGTTCCGGCCACCAGGGACGTCCGATGCAGGGTGACGTCCTGCCAGGTCTCGAAGGTCGCCCCGGAAAAGATGTGGTACTGCGCGGAGTCCAGGGTTCCGGTCACCCGCAAAAGCCCCTCCACCACGGCGGTCCCGCCGGTGTAGGTATTGCTCCCGGACAGGGTCAGCACGGCGTCGCCGTCTTTTATCAGGCTGCCCGTTCCGGAGATGTCCCCGCCGTAGGTCGTATCCGCGCCCAGATCGAAAATGAGACTGCCGTTGGTGACCGCGTTTCCGGCAATGGTCACGTTCTCGTTGATGCGAAGCATGGCCAGGGCGCCTACGGTCAGGTCGCCTACGGTCGAGGCGTTGGCCGCCGAGAGGGAGAGGTTCCAGTTGGCGGCCGAAAGGCCGTCCCCGGCCACCAGATGGGTGACGCCCAGAAACAGGTTGTCCGCAGCGCCCGTGCCCACGAGCCCCAGGGTGTTGTCCCCGCTGCCCAGGTCCACCGTGCCGAAGAGGGCGGCCCCGGTCCCCAGGGTCACGCGGTTGTCGGCTGTACCGACGATCCAGCCCCCCGACCCGTCCGAGACCCCGGCCCGGATGGCGTAGCCCTGGCCGCCGCCCGAGGCGTCCACGCCCGAGAGGGTTCCGGTCACGTACAGATCCATGGGACCGGCCGCGGCCACGGCCACGGCGATGCCTTCGGCCTCGGCCGACACCGCGCCTACGATTGCCGCGCTGCCGCCGCCTGCGCCGTGGATGCCGCCCTGGGCCTGGATGCCCACGGCCGTGTTTCCCCCGGAAAAAACGTCGACAGTCCCGCTTAGGCCGCCAAGGACCACGTCGCCTCCGGAGGCGATGCCGAAGGCGCTGCCGACGTCGGACACGACCTGGATGTACCCGTCGCTGGACATGCCGCCGATGACCACGTTGTATCCGGTATCCGTGCGCAACCCCACGGCCTCGCCGGACTCGGCGATGGCCATCACCGTTCCCTGCAGGGCGTCCACGGTGATGTCCCCGTTCATGGCGTCGACGGCGATGGCCCCGGAGTCGGCAGAAGCCCCGACGAGAGCGTCTTCGGCGAGCGTCCCGATGGTCACCGCGCCGTTGCCGAGGATGCCCACGGCGTCGTCGCCCTGGGCGACGCCGACCACCGCACCCTCCAGCCGACCGATGGATACGTCGCCTACGGCGGAGAGGGCATAGGCCCTGTCTCCAGGGGTCAAGGCGTAGATAATGCCGTCGCCCAGGGTTGTGATGGTCAGATTCCCCTGGGACACGATGCCGTAGGCATCTCCGATTCCTGCCTGGGCAACGATGAGCGTATCCGTCATGGTTCCGATGGCGATGTCGCCCACGGCGGACAGGCCGCAGGCGTCGCTGCCCCCGGTCGTGACCATGATCTGTCCATAGGACATGGTCCCCAGGCTCAGATCGCCGCCAGCGGAGACTCCGGAGGCGTTGCTGCCGCCCGCAACGGCCATGACCGCCCCCTGGCTCCACGACCCGATGCTCACCGAACCGCCGGAAGAGATTCCGAAGGCCCCGTCGCCTGCGGCCTCGGCAGAAACGACGCCCTCCATGGAACCCAGGGACAACCCTGCGTCGCCCCTGATGCCGAAGGCCCCGTCGCCTCCGGCTCCGGCCGTGGCGTTGCCGTTGTAGCCGAAGGCGTCGATGGTAAGAGAGCCCGCCGACGCGATGGCCGTGGCGTTGTCGCCCGTGCTCTGGGCCGAAAAGGAGATCACGTTGGCCCCGTCCAGCGTCCCCAGGGACGCGGCGGTCAGGGCGGCGACGTTCGAGCCCCCGGACAGGCTCACGGTCACGTCTCCGCCCGAGGCGTTCAGGAAAGAGGCTGTCTGGGTCAGGGTCAGCCCGCCGGACAGGCTGATGGTTCCGGCCGAACCGGCCATGAAATTGACCACGCCGGGCTGGCCTGAAGCGTTGATGTCCGCCACGGCCTGGGCAAGCGAACCGACGCCCGTGGGATTGGTGGTGGTGACCGGATAGGCGGGCTGGGCCAGGAGCATCCCGGGCGCCAGCCACAGCAGCCCTGCCGCCAGGGCGGCAAGACATCGGCGGAAGAGGGGGCGAAGGCAGAGGCAAGACAGGAACGGCAACGGGACCAGGGAAAACCGGTCATGCGGCATGGCGAAACTCCTGGAGGTGATGATGCGAAGGTCATATCCTGAATTCTGGAGGATGGATAGCCGCAATGTCGATATCCATGAAGCCCATCCTGGCCGCATGGCGACGCCCGTCGTCCCGGCAAGATCGCACAGGCTCGGGCGCCGACACGCGGAAACCCTCCGGCAACAGCGGAAAAAGGGAGGCCCTCGGCATCAGGCCCGGGAGACGAACAGCGGCAGGGAGCGAGAACCGGCGCCCCCGCCCGCCTTAAAACTCGTAGCGCACGCCCACGGCCCCGGCCTGGGTCTGGGAGCCCTGTCCCAGGAGCTGGCCGGAATAACGCAGATAGAGCTTGGTGGAATCCGACACGCCCAGGCTTACCCCGGCGTCCACCAGCAGGTTGTCCCGGGTCGGCTCGCCGGTCTTGGCCGTAAACGACGACGTGGGCGAGCCGTTGAACCGGGCCTTGATGTCCTGGCTGTTGTCCAGAAACTCATGCCCCCAGCGCAGGGACACGTCCGGGCTGACGGTGGTCGCCGCGCCCAACGTGAAACTGCCCGACACCTTGGCCCCCAGGCCCGACTTCAGGGAATTGCCCGAAAAGCCCTGCACGGTCAGCCCGAGTTCGGCGTCGCCCGTCTCGGAAAAGCCCGGGGTGTCCACATAGCCGTAGTCCAGGGTGGCCACGGGACCGGCCTTGAACTTCCCGAACGTCCAATCGTAGCCCGTGGTCAGCGAGCCCCCGAAGAGAAACGACACGTACGTCCCCTCCGGCCGGGTGGAGATGGAGCCGAACTCGATCTTGCGCGACAGCCGGTTCCAGGCCGCCCCGGCCTGCACCAGGCCGTCGGCATAGAAGCCGCCCGTGGCGTAGG
>Ga0209467_1001699_pt1 | contig 17982 bp, 17 predicted proteins | sample Higcelwee11metaG_FD_187175 | JGI IMG/M metagenome (GOLD analysis project Ga0209467, IMG submission 187175) | Freshwater pond sediment microbial communities from the University of Edinburgh, under environmental carbon perturbations - High... | ecosystem: Environmental > Aquatic > Freshwater >...
CGCGGTAGAGAAGGGTGAGCGCTTCATAGCGGCCAAGCTGCTGGTCGAGACGCTGCTTGCAAGTTCCGTTGCCGGAACCATCGATGGCTCCGACGGCGTCGCCGACACCGCGCGGATGATGTCCGAGGGTCTGCGCGCGGTATTGTCGGGGCCTTGTGGCCTGCGGCTGGAGCGTGGTGCATGGCGGCCATCATGAACAGCACGATTGCGGCTGTTGTCTTTGGCTGGTTTGCCATCGTGTACGTCGTCTTTGTCGCCACCGGAGGCCTGCCTTCAGAGCTCAGACCGGGCCGCAGACCCCTGGCGCGTGTGCTTCTGGATCGGGTGGCATTCTTCGTCGCTCTCTTCGTGGTGCCCGCGATTGTGCTGCCTCTCGCATGCGGTATGACGCCGGAGCATCTCTGGCTGAGTGCTGGTCGTCCGCTGTCCTGGTTGCCATGGACTGCGATGCTGTCGGCGCTGGCGGCGGCCATAGGAGTCTTCAGCTCCAAGAGCGCTGCCGACAGGCAATCGTATCCGCAATACCTGCCCGCCCGCTGGACCGTCACCGCGATTGTATTCGAGGTAGGCTCATGGGCGCTGTACCTTTGTGCCTACGAGTTTGCCTTCCGGGGCTACCTTCTGGCAGCCTTGCTGCCACTGGGGCTGCCCGCGGCGATAGCCGCGAATACGGCGCTCTATGCGTTTGCCCACCTGCCCAAGAGCGGCAAGGAAGCCGCCGGAGCCCTGATCCTGGGTGTCGTGCTCTCGTTGTTGACGCTGGCCTTTGGAACGCTGATTCCCGCCTTCATCATCCATCTGGCCCTGGCGCTCGGCAATGACGCGGGAGCGATACGCGCCGCACGGGCGTCGAACACGGGAGGTCGTCCATGAAGCGCTTCGACATCGCCGGGGCATCGGTGATCATCACCGGTGCGGGTTCGGGCATAGGCCGCGAGCTGGCCAACATCCTCTGCGCCCGTGGCGCGCGCGTCGCGTTGCTGGGCCGCCGCCGCGAGGCCCTCGAAGCGACAGCGGCAGGGCTGCCTTCGGGAGCGGTGACCATCATCGTCGCGACCGATGTCACCGATTACGACTCGTGCCTGAAGGCTCGTGACGCGGTGATGGCATCATTCGGCCGAATCGATGCGCTGTTCAACAACGCGGGCATATCGATGCGCGGAGCCTTTGGTGATACCGCTCCACAGGTCCTGCGACAGCTGGTGGATGGCGACCTGCTCGGGCCCATGCTGATGACCAGGGCGTGCATACACGACATTGTCTCGGTGCAGGGAATCGTATGCTTTGTGTCGAGCCTGGCAGGGCTGTATGGCCTGCCACTCGTCTCGGCCTATTCCGCATCGAAGATGGGGCTGTCTGGGCTTGCCCAGTCACTGCGTACCGAATACGCGGGCCGCGGGGCCAGCTTTTCCGTGGTGCACATAGGGCTGGTCGACAACGACCCGGACAAGCGCGTGCTGGCCGCCGATGGCAGCCTGGTGCCACTGGCACGGCCTGCCCACGCGACCAGAAAACAGGCAGCCGAATTCATACTGGAGGCGGCGCTGCGGCGCACGCAGACCGCCTATCACACGGCCGCCGGAAAGGCCATGGCTGTGGCCGTCCGTTTCGCGCCTGGTATTGTCGGAGCCCTGTCGGCGTTCAGCCAGCGCCGTATGAAGGACCTGTATCAATAGGCCGCACCGCCCCCTGGAGCATGCCCGTCGTCCTGAACCACGCCACTGCCGTCGTGACGGCCGCCTCGAGGCTGCCTTTCTGATAGCCAAGCTCACGTTCCGCCTTTGACGAGTCATAGTACTGGCCCTCAAGCGACACTCTGGTCATAGCCAGGCTCAGCCGTGGCGCCTTGCCGCTGATCTTCGCCATGGCTGAACCGATGGCGCCGTAGGCGAGTGCGGCGGCGCCCGGCATCATGAGCCGCGGCGGCCGTGCGCCCGTCACCGCCGCCAGCACGGCGAATGCCTCCTGGTAGGAGAGGTTCTGCCCGCCGAGTATGTAGCACTGCCCGCCACGCCCGCGTTCAAGCGCGGCGACGATGCCCTGGGCCACCGCGCGGACGTCGGCGAATGATCTGCCGCCCACCGTATAGCCTGGTACCTTCCTGTTGGCTATCGCCAGAATCATCGCGCCTGAACTTGGCTTGCTGTCGTAGGGGCCGAACATGAATGTCGGATTGACAACCGTGACCCTGAAATCGGGAGCATCGAGCGCGAGCATCAGGCCCTGCGCCTCATATTTGGTGTCGAGATAGTCCAGGCCGAAGCGCGACGACGTGTAGTCCCCGTTCTCGTCGCCCGGCTTCTCCTTGGTCCCCCAGGCGAACGAGCTGGCGGTGCCCACATGGACGAAGACCCGTGTACCCGCATTACTCGCCATCGTGGCAAGCCTCGTGGCCGCGTCGACGTTGAGCGCGCGCATTGCCGGTATCCGTTCAGGCCATACAGCCGTCGAGGCGGCGGTATGGACGACTGCAGAAACCCCCTGAACCGACAAATCCACAAAACGCGGATCGAGGAGGCTGCCGCTTACGGTCTCCACATCGAGGCCATCGAGGACGGCGCTGTGCCGCGCCGGCTCGACCATCGCCCTGACGCGATAGCCCTCCTTGAGGAGGGCCCGCACCACGTTCGACCCCAGAAACCCGTCGGCACCGGTGACGAGTACCGTTCCGTGCGCGGCACCGCTCATGGCAGCGCTATCGCCAGCACCTCTTCCATCCGCTCGACCGGGTGAAAGGTGATGCCCTTCTTGACGTGTTCCGGAATCTCGTCCAGGTCTTTTTCGTTGGCCTTGGGGATGATGATGTCGCGTATCTTGTTGCGCTTGGCCGCGACGGTCTTCTCGCGCAGGCCACCGATCGGGAGTACCTGGCCGGTCAGCGACAGTTCCCCGGTCATCGCGAGCCTGTCCTTGACCTGCTTGCCCAACACGAGTGACATCAGTGCCGTCGCCATCGTGACGCCGGCGCTCGGCCCGTCCTTCGGTGTGGCGCCTTCCGGTATATGCAGGTGGATCTGGCGCTCCTCAAAGTACTTCGCGGGAATGCCAAAGGCGTCAGCGGCATGGTGCCTGACCCAGGTATACGCTATGCCTGCGGATTCCTGCATCACCGCGCCCATCTGTCCGGTCAGCTTGAAGCCTTCCTTGCCCGGGTTGGCGACCGCCTCTATGATCAGCGTATCGCCGCCCATGCTCGTCCAGGCCAGTCCTACCGTCATGCCTGGCAACGTGGCCCGCTTGATATCGTCCGGGTCGAAGCGTGGCTTGCCCAGGTACTTCTCCAGCGACGGTTTGTCCACTTCGAACTTCCTGGTCTCCTCCGTGCCCTGCTCGTCGGATGTAACGACCTGCAGCGCTATCTTGCGGTGGATGCGGTCAAGCAGCTTCTCGAAATTGCGGACGCCCGCCTCCCGTGCATACCCTTCGGCAATCGCTGTCAGCGCGTCCCTCGTATACTTGACCCGCGCCTTCTTGAGGCCTGCCTTCTCGAGGCTCTTTGGAATCAGGTACCGGCGTGCTATCTCGAGCTTCTCCGAGTCGACATAGCCTGACAGCTGGATGATCTCCATGCGGTCGCGCAGCGGCCCCGGGATCGTGTCCAGGGTGTTGGCCGTCACGATGAAGAATACGCTCGAGACATCGAAGGGCAGGTCGAGGTAGTGATCACGGAACGAGAAGTTCTGCTCAGGGTCGAGCACCTCGAGCAAGGCGCTCGACGGATCGCCCTGATAGCTTGAGCCCATCTTGTCTATCTCGTCTATCATGAACACGGGATCACGGCTCTTGGTTATCTTGAGGCCCTGGATGATCTTTCCTGGAAGAGCGCCTACATAGGTTCGACGGTGGCCTTTGATCTCGGCTTCGTCACGCATTCCTCCGACGGAGAATCTGAAGAATTCCTTGCCAAGCGCGCGCGCTATCGACTTGCCGACGCTGGTCTTGCCCACACCGGGCGGCCCCACGAGGCAGAGTATCGAGCCCTTCGCGTCCTTCTTGAGCTTGCGGACCGCCAGGTACTCGATGATGCGATCCTTGACATCCTTGAGCCCATAGTGGTCATTCTCCAGGATATCGCGCGCGGCCTTCATGTCGAAGTCCTTGCCGGTATCCACCTTCCACGGCAGCGAGCTGACGAGCTCCAGCCAGTTGCGGGTGACGATGAACTCGCTCGAGTTTGGATCCATCAGCCCGAACTTCTCCAGCTCCTGGTCAACCAGCTCCTTGACCTCGCCGGCAAAGCCGAACGCGTCGAGCTTCTCCTTGAAGCGCTGATGGTCCGAGCCCTTCGCGTCGGCTGGCATGCCGAGTTCCTGCTTGATGGCCTTGAGCTCTTCACGCAGGAAATAGTCACGCTGACTCTTTTCCACCTTCTCGTTGATCTCGCTCTGTATACGCTTCTGTATCTTGAGCAGCTCTTGTTCGCGCTTGATCGACATCAGCACGCGTTCCATCCGCTCCCGGATATCGAACAGCTCCAGTATCTTCTGCTGTTCGTCCTTGTCGATGTTGAGGATGCTCGCTATGAAGTCGGCTATCTTGCCTGGATGATCGATGTTGATCATGTTCAGGCGCATCTCCTCGGAGAAGAGGGGATTGTTCTCCGATACCTGCTTCATCTCGGAGAGCAGTGCGCGGGTCAGGGCCTTGATCTCGTCCGGTCCCTCGCCCTGATCGTCGATGTATTCCACCGCCGCCATGATCGGCTGCTCCTTGGAGAGCGCCTTCTTGATCTTGAAGCGTTTCAGCGTCGATATGAAAATGTTGACCGAACCGTCGGGAAGGTTGATCCGTTTGACTATCTTGGCAACGGTTCCGACAACATGCAGATCGGTAGATTTGGGCTTCTCCGTCTCGGTGCGCACGAGCACCAGCCCGACCATGCCATCGGACTGCATGGCGTCATCGACGGTCTGGATATCGTCCTGGCTTCCCAACATCAAGGGAGTAAAGATACCTGGGAATATCGGTTTTCCGTTGAGCGGAATGATTGGAATCTTGTTGGGCAGCATCATCTCTATCGGTACAATCTCGTTGTCTGGCATATTCCGCCGTCCTTTCAACTGGTTTTGATATAAAATATAGAGGTATTGGCTATCGAGGCAATAGTTTTAGGACCAATTACGGCGACTTTGACCAGTCGATGTGATTTTTTGACGTCAGAGTACTGCAGCGACGGCGTGGCGCAGAACGCCGGTGTCCATGGCGATGCCAGGCACCTGGATCGCGTGCTCGGCAACGCGATTGCCCAGGCGCAGACAGCGAGCCAGCGACGAGCCGGACAGGGCCGCAGCCATGAAACCGGCCGCAAAGGCATCACCGGCACCGGTGGTATCGGTAGCCTGGATGGGCCGCACGGCGCTTTCTATGACCAGTCCGTCGCTGACGCATACCGCGCCTATCTCTGCCCGCTTGACGACGACGACTCCGGGCACATCGGCCGAGAATGATGCCAGACCGTCATCGACGCCGGCATCGGCGAGCGCTATGAACTCGTCCTCGTTCATGAAGGTCCATGAACACGATTCCCTGATCAATGAGAGGAACAGGTCTCGGTTCCTTACCGCTATTCTGGAACCCGCCACATCAAAGGCCACGGGCATGCCAGCCGCCTTTGCCCGTCTGACCAGCGTTACCAGCGTATCGGGAGAGGATGCCAAAAATCCATCGAGGTAGAGTGTCGATGCGGAATTGAAGAAGGCGTCGGGTACGCGCTCCGCATCGAGCTGTGCCGCCACGCCGGGACCCACGACAATAGTCCGTTCGCCCGCGGGCTCGATCAGCACGCAGAAGACGCCCGTGCGCCCGGGATTCACCTGCAGGTGGGATTCGACGCCGGCCATGCGCATATCATCGACATAGCGCTGCCCGTTCTGGTCATTCCCGATTGAACCGGCGAAACTGGACGGATAGCCAAGCGATGCAAAGACGCGGGCCGTGTTCGCGGCACCACCTCCTGCACCATACGACGCACTGCGGAGTTGCGCTATTACGGGCTCCAGGTCTGCGCTGCTGACATGAGCCGTGGAGCCTCCATGCAGACCGACGCACGACGGGAAGTCGGTCTCCACGAACGCGATGACATCGACGAGCGCGTTCCCGGCGCATGACAGCCTCATCGTTTCGCTCCGGTTTTCATGGCACATTGTATCACGGTTGTACCGCCGCTGTCATTCGAAGTATCGCCGTTCAGCTTGACCGGCCTTCCACGCTCATGCTACTGTCTGGCCAGAGGGGCGCTTGGCTCAGCTGGTCAGAGCGCCTGGTTTACACCCAGGATGTCACAGGTTCAAATCCTGTAGCGCCCAAACAAGAAAAGCCCGTCCGCCTCGCGGACGGGCTTCTCTGTTTATGAGGGCGCCACAGGATTTGAACCGAACGAGCGCGCCGCGATGGCGGCGAAAAGCGCCCATGGATGGGCGCGACAGGATTTGTGGCGCCCGCCGACCGGTGGGCCGTATCATGCCATACCGTACGCATGCGTGCATCGCACGCTTTCGAGGAGCGTCGCGAGCGCATAGCGAGCGGGGGGCGCAGGACGCGCCGAGAGAGACGAAGGCGGTTGCAAGGAGTGCGCCGCGTTGCGGTGCGACCACAGAGGCGCTTGCCGAGGGATCCAGACGCGGGTAGACTGTGCAGGCCATGAATATCGAAGAGTTGTTCGCCCGACATGAGGATAACGCCAGCCTCCCGCCAGTGGAGCGCATCGAGCTGGCCGCCCTCGAATGCATAGCAGAATTTGGGCTTGATGGCGTGACAGTTCGGACCATCGCCCTGCGGGCAGGACTCAACGCGGCCGCTGTCAATTATTATTTCCGTTCCAAGGACCGGCTCATGGAGGCCGCTCTCCGCAAGGCCTGGCTCCATGTGGCCGAGGACATAGATCGCATACTCGAGGACGAACCCGACGCTCGGGCGAGCCTTGGGCTGGCGACGGCCTTCCTCGTCGAGGGAGCCTGGCGCTACCCGAGGGTCATCAGGGCCATAATCGTGGAGCATCCAGTACTCAGAATTGAATCGGCGACGTTCCTCAAGGGCATATTCTCGCGCCTCGCGGCGCGGAGTCTTGTCGCGGCCGGCAAGCCTGCCGTCGATCCTGGATTCGCTTCATCACTTCTCGTCTCGATTTCCGTGCTCCTTGGTTTCGCGCCGGACACCCTGGCGCTCCTTTCGGGCCTCGACCTGGGCGACCCGGCCGAGCGGGCTCGGCTGTCCGGCAAACTCGCCGAACTCCTCTTCGGCGCCTCACCTTCGCGCTAGGAAGAACGGGAGCGCCTCGCCCGCAGGCTCGCGGCGATGACGAGGACAATCAGGGCGGCGAGCAGGGCAACATCGAGCCATGCCACAAGATCGCCGGTTGCGGAGTACAGTGTCGGCTCGCGCCTCATCGGCAGGTCGGCGATCATGAGATGATCGGAACCCGTAAACCAATCCTCCACCGCGCGCACGACACCGCGGCCATCGACGGCCATCGAGGTGCCATCGGCCACCTGCCTGAACACCGAGTATCCATTTTCAATCGATCGGTAGAGTCCCACCTCTGTGTGAAAGGGACGGATCCCTTCACTGTCGTAGGCCGGTACGACGACCAGGTCGGCGTCGAGTCTGGCAAGGCCGTGGGCGAAGGCCGGAGTGTCCATGTCGAAGCAGATCGCGGCACCGAGCCTGCCGTAGGGTGTATCGACCACCTTGAGCCGACCATCCGAACCCGTCGGGTACCACGAGATAGTCTTGACATAGGTAAAGGCGAGCCTGCCTTCTGGCGTGAACATGAGGAGCTTGTTATCCGATATACCGGAGCCATAGTGGAGCGTGAGGACGGCCGCGGCGAGGTAGACTCCGCTCTCCCGGGCGAAGCTCTGCGCGCGTTCCACGAAGGCCGGCTCGCTCTCCTCGGCAAGTACACAGGCGCCTTCGGACCAGGTGAGAATGCGCGCTCCGGCAGCGACGGCGCGCGCACTCCGCGCGAAGAGTTCGTCTTCTATCGCGGCCAGTTCCGGAGCCAGGGCAAGGACCTTCTCCCGCGGTGTACCCTCGTCAATGAGATTCCAGTAGTCGCGGGGGTGGTCGACGCCGACCCCGGCCACGCGCACCGAGGGCACGCCAATCGGATCGGTTGCAATGCGCACGGCGCCAAAGGCGAGCGCCGCCCCAAAGGCTGCCAAGGGGAGGATGGTGGCGGTGCCGGCCTTCTTGAAGTCGAAGTGGCTTTCGGCAAGGGCGTTGAAGGCTGGTGCGAGCCAGTATACCAGGAAACCGAGCCCCCAGATTCCAGCAATCGAGGTGATCTGGGAGAGTTCCCGGTTGCCGAAGAGTCCGACAGCGCTCGCGGGTACCGTCGAGAAGGGCGAGAAGGATAGGACAAAATCGAACGCCACCATCGAAGCAGGGAACACGAGGGTGGATACGAGGGGCCCCAGTCTTCGTCGGGCGAGGCGGTCGAGTGCGAGCGGAATGAGGATGAAGAGCACCCGAAGTAGGGGAACGGCAAAGAAGAGCCAGAGATCGAGGTCCCAGGTCCTCCACATCGCGAGACCGGCTCCGATGGCCAGCAGGGGCCAGGCGAGGACAAGGCCGAATCCATTCGAACAGCCCCTCGTGTAGCGCATGAGGAGGGGCAATGCGAGAAGCGGCGCGAGTGCCATGTTCCAGCGCCAGCCGATGAACGCAAAGGCGATGGCCCCGGTTCCAAGGTATGCGAGATTCGTACATCGTTGATGATCCGTCTTCATGTGTGTTCTCCTGATCCAGAGCTGCTGAAATCGGAAAGTAAACAACCGATTAAAACAACTGTATTAAACACAGGTGTGTTTGTCAATCCATCGCCTTGGGTTGCACGCCACGACGGGCGAGCAGATAGGGCGAGCCGAGCTTCAGGGTTCGCCGCAGCAGTGGCGGATGGTTACTTGACCGATATTTCTATGCGCCGGCTCGCCACTGCGGCAACCGACTGGGTCGAGCCGGACAGCATGGACTGGGCGCCATGTGCCTCGGTGACGATGATGATCGAAGGAGCGGGCGCGGCCGCCTCAAGGCGTTGCGCGATGTAACGCGCACGGCCACCGCTTGCCAAGCGGCTCACCCTTGGGATAGCCGATACTCGCCGCACGGTCGACCAGAACCAGGGTACCTTTTGCCTGTGGCAGCGCCTTGAGAGCCGCCAGGTTCATCGGGCGCCTCGCTAGCTGGCGGCAACGTAGCCTCGGCGGCTCGTTGCGGCTTCGACTCGAGTCTGGCCCTCACGCCCGAGCGCTCTGCATATGCTGTGATGATATCAGGGCACCGGGCCTGGCTGCCTCTTGTGTGCCCCGGCATGCGTCTCTCTGCGTGCAGGAGACCATTCAGATGCAAAAAGCATACCGTATCCCGATGGAGCGCGCGCGGAATTCTTTGGTACTTGACATTTTATGGCAAAGTTTCAATAATTGGAAACAAGGAGAACGCATGGACACCTTCGCCCTGTACATCATTGCCGCGGTGGCTGTAGCCGTGTCGATCATCAAGGACAGAAAGAAGACGGTGCTGGCGCTCAGGAAGGCCTGGAAGGCGTTTGAAGGCATCCTGCCCGAGTTCCTGGTCGTGCTCGTGCTGATCGCCGTGATCCTTGCCATGCTCGATACCGCAACACAATCAAGGCTCATGGGTTCAAGTTCGGGTATATGGGGAATCCTTGCAGCTTCCTTTGTGGGCGCGATCACGCTGATTCCGGGCTTCATAGTCTTTCCGGCGGCAGCGGCGTTGCTGGCAGGCGGGGCTCGTGTGGTACAGATTGCCGCTTTTGTGTCCAGCCCGATGATGGTTGGCATCGTTCCCCTGCCCATGGAGATGCAGTACTTTGGCCGCACTCGCGAATCGGGCCGCGACGGCACCACTCGTGATCCCGCCGATCTTCATCCTGCTCGGACTCCTTGATGTCTGGGTGCTGCGGGAATCTATGACCAGATACATGGGAACCGGATCGGGGTTGCGAGGTCCGATGCTCGCCTTCCTGCTGGGGGCGTTTGCGGCGGGCCCGCTGTACGGGCCGTTTCCTGTCGCGGCTTGCCATCGACATGGTCGGTATCGTGGTCATAGCGTTTGCGATCAAGGCGACCGTGCCATCACAGGAGATCGACCGCCTCTATGTGGAGGCGGAGCACATAGACTGAACGTGTTCCTGAAAGAGGAGGATTCCATGAAGATTCAGATTCTTGGCAGTGGCTGTCCAAAATGCAGGCTGCTCGAACAACATGCCCGCGAGGCGGTTGCAGAGCTTGGTATGGCGGTGGAGATCGAGAAGGTAACCGATACCGACGCGATCATGGACATGGGCGTGATGATGACTCCGGGGCTGGCGTTCGACGGTGATGTGAAGAGCGCCGGCAAGGTTCTTACCAAGGATCAGATTGTCGCCTTTCTCAAAGCGATGCAGTGAGCCGCCGCATGAGTGACAACGAGATGTCTCCAAACAGGAAGCTGTTGATAGTCTTCGGCGTATTTGTCGCTGCGTACTTCATCCCGTGGAGCGCGGCTCGCGTTCTTGGGGCGACCAGCGAGGCCTTCCTTATGCTCGGCGAATATGCGCGCCAACATGTGATTCTCTGTCTGGTTCCCGCGATGTTCATAGCCGGCGCCATTACCGTGTTCCTGAACCAGCAGGCGGTCATGCGGTACCTTGGTCCCGATGCCAACCGGTTTACGGCGTACACCGTGGCTTCGATCTCCGGCGCCATCCTGGCGGTATGCTCCTGCACGGTGTTGCCGATATTCAAGGGCATCTACAAGAAGGGTGCCGGGCTCGGGCCGGCTGTCGCATTCCTGTACTCCGGGCCCGCCATCAACATTCTGGCCATCGTGCTGTCGGCGAAGGTCTTTGGTATCAAGCTGGGAGCCGCGAGGGCCATCGGTGCCATCCTGTTCTCGATTGTGATCGGCCTCATCATGGCGCTGATCTTTCGAAAGGATGACAAGCAGCGGTCTGCCGATGCGCGGATGTTTGCTGCACCCGGCGAAGCCCCCGCCCGCGGCCTTGGCAAGATGGTCATCTATATGGCCAGTATGATCGGCATCCTGGTATTCCTGAACTGGGCCAATTCCAAGGGCGGCAGCGCCGCCTGGGACGCGATCTACGCGTACAAGTGGTGGATCAGCGCTGCATTCGGTCTGGTCCTGCTGTACACCGTGGTACGCTGGTTCAACAGGGAAGAGCGGATAGAATGGGTCGTAGCGACGAGGGACTTCTCGCTGCAGATACTTCCGTTGCTCTTTGGCGGCGTGCTGGTCGCGGGATTCCTGCTCGGCCGGCCTGGTCATGACGCACTCATACCGAGCGCCTGGATTGGCAACCTGTTGGGTGGCAACTCATTGTTCGCCAACTTCTTTGCCGCCTTTGCCGGCGCGCTGATGTACTTCGCGACGCTGACCGAGATCCCGATCATACAGGGCCTGATCGGTGCCGGCATGGGACAGGGACCGGCACTGGCACTGCTGCTTGCAGGACCGAGCCTGTCACTGCCATCGATTCTGGTGATCGGCGGCGAGCTTGGCTGGAAGAAGACCGCGACCTATGTGAGTCTGGTCGTAGGCCTCTCGACGCTCGCGGGCGTCATCTATGGGGCGTTCATCGCATAAGCGAATCGCGCAGCCTGAATAGCCAGATATGTTGACATTTCGACAAGGAGATTCTGCAATGGTAGTCAAGCTTGTACTCAATGGTGGCATCAAGACGTGTTGCTCGGTTACGGCGACCGATGTTGTACAGAAGGCGGTGCGTGAATGGCTGCCCGCATCCGAGGGGCTGGTCGTGATAGACAGGGCGAAGCAGCCATGGGCATCCGAGGGGCTGGCAGCCTTCGCGGAGAGCTATTTTCATGACGAGGTCTATCCCTTGCTGTTCATCGACGATACGCTTGCGATGATCGGTGGCCTGCCTTCGCGCAAGAACCTGCTGGCAATGACGAGTGGACAGGAGCCATTCGGGCTCTCCGAAAAAGACATCGTTACCGCCGCGAAGAGTCTGGGTTACCTGTCCGCCTGAACTGTGTTCATGATCGAACATACCATCCTGTTTGCGCGCGCGCCCGCCGCCTGTTATACTCGGCACGTTTCCAATGCCGCAGGGTAACGGGGGGGCGTGTGTTCAAGATGTCATGGCGTCTGGTATTCGTGTGCTCGATGATGACGATGGCCCTGTTTTCGCCGTCGATTGCTTGCGCCGCTCCGCGGGTAGCGGTGCTCGATCTTGAGAACAGATCCGGCGATCCGCGCTACGACTACATCGGTGGCATTGCGCAGGGGCTGCTGCTGTACGATCTGTCATCGAGCGGTTCCATTGAACTGCTCGACAGAAGCGCCATCGATGCCCTGCTCAAGGAACGCGAACTGTCCATGTCGGCGATAGCGGCGGCCCCGGCCAGATCGTTTGATGGCATATCGAGCGCTGACTACATCGTGGCTGGAGAATACGTGTTGCTCGGAACCGATGTACGCCTTACCCTGAGGCTGATCGATGTTGCCACATCCCGCGTGGCAACATTCTCTGATGTGGGCTCCACCGAGAACCTGATTCACGGCCTCGCGGAAGGCATCGTGGAACGACTGACCGGCACGCGCCCACGCCTGCGAGAAGAGGGCAAGAGCCGCTCGATACTCTCGCTGCGCGACGAGACGCCGGGGACCATCGCACTCTTCTCGCCATTGGTCGATGCCCGCGTTCTGCTCGATGGCGCCTTTGTGGGCTACACGACGGGCGACCGCCGCGTTCCCCTGGTGCTCGATGGGCTCGACCCCGGTGTGCATTCGGTGTCCACGGACCTGGGCCGCGACTTCGGCGTGGTCAAGCTGCCGGAGGTGAGCTTCAGCCCCTGGAAGGAACTGGTCCGCGTGCCGGCAGGCAAGCGAGTGGTCGTCGTCGATCCCAGTACGCACTTCAACGACATCCTGTACCGGCTCAAACAGGTGCTGAACGAGTCAAAGACGGTAGCATTCGACCAGGCAGGCCGGTTTGCCACGGCGTATCCATTCTCGTTTGTAGACCGAAAGGGCATCACGCACACGGGTCGCATGGCGCTCGATGTTGCCGCACCGGCCAGTGCCGACGCGCATGGTCAGGGTACGGTCATCGTCGAACTCGATGGCACGAACCAGACGCTCGCGCTTGACTATGCGGAAGGTTCCGATGCCGAGGCGCGCACGACCATAGGCCTGGCCAGCTTCTATGCCCAGGTGAGCATGAGTTATGGGCGCCTGTCATACGAGCTGGAGGCAGAGCGCACCGATGTCGACCAGGGGATGCACCGGCTCGATGATTAGCGCCACATTCTAGTCGGTGGCGCGCAGGATGGCGGCGTCCGGCGGCTCGACGAGCAACGCTTGGAGCTGCCAGCGTCTTGCTATCCACCGCAGTGTCTCTTCTTTGTAGAAGCCCACATGGGTGCTGTCCATGCGGTACCACCAGTGGCCAAAGTCTTCCCGCGAGCTGGGGGCGAACCGTGTCCTGATGCAGAGCACACCGCCTGGCGCAAGCAGGCCACGGAGTTCCGACAGCACAGCGGACGGATGGGCCAGATGCTCGGCCACCTCGTGCAGCAGTATGGCGTCCCAGCGTTTCGATCGCCATGATGCGTCCGGGGCGAAGAACGGGTCATACGCGCTGACCCGGTAGCCGCGATCGGACAGCAGCCGTGCTGGCACCGGCTCTGGGCCCGAACCGAAGTCGAGTATGGTTCCTCCAGCCGGCATGTATGGAACGATCCTGTCGAGGTAGGAGCCTATCCAGTCGGTATAGCCCGAGTCGTCACGGGAATTGTGGTGCAGCACATAGCGGGCACGCTCGGCCTGTGGGCTGGGGATGCGGCTCTCATCGATCTGGACATAGCCGCAGACCGGACACTCGCCATAGGGTGTCGCGCCCGCGACGAATGGCTCGGCATCGAAATGGCACAGCCTGCAACGCATGGCCCATCCTATGCTGCATGCCAAGCGTGGCACAAGTGCGATGGCGGCAAGCCCGTGCCGACTTGACATTCGCCGGCGCGCTGTATAGCTTTTCGTTGGCGCTTGGATCCTGACCACAAGGACCGAGACGCGAGGTGAAACGACATGACCCATCACTGTGCCGCGACTGCATCGAGCCGACCATGCCGCTCATAAGCATCCAGTCGCTCTCGTTTACATATCCCGGTTCGAGTACGCAGGCTCTGTCCGACATCAACCTGTCGTTGGAGCCTGGCGAGTATCTTGCGATCGTTGGCGCCAATGGCTCGGGCAAGAGTACCCTGATTCGATGCCTGAACGGCCTGCTTGTTCCTCCTCCGGGAACGGTCTCTGTCGACGGTTTTGATCCAGCGGAAGCGGCGGGCCGAATCGGGGCACGCAAGGCCCTGTCCCTCGTCTTTCAATCCCCTCCGGATCAGATCGTTGCATCTATTGTCGAAGAGGATGTGGCCTTCGGTCTGGAAAACCTCGGTGTGCCTTATGACGAGATGCATGAGCGCGTTGACCAGGCGCTGGGCGCGGTCGATCTGCTTGCAGAGCGGCATCGTTCGCCCCGGTTCCTGTCTTCCGGCCAGCAGCAGCGGCTCGCGGTCGCAGGCGCACTGGCAATGCGGCCGCGCATCGTGGCCTTCGATGAGGCCACATCGATGATCGACCCCAACGGCAGGGCAGCCATACTGCGCCTGATGGATGCGCTGGTCGCCCGCGGCATTACCGTCATTCATGTAACCCATGACATGGACGAAGCGGCCAGGGCGCGGCGCATCGTCGTGCTTTCAGGGGGGCACCCGGTCTTCTCCGGCACACCGGATCGCTTGTTTGCCTCGGACATGCTGGCCCGCTATCGTCTGGAGCGGCCGCAGTCATATGATGCCGCGCTGCGGATCGGAATCGAACCGATGATGGGCGAGGACGCAGCGGCGCTCGGGCAGAGGGCGGCTGCCGCACGCGGTCAGGATATTCGTGCGGTCATCCGCGGGCTCTACCCTGTCACCGGCCCGGCCCAGGCTGCCGATCCGGGCGGCATCGCCTTCAGCGTGCGTGATGCCTCTATGAGCTATTCCTCTGGCACGCCCGGCGACCGGCCCGCTGTCCAGCGGGCTACCATCGACATTCCTGCAGGCTCGCTCGTCGCTCTGGTCGGCAAGACCGGCGCCGGCAAGTCCAGCTTCCTGCAATTGCTCGACGCGCTGGCCATTCCCGACTCCGGCACTGTCGTCTCGCTGGGCCGTGCCACGGGCGACCGCCTGGCCGACCTGCGGGCGCTGCGTATGCGCGCCCCGCTGGCCGTACAGCGGCCCGAAAGTGCCATATTCGAGGCCTATGTCGGCGACGAGGCTGCATTCGGGCCGCGCAACCAGGGCCTGCGGGGAAGCAGGCTGGTTGCCCGTGTCCGCGCGGCCCTGGATGCCGCCGGCCTGCCATTCGATGCCTACCGCGATGCGTTGACCAGGACGCTGTCCGGTGGCATGAAGCGCAGGCTGGCGCTGGCGTCAATCCTGTCGCTCGACCCCGAGGCCCTGCTGCTCGACGAGCCGACCTCCGCGCTCGATCCGGCGACGCGGCGTGAGGTGCTCGCATTGATCCAGACCTATGCGATGCAGGGCAGGACCGTAGTGATGTCGACCCACTCGATGGACGAGGCCGCCCTTGCCGATATGGTCGTCGTCATGCGCGAAGGCGCGATCGTCGCCTCTGGCACGCCGGACGCGGTGTTCGGTACCGGCTGGGACGAATCGTGGGGCATCGGCAGGCCCTTCGCATGGGCTTTGGCAGCCGCCGCCGAAGATGCGCTGAGCATGGAGGTCGTTCGATGAAGGGCATCGAGTTCTTCAGGAACGTCTCGATCGGCCGCTATGTCGATGTTGACTCTCCGGTGCATCGACTGACGCCGGTGGCCAAGTACCTGTGGTTGCTCGCGATCATCATACCGGTCAGCATATCGGGCTCAACCACGGTGGTACTGGCGTCGTCGATCGTCGCCCTGGCATGCACGATGTTGGCCAGGGTGCGCGTCGGCTTTCTGCTCAGGGGCTTCGTGCCGGTGCTGCCGCTGTTTGGCATCGCCGCCGTGTTCCAGGCCATCTTCTCATGGCCGGGCGATACATCGGCCGTGCTCGTAGCGATAGGCCCGGTGTCCCTGAGCCTGCGCGAACTGCTGGCGATTGCATCGATGGGCTTGCGCTTCGTGGCAATGATGCTGGCCATAGGCCTCTTCACATCGGTGACCACAGAAGGCGATACGGCCCGTGGCGTCGAAGACCTGTTCGCCCCGCTGGCACGACTCGGGTTTCCGGCCCGGGGGTTTGCGCTGACTATCGCCGTCGCGTTCAGGTTCATACCAATCGTCGCCGGCGAGTTCGAGTCGGTCGTCAAGGCGCAGGCGGCTCGAGGAGCCGATTTTGGCGCAGGAGCGCGGGGGCCGATACGCAAGGCCCGTGCCTACGTGCCATTGCTGGTTCCGGTTACGATACGTGCACTCGAGCGTGCCGAGGCGCTGGGCGAGGCGATGGAGGCTCGATGCTATGGCGTCGGGCCCGCGACGCGGTTTGTACGCAGCGTTGGCGGCTACGTCGATACGATGGCACGGATCGGCGCTGTCACCTATCTGGTTATGGCGCTTGCCAGTCCTTCTCTGCTCGGCTGGCGCTGAACCCTGATCGATCGCGGGAATGGTTCCCGCTTCGAAATATGTGCCTGGACGCGACCGCCGCATGGCGGCGAGTACCGGGCCAGGAGGAACAGATGGAACGAACGAATATCAGGCGCATCGTGGTGTCCGGTGCACTGGGAGCGGTCTCCGCAGTGATGGCGGTAACGCCGCTGGGCTACCTGCCGTGGTTCGGCGGGGCCTCGCTGACCATCATGCACATACCGGTTATCATCGCCGCCATTCTGGAAGGCCCGGTCGCCGGAGCGATTGTCGGCCTCGTGTTCGGCGTGACGAGCATGGTCAAGGCGGCGACGGCGCCCATAGGGCCGCTCGACCCGCTGTTTGCCAATCCGCTGGTATCGGTGTTGCCACGGCTGTTCATAGGCGTGGTGGCATGGGGAGTCTATCGCCTGTTCCGCGGCAAGCTGACGCCGCTGGCGGCCGGGCTGGCCGGAGCGGCCGGAGGCATAACCAACACGGTGCTCGTGCTGGGGGCGCTTGGACTGACGGCCGCCGCCCAGCTGTCCGGGACCTTCGGGGTGTCGACCAGCGCGCTGCCCGCGGTGCTGGCGACGATAGCGCTGACCAACGGCCTCGTCGAAGCCGGTGCGGCCGCCGTATTCACGAGCGCCATCATAGCGGCGTGGAAGGGCGTAGAAGGCGCCCGCGGCGCTTCCCGGCTCTCTGACGAGGAGCGCCGACAACCATGATGCTCGCGCTGGACGTGCGGAACGACAGAATTCTGGCCGGCTTCAGGGCGGGCGACGCCTGGATGGCGGTAATACGGCTGGGCGTCGACAGAAGTGCCGACGAACTCGGTTTTCTGCTGGAGTCATGCGTCCGGCGCATCGGCCTGGACGACGGCGCCATCGACGCCGTGTGGATATCGAGCGTCGTGCCCGCCGTTACGCCACGTGCCATCGAGGCGGTGTCGTCGGCCTTTGGCCTGACAGCATCAGTGGTCGGGCCGGGCACCAGGACTGGCATAAAGATTCGGACCGATTCGCCTTCGGAACTCGGCAGCGATATCGTCTGCGCGGCTGTCGCGGCCCGGAACCTTGTGCAGGGGGCGTCGATCGTCGTCGATTTTGGCTCGGCGATAGTCCTGTCGGCGATGAATTCCGGAGGCGAACTTCTGGGCGTGTCGATTGCGCCAGGGCTCCAGACCGCGGCGCATGCGCTCCGGGCCGGCACGGCCCAGTTGCCCGAGGTGCGACTCGACCTTCCGAGGCGCGTCATAGGCAGGAACACCGCGCAATCGGTGCAGTCAGGCATATACCTGGGCTATGGCGGACTCGTACGGCATCTGGCGGAACTGATGGCGACCGAGATGGGCGAGGCTGCCGCCGTGCTGGGCA
>Ga0209467_1001700_pt1 | contig 17978 bp, 10 predicted proteins | sample Higcelwee11metaG_FD_187175 | JGI IMG/M metagenome (GOLD analysis project Ga0209467, IMG submission 187175) | Freshwater pond sediment microbial communities from the University of Edinburgh, under environmental carbon perturbations - High... | ecosystem: Environmental > Aquatic > Freshwater >...
TGTTCCGCTGATGGTGGCCATGGGGACAGGGAAATGTGTAACAACGGCATTGCCAATACCTGGGCCGGTGCAGTTGTTGGCGTCGGTCACGCTGACTATGGTATAATTTCCTGACAGGTTCGCATTTAGGGTAAACGGACTGGCAGCGATATTCAACGGTGCCTGTGAGGCTCCGTTGATCGCGTAGACGACCGTCCACGGAGCCGTGCCGGTAAGAGAAATATTGAGAGGCTGCGTACCCTCGACACATATCGTTCCGCTGTTACTGATTATAGCCGTAGGAAGAGGCCTTACTATTACAGGCAGAGGTGTGTGGTTGGTGATACAGCCTGCGGCGTTTACTTCGCGGACAGAGATGCTTCCGCTGACGGTTCCGAAGGTCACCGTTATGGATGCTGCGGAAGGATCACCGATAAGAGCCGCCCCGGTCGGGAGGGTCCAGGCATATACTGAACCTGCATAATTAGGCACTGAATAAACAGCAGTCTCAAGGGCACAGATAACGTCATCGCCTGTAATGACTGACACAGGCGAGGGCGCCAGGACATCAACATCAAAGGTGCCGGCAATGCCTGTGCAACCATAGCTGTTGGTTTCGGTAACTGTAATAGTACCGCTGCCTGCAAGTGCTGCGGCTGTGATAATTATGGCGTTTGAGTTGGCGTCAAAGGTCTTTGATCCGACTGATGCCGGTACGGTCCAGGTGTATGATGAGCCTGGGTGCAGAGGTACCATATAGACGACACCGGACTGACTGGTACAGAGGAGGTCGTCCCCGGTTATAACAGGTGCCGCCGGTTCCGGATTGACTGTAATAACCACATCCCTCGGGGTGCCTGCGCAGCTGAAGGAGCTGGATGGGGTAACCGTATAGGTTGCAGTGATTGGTGTAACTCCGTAGTTTTCAAGCACATCAGTAATGTGAGCTATACCTGCCGGATCAGCAGGCACGTTTGTTCCTGTTGTTCCCTGAATTGAACCGTCAGACATTACCGGTACAGGCCAGCTGAAGGTGCTGCCTGCAGGTGTATTGGCCGGAACAAGCAGGATTTCGAGTGATGATGCCGTATTGGAACAGACGGTCTCACCCTGGCCCGGTAGTATCACCGGCTGCGGCCTGATTGTGACGACAACGTTTACCCAGTCGCCAATACATGTGGCGCCGAATACCGGTCTGATGCGGTAGGTGACTGTCCTGTTGACACCGGTTTCATTGGTGAACCGGTCATTGGCCAGGTAATTGGGATCGGCAATAGTATTGGCAGCAACAGCATTGCCGGCAGCTGCAACAAGCCCTGCCTGAACAGTGATCAGGCCGATGTCATAAGTGGTGGCGGGAGATGAGGATGGCGCTACTGCCATAACCAACCCCGTCGGAACGGCGCTGCAGGCAAACCTGTCAAGGCCGGGATCAAGCACCGGCTGTGAACCTACGGTCACTACTATATTCCTTACCTGTCCGGTGCATCCGTTATATACAGGTGTAACTGCATAAGTAGCCGTCTCGGCCAGGCCGGAGGTATTGACGAACGAGTCGGTCATGTCGGCTGACGAGGGCGCCAGTCTGGCAGTACCGCCGCTAAGTCCCCCGGAAAGAACCGGTGCCGGCCATGTGAAGGTTACATTGTCACCAGGGTTGGTGAAATTATCAAGAAGAATCCGGTGCGAAAGTGATTCGCCTGAACATACATTGACCGACTGATTAGAAATTACAGGCTCAGGTTTTATGTTAACTACTACGTTCTGAACATTAGGACATCCATTGGCCGTAAGTGAGAACTCATAGGTGACAGGGATAGAAGCTGAGGTCAGGTTGCGAAGTGTTTCATTCACCAGATTTGTTGCACCAGAGGTCGGACCGGCGGGGGTTATCCCCGGAACGGCTGCTCTGACCCAACTGAAAGATGTGCCCGGAGTAGCTGAGGTAGCCGTATATATGAATGGCGTATTGCTACATACATCAGCAGGGGTAAGAGTACTGTTCAGAGCCGGTATGGGATGAACAGTAACTGTGACAGGGTATGCTGTACTCACGCATCCGGTAACGCTGTTGCTCACCATCAGGTTTGCAGAATAGGTCGCAGGAGAGGCTCCTGCAGGAACAACCAAAGATATAGGACTGGCAGGCAGAACTGCATTAACCACATCTGTAAAACCCGCAGTGTTTGCGGCTGCGCTGTAATCAATACTGTACCGGTTAGGGCTGCCGGTAGCTCCGGCATAAGAGATTGTAGTACTTGTTGTACCACGACATACTGCAGGGTTTGCACCCGGAGTAATAGTTGGAATCGGGTTGACGGTGACAGTGATGGGGTAAGCAGGGCTGACGCAACCTGTTGTGTTGTTACTGACGGTAAGATTAGCCGAGTAAACTCCAGGGGCTACTGCGCCTGCAGGAACAACCAGGGTAATCGGACTTGCCGGCAGAACTGCATTTACAACATCAGTAAATCCGGCTGCGTTAGCGGTTGCATCATAATCAATGCTGTATCTGTTAGGACTGGCAGATGCGCTACCGTATGTCAGGCTGGCACTGGTTGTGCCCCGGCATACCGCAGGATTGGCTCCCGGGGCAATAGCCGGAATTGCATAAACAGTCACGGTAACAGGGTAAATTGCGCTGACACATCCTGTTGTGCTGTTTGTTACAGTAAGGCTGCCTGAGTATATGGCAGGGGCTGTTACAGCTGCAGGAACAACGATAGGGATCGGACTTGCAGGCAATGCTCCGTTGACTACATCGGCAAAACCAGCCGTATTGGCAGCAGCATTAAAGTCAAGGCTGTAGCGGTCAGGGCTGCCGGATGGACTCCCGTATGTCAGACTCGCACTGGTTGCACCGCGGCAGACCGAAGGATTAGTACCGGGGGTAATGGCAGGTATCGCATTGACTGTTACACTGATAGGGTAGACTGCACTAACGCAACCGGTGGAGCTGTTACTGACAGTCAGGTTTGCAGTGTATGTAGCTGCCGCAGCGGCGCCGGGCACTATAAGCGGTATTGATCCCGCAGGTAAGACAGCGTTGGTCACATCGGCAAAGCCGGCTGTATTGGCTGCCCCGCTGTAATCTATGCTATACCTGTCAGGGCTGCCTGTAGCTCCGGCATAAGTGATGCTTGTACTGGTGGTCCCACGGCAGACTGAAGGGTTAGCCCCCGGTGTCACAGCAGGTATTGGATGAACAGTAATCGTGACTGTCCTTGGTAATCCCGGCACGGGATTGGTACACGCATCCTGTGCTGAGGAGAGGGTATATATATGCGAGCCAACCGGCAGCGGACCCAGGTTAATATCTGTCCCTGAGACATAATTGGCAATAGGGGTGGCTGAATACTCCGGGATCAGAATAGTATAGTTGGGTGCACCTCCGGTAATAGTCACCCTTATGGCACTTGCCGAGCCGAAGCATACGTTTGGCCCCGTTATTGTTGCTCCTGTCGGCGAGTCGCCAACCAGAACGGTATAAGCAGGACTTGTTCCTGTACACGAGTTTGCGTTTGTATAGGTTACTGTAAGCGACCTGGTGCCGGTTGTATTCCATGTGACGGAAACAGTATTGGTTCCGGCACCGGAATTAATTGTACCTCCGGCAGAAATACTCCATACATAGCCTGACATGCCTGCCTCGGTAGAATAACTGTGAGTGGAATTCAGACAGACAGAGGCAGCTCCCGAAATTGTTGGTACAGGCAATGGATTGACAGTAACAGCTGCACTTCCGGCTATTGCATAACTGCAGGTTGGGTTTGTTGTATACTGTACGCTTACAAGGCTGTATGTGAATGTGTTCGGAGTGACTGTTGAGACGCTTCTTGTATTTGTTGTCAACGGATTCACATCAATCGTCTGATCAGCTCCCCCGTTGATCCGGTAAGTTATCCTGATTGCCAATGCCATCGGGTTCGAAAATGTGATAACCGGGGACGGGGCATTCTGGCAAACTGATGTTGTTCCGCTGATTGTTGCTGTTGGGGTTGGTCTTACAACAATAGTAGTTGATCCGGCTACTGCGCTTGAACAATCGGGGACAGTCTGATATGCAACACTTACCAGATTATATGCAAATGATCCGGCCACGCCTGTCGGAGCGGGTACATTGGAAAAGGTACTCGCGTTCACGTTAACGGTCTGATTCGGGCCACCGTTAATGTTATATGTTACGGTAACAGGAAGTGATTGAGGATTTGTAAAACGAACGTTTGGTGATGCGGCATCCTGACACACTGTAACACCCCCGCTGATTGTTGCAGTGGGAGTGGGCCTGACAGTAATCAGTACAACATTACTGTAACTGGAACACGGACCCGAAATCACGCTGCGCCGGAACCATGTATTCTGCGTTAATGCAGGAGGTGAATAATTCTGATTTGTATTCGCCCCTGCGGCCGCTGAGAACGGACCTCCGGCTCCTCCGGTGCTGCGCTCCCAAAGATAAGCGTAACTGGTGTTACCGCCTGCAGGAGGTGTTCCTGTAAGGGGATCAGGAACTGAACCACTGCAGATGGTCTGAGCTGCAGCTATTGTATTATTTGTTATAACGGGATAGATCGTAAGCAGAACCTGGGCAGGAGGTCCGACGCACAACAACCCGGTAAGATCCTGATCAACAATATAATAATCATAAACTCCCGGCGTGGTTTCGGGAGGGAGGTAAGATGAAACATGGTCCGTAACAGGAACCGTCAGTGCTGCATCAGAATACCAGTAAAACGCCCCTACGGCTGAAGTTGTAGCTCTTAAGGTTCTGTCACCTGATCCCTCACAAACGGTTGCGTCCTGTACACCCGGAGCAGGAGGAGCATCCAGAATGACAATCCTTGCAGTGGCTGTACGGGCAATTACGGCGTTTGGATTGGTCTGACTGCCGTTCCATGGATTACAAAAGTTCCAGTTTCTCAGGGTAACTTCAAAATAATCATTTACTACAGTCCCTCCTGCCGGATAGGAAATGGGGAATGTCTGCTGCGATCCGCCCGTGGCATTAAGCCCTGTAGAGATCACCGGTCCTTCAAAATACCCGCTGGTCGTGGAGTAAGGAGCAATGATTGTTCCATCAAGAGGGTTCACGTTCCATGAGTTGGGCATCGGAGCACCGGTAGCATCTGTGAGCTGAACCGGGGTGCCGTAAACACTGATTGTAAGGTTTGGAATGCCCTGTGCGGCAATAGCAGATGTATTATAGACAAACTGGACGTGACGTTCGTAAAAATTTGGCTTGGCCAGGGGAGGTACAGTTAATGAAGTACATGAAAAGGTACTTGCATCCTGGAACTGAAACCCAGTCAGACCCTCCCCTTCACAGACTTCATGTATTGGAGGAGTCACGGATATGATTCCGTCTCCGTCATCATCAGTGTGCCAGTTGGCCAGCACCTGTACCTGGGTAAGGTCAACCACAGAGTAAGTGCCATCCATTTCCGGGTCCTCATATAACCAAATCCTTGCATTATACTCACAGTCATCATCCGGTGGAAGGTTAAAAGTATGATTCCGTGAAAGAATCCAGTTAAAGGGAGGATTTACATCCTGGACTATTGTGATTTGATTTACTGATGCATTTTTAAAGAAGTTCTGAGAAGTCACAAGATTTCCAGCCTGATCTTCGAGCCTGAACAGCATCCGGAACCAACCCGCGGGGACGACGCCGAAGCTTACTTCATATTGATACCTGACAACATACTGTGCCCCGGGAGCACAGTACTGAACAGCACTCTGGCTGCTGCCCGGACTACCTACAAGCTGGGCTTCAGCGGTACTGGTTAATAGTAACGGAAGCAGAAAGACCAGAAGATATTTTAGAACAGAGAGGCTCCTAATGAAATTTGAGCTTTGACTGGCCCTGTTACCTGATTTAAGTTCTTCCTGGAATGAGTCCCGGCTTTTCATGATTATGGCTGTTTATCCTTTAACGTTGAAAGTCAGTGGTTCTGTATACTAACACGACTAAAATGTAATAAAAAAGGTTGCATCTGAATTTGCAACCTTTACCGATTAATGAACATCGTGCTGATACTTATCAAAAGTTCCTGAACCTGTGACAGAACTTCCAGGCTAAATTTTCAGGTTTAGATTCCGATCCTGACATGTCTGTTGATTAAATATTTAAGCTGGTTTTTGACGTTCTGCGCAAGCAGCTCTGCGGTCCAGTCCATAATGTTGTTGCTCCACCGCTGCGGGTGAATGGTAAGGATAATCGCTTCAGGCAGCCGCTTTGCCTTCAGTGTCGCTGAAATGTCTGATGTTCTTCTGAACCGGAATTGTTTCTGAAACGCCTCTCCCTTTTCAGTCATCGCCATTGCGCTGCCTGGCAAGGGTTTTCTGACCCACCCGGCATAGTAACTTTCGCTGCGGTTATATACCCTGTCCCTGAATGATACTTCCGATCCGTTCCACCTCCTGCCAGTGTCTGTGAGGAAGAGCATCTCATCAAGCGCGATGTCGAAGTAGGGTTCAGCTCTCACCCCCATCTCCCTGTAATCATAGTATTTCCACAAAAGCCGGTTGTCATGCCTGCTCATTGGACTACCGTGCATACATATAGATTTAACAGGGACAACCTCTCTAATATGATCAAGGTTGCGCCTAAAGCTTTCATAAGCCAGCTTCACCAGCTCCTCTTCGCCATCATCCCCTGACTTTCGACTTTTGGCTTTCGAATTTCGACTGGCAAGATCAATATCTTCATAATGATAGCCCACCTCATGTCCCATGGATGATATAGCACCTGCTATGTCCTTATCAAGGCTCTCCGGAACAATCCTGAAATAATAGGTTCCCTTAATGCCAAGCGCGGACTCGATACCTGCAACAACAAGTGAATTTGACGGCTTTTTGTCGACATCATGACGTAATACCAGGTGCTTCCCTCCCGCAGCTTTCGGTCCGGCAGTGAAGTCATTCACCGTAACGAAAGTATAACCTTCATTACGGAGCGCAGTAAGAAGCTCGCGAAGAACACTTAAAGTGAAATCCATTCCCGGATTAAAAGCGGAGCAGGGAAATACTACCTTTTTGTAATAACCGTACTGTAGACTGCATCAGATGTCAACCGCAGGATATAATTCCCGCTCTTGAGAGCAGTCAGATCAATTGTTGTCATCTCCTGACTATCAGGGTTTATGATCTGCATTACCCTGCCGTAATAATCCAGGAGCTCAATTCTTGTTGCAGGACAATCGCGATCAATCATTCTGATGTTGACAGACTCCCTGGCCGGGTTTGGGTAAACAATAAACGGGAGACTCTTGCTCTTTAATGACACTGTTTCTGTTTCGCCGTCAATAATGGGGCCGGAATCAACACATTGTCCAAGGCAATCGCCGTGAGCAAGATGAGCCGCCAGTTGAGTTACATGGACAAATATTGTGGTGCCATTGTGACAGACGGGCACCTTGCGCGCCCCTGGCAAAATCTCTATACTGATGAAGGACTCCGACCCGGACTCCATCTGCCATGATCCGTTGATCCAACGTTCTGTGGATGTGGATATCTGGGTACCGCATCTGTTATAAATGTAACGAACCCTGGTCACGTTCGTCCATATATTATTCAAAAAATCCTGGCGCGTCTGAAAAACCTTCTTCCCAGCCAGATTGTATTGTATAAGATTCCGGGTTATATATTGACCCGTCGATTTTAACCTGGCTCTCTGTTCAATCAGCCTGCCCGATTCGTCATAAAAAAGACTGTCGGCTGAAAAATCAGTCCAGGCATTGTCTCTCCAGTACTCACGGCTGTAAACACTCAGACGGTTGCTCTCATCATAAGTATAGGTAAACCGGTTTAAGTTCTGCCAGTGGTCAGTCTGCCATCTGGTTACCAATGAGGTTGTAACGAGGCTCATGCCATCATAGGTAAACACTCTCTTCTGGTTTGGCACCATCGTACCCGACAATACGACAAATGAAAGCGCCTCAGTCATTACACCTCCCGAGTAGTTGTAGAGGGCTTTTGCCGTGATCGTCCTGGTTCTGTCTGCAGTATATGAACTGTCAAGCTGACCTGAAGAATAATAATTATAGTTCACCCCGTTAAGATCCATGGAATTGAATTCCCTGTTAAAAGAAAAGATATGTACGGAATCCGTGATTAACCTGTATGACTGAGCTTCAATGCCACCTGCTGTCAGCAGGAGCAGGCTCAGTGAAAATATTATGGATGCTGTTCTTTTTGTCTTCATTTTAAAAGTTCATTCTGCTGTCAACTAACTTCAATTCAACATCCGACTCAAATCCCCGGTAATTCTTCGATGAACTTTACCATGAATCCGGTCAGGTCGCACTTTTGTTTTATTAAACGCTCCCTCTCTCTTTTTGTTTCGGATTTCAATTCCGGATTACCGAGGAGCTCCCTGATTCGTTCCATGACCCCGTCAAAATTACGGAAGCAGGTTACAAGATTATAATCCCTTTCCTGCTCTTCCAGGTAACCGCGGCGTATAGTATTGATATATATGGCAGCCGTGCCCAGCACAGCGCTCTCTGAAGCCATGGTTGCGCCCTCCCCGACAAACAGAGTTGCATAAGCAAGAGCATGATGCATTCTCTCCGGCCCAAGGGGAAACCTGCAGGGTTCAAGGTCCGGGTCCAGCTCTCCTTCAGAACTTATAAAAACCTTCCCGTGCGAGGAGAGGTATTTTACAATCTCTCTCTTCTGTTCAGTTGACAGCCCTGAGTTATGCCTGTCATGGCTTGCCTTCCATGCCACAAGCCGGACAATGAAATACGGCTCCCCTGCATTTAATCCCAGCTCATCCAGAACCGTCTGATCCGGTTCAAAATAGTTGGGATGGAGATATGCCAGCTCATGATACCCTTCATAAAAAACCTGCTTGCTGCCGTACCTGAAGGGGAAGCTTGTGGAAGTAAGCACTGCTTTTGTAAAGGGAAGATACAGCCGTACCTGTTCCTTGTTCCCCGAGTCCTCAAGCGCAATATTCTGCTTTCTGAGCAACAGCGAAGAGAGCAGGGTATAAACCGACCCATGACTTAGAAACAGGTCGGGTTTGAATCTAAAACTGATAAAGAGCAGCTTAAGGTTGTAATAAAAGAGCCCGGCAATTTTCCCGGCACTGGAGGAATAATGCCTGCCCATGCTTACAAACGGAAGCTTCTCATGCCTCAACAGGTCAATCTCATGCTCCTTCTCCCTCACTGTAAAAAGAACCCTGTGACCCTTGCTCATGAAGACTCTGGCAAAATTCCTGAACATATGAACATGCCCCGGGTGTCCTATGTCAATCAGGACATTCATTTTCCCTTACCCTTCATAAACTGCAGTGCAGACTTACCGGTTTTATATAATAGCGGTTTCCTGATTTTAAGATACCTGCCATACTCAACCAGTTCTCCGCCGAACCTGGCCTTGAAATCCCTTACCCCGTACTGCTCATCAGGCTTTCCTGCGCCCATGAAATCAAAGAGCGGTATGCCATTACCTGCGGCATACTCCATTGCCGACCAAGTGGCAATCGCCCCTGGATGCAATCCTTCCCTGACATCCTCCCGGCCGCATATATAAAACTCATACAGAGCTCTGCCCGGAAGCAGCGGACACATTATGCCGCCAATAATCTGCCCTTCATGCCGCACGAGAAGGTACTTGCCCAGAGCCTGCACATAGAACTGAACAAAAAAATCTTCCCCCGGAAGGGGTTTATGCAGTTTCTTCCTGTACAGCTCCTTCAGGAGCAGGTAAAACTGTCTGACCTCATCCTCATCCTGCGCCTCAGTACAGGTTACTGATTGCTGCTGTGCCTTCCTGATCTGCCTTAACCGTGAGCTGCTCACCCTTCCGGTCATCGTCTCTCTGTTGCGGGTGTCGACCCGGAAGTTCAGGTATGGAACATACTCATATCCGTTATTGAGAAACACATCGCTGAGCGAACTGTAATCCGAGAGATTCCGGAATTCGATATAGATTACTCCCCCCGGAACATCCTCATCCATAGCTTTCAGAAGCATGTCAAGGGCATCGGGACAGACATCATCTGCAAGCGGACCGCCATAGACTATCTGCCTCCTGGAAAAGAGACCTGCCGGGCCTTTTTCACCCTGAACGGTTACAACTGCCAGCGCCTTAACAAGACCTTCATCCTCAACTGCATAGCTCTTTGCATTGAAGCCTCCGACAGAATTGAAAAAATGAAGGAAAGATGGTGACTGGAAAGGGGTGGCATGCACGTTCCCGTCAATGAAATGAATCCATGCGGCGGCCGGAATGTTGCTGTCAGTGATAACTCTCATCTCAATCGCTTTCTTTGACAGATGTGTATATGTCAATGATCCTCCGGGCAACTGATTCAGAATCGAGCCCCATTCTGATTATCCTTGCCCTGCCTTCAGTCCTCCCGTCAAAGGAGAGGGCCTCTCTGATCATATCAGCTATGCTCCGGCTGTCATACCCGGCGATAAAACATCCTTCTGTTCCGCCAATTACTTCCCGGACATCTCCCACATCAGTCGAGACAATCGGGCAGTTGCAGGCCATGGCCTCCTTAATAACATTAACACTACCCTCCCTGGTTGAGGTCAGAAGCAGCAGGTCAGCAGCATTCAGGTACCATGCTATCTCGGCGTTCTGTTTATCATGAAGATGCATAAATTCTATCGAGCTGTCGTTCAGTAACCTGACCGCCTCCATGGCAAGATTAAGGTTTTTTTCCGGACGGTTTTTTGATGCAACAAAAACGATCACTTTTTTTTCCGGGGATATATTCAACCTTATCCTGGCCTCCGCCTTGGCCATCGGAACAAATCTATCAAGGTCAACACCGTTTGCCACTACAATGGCTCTTACAAGCTTTAACCTCGTCTTCATTTCAGCGGTTTTGACAATTGTGTCATCCCACCGCTTCAGCGAGAGAATCCTGATAAGGGTCCTGGCAGGCAGCGGCGTGAAGGTGTCCGATCCCATCAGCGAGACCACCAACGGTCTCACACCTGCCAGTGTTGAAGAGAAGGCGCTTAAGCTGTAATGTGCGTGGACAAGGTCATGTCCGCCCTCCCTGAATGTTCTGCTTATAATCGGTATGGCCTTGATATAGCCGGCAATTCCCGGCCTGATTGTCATGTAATCAATCTCTACTCCGGCTGCTCTTAATGACTCTCCCTGGTTTCTGACCACATGGCCCACATCACCGGCCTTGCCGCTTGAGACAAAAAGAACTTTCATCCTAATTTTCCGATGAACCAATAAACACTTTCAGCATATGTTTTCTCAATATTTCCGTCATTGGCTGTCACCCTCCATTCCCGGCCATCCTTAAGAAAGTACTCTTTTGAGTACTTCTGCAATATACCGGCAGTGCCAAAATAGAGACACTGAAATTCAAGCATGTAAAAGCGGGAGCCATCCCAGGCAATGTCAATCGAAATATTCGGGACACGCAGTTCGCGGAAGATTTGCCATCCGAAGTCAAGCATCCCCTCCGGAGCTCCGGCTGCTGAACCGTATTTATAGTTATCATAACCACCGCCGCTTGCCCTGAACTCCCTCCGGGCAAAAACAGGACGGTTGAATACGAAAGCCTTTTCGCCAAAATAATAGACCTTCCAGTCGTTCTTCAATCCGGGAATGAACTTCTGGATGATAAACCGTCCCCTGTAAAATGAGTCTCTCTGATATCCCTTGTGTATAACCTGTCTCAGGTATTCCTTGATCCTGAGCCTAAGACTGCTCCGGACCGCAATTTTTCTCTTTATCGTTCTTTTCAGCTCTTGCTGATCATGAGCCAGAAACACATTCCTTCCCATTGCTCCTGAATGGCCTTTTATTACAACCGGGAATCCGATCCGGTCTGCCCGGGCCAGTACCTCCTCAAGGGTGGCGAAATGGGATGAAGCAAGGTTCCCCTGCAAATTCTCAGGCAGAAGACTCCGGAGAAGCTCCATGAAGACCTTGTCATTGTTGGCACGGAGATATTCAAAACGCGGAATCACTTTAGCCCCGGCATTTGAAAGCGCCAGAACAACATCCTCAATATACTGCTTGTATATAAACCCCGGATCCTCAGCGGAGGTATATACAACCAGCCTGTCTCTCCAGGAGCTGTCTCCGGGATTAACAGAGCTGAATGGCACAATCTCTGTCTCCAGTCCGAGATCCCTGAAGGCATCTGTCAATACCTGAAGATTCATACCCGACCGGTAGGGAGAGTCATCATGCCTGGAGCCAAAACGTCCTTTATAGTCAGTCAGTAAAAAGATCTTTTCCATGGGCGGTCACTGATTGTTCAGGTAATTTCCAAGATAAATCAGGCTGAATAGTCTGGCTTTTGAATCTGTGTACTCCGGACCCACATAAGAAAGAACCCTATCCCTGTTAAACAGGTTGTCATCATAAGGCAGATTCTCATAGAAGGCCCTGTTCTGTTCCCAGGCTTCCCGGACACCGTTGGGATCATACATGGTGTTCTGTTTTTTCAGTCGTTTGCCAACGTAGCTCCGGGTAATGTGAAGCTTTCCCTTTAAGGACAGAAGATCGTCCGGAGCATAGCCCTTATCTGTTGTAAAACGGCCAAGCTGAGGGAAGGCTTTCCGGATGATATGCGCATACAGCACCTGGCCTTTATATCTCCTGAATGGGTTCTCCTCAAAGAATTCCGAATGAATGCCGGCATACTTCGTACTCATCAGGGCCTTAAGAAACCTCATATCCAGGAAGGGAGTCCGGTTACTTATGATCCCCGACTGCACAACCATCTCAGTACCGAAATACTTGCGGAACAGCTCTTCAAAGACGAAGATATAAAATTGCATGTTCCTGGTAAGGCCCTTATAGCTGGCATTGAAACAGGGGAGACCGGCAATGTCATTTTCAAGGTCAGCAAGTTCTGTTTCAAAATATGCCAGGTTAAGGAAAGAACCCTGCAGGCTCCGGCGGATCTCCCTGATTGACTCTCCGGGATCTGCGGAGCGAAATATCCTGTATAAATTCGGAGCAATAACCACCCCGGGAACATGCACGGCTCTGAATATTTCACTCCCGAAATTACCCGTGACCAGGAATCCGGCGCTGGCAGAAAGCAACTCTGAGGAGAAGAGATAATGAGCCCTGCTCAGTGTACCAACACCTGAAGATTCAATGATGAATCGCTTCCCGGTTGCGAGGCTGTGGTCCCTTACATATTGATTATCAAGATACACCGGAAGGAATGGCACCCCGGCTCCTGCCGCGGTCCCCTCAGCCAGCTTCAGATCACGGGAGTCTGCCGTACCAAAGCAGTAACATGAAAATTTTCTCTTGTTATACAGCGCTGCAGCCGTTAAAGTCCTGCCGTCAAAACCACCCGTTAAGGCCGCGTAAAAGAATTCCCTGGGCAGGTATTTTTTTACCTCTTCCAGAAACACCTCAGCCAGCCTTTCTGCTGTTCCTGTGCCCGTACGGTGAACAGCGCCAAACCAACCTGCGACTTCTGTATGCTTTTCTATACGGACTCCGCCTGCGGTAAGTACAATCCCTGAATTTGAAGGAAGGAGGGAAATTCCCTCAACAGCGGAGTGATTGGACAGCGGATAATTAAAAAGTACCGATTCCAGTACAAATCTTTTCGATAAAACCGTTTTGCCACAATGCATGCCGAGGGTAAGGGCATTGTCAGAGGCAGTTACCCTTCCTTCATAAAAACAATAATAGAGCGGAAGGATGCTGAACATCGAATTACCGATAAGATACTGACCGTTGATCTTATCGTGCAAGATAAAATAGAAGTGTCCCGACAGATTATTTACAATGAATTCTATACTCCTGTTGTGCGGCAGGTCTCTGCTGAAGGTGTCGCCGGCAATCGGATCACCCCAGGCAATGAAGTCAATATCATCACCTGACAGTTGCAGATTGATAGCCGGAGCGTTAATAAAAAACTCCGGCAACCTCCTGTGCAGGTCATCGATATGTATATCAATCAAAAAAGGCATTTTAGGATGTATCACGTAGCCATGTCAGTCAAGACTGTCGTAAACCTCTTGCAGACCTCTGATATGCTGATCAATTGAAAACCTTGCAACGAACTCTTTGGCAGCCTCCCGGGTGAGCCGATGAAGCTCATCCGGCTTATCAATCTTCTCCAGAATCGCTTCTGCAGTATGATCACCTGCCGGGAGGATAAACTCCGGAAAATTCCCGAAAATTTCCCGCATACTCGGAATATCTGCAACCAGAACAGGAGTTCCGCATAGAATACTCTCCACAACCACATTACCAAACGACTCATATTCAGAGAGAAACAACAACAGGCTGGCTCCTTTGTAGATTTCGGCCAGATCACGCACATATCCCCTGAAGAACAGGCAGTCCTCCATTGCGGCAGCACGACTGTATTCAATCAGCCGGTTTCTTAAAGGTCCGTCGCCGAAAAGGTTGAATCTTGCATCTTCCCTCAACTTGTGTATATCAGACGCAATGTCTATCCATCTGAATAAATTCTTTCCCTCGGTCAGTCGCCCGACATATATTATGTTCAACCCCTCTCTGGCCGAAGCGGCAGCAGGCACCCTGATCCGGTCTGAATAAACCGGGTTATAGATTACGCGGATTTGTGAATTCACCCGTGGCAGGTACCTGACAAAAACGTCGCGGCTGTAAGCCGAGTTGGCGATGAATCTGCTTCGCCTGGTTATGGCCAGGTTCCATATTGCTGACCGTAAGAACTTCTGGAACCGGGTATTGTAATGCAGTGTGCCCCGGACTGAATAGGCAAGCTTACCTACCCCTGCAAGCCGTAAAACAAGGAGAAAGAAGGGACCGGTATTAAATCCGTGGAAGACAGCCTTCCGGTTACTCCGTCCGAAGCGCCAGAGCCTCCAGGCTGCCATGAAATTGTTCAGCGAACCATATTTGACAACTGCCGACGAACCAGCATAAACGTTTATCTTCTCCTTTTCCGGCGGCCTGATCACGAAGACACTGAACACAGTATCGGGAAGCATCCTGATTATTTCAGGCATCAGAACTTCAATGCCTCCCGGCGATGAGCTGTAATGCACAAGGCATATTCTCTTTCCCACTGATATGACTATCTTTTCAGGGCTTCAGACAGGCGTTCAGCGTTGGCAGATGAGCTGTACTCCTTTGCCAGGTAATCATACATAGCTGCAACAAGAGCGCTTCGCTCCGCTTCGTTTCTGAGATAATGCGATGCCAGTTCAGAAGCTTTGCTATAGTCCCTGATCAGTGGAAGCTCCCCCTGGAAATCCCTGAACAGCAGGTGATCGAGATCATTCCTGTATTCAACCAGCGGCAGGGCACCTGCACCGAGCGCTTCAAACAACCGCAGATGCACACCGTTAAGGATGCCCGGGTTCCCGTCAACGGGAATCAGTCTGGTCATATTGAACATCCTGTTTATCTTCTCCTGCGGAATGAATCCGCTTTCACGGTATACACGCTCCAGTTCAGGAAAGAAACTGAACCACCTCTTCCATGCACTGTTTCCGTATATGATAAAATTGAACCCCGTGAATCTGCTCATGAGCAGGGCTTTCTTGTAACCCCATGAGTTGAGGTAACTTGAACCGGCATACAATATCTCGGTCTCAATGTCTTCAGGTCTCCTGTCCGTGTTCTCAATCCTGAAATATGAGCTGCTGTCAGGACCGGGAAGGAAATACATGGTCCTGCTTAAGCCGATTGTATTCAGCTGCTGACTCCATAAAGAGTCAGGTGAGAGGATCAGGTCAGCATACGGCAGGCAGGCCAGGTAATAATTATTCTGAGGCGTATAAAAGGGACTGTCACCCATGAAGAAGACCAGACTGGCCCTCTTCCTCAACAGCTCACATGTCTCCGGAAGCAGAAAAACAGAATTGTAAACCATTATAAGATCCGGCTTATAACTTTCAACCACGGAAAGGAGCATGCGGTTTGTCCTGTCCTGAAAATATGATTCCCACCTTTTCCTGACAAGGTAGGGAAGCCTGAAAACCTGGCTGTTGATCTTTATTACTCTTTTACTTATCTCGGCACCAAGGTCATAAGATCTTACCTCCCCGGCCATATTTGCCAGAATCTCCTTAAAGGAATTAGTAATAGAGTATTTCTCCGGGCAGAGCAGCAGGGCCCTCTCAAATCTTTTTCCCATGGATCAGCATTAATGAACGTTGATATTCAAATGCCCCGAAGCTGAAGATTACAGCCTGGGGAATTATCTTGCCGGGCATGCCTACATAATTGAACTGCTGTCCGCTTGTGGAATGAATAATAAACCACCCGGCAAGAAAGATTATAAACACCAGTATGGAGTTCCGGTCTGGGATACACCTGGCAGACAGGTAAAATACAACAAGAAGCCTGTAGCCAAAAAAGACCAGGAATCCGTTTAGCAGAAGAAACCCCGCGATTCCCGAGACAGCCAGAAGACTCTGGTTACCAACGTGTCCGTCACCAAACTCGTACCCTTTATCTGAAAGGCCCCATCCAAATACCGGGTTTTCTCTCCAGGCTCCCATAACTCTCTGACTCCTGTAATCAAGTCTCTGCAGTGAGCCTTCTGCCGTAAGGTCCCCCTCGGTAATAGCCTCTATCTTGCCCAGCCTCTCACTCGCAAAGTTCACCTGCCTGGTGATTAGAGGATTGGAAAAAGCCAGGTAGAGCAACGGTACTGAAATCAGTAAGAACTCCAGGATTCTTTTGGAACGGATCATGCCGGTAAAAAGGAATGTAAACAATAAAACCAGGCTGAAACTGATCATCCAGCCTCTGGTGGCAGAGAGAACTGTCATCGCCAGAACAGAAAATATTACCATGTAAGGTAACAAAGGCGTCCGGAAAGAAGTAGTCCTCCTGTTCAACAGGTAAAGAGCTGCAAAGTACGCTATCAGGCTGCTGCTTGAACTAAAGAAGAACCTGAAATCTTTGCTTTCTTCCTGGTCTTCACCCGGGTCTATTCCCGCCGCCTCCATTGGTGTTAACCCGCTCAGGAGAGTGAAGACCTGTGCGGCAAGGGCCACCAAAGCAATAAAGAAGATAATTCTGAAGAAGCGGAACCAGTCATCCTTTTTCGTAAAAAGCCTGGGTACGGAATAAAACAACAACATGGGAATGAATCCCTTAAGTACCCTGAAATAGACATTCAATCCTCCGCTGAATCCCATCATCTGGCCCCATATTATCATGAATATAAGGTAGATAAATAATATCTGCAGATAATTGTTGTAAAAAACCTGAACGTTGCTCTTCCGCACTGCCGCCTTCACAACTGATATGATGACATAGATCTGCACCAGTTCCACGGAAGGTAAGCCGGGTAAGACAGGCATAGTGACCGCATAAAGTCCAAAGAAACCGGCAAACCCGTCTGTTGTCGCAAGAAAAAAAGCAAGCCACAGAGATTCATTTTTTGAAAAAGAGTATGCCACGAGGATGATCACATACCATATGGCCCTTGCAGGAGTGGGAGCATAATATGTAGCTATAAGGGTCACTGAAATCAACCCGAGGAACATTATAATATCGGGCCAGGCCAGAACCCATTTTATTAACCGGTTGATCATTATAACCTAATATTCAGCTTTTAAACTCTTCGGCATTAATCCTGACATGATCACCCTGAGAGGCAATCAGGTTCTCTCCATTCCATTCGATCCGGAAACCCAGCCTGCTCAAGGTAGTCATGACCAGTTCTTTTACCCCTGGATAGATATATTCATGCAGCTCGGCGACCAGTATCCTCACCTTGCCAAGCCATTCATCCGGGTCACTCCTGAAAACAGAGTACTCGGCCCCTTCAATATCCATCTTGAGAATGTCAATTCGCGGTAACTGAAAATCCCTCATCAAGGTTTTTATTGTATACCCGGATACCACTTCCCCAGCAGCACTTGACTCTTCAAGGCGAAAGGCATATTTTTCAGCATCTGTGTCTGATATGGTCAGAGCTGTATCCTCCCCAAATACTCCGCCTCTGACCGGGTAAATTTCCTTGTATGGGCCGGTGTTCCTGACCAGAAGATCAAAATTTGAGCTCTCCGGCTCAATGG
>Ga0209467_1001701_pt1 | contig 17975 bp, 14 predicted proteins | sample Higcelwee11metaG_FD_187175 | JGI IMG/M metagenome (GOLD analysis project Ga0209467, IMG submission 187175) | Freshwater pond sediment microbial communities from the University of Edinburgh, under environmental carbon perturbations - High... | ecosystem: Environmental > Aquatic > Freshwater >...
GCCGGCTTCACCTACCACACCTCACAGACCCACCACGACAACGGCGAGGTGAAGTGGGACCAGGTCGCCGGCTTCAAGGACGGCGACATCTCCATGAGCCTGACCCTGCCGGCCTCCTACGCCCTGGGGGTGGCCTTCAAGCCCAACAAGAAGTGGAAGATCGAGGCCGACGCCCTCTTCGTGCAGTGGCAGGACTACAAGAAGCTCGTGTACAGCTACCAGCACAGGCCCGGCTCCGCCACCGGCGCCTCCGGCGACATCACCAGCTTCAAGGAGTGGCGCAACGTGTGGCGCCTCCAGCTCGGCGGCGAGTACATGGCCACGGACTGGCTGGCCCTGCGCGCCGGCTTCGTCTGGGACCAGGATCCCATCCGCAAGGGCTACGAGGACTACATGCTGCCCTCCAACCATCGCAAGATCTACAGCGCCGGTTTCGGCATCATCCAGGACAAGCTCACCTATGACTTCTCGCTCATGTACCTGCGCAACAACGACCGCAGCATTGACGAGCGCACGAAGTCCAGAGTCCAGAACGCGGAGATCACCAACAGCGTGGCCTACATGGCCGGCTTCTCCATCGGCTACAAGTTCTAGCCGGCGCCACCGCTTCCGCATTCCGAAAGCCCGGCGGCGACGCCGGGCTTTTTTCATGCGCAACGCCTGGACGCGCAAAGGAGCAAAGCGGTCCGCCCCCGCCTTGCCGCACCTGGATTCGCGCCCGCAGCCCAGTGCGGCGGCGGTGTTCAGGCAAGCGCAGGCAGCTTTCTGCTGCACAGATTTCACTACATGTACAGATTCTCATACAGCCTCGCCAGGGCCAAGACTCTTGGCGAAAGCGAAAACAGTTCGCGTTGCCAGATTAATGTCTAGTAATCCCGCATAATAAAACATAAGGAAAAGGATCAGCCCAAAGACGCCATTCCAGGCATGCCCCTTGCTCTTTCCTTCACATGCACCCCGCCACCCCAGGCAGGAACACTCTGACCGCGGCTTTGGCCGTAGAGACACAGGAAAGGAGAGGCAGCGATGAAAATGACCCCCAGCGAGGCGTTGGCTGAAACCCTGGTGGCCGAGGGCGTCACGGATGTCTTCGGCATCGTCGGGTCCGCGTTCATGGACCTCTTGGACCTGTTTCCCGCGGCAGGCATCCGCTTCATCCCCTGCGCGCACGAGCAGGCGGCCGCGCACGCGGCGGACGGCCTGGCCCGCGTCACCGGCAGGCCCCAGGCGTGCATCGCCCAGAACGGCCCGGGCGCGCTCAATTTCGTCTCCGCCATCACCGCCGCCTTCTGGGCGCACTCCCCGGTGGTGGCCCTGACGCCTGAGACCGGCAGCAAGGGCATCGGCACCGGCGGGTTCCAGGAAATCGACCAGATGCCCTACTTCCAGCCCAGCACCAAGTTCCAGGTGCGCGTGAACCGCCCCGACCGCATGGCCGAGCTGGCCCGCCGCTGCTTCTACATCGCCAAGGCCGAGAACGGCCCCACCCAGCTGAACATCCCGCGCGACTACTTCTACGGCGTGTGCGACGACGAGATCTTCGTCACGCCCACGGTGATGCGCGGGCCAGGGCCCGCCAGCCAAGTGGCCGAGGCCGCCAAGCTGCTCGCCAAGGCCAAGTACCCCGTGATCCTGGCCGGCGGCGGCGTGTCCAACGCCCAGGCCATCGAGGAGACCAAGGCCCTGGCCGAATACCTGAGCGCGCCCGTGGTCAACAGCTACCTGCACAACGACACCTTCCCGGCCGACCATCCGCTGGCCTGCGGGCCCATCGGCTACTGCGGGTCCAAGGCCGCCATGCGCACCATCGCCAAGGCCGACGTGGTGCTCGCCCTGGGCTGCCGCATGGGGCCCTTCGGCACCCTGCCGCAGTACGACATCGACTACTGGCCCAAGGGTGCGGCGCTCATCCAGGTGGACGCCGACCACCGCGTGCTCGGCCTGTCCAAGCGCGTGAGCCTGGGCATCGTGGCCGACGCCAAGGAATTCGCCGCGGGCCTGCTCCTCGCGGTCAAGGCCGTCGCGCCGGGCCGCAAGCCCAGCGCCGAACGCAAGAAGGACGTGGCCGCAGAGAAGGCCATCTGGAACGACGAACTCAAGAAGTGGTCCTCGTCCACGGCCAAGCTCATGCACCCGCGCCGTTTCCTCAAGGAGCTCTCCGAGGCCATCCCGGCCGGGTCCATCGTGGCCACGGACATCGGCAACAACTGCTCCATGTCCAACAGCTACCTCAAGTTCTCCGGGGCGCGGCAGCACATCTCGGCCCTGTCCTGGGGCAACTGCGGCTTTGCCTACGGCGCGGCCATGGGCGCCAAGATCGGCAACCCCGGCGCGCCCGTGTTCGCCCTGCAGGGCGACGGCGCATACGGCATCAGCGGCCTGTCCGAGGTCATGACCGCCGTGCGCGAGAAGATCCCGGTCATCGCCGTGGTCTTCCAGAACTACGAGTGGGGCGCGGAAAAGAAGAACCAGGTGGACTACTACGCCGAACGCTATGTCGGCGTGAACCTGCGCGAAAACCCGAGCTACGCCCAGCTGGCCAAGGACATGGGCGCGGAGGGCTACCGCGTGGAGGACTACAAGACCGTGAAGGACGTGGTGCGCGCGGCCATCGCCTCGGGCAAGCCCGCGGTCATCGAGGCGGTCATCGAGGGCGGCAAGAACGTGCTGGCCGAACCCTTCCGCCGCGACGCCCTGGCCATGCCCACCAGGCACCTGAAGAAGTACGCGCATCTGAACGCGCCGAAGAAATAGGAGGCTCTCACCGGGTACACGCTCCCTCCGCCTCCTGGGACCGGCCGGCCGCTCAGCCCGGTCCGGTCCCGCAGGAGACGGGCGGACAGGAGGCACACGCAAGAGCAGCGCGGCCGCTCTGGTCCGGGAGGTTCCGACCGGCGGGCCGCAGAGGAGACAGCCATGCAGAAAGACGCAGCGAGCACAGATCCCAACGTTCTGATCAAGGACGACGTGGAGCATGTCTGGCACCATCTGGCCCAGCACAGCACCTTCGCCGCCAAGGAGCCCCTCATCATGGTCGAGGGGCAGGGCCTCAGGCTCCGCGACATCCGCGGCCGCGAGTACCTCGACGCCACCTCGGGCGGCGTCTGGTGCGTCAACGTGGGCTACGGCCGCAAGAGCATCGCCGACGCCGTGCACGCGCAGCTCCTCAAGCTGCCCTACTACGCCGCAACCGCCGGCAACATCCCCTATGCGCAGTTCGCGGCCAAGCTGACCTCGCTCATGCCGGGCATCAACCGCGTGTACCTGTCCAACTCCGGCTCGGAGGCCAACGAAAAGGCCTACAAGATGGTGCGCGCCATCGGCCACATGAAGCACGGCGGCAAGAAGAAGACCATCATCTATCGCCACCGCGACTACCACGGCACCACCATCGCCGCGCTGTCCTCCACGGGCCAGCAGGAGCGCCGCGACTGGTTCGGTCCCTTTGTTCCGGGCTTCGCCGAGATGCCCCACGCCTGCTGCTACCGCTGCGCCTTCGGCCGCGGCTACCCGGGCTGCGACCTGGAGTGCGCGGCCGCGCTGGAGACGGTGATCAAGCAGGTTGGCGAGGACGAGGTGGGCGCCGTGATCTTCGAGCCCATCACCGCCGGCGGCGGCGTGATCCCGCCGGTGGCCGGCTACTACGACGTGATCCAGGACATCTGCCGCCGCTACGGCGTGCTGCTCATCATGGACGAGGTGGTCTGCGGCATGGGCCGCACGGGCAAGTGGTTCGGCTACCAGCACTACGGCGCAAGCCCGGACATGGTGACCATGGCCAAGGGCGTGGCCAGCGCGTACATGCCCATCTCCGTCACCGCCACCACGGAAAACGTCTTCGCCCAGTTCCTCCACGATCCCGGCGACAAGATGGCCTACTTCCGCGACATCAGCACCTTCGGCGGCTGCGCGGCGGGCTGCTCCGCGGCCCTGGAGAGCACGCGCATCATCGAGGAGGAGAACCTGCTCGACAACTGCGCGCGCATGGGCGAGCGCCTCCTGGACGGACTCAAGGACATGGCCGGGCTGCCTTTTGTGGGCGACGTGCGCGGCCGCGGCCTGTTCTGCGGCATCGAACTGGTGAAGGACAAGCAGAGCCGCGAGCCCGTGGACGAGTCCTACGTCATCAAGGTCGCCGGGGCCATCGCGGCCCAGGGCGTGCTGGTGGGCCGCACCAACCGCAGCCTGCCCGGCCAGAACAACATCCTCAACCTGGCCCCGGCCCTGTGCGTGAGCGCAGGCGAAATCGACACCATCCTCAAGGCCGTGAAGGCCGGACTGGAAAAGGCCGCGCAATAGGCGAAGGGGGAATGCGAGATGATCGTCGGCGTGCTGAAGGAGATCAAGAAGGAGGAGCACCGCGTGGCCATGACGCCGGCGGGCGTGGAGGTCATGCGGCAGCGCGGGCACGAGGTGCTCGTGGAGATCGATGCCGGCGTGGGCGGCGGCTTCGCCAACGAGGCTTACGTGGACGCCGGGGCGCAGATGGCGGCAAAGGCCGCGGACATCTACGCCAAGGCGGAGATGGTGATGCACGTGAAGGAGCCCCTGCCGCAGGAATACCCGCTGCTCAGGCCCGGGCAGATCAACTTCACCTACCTGCACCTGGCCGCCAGCGAGGAGCTCACCCGCGCGCTCCTCAAGAGCGGCTCGGTGAACATCGCCTACGAGACCATCCAGCGGACCGACCGCTCCCTGCCGCTCTTGACCCCCATGAGCGAGGTGGCCGGGCGCATGGCCATCCAGGAGGGCGCCAAGTACCTGGAGATGGCCCAGGGCGGCCGCGGCATCCTGCTGGCCGGCGTGCCCGGCGTGGAGCCGGCCACCGTGCTGGTCATCGGCGGCGGCGTGGTGGGCGTGAACGCGGCCAAGATGGCCTGCGGCCTGGGGGCCAAGGTGTTCCTGCTGGACACCAACCTCGACCGGCTGCGCTACTTGAGCGATGTCATGCCCAGGAACTGCTTCCTGGTCATGTCCAACCCCGCGGCCATCCGCCGGCTCGCGCCCACGGCCGACCTCATCGTCGGCGCGGTGCTCATCCCCGGGGCCAAGACCCCGCGGCTCATCACCCGGGACATGCTGCCGGGCATGAAGCGCGGCGCGGTGATGGTGGACGTGGCCATCGACCAGGGCGGCTGCTTCGAGACGAGCAAGCCCACCACGCACACCGACCCCATCTACATCGTGGACGGGGTGGTGCACTACTGCGTGGCAAACATGCCCGGCGCGGTGGCCAAGACCTCCACGCTGGCGCTCACCAACGCCACCCTGCCCTACGCCGCCCAGATCGCGGACAAGGGCTGGAAGCGGGCCTGCCTGGAGAACCGGGAGATCCTGCTCGGCCTCAACGTGGCCCTGGGCAAGGTCACGTACAAGGCCGTGGCCGAGGCCTTCGGCATGGACCATGTCCCGGCCGAGAGCCTGCTGCAGTAAGACAAGGCGCACGGAGCACAACGCAAGCGAGGAGTTCCCCATGTCGCGAGAGGGCGAGCCGAGCCGTTCCAAGATCGAGGTGCGCAACCTGACCAAGCGCTTCGGCGACCTGCTGGTGCTGGACGACATCTCCTTTGACGTGGCCGACGGCGAGTTCGTGGCCATCGTGGGCCCCACCGGCTGCGGCAAGACCACCTTCCTCAACGCCCTCTCGCGGCTCATCCCCATCAGCTCCGGGCACATCCGCATCGACGGCTGCGACGCGGACCCGAAGAGGCACAACATCTCCTTCGTGTTCCAGGAGCCCACCTGCCTGCCCTGGCGCACCGTGCGCGACAACGTGGCCTACGGCATGGAGGTCAAGGGCCTGCCCCGGGCGGTCATCGACGAACGCCTGGAGAAGATCCTCGAAATGGTCGGCCTGACGCAGTGCGCCGGGCTGTACCCCAACCAGATCTCGGCGAGCATGCTCCAGCGCATCGCGGTGTCGCGCGCGTTCGCGGTGAACCCGGACCTGCTGCTCATGGACGAGCCCTACGGCCAGCTCGACGTGAAGCTGCGCTTCTATCTCGAGGACGAGCTCGTCAATCTCTGGAGAAAGCTGAAGAGCACCGTGCTGTTCATCACCCACAACATCGAGGAGGCGGTGTACGTTGCCGAGCGCATATTGGTGCTCTCCAACAAGCCGACCAAGATCAAGGCCGAGGTCAAGGTGGACCTGCCCCGGCCGAGAAGCTTCATCGATCCCGAATTCGTCCGCATCCGCAAGCACGTCACCGAGCTGATCCGCTGGTGGTAGCGGAGGCGGTTGAAGTAGACAGAGGAGACACGGAGGCGGCGCGGAAGGCAGCCCGCGCGAATGAGCGTGAAAACCCAACGACGGAGGAGTCTATGGCGAAGCTGAAGCAACACATGGCGCTCGTGATGGCTCTCGTGCTGGTTCTGGCCTGGACGGGCCTGGGCTATTCGGCGGACGCCAAGGTGCTCAACACCACCTGGCAGGCCGAGCACGAGACCTTCATCCCCTGGTACGCGAAGCAGAAGGGCTGGGACAAGGCCGAGGGTTTTGAGTTCAAGCTGCACATGTTCGATTCCGGCATGGCGCAGATCGAGGCCCTGCCGGCCAAGCAGTGGGTCGTGGGCGGCACGGGCGGCGTGCCCATGATGTTCGGCGCGCTCCGGCACAACGCCTACCTCATCGCCATCGGCAACGACGAGTCCGTGACCAACGCGGTGCTCGTCAGGCCCGACAGCGCGATCCTCAAGACCAAGGGCTTCAACAAGAAGTTCCCGGAAGTCTACGGCAGCCCGGATTCCGTGAAGGGCAAGACCATCCTGTGCACCACCATCTCCTCGGGCCACTACGCCATGAGCCTGTGGCTCAAGTCCCTGGGCCTGACGGACAAGGACGTGATCATCAAGAACATGGACCCGGCGCAGTGCGTGGCCGCCTTTGAGAAGGGCATCGGCGACGCGGTGGTGCTCTGGGCCCCGCAGATGTACAACGGCCTGAAGAAGGGCTGGAAGGTCGCCTCCGACGTGAAGAAGGCCGGCGGCTTCGTGCCCATCGTGCTCATCGGCGACAAGGACTACTGCGACAAGAATCCCCAGGAAGTGGCCAAGTTCCTCAAGATCTACTTCAAGGGCATCGACCTGATCCGCAAGGATGGCGTGAAGCTGGCCCCGGACTACAAGAAGTTCCTGGGCTGGGCCGGCCTGCGCATGAGCGAGGACGAGGCCAGGATGGATCTGGAGCTGCACCCGGTGTTCACCCTGCAGGAGCAGATCAAGATGTTCGACTCCTCCAAGGGCCAGAGCCAGGTGCAGGCCTGGCAGAAGGATCTGGTGAAGTTCTTCACCGAGCTCGGCAAGCTGAAGCCCGCCGAGGGCGAGAAGCTCTCCAGCGGCTTCTACATCACCGACAAGTTCCTCAAGATGGTCAAGTAGCGACATCCTGACCATCGGCCGGCCCGCTCCTGGCATGCGGGGGCGGGCCGGCCTCACACAGGCTCTGCTCACGGACAGGCGCGAAGGAGGACGGGCATGACGGCATACCGGGAAGTGAAGATCAGGACACCGCTGGCGCTCAAGATCCTGCCCGCGCTCAGCATCGCGGCCTTCTTCTGCCTGTGGGAGTTCATGGTGCGCTCGGGCGCCGTGCCCGAAACCATGCTCGCCGCGCCCAGCACCGTGGCCCAGCTTTTCCTGGTGAAGCTCAGGGAGGCCGACCCGGACGGCGCGCTGCTCCAGCAGCACGCGCTGGTCAGCATCGAGGAGGCCTTCACCGGATATTTCCTGTCGCTGGCCGTGGGCATCCCGCTCGGGCTGGCCATGGGCTGGTTCGTGGTCGCCGAGGGCCTGGCGCGGCCGGTGTTCGAGATCATCCGGCCCATCCCTCCCGTGGCCTGGATTCCCCTCACGATCTTCTGGTTCGGCATCGGCCTGCCGGGCAAGATCTTCATCATCTGGCTGGGCGGGCTGGTGCCCTGCGTCATCAACGCCTACGTGGGCGTGAAGATGACCAACCCCACGCTGATCCAGATGGCGCGCACCTATGGCGCCAGCGACTGGCAGATCTTCAAGCAGCTCTGCGTGCCCTCGGCCCTGCCCATGGTCTTCGGCGCGCTGCAGATCGCGCTGGCCTGCTGCTGGACCAACCTCGTGGCCGCCGAGCTGCTCGCCGCGGACATGGGCCTCGGATTCATGATCACCATGGGCCGCAGGCTGGCCCTGCCGGAGATGGTCGTGCTCGGCATGGTCATGGTGGGCTTCACCGGGGCGGTCATCGGCGTGGTCATCGACCGCGTGGAGAAGCGCCTCCTGGCCGGGATAAGGAGGTAGGGCCATGAGTTCGAGCATCGCCAACGAAACCACCGGCTGCGCCCGCGACTCCGGCCCGCTGACCCTCGGACGCATCCTGACCAACCGCTTCTTCCTCTACGCGGTGTCGCTGTTCTGCTTCTTCTACGGCTGGGATCTGCTCGCGCGCACCCTGGGCGCGGAGGGCTCCAGTTCGCTCGCCCGGCCCAAGGAGGTCATCCTGGCGCTGGAGGATCTCTACGAGAACGAACTTGCCGACTACAAGCTGCTCGGCCACATCTGGGCCAGCACCCAGCGCGTGCTCATCGGCTTCTCCATCGCGGCCATCCTGGCCGTGCCCCTGGGCCTGTTCATGGCGCTCAACCGCTATGTCAACGCCATCGTGAAGCCGCTGTTCGACCTCTTGAAGCCCATGCCGCCCATCTCCTGGATCAGCATCTCCATCCTCTGGTTCGGCATCGAGGAGACGAGCAAGGTCTTCATCATCGTCATCGGCACCTTCGTGCCCTGCCTGCTCAACGCCTACAACGGCGTGCGCCTGGTGGAGCCGGAGCTCTACGACGTGATCCGCATGCTCGGCGGCAACCGGCGCGACGAGATCCTGCACGTCTGCTTCCCGGCCTCGTTCCCGGCCATCTTCGCGGGCCTTCAGATTTCACTCAGCTCCGCCTGGACCTGCGTGCTCGCGGCCGAGCTGGTGAGCGCGCGCTCGGGCCTGGGCTACATCATCGTGCAGGGCATGAACCTCTCCGATCCGGCCATGGTCATGGGCGGCATGGCGGTCATCGCCGTGGTGGCCTGGGGCACCACGCTTTTGGTCACGGCCCTGGAGAACCGGCTCTGCCCCTGGAAGCGCAAGATCGCCGGGCTGTAAGGCGCCCAAAGAAGGAAGGCTGTCGTGACAACTCCCGCTGCGCAAATCAAGATCGCCTGCACGCATGTCAGCAAGACCTTCATCCAGAAGGGCAACCAGGAGGTGCCCGTGCTGGACGACGTGAGCGTCCACGTCCGCGAAAACGAGTTCCTGGTGATCCTGGGGCCCGGCCAGTGCGGCAAGAGCACGCTTCTGCGCATCATCGCCGGGCTGGAGACGCCGAGCGCCGGCGACGTGACCCTGGACGGCCGCGCGGTCAGCGGCCCGGGCTCGGACCGGGGCCTGGTGTTCCAGGGCTACATGCTCTTCCCCTGGAAGACCGTGCTCGGCAACGTGGAGATGGGCCCGCGCCTGCGCGGCGTCGGCGCGGCCGAGCGCAAGGCCGTGGCCCTGCGCTACATCGACCTGGTTGGCCTCAAGGGCTTCGAGGACCACTACCCGCACCAGCTCTCCGGCGGCATGAAGCAGCGCGTGGGCATCGCCCGGGTCTACGCCAACAGCCCGGAGGTCATGCTGCTGGACGAGCCCTTCGGCCAGCTCGACGCCCAGACGCGCATCTTCATGGAGCAGGAGACCGCGCGCATCTGGCAGGCGGAGCGGCGCACCGTGCTCTTCGTCACCAACAACATCGACGAGGCGCTGTATCTCGGCGACCGCATCGTGGCCATGGAGGGCAAGCTGCCCGGCCGCGTGCGCACGGTCTACGACGTGACCCTGCCCAGGCCGCGCGACTTCACGGACATGGAGTTCCTGCGCCTGCGCCAGGAGATCATCGACGCCTCGCTGCTCACCCTCTAGGGGGAGTCCATGAGTCCGCTGGCCCTGGCGCTGGTGCTGGCCTCGGCCCTGCTCCACGTGTTCTGGAACACGCTGGTCAAGGGCTGCGGCGACAAGCTCTCCCTCGCCTGGCTGACCACCATCGCCGGCAACGCCGTGCTCCTGCCTGCGCTGCTCCTCTGGCGGCTGTACAGCGGCGACGCGCCCCTGGCCGGCATAGGCGCCGAGGTCTGGCTCTGGGCCGCCCTGTCCGGCCTGTGCGAGGCGCTCTACGTGGCCTGGCTGTTCCGGGCCTATGCCGAGGCCGACCTGTCCGTGGTCTATCCCGTGAGCCGTGGGGCCGCGCCCGTGGTCACGCTGCTCTTGGCCGGCGCGCTCGTGGGCGACTCCGTGACGCCGGAGCAGGTCGCCGCCGTGATGGTCGTGGTGGCCGGCACGCTCTGCGTTGGGCTGTCCTCGCGGTCCAACCGGAATCCACATGAGCCCCGAAGGGGCTATGAACCGCGAAGGGGCGGGATCGCGCTCTCCCTGGCCACGGGCTGCGCCATCGCGGGCTACCACCTGGCCGACCGCAGGGCCGTGTCGCTCTCTCCCGCGCCGGATCCGCTGGACTACCTCTGCCTGATGCACCTGTTCATGAGCCTGTTCGTGACGCTCTGGGCCTGGCGGCTCAGGCCGGACTGGCGCGGACTCTGCGCGGAGTGGACGCGCCGCCGGCGCGACGTCTGGCTGGTGGCCGCGTGCACGCCCCTGGCGTACTACCTCATTGTCCTGGCCCTGCGCGAGGGCAACGTGGTGCTCATCACCGCCGCGCGCAACGTGGGCATCCTGTTCAGCACGCTGGCCGGCGCGCTGGTGCTGCGCGAGCGGGTGACGCGGGCGCGGGGCTGGGGCTCGGGGCTCATCGTGGCCGGGCTGGCGGGCATGGCGCTGTTGCGCGGCTGAGGTCCGACCGTTTGAAACTGTCTGCGCAAATGGACACAGTTCGGTGACTTCCAGTGCGTATCACGGCTCCCGACCTCCGCCAGCACACCCTGGAAATTCTGTAATACGCGGTGGAGAAAGCAGAATTCTCCGCCAGCCAGCCGAGACGGGCATTGCGTCGTGTCGGATTTCCTGACATATATGGGGCGCAGGATACCAGCGAACCCGAGCAGCGAGGCCCAGTCATGAGCGCTCCCAGCTTCACCCTCGAAAACCTCGCGGAAAGCATCCTCGACAGCGTGCCCATGGGCGTGATCTTCTGCGACCGCCAGGGCGTCATCCGCTTCGCCAACAGCACCTACGCGCGCTATCTTGGCGTGCGCAAGGCCCAGGCCATCGGCCGGCCCATCACCGACCTCATTCCGGACTCCCGCGCCAGCATCGTCATGGACTCCGGCGTGGCCGAAATGGGCGAGCAGTGCTGCATCGGCCAGGGCAAGGGCAGCCGCACGCTCATCGTCAACCGCATCCCCGTGCGCAACGACGCGGGCGAGGTTGTGGGCATGCTCTCGCAGTCCATCTTCGGCAATCCCGAGGAACTCAAGAGCCTGTCCGCCAAGATCGAGCGCCTGGACCAGAAGGTCTCGCTGTACAAGAAGCGCATGAACACGGCGCTGGCCGCGCGCTACAACCTCGACAGCATCCTGGGCCAGAGCGTGGCCGTGCTCTCGGCCAAGCAGCACCTGCTGCGCTACGCCCGCACCGACGCGCCCGTGCTGGTGCTGGGCGCCACGGGCACGGGCAAGGAGCTCTTCGCCAACGCCGTGCACCAGGCCAGCGCACGCGCCTCCGGACCCTTTGTGGGCATCAACTGCGCGGCCATTCCCAACGACCTGTTCGAGTCCGAGCTCTTCGGCTACCTGCCCGGTTCCTTCACCGGAGCCCAGCGCGAGGGCCGCATGGGCAAGATCGAGCTGGCCCACAACGGCACCCTGTTTCTTGACGAAATTGGCGATCTGCCCCTCACGGCGCAGGTCAAGGTGCTGCGCGTGCTGGAGGACCGCATGGTCTACCGACTGGGCGCGAGCACTCCCACGCACGTGGACTTCCGGCTGGTGGCCGCCACCAACCGCGACCTCTTCGCCATGATGCGCGACGGCCGCTTCCGCGAGGAGCTCTACTACCGCATGTCCGGACTGACCATCCGCATCCCGCCCCTGCGCGAACGCACCGAGGACATCCCCATGCTCGTGGCGCACCAGCTGTCCTGCCTGAACACGCAGGTCTCCGGCTGCGCGGACGCGGTCATGGACGCGCTGATGCGCTACGCCTGGCCGGGCAACGTGCGCGAGCTGGCGGGCGTGGTGGCCCGCGCGGCCAGCCTGTGCCTGGGCGAAACCATCCAGCTGGGCGACCTGCCGCCGGAGATCGTGGCCGGCGCGGCGGTGAGCCATGCTCCGGTGACGCTCTCCGGCAAGGCCCTGCTGTCTGACCTGCAGTCCACCAACGAGCACCGGCTGATCCTCTCCACCCTGCGCGAGAACAACTGGAACATGGCGCGCACGGCCAAGGCGCTGGGCATCTCGCGGGCCACCCTGTACGAGAAGGCCCGCAAGCACGGCATCACGCGCGAGGCCGCCGCAAAGCAGCAGCTTCCCCCGTCCTGGCCCGTGACCCCGGTCTGACGCCGCTCCCCTCCGCTTCCCCCTCCGGCACGGCAGGCTTGTCCTGTCGCGAACGCCTGCGGTCAGTGAAAAGCGCAGTCAAAGACCCCTGACTGTAGCATGATTTGACAAATTTATCCATTGACGACACCTGGGCGACAGATTACTGTAAGATTCACGACATATTTGAAAACATCTGGACGGAGGTGCTCCCCCATGCGCTCCATGTCCCTTGCCGTTCGCCTTTGGGCCATCGCGGCGACAACCCTCATCGGCTCCATCGCCCTGGTCCTCGTCTGCATCCGCTCGGTCAACGAGGTCAAGGTACGCGGCCCCCTGTACACGGACATCATCATGTACAAGGATCTCCTGGCGGACATCCTGCCGCCGCCGGAGTACCTCATCGAGTCCTACCTCAACGGCTTCGAGCTGCTCCAGACCAGGGGCGCGGAGCGCGATCCCTTGCTGGCCAAGGCAGCCCGGCTTGAGGAGGACTTCCTGACCCGGCGCGCCGTGTGGGAAAAGACACTGACCCACCCGCAGATCCGCCAGACCATGCTCGGCGAGTCGATCCCGGCCGGAATCGAGTTCTTCACGGTTCTCAAGGAGAGCTTCCTGCCGCTGGTGCGAGCGGGTCGCGACGCCGAGGCCCGCGCTGTGCTTGAGGGTCCGCTCGGCGCAGCCTATACCCGTCACCGCGCCGCGGTGGACAAGACCGTGGAGCTCTCCAACAAGGAGGTCGAGGTTGTGGAGGCCAGCGCGGACAAGAGCCTGGCCGTGAACATGAACACCATGATCTTCGCCGCGCTGGGCATCAACGCGCTGGTGCTGCTGCTCACCTTCTGGTCCATCCGCTCCATCATGCGGCCCATGCGCCAGTTGCGCGACTACGCCCGGTGCGTGGCCGGCGGCGACTACGACAGCCGCTGCGAGATCAACGGCGCCAGCGAGATCAGCAGCCTGGGCAGCGTTCTCATGGACACGGCCGCCAAGGTCAAGGAGAACATCGCGCGCGCCAGCCAGGCCCAGGCCAGCGCCCAGAGCGAGGCGGACAACGCCCGCGAGGCGACGGAAAAGGCCGAGCAGGCGCAGCGCTATGCCCGGCAGGCCATGAGCCAGGGCATGTCCCAGGCCGCGCACAGGCTGGAGAAGGTGGTGGAGATCGTGGGAGCGGCCTCGCAGCAGTTGGCCGTGCAGATCGAGCAGAGCAACCGCGGGGCCCGCGCCCAGGCCCAGCGCGCCGCCGAGGTGGCCACGTCCATGGAGCAGATGAACGCCACGGTGCTTGAGGTGGCGCAGAGCGCCGCGCAGACGGCCGACACCTCGTCCAGGGCCCAGGGCAAGGCCCAGGAGGGCGCGGATGTGGTGCGCCAGGTCATCCAGGGAATCGGCGTGGTGCAGGGCACGGCCGTTTCGCTCAAGGAGCAGATGACCGACCTGGGCCGCCAGTCCGAGGGAATCGGGCAGATCATGAACGTCATCAGCGACATCGCGGACCAGACCAACCTGCTGGCGCTCAACGCCGCCATCGAGGCGGCGCGGGCGGGCGACGCCGGGCGCGGCTTCGCCGTGGTGGCCGACGAGGTGCGCAAGCTGGCCGAAAAGACCATGACCGCCACCAAACAGGTGGGCGAGGCCATCCTCGCGGTGCAGCGCGGAACGCGGGCCAACATCGACTCCGTGGAGACCGCGGTGCGGGCCATCGAGTCGGCCACCGACCTGGCCAGCCGCTCCGGCATGGCGCTCGACGACATCGTGCGCCTGGTGGAGACGGCCAGCGGCCAGGTGCAGTCCATCGCCGCCGCGGCCGAGGAGCAGTCCGCCGCCAGCGAGGAGATCAACCGGGCCGTGGATGAGGTCAACAGCGTGGCCTCGGAGACCTCGCAAGCCATGGACGAGGCCGCGCGCTCCGTGGGCGAGCTGTCGCGCCAGGCCGCCGAACTGCGCGGCCTGATCCAGTCGCTCAAGACCGACGTGCCGGACGGCCAGGGCTGAACCGCGGGCGGATCAGTCGCGCAGCGCCAGCTCCAGGATGGCTTTGGCCCTGTCCGAGTAGAGATGGATTCCCGCGACGTTCGGCGGGTCGAGGAGCTTCTGCAGCAGCAGCGCGTCGTCGTCGAACCAGCGCGGCGCCAGCCCGCCCAGGCGGTAGCCCCGCTCCCGCAACAGGCTTGCTGCGGCCGCTGCTCCGGCGTCCCCCAGGTTCAGGTAGGCCTGGAGGATCCGGCAGCCCTGGCCCAGCGCTTCGGCCTCGGCCGCGGCGAAACGCTCCGCAAAGTCCCTGCCCGCACAATGGAGGTTCAGCCGCGCCACCGAGGCGAAGGCGAAGACCTGCGTCGCAAGCCGCGATTCCGGCGCGGGCGTGTCCCCGGCCGCAAACTCGCGGTCCAGGCCCGCGTTCTGCGCCAACGCGCGCAACTCCTCGGCGCACCACGCCGGGGCATGGATGCGCCTACTCCGGTCGCGCAGGTTGCGGAACATCACGAGGCAGGCGATGCGGCCGTCGCCGTGGCCCGGCATGAGGTCCAACTCCAGCGCCACCTCCCGGAATCCGAACAGGGCGCTGGCGTGCTGGGTGATGATGGTGTCGCACACGGCCTCGCCGAAGACCGCCTCAACGGCGTCGAGTTCGCGCATCCTGTCCGCGGCGGCGTTGTACAGGTGGAAGAGGATCAGCGAACCCCGGTAGGCCGGGTGGACCATGCCCTGCCCGAACTCCATGAGCCCGGGGAACGGCGGCGAGGAGGCGTACAGGGCCGCGAAACCCACGATCTCGCCGCCCGCGAGCCGGGCCACCACCGCATGCAGTTCCCCCCTGGCGACGACCTGCCGGATGGCCTCGGGAATGTAATACGTCTCAATGGGGTAGGCGTCGCCGTAGACCCTGAAGTACAGGACGGCGACGCCCTCCGCATCCTCGTCGCGGAACGGCTCAACCACATAGGCGGCGTCAGGAACGACCGTCTCCGGCGTCTGCCGCAGCCGCTCCAGCGCCTCGGCGCGATCCATCGCCGGCTACGCCGCGACCTTGTTGACGTAGGCCGCCACGTCGTTCAGGGTCTTGAGTTTGAGGCCGTCCTCCACGCTGATCTTGATCTTGTAGGCGTCCTGCAGGGCCACGGCCATGGCGGTGAGGGCGAGGGAGTCCACGCCCTGGGCGGTGAACGGCTTGGCGGGATCGAGCGTGGCCAGGATGTCCGCGTTCAGGGCCATGCTGAAAACCTTCTTGATGTCGTCAATGCTCGCCTTCATGTCAGGACTCCTCTGTGTCGTGCGTTGGAGGATAACCGGAACGCGGACCGTCCGCATCCAGCTGTCTGAGCTTGTAGCGCTGCACCTTGCCGCTCACGGTGAGGGGCAGCGTGTCGTGAAAGACGAATTCCGTGGGCGCCATGTAGTCCGGCAAAAGCGCGAGCGCGTGGGCGCGCAGCAGTTCCTTGAGCTCCGGCCCGGCGCTCCAGCCGGGGCCAACGACCACATGCGCCCGCACCAGGGAGAAGGCCGAGGCCGTGCCCCCGGTGACGGCGCAGAACGACACCGCAGGATGCTCCAGCAGCGCGCTCTCCACCCGCGCGGGCGACGCCCAGAGCCCGCCAACCTTGAACATGTCGTCCATGCGGCCGAGTATGGTGTAGACCCCGTCGCGTTCCACGGCCATGTCGCCGGTGAGCAGGTAGCCGCCGGGCGCGAACATCCGGGCGTTCCATTCCGGCGCGTCGAGGTAGCCGCGCATGACCGAGGGGCCGCGCATGGCGAGCTGTCCGGGTTCTCCCGGCGCAACAGGCCGAAGCCCAGAATCGAGCACCACGGCCTCGTTCGGGGGGATGAGCGTTCCGGCGCAGGTCGGCGGCAGATCCTCAAGACGGCGGCCGATGACAAAGGTCATGTTCTCTGTCGAGCCGTAGCCCTGGAAGATGGTGATGCCCGTTTTCTCCCGCCAGTCCAGGAACACGGCCTCCGGCAGAACCTCGCCCGCGGAGAAGCAGAGGCGAAGGCTTGGCGAAAGAGATGCCTCGGGCAGGTGCATGAGCAGCATGGCGTAGAACGCTGGCACAGAGAACAGGACGGTCGCGCGTTCCTGCGCCAGCAGCCGCAGCGTTTCCGTGGGCGACGGCTTACCGGGATCGAGGACCACCGTGGCGCCCACCTGCATGGGCAGGGAAATCGAGGCGAACGAGCCGTAGGCATGGCTCATCCTGGAGTTGCACAGGGTGATGTCGTCCTTGCGGCAGTTGAAGAAGTTTCCGAGGGACTCCGCGACGGCGAAAAAATCCTCCTGGCGATGCGGCACGATCTTGGGGTGGCCTGTGGTGCCGGAGGTGACGAAATACGCGCAGACATCATCCCCGGCGCTTCGGACTGGCGCAAAATCAGCGGAAACATCTTGCAGCAGGGACTCTAGCGAGGCGTCGTCGAGAACCAGAGCGTCCAGGCCGGCTTCCCGCGCGGCGTCCAAGGCCTCGTTCCCGGCGGCGGCGACAAGCAGGGCCGGCCGCATGGCGGCCATGCATTCGGCATAGTCGGCCTTGCGCAGGCGGTTTGTCAGCACCGCGGAAATGAAGCCGCCGTACAGCGCGCCCAGGTGCGCGGCCACAAAGGAGACGCTGTCGGGCAGGACGATGAGCACGCTGGCGCCTGGGCGCAGGCCTTTCGCGGAGTAATAGCCGGCCATGGAGCGCGTCAGCCGGGCCACCTCCGCGTAGGTCCAGGAGCGCCCCTGGCAGCGGATGGCGATGCGTTCAGGCCATTTCCGGGCCTGCTCGTCCATGAGGTATGCGGCAAAGTTCCACACGCGCGACTCCCTCCATGCCGGCTGGTTCTCAAGCGAACTCGCGGTATTACCACCCATCATAAATGGACTCGAGAACTTGAGTCAACAGCAATCGTCGCCGTGCGGAGGTGCCGTGGCGCGAGGAAAGCGCCAAACACGCAAAAAAGGCCCCGGAAAAACCGGGGCCTTTTGAAGAATAGTCTTGGCAGCGACCTACTTTCCCACGATTAGAACCGCAGTATCATCGGCGATGGCGGGCTTAACTTCCGAGTTCGGAAAGGGATCGGGTGTACCCCCGCCTCCAAGGCCACCAAGACAAATATATAAGTTTCATAGGGGAGAGAGGAAGAAGATAAAAGCCGCACGACTTATTAGTACCGGTTAGCTAAACGCGTCGCCGCGCTTACACGCCCGGCCTATCAACCCGGTGGTCTACCGGGAGTCTTCAGCCGCCGAAGCGGAGGGAGAATTCATCTTGAGGCAGATTTCCCGCTTAGATGCTTTCAGCGGTTATTCCTTCCGAACATAGCTACCCTGCAATGCCACTGGCGTGACAACAGGAACACCAGAGGTTCGTCCACCCCGGTCCTCTCGTACTAGGGGCAGCCCCTCTTCAATTCTCCAACGCCCACGGAAGATAGGGACCAAACTGTCTCACGACGTTTTAAACCCAGCTCGCGTACCACTTTAAACGGCGAACAGCCGTACCCTT